>Ga0257125_1000059_pt1 | contig 155989 bp, 178 predicted proteins | sample SI106_200metaG_FD_190183 | JGI IMG/M metagenome (GOLD analysis project Ga0257125, IMG submission 190183) | Marine microbial communities from Saanich Inlet, British Columbia, Canada - SI106_200 | ecosystem: Environmental > Aquatic > Marine > Inlet | place: Canada: British Columbia | collected... | reverse complement strand
ACACCCCAAAGTTAAAGATATGTACACTTGGGCGCATTATTATAACTTTGAAAGAATACACCAGTCATTAAATTATGACACACCTGCACAAAAATATTTAGGTGTCAACCCAATGTAGGATAGCATAATTCTTTTTTTCTTAATTAAATTTATAAAGACTGAATTCTATATTGTGGTTTAGTGTAATTGTTAATGTTTGAGGTGTGTAAATTGGCTGCAAAAAAGAAGAAGACTTCTTCTAAAAAAAAGAAGTTTGATATAAAAGAATTGCTTGAATATGGTTTAGAAATTTTAAAAAACATAGTTTTTCCAAGTCTTCTAAATGGATTAAAAGAGAAAATTCATCATGAAGTTGATTATATAACTAAAAAGATAGAACATAAAGCAAACAAGATAATCACAAACGCAGTTACACAGCTTATTTACATGTTTTTGATATTGCTTGCTTCAGTTTTCTTAGTGTTGGGGGTTTATTACATATTTGTAGATATATTAGTTTTACCACGTGCATTCACACTCTTAGGTTTAGGTTTGATACTTATCATTTTGGTTCTGATCCTAAGACCAAAATTAAAAATAGAATAAATAATGAGGTCGATAAAAAATGGCAGCAAAGAAAAAAGTTGTAAGAAAAAAAGCTACTAAAAAAAGAGTAGCAAAAAAAAGAGTAGTAAAGAGAAAAGCACCTGCAAAAAAGAAAACACTAAAATCAAAAGTTGCAGCTGCAAAAAAGAAAGCTATTGCTTATGAGAAAAAAGCTATTGCCGAACTTAAAAAAGCTAAGTTAAAGATGAAGAAAGCTGAAACTGATGTTAAAAAATATGTTAAAACACATCCAGAAAAAGCAGCTTTAATCGCAGCTGGCTTAGGTGCAGCTATTGGAGCAGCAATTACTCTTGCAGCTAGAAAACCTGCAAAGAAGAAGAAAAAGAAGAAATAGTTTCTTTTTTTGTTTTTATTTTTCTGTGCCAATAACTTAATAAGTTATTGAGCATTTTTTTTATTTTAAATTCTCCACATATGTAATTCTCGTTCTAGTTGACCACTACAAGAATAAACTATTGTGTTAGGATCTACTACTGGTTTATCTTTTGTTGCAACATAATTTTCTAAAGGTAAATATGCTTTTGCAGGAAGTCCTCTTCTGCCTGTTCTCATAAGGAATTCTGCTTGGTCTTCTATTACATAATTTAATAAAACTTTTTTCTTTTTCTTGCCAATAGTTACAATTTGAGGAAGTTTTGATTCTAATCCTGCTAAAGAGACTCCTGTTTCAATTGCTAAGTAATTATTATCCTTATTATCTTCGTTCATTTTCAACCTCCCTCAGAAATAGCTGAGGCTATATCTTACCTCTTTATATAAATAGAAATACTACTTAGTTTAAAAATATTCTGAAGATAAATAAAAAGAAATAAAACTAATTCTCTAAATAATGCATAACTTCATCTGCAGACTTATCTTCATGTATGATTTCTCGAAGAGCCTTGCTGAGTGCAAAAGGATTATCTGATTGCCAAACATTTCTACCAACTGCAATCCCAGACGAACCTGTTTTCATGATTTCTGCAGTCATCTTTAAGAAATCTATATTTGATCTTTTATTTCCGCCTGCAACAACTACTTTAGTCAAACCTGCATTCTTGACAACCCACTCAAAACCTTTAGGATCATCGTTATATTTTATTTTAACAATATCTGCACCTAACTCTAAACCAATACGCGCGCTGTATGCAAGAATTTCTGTTGATAATTCATTTTTGATTGCTTCTCCTCGTGGATACATCCAAGCAATAACTGGAATGCCTAAATTATGAGCTTCTTCAACTACTCTTCCAAATGTTTCAAACATTTCAGGCTCTTGTTTGCTACCATCATAGATAACAAAGCCAACTGCTTTAGCTCCTAGTTGAACTGCTCTTTTAACACTGCATATTTGCTTTGCAATAGGGCTAATATGTGTAAGAGAGCTTTTACTATTGAGTTTAATAATTAAAGGAATCTCCTTGTAAGCTCCATGATAATATTTTTCTGCAACACCATGTTCAAGAATTATTCCATCATACTTTCCTTCTAAAGCAATATCTAGAATATATTTAGGATCAACATTTTTAAGATTAAAATCTTTTGGACCATGTTCTAAGCCTTGGTCATATGCTAAGAATAGAGCTTTACCGTTAGTCATTATATTACTTAATCTAGGGATTATCATTCTACACCTCTTTGTTGATAAATGTCTTTTCGTTATTTATATAGTTTGTTGTTAATTAGGTTTGTCCTAAATGAGTTTGTGTATACTATCTTAAGGCGAACTGATTATTATTGCATAATTTAGTGCGTTGTCGGGGGATGCTCCATACGGGACGACAGCACCTTAAAAGATAACATTGATTCAGTGAGAGGTAGTATACAAATTCATTTATTTTGGGAAAACCCTGTAAATTTGAATAGATTTATAATTATGCTAGTTTTCTTTATTATTATGTTTTGCTCAAAGTGTAAATGTTTAATGAAGCCTAAGAAAACTGATTCTAAAGTAGTTATGTTTTGTGATTCATGTAATATTTCTTCTGATTCAGTTAGTGGAGTATCAAGTGAGAAATTTGATTTTGTAAAAAAAGAAGTAGAGATTGCAGATGATACTAATGTTTTTGCAACTGAGAACCATGTTTGTAAGAAATGTGGGCATAATAAAGCTCAACTTATTGAGAAGGGCGCATTTTATTCAGATGAAGAAACCGCTATTCTTTTTAGATGTGGTAAGTGTGGCCATACAGAATTAGTTACTAAACCGACTGGTTGATAATAAAATAAAAAATGCTCAATAAACATATTGTTTATTGGCACCGCTTAACTGGAATTAAAATTTAAAACTTTCAGCTATATTTCCAAGTAAAAATAATGGTTTCTTCTTACCTGATAGAGCATTAATCCAACCTATTAACCAAATTATAAATAATAAGAATCCTAAAACTCCAGTTATAATTCCGCCAATAATTGGTATCCATCCAATAACTAAACCTACTATTTCTAAAATAACTGCTACAATAAATATTAGTAATCCTTGTTTTGCATAGTACATTACATATTTATTTTTCTCTTTACTAATATTGCAATTATAAAACCAATAATTGTTAAGAATACTCCTAGAAAAGCAAATACTTTTCCATCTTTAATTTCATTTTTTGCCATTTATACACCCTCTTTTTATTTAATCATTTTCTACTCTTGGTGCTAAGATAAATACCAATTGTAGTTTGTTAAGAACTTTATATTCAAGTCTCAATGGATAATCATTTGAGAATTGCATTGTAGCTTGTGGTGCAAGTTTTGCTCCCTGAATCATTTTCTTAAGGTATTCAATAGAATACTTGCTTTTAAGTTTTTTATCAGCCACAATCTTTGTATGTTCGTCTGCAGAAATTTCCACATTTGCTTTACTCATGTCGCCTTTGCTTGAAACTTTAAGTGTTTGATTTTCAACTTCTAAGTTAACGCTTTCGCCAACAATATCCATATCTTCAATAGCTTCAGTTAAAACTGATGAGTTAGTTACAATTGTTGCATCAAAATTTAATGAAGGGATTTTTTTATCTGAATCTTCAACATCAATTAATGGTAAAGTAAAAGTTTTAGTGCTCTTACCTTTCATTATAAATCTTATATTTCCTTCTCCAAGCTCTAATGTAATTTTACAATTTGTTGCTCTTCTAAGAACTTGCTTAACATTATTTAAGTTTAAAGAAATAACTTGTTCTTCTTTAACATCGTATTCTTCAAAGCAACTGCTTAATAACTTAAATGTCACCATTGCAACACTTGCAGGATCCATTGCGATTAATTCTAAAGAATCAGGTGTGATTTTAAATTGAGCTTCAGTAACAAGGTCTGCGATTATAGATATACTATCTTTTAATAATTTTGGTTCAGCTAGTGTTAATTTCATCATTTATACCCCCATGATATAATAATATAGATAAATTTATACCCATATATAAAGATTTCTATATATTATAGTATAATATATTAATGTGGGAGAAGGGTTTTGCTCTCAAAAAGTGAGCTTTTTGGTGCCTCAAGCATAGCTTTACGGAACTTCGTTCGAAACCTAATTTATTTAAAGAATAATATGTGGGAGAAGGGTTTCGAACCCCTGTAAGCACTAAGCTATTGGATTTTGAGTCCAACCCGTTTGACCACTCCGGCACTCCCACTTAATAAGTAATGTTTATTTCATTTATAACTAACTATTTCATCTGAAATGAACTCAATCTTAACTCCTGCACTCTTGAACATCTCTTCAGATTCTTTTCCTTTATGATATTTTTTTGCACAAACAACTCTTTTTATACCACAATTAATAATCATCATAGCACAAGTTCTGCAAGGCGTCATTTTAACATAAATTGTTGCTCCTTCAAGAGAAGTTCCTAGTTTTGCAGCTTGACATATTGCATTTTGTTCAGCATGAATAGTTCTAAGGCAATGCTTAGACTCTGTTTCATCTTCATTTTTTATTGTTTTTATTAAATGGCCAACATCATCACAATGAGGTAACCCTTTTGCTGAACCAACATAGCCAGTGCAAAGAAGATGTTTATTTTTCACAATAACACAACTAGCTTTTCCTCTATCACATGTTGCTCTTTCTGCAATTACTTCTAGTAATTTAAGAAAATACTCGTCCCAATTTGGTCTTTTAGTTTTTTCAGTCATTTTATAATTGTTACTTTACTATCCTTTATATTATTTGTCAATTTTTTTACAATAACTTTAAAAATAAACTAAGGTTCATAGCATATAAACTTGTTTTATGGGGACGTAGTATAATCTGGCTAGAATAGACGGCTCCAAACCGTCGGATGGGGGTTCAAATCCCTCCGTCCCCATTTTTAATATAATCATTTTGGGTCCTTTTGGGATTTGAACGGAGTTCATCTGTTAGGATGTGCCAGAAATCTTGATTTATGAGTACGAATTCCTTTGTTCCCATTTTTTCATAAATTTTTTAAATTTAAGTAAAACTTATAAATAATATAATCTAAAATAATTTTATATTCGGGGTGTTACTATAATGGCAAATTCAGATTTTAATCTTGAAATGGATACTTATTTAAGAAAAGTTAAGAAGAAAAGAACAGATCCTGTTGATTATTCTTCTGGCAGAGCAAAGATATCAAGTAGTGATATAAATAATATTAATAATGCTTCTGACGATGAGATCGTTGTAGAAGAGAAACAAGAAGGCGGATTCTTAAAGTTCTTTATTAAATTATTTCATAGAAATAGAGCAACTAATCTAATGGAGTTAGAAGAAGAATACGAAGCAGATGTTCCTATTGAAGAAGTTCCACAATTAGTAGAAGAAGTTAATGAGGAATTTGATGAAGGTTTTGTAGATAATAATAGTAAAAGCTTATTTGAAGCTCTTTTTGGTTGGATGAGAAGAAAAAATCTTGTTGATGATTTTGAAGATGAGCAATTAGAGAAAGATATTATTGAAAAAAATTCTGAAGTTCTAAAAGATGTAAAGGTTGTATTTAAATCTGTTAATCATTGGCTTAATCAACTAGAACCAAGGAAGAAAAAGGATTTCAAGAACTCTGAGGACTTCATAACTTATACAGAATTCTTAAAGAAGTATAGATTGATTAAAGAGTAAAGATTTAAAAATAACATTTCATTCTTCTTTTTTATGATTTATATGCATAATAAAATATTTGATAATATTGAACTTGTTGATAATTCTCTTTTTAAAATTGATGGTTATAATAAATCATTTGATGTTTTTAATGCGCAGATAGCTTCTGACCTTTTAATTAATAAATATATCTTAATCAAATATTCAGGAAATCTTGTTGCTTATGCTTGGTTGTCTGATACTTATGCAGAGCGGAATATGAGAAAGGGGATTAAAGCACTTAAGCTTGAATTGTTAAAAATAGATCCGGATTATCAACATAAAGGTTTGGGATCAAAGTTGTTAACATTTGTAGATAGAGAGTTTGGCCAAGATTCTGATATTTTTTGTATTCCTGGTGTTACTCCAGTAGTAAGGCTTAGTGATGGGGAGGTTGTCAGACAAGGGACATATTATGATCTATTAAAATTTTATAGGAATAATGGTTTTGTTAAGTTAAATTCTGAGGAAAAAGAAAATTTTGCTATCGCAGAAAATAATTATATTCTTAATTCTAATCTTATGAATTTTAGGAATGAGCTTGAGTTAGCAGCCATAAAAGTTGTTGATATAGCAAAATATTATTCTTTTGATAAAAAGAAAGAATTGTTAAGAGCATCGAAGGTAATAGGCTCTATTGTTGATGAAGATTGTTTTTTAGATGGGTCAAAAACGGCTAAATCTATCTTAATTAAAACTAAGATCATCTGTTAGCTGCAATCTCGATAATATCTAGATGTTTAAGTGGGTAGTCTCGTCCGTGAGTCATTTTTGTTCTGCAATCAATACATCTGATAAAGTTCTTACCAAAATCTGTATGTAATTTAAATGCAAAGTCTAGTGCAGTTGATTTTTCTTTCATTAAAAAGCAATCAGGGAGAACATTTCCATTTTGGTCTTCTAACTTACTAGCTCCGCCAGGGTGGATTGCAATATATTTTAGAATATCAAAAACAATATTATTCAATATTATTTGAACACCTGTTCCTTCTGCGTATTTTTTAAGAATATTATCCTTAACAAAATTCAAAGCTACTTTTTGTTTATCATTAAGTTTAGCTTCTCCTTGCTCAGCGATAGTAAAATCTTTTTCACCGGGAATATATTTTATTAATTCCTGCTTTGCAGCTTCTTTTAATGCTAATTCTGATTCAGCAGAACAAGGAATTAAGGTTATGTTTGGGAATTGTTCTTTTAATTTATTATAATTATCTATTGCACCAGGAATATCTATTTTATTAGCTGCAACTATCATTGGTTTTGTTATCTTTCTTAGGTATGCAGATAAATTAAGTAAGTCTTTTTCTTCCCATTTAATTGGTTTTTCTGGGTCAAGATTTAATTCTCTTAATCCTTCTTTAATCATATTTTCATTAACACCCAATCCAGATAATTGTTTAGCAAGAGCTTTATGTAATTCCGAATGTTCTTGTTGCACTTGTCTTGCAAACTTTTCCCACCCTTTTTTTAGAATTGCAAGATACCAATAATCCAGCTCTTCCTCTAAGAAAATAACATCTTTTGCAGGATCATAACTGCCAACTTCAACGGGTTCACCTTTTTCGTTTGTTGAACCTGATACATCAATAACATGGATTAATGCATCTGCTTGTCTTAAATCATCTAAGAATTGTGAACCCATTCCTTTTCCTTCATGAGCTCCTGGAACCAATCCTGCAACATCAATCATATCTACTGGAACAAATCTGTATTTATCCTGCACAAATCCTTCTCTTGGATTAGCTGTTTTATCAAAATCTCTCGCTGCATCTTTAATTTTAACAAAGCCAACACCATGATTTGGTTTAATAGTTGCAAAGGGATAATTAGCTATTTCTATATCCATCAGGGTTGCAGCTTTGAAGAAGGTGCTTTTCCCTACATTTGCTTTTCCTACCACTCCAATTAACATATTTTCTTAGAAATCTTATTTGTTTATTAAGTTTTTTACTTTCTTCTAAACTATTCAACTAAAATAACGTGACATCTTTGCATTAATTTTCTCTAATGTTGTTCTTTTATTCATTTTATCAATTAGTTCTTTTGTTTTAACTGGATTATCTACTATTAGATTATCCACACCATAATCTATAAATTTACTTGCATCCTCTAATGGATTTATTGACCATAAATTTAATTCAGGATATACAAATATTTCTTTATCTTTATCTTGTGCATTTTTCATAAAACTTTGAGTTCCAACAATTGGTGCAGAGATAACATAAACATCAACATCCATGTTAGAATAAGCTCCAATAAGATTTCCAATTATTAATCCTATTTTAATATTGGGATTTAATATCTTTACTTTATTTAATGATTCATAATTAGTTGATATTACTATACAATTTGTAATTAAATTTTCTTCTTTTATTATTCGGACAATCTTTTCTTCAATATTGCTGTTAGGCCCATTAGGTTTTATGTCTATAATCAACCTAGTTTTATTTCTTGTTAAGTTAATAACTTGTTTAAGTGTTGGAATTCTTTCATTTTTATACTCTTTTGAGAAATAGCTCCCAACATCTATGTTTTTTAATTCAGAATAATTAAGTTCACTGACTTGTTTATCTATTCCTGCAATCCTTTTAAGGTTTCTATCATGAAATACTATGACTATGCCATCCCTTGTTTGTTGCACATCAAGCTCAATAAAATCAGTTTTAGCCGCTATAGCTTTACTGAATGCAGCTAAAGTATTCTCTGGTGCTATTTGTGAATGCCCTCTATGTGCAGAGATTTTAACTTCTTTATCTAAGTTATCTATTCCATTATTGACAATTGGGTATGTTACACTCATATTAGAAGTAATATAAACTATTAATATAATAACTAATACAAATTTATATTTTTTAATAAATTTTTTAATTTTAATTGATATCTCAGTTAATGTAATTTGATTTACATGCGTTTTTTCTTTTTTACTCTTAAAATAAAGTATAGTTATAACTTTAACAAGAATTGAATTGTAAATTATTCCAATAAGAGGTAATATTGTTACTGCAAGAACAATCCATAATGTTAAAAATAAAGATACACTAATATTTTGGCTTATTAAGAATTGGAGGCTAATATTCTTTATTGTTATTAAAATCCAAGTTGCAATTCCTCCTACAACAATTAAACTAATTGTTAATAATATGATTATTTTAAATAGCTTCCAAAAGTGTCTTTTGGTTAAGTAATCATTAAATATGTCTTTAATTTTTCTTTTTTCAAGACATAATGTTTGTTCAAGAAATATCATTCTGATATAAGAATAGATAAATAAACAAATACTAAATATTGTGATTAATAAGCCAGTAATTAAAAAAGGTGTTAATTGTAATTTTGTATATAGAAGATAAATGATAAACCCTGGTATGATTATTATTGATGCTAAGATAATTAATTTTATTATATTTGCTACTATTGCAATGCTTAATTTTTTTATCGAATTCTTAAATGCTCTTAAAAAAGAAATATTCTTGCCTGTATAAATATCTGAAAGAATAAATATTAGCCCAAAATTTTGTATTAAAAATAATGAAGCTGCAAGAAGAATAAGAATGATTGTTATTACACCATTAACACTTATGAAAGCATAAAATATATCTAGGTTAACCATCATTTGGTTATCAACAAGGATTAACTCGTTAATTGTTATATTCCTTATGAAATCTAATAATAGTTTTGTTATAAGAAGAAACAATCCTTGATAAATAAATGCAATTATTATAAACTCTGGATGTTCTTTTACATCTATATAGATTTCTTTAGCTGTTTTAATCATTAATAGAATATATTGTTTCTTCTTTGAAAAAGGTTGTTGTTTTTACCTGAAGCTAAACAGCTTCTTCAATTTTTTCTTTTTTAGAAAGGCTTCAAGCTTCTTCTCTGCATTCTCAAGGTTGAATGCAGCTTCTTTTTCTCTAAATTCTTTTGTGTGGTATCTTTTGTTGCCTTTAGAGTTTTTATATTGCATTTTTTTATGCAGAATTTCATGATACATTACATAATCTAATAACCTTTCTTCATCCCTTAAAACTTTGCTAATAGAAATACTATTCGTCATAAAATCATAACTTCCTAACTTGCATAATGAAGTTTGCCCCCAAACTAAATTTGGTGTATCAATCATTCCATGAAAATATTCTTCATTAACTCTATCAAAACTTTGTTTTAACTCTAAATCAATTTCTTTTGTTTTAGTGTAAGAAGTTGACTTTTTAATAAAATCATTATACATATCAATATTATAAGAATGTTTTTTCTTTTTGTAAATTCTATTAAATAATTCTTGTAATAATCCAATAATTATTTCATCACTAACACCTTTCCATATGTAGCTTAATCTAAATTGTATTTTATAAGAAGTATAAGCACAATTTGCATTATAGCCTTTGAATGCTCTAGAAAACTTTATTTCAATGCTTCTTGCTTCATTCCTCTCTGGAAATAATTCAAGTGCTCTTTTGATTACAATTATTGATTGCATATTTTAATATAATTAGAAACATTTAAATACTTTTCTTGATTTCAATATTTTTATGATAAAAACAATTTTATTGATAAGTTATTTAGCTCTTCTTTCTGGTCAAAATATGGGGCAAACATATATTCCTAAAACTGAGGATTCTGCTCCTAAAAAAATGGAATTAGAACGAATATGTTGTTGTGATGATCCAAGAAAATATGTTTTACAAGAAGAGGAATGGGTGCCAGAGAGAAGATTGGGCGATGATTACTCTGGTGGTACTGATGATGGCTCTAATTCTAAGGTGCCTTTTGTTAAAAAGAAGTTTTCCAGAGAAGATGATCGGGTAGAAGTTCTTGAAAAAGGTAAAAACGTTCTTAAAGATTATAGAAGGTTTTTAAGCCATTAAAAAAAGAAGTTTATATTTCTCAAGAATAACGTTACTTCTCAATATCATATCTAAGAATTGCAACAACTTTACCCATATCACGAAGTTGCACTCCTTCTGTAGTTTCTATAGAGATAACTTCTACTTTTGTTGCAAACTTTTCTGCTTCCATTTCAAATTCATCAACAACTTTGTCGTCTAAAACTTCAGAAAGAATAACTGTGTCAACAATACCTTCTTTTATTAGTTGCATAACTTTATCTTTTCCGTATGCAACTTTACCTTCTTGTATTGATAATAATAAAAAGAATTTTTTCATTAATTTTTTCTCTCTAATAATATCTTCTTTAGAGAGAATATCATCTGCTTTTTCAACAAGTTCACGTAATCCAAATTCTCCTGTATATGATAAATCTTTTACTCCTATAATCTTTTTTTGAACATCTCCAGTTATGTGATTTTTGTTTAGAAAATTATTAACAGTTGTTCCGGGTCCACCAATAATAATTCCTTTAATATATTGTCTTGGTAAGAATTCATCTTTCATGTAGCTTGCTATTTTTTTAAAATGATCATTAAGTGCTCCTGCTCTTAATCTTTGGAATCTAGGTGCAGATTGTCCTCCAGCTCTCATTTTTCCTGGAACTTCAGAGTGAGTGGATTTTATAGGGATAATTGTTTTACCTCTTAGGATAGCAATTGTTGCATCTCTTCCATCAAGAACAACTAATCCATATTCATTTTGATCATCCATCATTTGTTTTAATGGATCAAGAATAAATTGTTTATCACATCTATACAAACGTTGGTTCATGGGTGCAGGTGGTTCTATTGTCCAAACCTTAAACTCTTGTTGGCCTTCTCTTTCTGAAATATTTCCTGAGAAAACAGCTAATCCATGAGGTGGTGTTCTTTGAACAACAACTTTTAGGTGTTGAATCATCTTTTCTAAGGCATCTTGAACATTTTTCCTATTAGATGTAGATTTTATGTTGCTTGCAGTGTCTTTTTCTTGTTCTAAATGCTGAGTAATCTTTACAAGGTCATAACCATGTGGAACATAAACTGAAACTAGCTCTGTATGCCTACCTCTATAAGGGCTTAGCTCTTTAACGAATTCTTTGAGCTTTCTTCTCTCTTTTGCATTCAGCTGATAGTCTGTTTCTGTTTGATTCATATTATTTAAGAGAATTTATTGGATTTATAAAGGTTTAGTGGTTTCTACCTGCTCTCTAAACATAATATTTATATAGTAGAAGCTCTAATCATTATATTATCATAATAAAAATCAATTGAAAAATGAAACTAGATTTCACTTTTCTTAAAGTTTGATTTTTAGTATGCCAAAACTTGTGGTTTTGTGCATAATATTTATAAAAGATGGTTGTGAGGTAAACAATAATAAAGTTGAGGTAAAAAAATGGCAGATGCAGAAAAAAAATTCTCAAAGGACATAATCGGAAAAACAATTGTTTCCAAGACTGGTAAAAGGTTTGGAGATGTTGGTGATGTTGTATTTGAAACAAGATCAGGTGAATTAATTCATATGGTAGTTGCTAATCCAACTTCATATACTGAAAAATTAGATTTAGAAAAAACAAAGGAAAGCAAGCTATTAATCCCTTTTAGTGCAGTAATTGCAATGGGAGATTTTATGGTTATTGCAGAAGAAGACATTGTTTAATCTTATTTTCTTGGTGCCAAGAATCTCTGTGAGATTGTTGAGCATTTTTATTATTTTTACTTATTCTTTAAACCATAAGTTTTTTAAAATTTATGAGCTTAATATACAATATTATAATCATGAGGTGTTTTAATGGCAGCGAAAAAGAAAGTTACAAAGAAAAAAGTTAAGAAATCAAAATACGAACATTTATTCTATAAACAAGAAACTGCATGGAAGCATGTTGATGAGAAGAAAGCATTTGCTTTTTGTGAAAATTATAAAAGATTCTTAGATATTGCAAAAACAGAAAGAGAAGCAGTAGAAGAAATTGAAAAAATAGCTAAAGCAAAAGGTTACAAAGATTTTACAAAGGTTAAAACTCTAACTATAAAAGATAAAGTTTACTATAAGACTAATAAAAATATTATCTTAGTTAATATTGGAAAGTTCAATAAAATAAAAGTGATTGCTAGTCACTTAGATTCTCCTAGGTTAGATTTAAAACCAAAACCTGTATTTGAAGATTCTGATTTAGCTTTACTAAAAACACATTATTATGGTGGAGTAAAGAACTATCAATGGGTTAACAGGCCATTAGCAATACATGGTTTTGCTCTATTAAAAGATGGAACAAAGAAAAAGATTTTAATTGGTGAATCAGATAAAGATCCTGTTTTTATTATATCTGATTTATTACCTCACCTTGCAAGAAAACAATATGAGAAAAAAGTTTCTGAGTTTATTGCTGGCGAGGACCTAAATGTAATTATTGGTAATCTTCCTCTAGAAGATAAAGAAATAAAAGAACATGTAAAGCTAAGAGCTTTAAAATATTTATATGATAGATATGGTATTACTGAAAAAGATTTTGTGACTGCAGAAATAGAAATTGTTCCTGCAGCGAAAGCAAGAGATGTTGGTTTTGATAGAGCTTTAATTGGATCTTATGGCCAGGATGATAGAGTTTGTGCTTACACTTCTCTTAATGCTTTATTTACTTCTAAAAATAAAGAAACAGCTATTGCTTTATTTGTTGATAAAGAAGAAATTGGTAGTGAAGGCAAGTCAGGAGCAAAATCAAAATTCTTATTTAATTTTTTAAATGAATTAATTACTAAACTTAAATTAAAAACAGATGCATTTTGTGTTTTGAAGAATGCAGAGTTATTGAGTGCAGATGTAACTTCTGCATTAAACCCGAACTTTAAAGAAGTTCAGGACCATACAAATGTTTCTATTTTAGGCAGAGGAATCTCTGTTGAAAAGTATGGTGGTGGAGGAGGAAAGTATAGGACTAATGACTCTGATACAGAATATATTCATAAATTAGTTACCTTATTTGATAAACATAAAGTTATGTGGCAAACAGGAGAAAATGGAAAAATTGATATTGGTGGTGGAGGAACAGTTGCAATGTATTTTGCAGAATATGGTTGTGATATTGTAGATTTAGGTCCTCCTGTTTTAGGAATGCATTCTCCATTTGAGATAACAAGTAAGGTTGATGTTTATTCATCATTCCTTGCGTATAAAGTATTTTACGAGGATTAAAATGAAAATATTATTTATATGTTCACAAGGAGAAAATAGAAGTAAATATTTAGCTGAGTATTTACAATCTAAAGGTTATTCTACTGATTGTGGTGGAGTAGAACCAGACGGAGTTAATCCTCTTACTCAAAAAAAAGTTGATTGGGCAGATATTATTATTGCTGTTAGAGAGCATATTAAAGAGGAATTTCTTGAGCGTTTTGATTCTAAAGGAAAAACAATTTTTAATCTAGAAGTGCTAGGTGATCCTAAAAGTTTTCCAAAAGATGCACAAGCTCTTGCAAAGAAATCTTTGCCTGATTTTCAAGAAAAGTATATTTATTCTGAATTGAGAAAGCAGTTAAATAAACATGTTCATAAGTTTAGTAAATGATTTGTTGTTTTTTATTTATTTTATTTAGTTCTAAAGAAAAATATAAGCCTCCGGTGGGAGTTGTGCTCAACAATTCCTTTGGAATTCTTGGCACCATAGGAACTTCGTTCAACTCACAAGATTATAATTAGGATATAAGCAAAGCTTAATCCTAAAAGAAATATAAGCCTCCGGTGGGAGTTGAACCCACGACCTGCCGCTTACTAGGCGGCCGCTATAGCCACTAAGCCACGGAGGCAATATGGTTATCTCTGAAAGAGATATGATAAGAATGTGGGGGAAGGGATTCGAACCCTCGAACCTACTAAAGGACAGGATATCTCATTTACACATGAGTGTCCAAAATCTTAAGTCCTGCGCATTTGACCAGACTTTGCTACCCCCACAAATAAGTTTAAACTAATTCTATTTTGATTTTCTTATTTTTTTTCGCAGGAACAAGTATGTATTCGGAATCTTTCAATCCTTTTTCTTTAGCATGCACTTTTGCAGCTTCTTTTGTATTGAAAGTTTTAACTCCTCGTTTACCTTTAATACCTGAAAAAAAGTTTTTATGACCAAAACTTGAAGTTAAACCAAATTTTCTTTTTGTTCTTGTATGAATTTTCTTTACCATTTTTTTATTTTCCTCAAAATTATAATTTATTGAAAATCTGTTGATTTTCATTAATTCCTTTTATAAATACTCTTTCTAGTTAGAGATTTAAGAAGCATATAAAAAGCTTTTGTTTATTACAATGAGGGTTTAATACCTAAATGCTTGCATAGTTTAATTTTTCCAAGTTGTAATGACCAAAAATCCGTTTTGAAAATTTATGTAATAACTTATAGCTCTGCCTTGTTTGAATAGTCAATTCTAGGATTTTTGTGTTTATTCATATCTATAGTAAAAGATTAATAGTATTATATTTATTAAAATTTACGATAGATTTATATATAATAAATTAGTATTTGTTTATAAATAATATAATTAAATAATTCGAGGTGTTATAATGAAGAAAGCACAAGGTTTAAGCATGAGTACAATTATTATAGCTGCAATAGCTTTATTGGTATTAGTAATTCTTGCAACATTCCTTCTTAGACAAAGTGGTGAAGTAAATGCAGGAACTTCTTGTAATGGTTTAGGTGGAAGTTGTGTGTATAGTGAGATTGGATGTTCAGATAATGAAGTCCCTCAAATAGGTAAGAAAGGTTGTATTGAAGAAGAAGTTTGTTGTTTACCTTTATCAACATAATTTTTTTATCTTATAATTTGGTGGCAATATGAAAGATTTTAGTTCAAAAAAAGCTGTAAGCTTAGCATTTAATACAGTAATAATTGCTGTTATTGCTTTGCTTGTTCTAGGTATTTTAATCTTTATGCTTATTAGAACTATGGGTAATAGTAGTGAAGCCACTGCTTGCTTTGAAAAAGCTGGCATTTGCATGAAAGAATGCAGTGGAATTTATTCTGATTCTTCACTTGGTCAAGAATTATGTAGTGGTTCTAAAACATGTTGTCTTGCAGGTGTAGAATAATGTTTAATAAGAAAGCTGTAACTATGTCTTTTTCATTAATTATATCTCTAATTATTATGGGGTTAATATTATGGTTTGTATTTGGGGGCTTAGGTGCTAAAAATATTGAAATTATAAAAAATATGGATAGTTGTGAAACTCAAGGTGGTTATTGTATAGACAAAGAGCTTTTAATAGTAAAGAATAAGTGTATTGGAGAAGATTCAACTATGATAAGATATGCTTTTTGTGAGAAAGAAGAAGTTTGTTGTTCTGGTGAAAACCCTTATGAAAGTGAAGAATTTGGAGACAATGCAGATAATGGAGACAATGGAGAGGATGTTACATGAAACTAATTAAAAATAAAAGAGCAGTAAGTATGCTTGTAATTCTTATTTTATCCTTAGTTGTAATTGTAAGTCTTGTGTTTGTATATAATAAGTATTTTAGAAGTGCAGGGGATAATTTTGATGCAACATTAAGGTGTGAGGATAATCCTGTTATTGAAGGAGTTTGCGCTACTAGTCCTCCCGCAGGATTTAATTCTAAGCCTTCTTCTGAAGATGGAGAAGCAGGCTGTTCTGAAGGTGAAAGTTGTTATAGAAAATTTGGTTAAGGTAAAAATATGAAATTATCTAAAAAAGCATTATCAATGGTTGAACTTACAACAATTTTAATCTTAAGTCTTGTTATTATTTCTGTAGCAATCGTAGTGGGAATGAATTATAAAAATAAAGGTCTTGCAACTGTCGGTGAACAGTTTAAATGTCAAAGAGCTAATCCTCCTGGTTTTTGTCTTAATGATAATGTTGAGGGTGGTTGTGAAAAATATGATTCTACTGCAAAAAATACAGGGTTTTACAAAGATGCTTGTGTAGATCCGGATAACAAAAAAGAAACTAAAGATAATATTTGTTGTGTGTTAGATTCAGGTGCTGATCCAATCGATTTAATAACATTTAGATTAGAAGATGATATAAGCTCATTAAAGAATCATAAACAACTTGAGCTTATTGATTATCCTGAATTAAAAATTGATGTTATGGTTCCTAAATATGTTTATAATTATGATACTCTTGATTGGACAATTATTAAACCTGATGAAACTAAAATAAAAGTTAAATGTGAACCTAAAGATAAGAATAACGAAGAAGAAAAAATAGTTTTTTCTGAATGTGCTTATGGCAGAGTATTAGCTTTAACAACTGGAACATATAAAATTGAATTATTAGGTTACAAAGAAAACCAAACTTCTGCACTCTTCAAAAAAGAGTTAAAATTCTATGTTGTTGATTCAACAGCAGAAACTTCTTAGGCTTTGTAAAAAACTTCGTTTTCTTTTGTTGCTATCTATAAAATCTTTAATTATGTTTTTTAATTGTGCTGTGTTCCCGTATGTGCTCAACAATCAAAGATTCTTGGCACACCTCAACAAGTTTCGGTTGGAGACAACCCCTCACAACGCACTTAATTCTGTCATTTGAAGAGATTTTATCCTTAAGATAGCAACCTTTCTACAAAGCCCATTCTGGATAAACTTTATAAAAACTTATTCTTAATTAATAGTTTATGGGAATTAAAAGATTACTAAAGAATAAACTTGCTATGTTTATAACTAGTCAAACTTTTCAGATAATTATTATGGTTCTTTTTATTTTAGTAGCTTTATACCTTGGCTATGAATATGTTCTTACTGGAATTATACCTACATAAAATGAAATCAAAAAAAGGATTATTAATAATGTCGAAGACTATAAAAATTATTTTAATAATAATTTCTTTTTTATTGATTGGTAGTTTTCTAGGTGCTTTTGCGTATAATATAAATTCTGATGCCGATTCTTGGGCTTGCAAAACAGAAATTGGTCTTGCTAAATCTGGTAAGCCTTCTACTTTTAATTCTTGTCACAATTATAAAATAATTTTTGGTAAGAATTCAGCAATAAAATACGACATGACTGCAGGCAATAAGGAAGTTGATGAATATGTTTATTCTACTTCATTAGCCTTACTGGAAAAAGTCAGACCGGACCTAAAAAAAATTAAAGTAAGAGATGAAAATAATATTGTTTCTAAAGAAATTATTTATTCTGTTATTGCAGAAGAAATGAGAAAATGCAATGAAGTTTATTCTGCCCCTTATATACGAAGTATAACTAATTTGGGTGATTGCCAGTATTCATTGGTGTGTCAATCTTGTAGCCTTCTTATATTTGATGAGGAATTTTATCCTAAAACTGAAAACAAGATTCTTTATGATGATTTTGGTGAGTTCTTTGTTAATACTAAACTTTCTAAAGAATCTGATTTAACTTATGCAGATTATTTTAGTGATTCATTTTCTCAAATAGATAATTCTGATTTATATGCTAATGAAGAAACAAAAGAAAATATAACTAAAACTGATGGTGAAGTTAGTTTTGGTGTTATTGACACTGCTAAAACTTATAATATAATGTATTTTTTTAGACCTATGCCTGTTGAAGAACTAAAAAAAGAACTTAAAGGTGATGAAGCTACTGAGTTTAGTAAAATTCAATATGGCGTTTCAGGAAAACATAATTATGTTCAACCATTTATGATACAAATTATTGATCATGATCAAGAATTTAATGTTTGTAATATGTATTTTAATCTTGCACCTGGTTCTTGCCCATTTAAAATGACTTCTTTAGAGTTTGAATCTGCTGCTGGCGGAGTACTTTATGGTGGGAGAGCTTTATACAGGGCGATTGTTTATTAAAAATGATTAAATCAAAAATAAAAAAAGCGAGTAGTTCATTTTCAGTTATTATAAGTATAATTATTGGTATTGTTGCCTTATGGTTAATAATTGCAATGATTATTAATATCTTTGATGTAAGTGAAGAAAATGCTAGAGTTTCTAAATGTATTACAACTATTGAGGCTCATGCTTCTTTTGTTGAACAAAATATTTTAATCGATGAAAAATCTGAAGAATTAGGTGGCGGTATTTCATATTTTTTCCCAAGAGTTGAAACAGATCCTCCTGAAATTGAATGTGATTCAAAATTAATCAAGTCTAAATCAAAAACAGCTAAAAAAGCAGAAAAAGAATTGTTAACTAGTGCTTTGAAAACTTGGAGAATGTTTAGGCAAGGTAAATCTTTATTTTATCCTTCACTTAATACTTATTCAATGTGTTTTGTTACTGATGTTTATGAATTTAACAAAGATTTTGATTTTGATTTTCTTGAAGCAAGCAAAGAGAATCAAATTAATAAGTTAGATAAATTTTATTCTAATGATGAAACAATTTACAAATATTTTAGTGAATCAATCAATGAGGATTTAAGCACTATTTACTCTACATTCAATCCTAAAAACAACTTTTTTGGGTTTAACATGATTTATTATTCTGGTGAATTAGGTGATGAAGTTTATGATGAAGAAAGTTGGTTAAATAGGCATTGGGATATTGTTAAAGATTTTTATTATACTACTGAGGATGCTGCATCTAAGAAAAGTTTAGATCAAATATCTATTAATTATGATTTTTTTAATATGATAACTGAAGAAAGTGTTCCTATTAAGTTTGAGAAATATGACAATCCTCATAATCTTTATGCTGTTGTTTTTTATCAGCAGCCAGTTATTCCTGAGGATTATTGGTTTAATATAGATAAGATTAACAGGCCTTTTTTATTGTCTGCAATTATGATAGTACCATACACTGAGAGTGTATTAAAAGATATTGGTTGTGCTTATCTTCCAGCTAAATTTGAGGATGAGTAATGGTTGTTCCAAAAGGTTATAAGTATTGCCTTGGAGCAAAATAAGTGAAATACATTTTGTGTGTAAACACAAAATTATCGTATTTCACGATTAAATTTGGTTGCATAGCAACCAACAATCCTCCGCAATATACTTGTTCCTTTTTGGTTAACCCCAGAAGTAGAAATTTTTATAAGTTAAAGACATTATAATATGAATAAAATGATAAAAAACAAATTAGGTGCAGGGCATTGGATGATTCTTGTCTTTATAATTTTAGGTATAATCGTGTTATGGGTTTTTATATCTATTTTTTTAGGTATAGATAGTGGAGTTTCATCTACAGGAATATTATCTTTTTTAAGCATATAAAATGAGAAATAAATTAATAACCTCTAAGAGAGGTATGTCAGTATTGCAAGGAATGGTATTAGCTATAATAGTTTTATCAGCAATACTTGCTCTTGCTCTTCCAAGACAATTACAAGCAAAAGATATTATTTTATCTGTGTTTAATTTAGGTGAAGAAGAATCTGAAGCAGCTATGCTTGTTCCTGCAGGATTTGAAGATAATGCTTATGCTTATTTTTATGCTGAAGGAGTTGTTAGTGATGAAGAACATGGTCCTTCTGTATCTCCTTTAAGCGAGAGCTCAGGCATTTTCAATTCTTTTTCTACTTTTGAACCAAAGTCTTCTAAATGTTTAATGCCTGATGGGTATCCTAATGATTTTCATCCTGATGGATGTTTGATTTTTGGTTATGAAAATAATAAAAACAAGTGTGCTGTTAATTTATTTGATCCAAATGTTTATGGTTATGTCTTGCACACTAGTCAATTTAATCAAAGATACAGAGTTAGAGATAATAGAATTAATGAAATTAGAAAAAGGTGTGTATCTGGTTATTCTTGTGATGATGATGCTTTAGATGTGCTTTCTTATTTTTATGATCATGGTTTAGAGGAAGGTACAAATGATAAATTGGATGTTTTCTTTAAAGCTAATCTTATTTGTATTTCTTCTGAAGAAAATGCTTATTTCTGGTTAAGTTGCGATAAGGCAGTTGGTTCTAAGATTATTGAAGATTATGCTTCAAAAACTAAGTTTGAATGTAATTGCCCAAAGAATCAACATTGTTTCTGGAAAACTGTCTAAAGCATTGTTTGTTAAGGTATGTCAAGAATGATTAAAAATACTGTCTTGGAGCTCTCAACAGCAATCTGCATTTTACACGAAATGGAAAATTAGGCAGATTGTTGGCTAAATTCATACTGTGAAGCAGATGACAATTCTCCACAGCATACAAATCTTTTCCTTTCTGGACACACTCCTATTAGTTGCGGTCATAAGTAGTTTGTAATTGCTATGCACATTCGCTGAATTTTTGTGTTTACTTAATAGTGCTGTCTTCCCGCAGGGAGCGACCCCAGACAACGCACTATATCTTGATTATTCCAATCAGCTCACCTTAAGTGCATAGCAATTACTTAAGTCCGCAACCATATTATAATAATATTTTTAAACTACTTATCTATATTATTACATATAAAGGGGAGTAAGAGGTTAGATGGTTCTAATAAATAAAAAAGCTAGTTTTATGATGAAATGGGGGCTTAAGATAGTTCTGTTACTCTTAATAATCGTACTTGCATCAATGATTGGTTGCAAATTCATAAAAAATATTGTTGGTGCATCACCTAAAGATCAATCAATAGCTCAGTTTAATACTTTTGTTGCTCAAATTGAATCCTTATCTTATGTTAAAAATAGCTATACTTCTTCATATATTCAGTTAGGTTTAAATGAAAAGTATTATGTTGTTGGTTTTTCTGATAAAAGAAATTCTGAAATTAATAAAGAGCATGACATAATAAAAAAACCGCGCCAGTGTGATTCTAAAGGTTCTTGTTTTTGTTTATATCAAAAAAAACCTAATCCTAAAAAAGCTAGAGCTAATGTTTTAGCTTGTAGAACTATAGAAAACATTGATTATGCAGTTGCAAACAAGCTTTTTGTTGAGACTTTGAAAAAAACAAGTGATCAAACTGATAACTTTTTACAAGATGGTGTTAATTTTGTTGGTTCAACAATAACCAATGATCATTTCACATATGCTAATGAGCGTAATTATCTTTCTGATTATATTTCTTCTTTTATTGATAAAAATGTTTATGGTAGCACTTATTCTCAAACTTATAATCTTGGATTTTATGAGGATAATAAAGATTTATATTATTTTGCACTCACCTCAAGCAAATTGCAGATTGTGCAGCTTTATGTAGAACTTATAAATTATGAGGGCACTTCTTCACTATTGTTTTTCCCATACAATCGAGCATTCTTTAACAGAGAATATTTTTTAATTAGTAGACAAGGTGTTGATGATTGTAATGAAAAGTTTGTTAATGCTGTGATAAAAAAAGATGATGGAACATTAAAGTATTGTGTTAAAGATGGTGATGGCCTTGTTGAATCTGAAGATATTATTCAAGCTTGTCTTACAGGTGAAGTTAGAGAAATGTGTGCTTGTGGACCAAGTGTGATTAGGAATGGTTTTTGTTTGATAAACCCTTCTAAGTTTCCAGAAAACAGATTGCGAACAGTAACTGCCCTACCTTTAGATTATTGTGATTCTAATTTTGGTGCCTGCGGTTATTATTATGATGAGTTTGCTTGTGACTATGATGCTTGTAATACTGGGTTAATTTGTGGTTGGAATACTACTGATCCAGACAATCCAAAGTGTAAAAGTGGTTGCACTTTTGCTAAACAACCTTGTGAGTTTTATGATATAATTAGGTGTGATAAAGATTATTGTAATTTTGGTGAATTTGGTTGCAAATGGGATACTACAACACATAAATGTGTTGATAGAGAACCAACAGGTATTGATGCTTTACCTCTTGATGAACAAGAAAGGTTTAGGCAACCAAGTCAAGAAAATTTGATACTAATTGGTGAAGGATGATTTGAATTATGATAATAACAAAATCAAAAAAAGGGGTTACACATTTAATCATGGCTTTTGTCTATGACTTATTATTTGCAGCTATGTTGTTTGTCATTATTTTTGGTTTTATTAGAACAGTAGATTCAGGTATGTATTATTGGAGAGAATATTATTCTCAAGACATTGCTTTAACTTTAACTTTAATGGAAGGTGTGCCTGAAGAATTATCTGTTAACTATGTTGTTATTCATGATAATATTTTAGGTAGTTATCCTGTTGAACTTTTTCTTAAAGTTTTGAATGGTAAAGTCATTGTTTCTGATGCCGCCAATGAAGAATATGAAACTATAACTAATTTTATTTCTAATAAAAACTCAGACTTAGAACTATTTTCTAATTTGGATTCTCTTATGATTTCAAAAGATCAGGGGAAAACAAGTATATATTCACTTAATTCTCTTGAATGCAATCCTTATGTTATTGATAAAAAAGATTATACTGATACTAAGGTGTATGTTAATGATGAAAATAATTATAATCTTATTGCTAGTATTAAAACAGATATTGAGAGTTCATTAAGCAAAGAATATTCAATAAGGTTAAATCCTTTAGAGCATTCAGGCCTTATACAAAATTTAATAAATAAAAATATAAAATCAACATCTTTATCTGAAAGTGATATAATTGTTATTCTACGGTTTGTTGAGTCAGATAAAAAAAGACTAAATGTAAAATATTCAAAACAAGGTGATGCATTTTTATCAAATAATGTTGCTTGTTACACTTTTAATCTTCTTGAAGCAAGATATGAGAATAATGATAATCTTGATGAAAAATTTAATGTTTATTTTAGAGAAGCTGAATTAAGCGAAATTCCTAAGTCAATCTTGAATAATGCTGCAGTAGTGATATTAGAATTTAATGCTGAGTCAATTGACGATTTTACTTTTGAAACTAAATATTTTGCAAACAGAATTTCTGCTGCACTCAACCAAGTAACCTCTCATAGTGATGATGTTTTAAATCAAAAAATAACTGATTTTTATTCAACACCTTAATCAAAGATAATAAGATGCTAATTAAAAAGAAAAAAGGAATGGGAATAGAGGATATGTGGATGCTAATCTACAGGTTAGTCTTCCTAGTTGCAGCTTTATTTGTTTTTGTTATGATTGTAAATATGATTCTTGATCCATTTCCAGATGTTCATGAAGCTAAAACAGAAATTATTCTCGGTAGAGTATTATATTCAGAAGCAATTCATTATAATAATCCAGATATAAATAGAGTATATAGTAATATTGTTGATGTTGATAAATTAAATTTATTACAAACTCAAAATAAATTGGAGAAGTATTTTAGTGAGGAGTTTTATCATCCAATTAGAAATAATCTTTTAGTTTTTAAACTTGATATTCTTGTTTTAGACGATGATAATTCAAGAGAACCAATTATATTTTATTCAAGTGAATCTCAATATAACCTTTTATTACCTAAGAGAAAAATGAAAGGTAAGGGTGGTGTAACTGCAAAAACAAGAACTTTTGAAACTCATTGTAAAATAGATTCTAATTTTATACCTTGCAGGATTACTTTAGACTTATTAATTCCAAATTCGTAAAATAAAATGTTAAATAAAATAAAAAATTCAAAAAGAGGGCAAATCTTTGCTTACTTAGATGTAATTTCAATAATAGTTTTAGTTATTATTATTGTTGGTCTTTTGATTTACTTAAATATTTCTAACAACAAAGAAAAGAAAAATGTGGAATTATTAACTGAAGGAATTAATCTTCCTCATTATCTCATGAATATTTTTCAAAGTGAAGTTATTGAAATGCCTAATTGCAATGTTCTTAATATTAACTCAACAAGAATTGATGTTTTAGTTTGGCTCAATCATCAAAAAGTGAATTCTGAAGAGAATTACTATAAAGATTGTGTTGGTGATTTTAGTAAGTCTTTATTGCTTGTAAATAAAAATTTAGGTAATGTTGATATTGTTTTTGACTTTATTTTAGAGGATATGTTAATTTATGAAGCCGGTTTTGATCTTATTGATGCGCTAAGAAAAGATTTTTTTAGAAGGGTTATTGTTGATTATGATAAACCTCAAAATGGTATTGATTCTTTTGCCTCTATTCCTTTTAAAGATAAATTTTTACTCTATGAATTTGGATATAGTAATATAAAATACTTTGAAATTAATATTCCTGCAAAAAGTCCTAGTGGAGAAGATGTTGAAGAAATTAAAATACTTGTTTTTTACAAACCAATAGAAGAATAAAATGAAAGCTTTATTTAGAAATAAAAAAGGGAAGATTTTAATATTTCTTGTTGCATTAATGATAATTATAGCATTTACATTTCTTCTTATTGCTATTGGTAGTATTGAGGGTCCAGGAGAAAAAACTTTTGGTAATTTACAAAGACAAATTATTTCCTCACTTAATACAAAAGATTCAATACTTTTATACTTAGATTATTCTGCAGAGTTTGCAAAAAGAGATACTTTTCAGTCAGAACTGGGGGAAACAGCAGGGGTTTATCTTAGAATTGATTCTTCTGATCCAAATCAAGATATAACTGGTTGTGGTAATCATATTTACCCTTCTCTTTCAACTATTGATGGTAAAGTTTGTGTAAGTAATTATGACTATAGTGCTGAATATTCAAAATTATTCAGAAGAAATTTATTAACTTACCTTTCTAATAATCCTCATCTTAATTCAAAAGCCTTCTTTGATATTCACCTTAAAGATAATAAGATAATGTCTATGGCCGGAGGTTCTCCTGTTGAATTAATTATTTCAACTGAGGAGATAAATATTGAAATGCTTCCCCCTTCAAGTATTATAAATTTAAATATTCCTGCAGTAAATAATGTTCCTGTTGTTAATAAAGTTAAGAAGATTGATTTAACAAAAGAACCATTTGCTTCTCTAAAATCTGGTTATTGTTCTAAATTTGTTAATACTATATTGAATTATGCTTATGATAAAACTTATGGTCAAAATAATCATGGAACTTTTGGTTTCCCTGGTGATGCATGGGATGTTGCAGCAAAATACTTAAAGCAACATAGAGAAACTCCTGATGCATCAAGAGTAGTTTATGCTGGCTCAGGAATTAAATCAAAAGAGTTGCTTGCTATTGAAAATTTACTTATCAAAGGAGATATATTGTTTACTTCAACTCCTTCAACTTGGTGCAGATGGTCTGGTTATAATGGTTATAGGTATGAATTATTAGGTGATGAAGCTAAGAATTATTGTGGTGGCGGAGCTGCTTTTAGAAAAGATGAAAATGAGAATGATAAATACACTGGATTTTGCACTCCTGACTCTATTCTAGAAAATAAAGATTTAAATCCAACTTATTGTGATTTTTCAGAGGGTGGCATTAATCAAAGTAATTATATTATTGTTACTCACATTTTTATGTATTTAGGAACTGATGAATCTGGAGAGCACATTCTTGCTAATTTATTTTCTGCACCTTCTGCAATTGGTAATGCTCCTTTTGGTAAGTTAAAAACTTTTGTTGATAATTCTGTTTATAGTGGTGATGGAGTAAGAATGATTGTGAGGCCGGTTTATCCAAGAAAATAAAATGAAAATAATAAAAATAATAATTTTTGTAACTCTTTTCCTAATCTTAACTAGCTTTGTTTTTGCTGAATCAGAATTAAAAGACTTTAATTACTTTAGTTCAGATGATCTTGAAAGAATTATTACTAGTGTTGAAATTTATGAGTCTGTAGTAAATCAATATTCTTCTAAGTTTGAAGTTCCTTCATATATTTTAAAATCTTTAATTGGTATAGAAACTGAAGGAATAATTAATCGTCAGGAGATTTTTAATGATTATAATGAGATTGGTCTAACTCATTTAAAGCCATTTGATGAAAATGGTAATTCTATTCATTATGATTTATGTATAGAATCTGATTGTATGGCTGAGATTGAAAATTTAAATTCAGATTTTGAAACAAAAAAGAATCAAGTTGAATCTGAATATTTAAACGTGCATAATTCTATTTGTTGTGCAGCTTATATTCTTCAACAAGAGTATGATAAAGGTGATATTGGCTTCCCAATTAATCAGAATGATTGCTCTGATATTGGTATAAGAGCTTATGCTGGATGGGATTCTGCACTCAGAAGATTTAAGGGTTTAGAGTGTGATTCTGGTTTAAAGAGAGAGAATGATTATATTAATTATGTTGAAAAAGCCGGGCAATTAATTAATGTTTTTCAAAATTCTGCTGATTATTCAACTTCTAGTTTTGGTTTATTAAGATTTACCCCCTCCTTTAGCATAGCTGCACCAACTTTAATTGATACTTTTAATAAACTTCCATTGTTAATTGAGGATTTACAATCTGCTAATTCTGAGATTGAAGTTAATCAAAAGCTTAGTAGTTTTGCTAGTGATAATAATGTTACTTTTGGTTATTGTGAAGCACCAGAAGTTAATGCTTTTAATTCTTTTTATGACCGGATTGTTGGTGCTTTTGATTCTGAAGAAACAAGTTGTAAATATAGAATAACTGAACCTAACATAAAAGTTTCTGGTAGAGATATAACTTTAGTTAGTAGATTAACATTTCAATTAAAATTAAATGCCACTAATAATATTTTAACTATTGAAAATAATCTTCCAGAGGAATCAAATTTATTTAGATCTTTAGATGTTATTGCACCTAACAATCTTATTTTAGATGTTAATGAAATAAAAATTATTGATGATAATCCTATAATTGGTTTAAATTCAATGTATGCTATTAATAATTTTGCTGATAAAGAATTTGAAAATGTTTATTTATATAAACAAAATAATAAAACAATATTCTTATTCTCTATGTATGGAGATAACAGTGAGCTAGAATATTATAATTCAAATTTAGAATTAGTTGAGAATGTTCCTGTTAATTGCATTAAAAAATACAAGTATTTTACTTGCCTTGATACTAAACAAAAAGAAGAAGTATATAATTGGGCTCTTAGTGAATGGGTTGAATCTACTAAAACTGTTAAGATAAAGTTTGCTTTTGCAATCCCTAAATCTGTTCCTTAATATATTAAGATATATTTACTATCATAAAAATTTCCTATAATCTATAAAATTTTTAGGATGCCAAAAAAATACTTTTTGTGTGCATAACTTCAACTCAATTTGAAGTCTTGAGAAACTATATATTGTGCCTTCCATTCCTTTATTATAACAAACAAAATTAAAACAAAAAAGGTGATATTCATGAAAAATATATATACAATTTTAACATTAATAATTTTAGCAATGGTTCTCGTTGCAGGTTGTAATTATCCTCATCCTAAACTTGTTCCGTCTGGTCCTATTGATGTAGATGATTATTCTACAATTATTGATGGTGGGAACTCAATTAAGTTTGTTGAAACTTCTGATGAGCTTATGAAGTTCTCTTCTACTCAAGAAGTAAAGGACTATTTATTAGAAAATTCTATGCAACAATCTCAAGGTTATTCTAACAGCTTTTCTATGATGGGGTCTGGAGGCAGGGACATGGTTATGATGGATAGTGGAATGGCTGAATCATCATCATCACTTAAATCTATTGGTTCTTCTGGTGCTGGTGCTAGCGATTATTCCGAAACAAATGTTCAAGTTGAAGGTGTTGATGAACCAGATTTTGTTAAGAATGATAACAAATATATTTATTTAGTTAAGGGAGCTGATTTATATATTGCTGATGTTTTTCCTGGTGAGAATGCAGATGTTGTTTCTAGAACTAGAATTGGTGGGTCTTCAACAGATCTGTTCTTAAAAAATGATAAGCTAATTGTTTTAGCTAACAATTATGAACAAAGATCTTTTATTGCGCAATATGATTTTATGCCTAGGAAAAGAGGAGTTTCTGTTTCTCATGCATATATCTATGATATTTCTGACAGAAGTAATCCTGAACTTATTAGTGATTTCAGTATTGATGGAAATTATTATGATGCAAGAATGATTGGAAATTATGTTTACTTTATTTCACAGCAACAGGTTTATTATGATCCTATTTTATTTGAAACTCCGGTTCTTAGAGAAGGAAATTCTATTGTGATCAAACCTGAGATTTATTATTTTCCTAATCCAGAAACAAATTATAATTTTAATACTATAACTTCATTAAATATTGAGGATGCGGGTGATGTTGAATCTAAAACTTTTATGATGGGTTATTCTAATACATTATATGTTTCTGAGGATAATATTTATATTTCTTATAGAAAAAATGTTCCTTGGCATTATCACGGCCTTGATTCAGAAGCATCTTTCTATGATGTTGTTCTTCCTTTATTACCTTCTGATGTAAGAACAGAAATTAATGAAATTAAGAATGATGAAGATATTGAAGACGATCTAAAGTGGTCAAAAATATCTGAAGTTCTTGAAAATATGTATAATGAAATGGATGAAGATGATAAAGAAGATCTAGTTGCAGAAATTCAAGAGGCTCTAGAAGTTTATCAAATAAAACAAGAAATTGAGAGAAGTAAAACTATTATTCATAGAATTGCTATTGATGATGGTGAAATAGAATATGGTGCACGAGGAGAAGTCTCAGGCAGTTTGCTTAATCAGTTTTCTCTAGATGAATTTGATGGTAATTTGAGAGTTGCAACCACTACTAATATTTGGGCTATGCGTGAAAGACAAGTTTATAATAATGTTTTTATTCTTAATGAAGATATGAAAACTATTGGTGAGATTGAAGACATTGCTCCTGGAGAAAGAATTTATTCAACAAGATTTGTTGGTGATAGGCTTTATATGGTAACTTTCAAAAATATTGATCCTTTATTTGTGATTGATTTAAGCAATCCAACTAATCCAAAAATACTTGGTGAATTAAAAATTCCTGGTTATTCAACTTACTTGCATCCTTATGATGAAAATCATATAATTGGTGTTGGAGTAACAACAGAAGATAATCAGTGGGGAGGAATCTCAACTTCTGGATTAAAAATTGCAATGTTTGATGTTACTGATGTTGAAAATCCTAAAGAAATTGATAAGTATGAAATTGGAGAAAGAGGAACTTATTCAACTGCATTGTATGAACATAAAGCATTTCTTTTTGATAAAGAAAAAGGATTATTAGTGCTTCCTGTTAGAGAAGTTACTGACAGATATATGGATCCAATTCATAATTATTATAGGGATGAGGTTTGGAATGGTGCTTATGTATTTGATGTTGATGAAGGGGGCTTTGATTTAAAGGGTAAAGTTGAACAAAGTGATGATTCAAATAACTATAGTTATAGAAACTTTGGACACCAAGTTTTAAGAAGTATTTTTATGGATGATAACTTATATACTGTTTCATTGAACTTGATAAGAATTACTTCTCTTATTGATTTATCTGAAATGAATGAAGTTAAGTTGGATTAGGTTTTGTTTTTAATGGTGCCAATAATTTTTTGATTATTGGGCTTTTTTCTTTTTTTAGTTTGTATTGTAATAATGTTTATTTATTCTCTCTGTGCTTAGTTGTACTACTATAGGGTGGTTACAAACCGAAACATTTATAGTTTCTGCATTGCGTGCGTTAGACTTAGTGTTGGGCATATTCTGGGGTTTCGGACTTTGTTTGGAGGTGCTGGTCGTGAAATATGTAAATAGTCGTCTTAGTTTTTTAGATGAGCTAAGTTCATTAAGAAAATTAGTTGAGAGTCGCTTTCCATCTGTGAATAGTCGTCAATTTGATGATATTTTGAGTAAGTTGGCTCATTATCATTATAATAAAAAGAATTTAATTGTTCTTGGCTTGGAAAGAGATGTTTATGATTATTTGGTTTCTAAAAGTTATAATCCCTTTACTATTTATCGTTGGTTACTTCTTGAAAGAGTTCCTGAAGAAGTAAGATTTCAAATTAGAAAAGGAGAGCTTAATCAAAAGGAAGCTTTGAGAAAAGCTTTCAGAATAAAGCAAGACAAAAAAGATATTGCAGGAGAATCATTAAAAAAAATAGGCTTAGAGCTAATCAAGAGGATGTAAAATGGGAAAGAATTATGCAAGACCAGTAAACACTCGAAAGCTTCCTAATGTCTTTAATAAACAGCAACTTATTGATTTGTTTTCAAAGATTGAAGAACCAAATATTTTTATGGGTTCAATGATGGCTTTATTTTGTGGTTTAAGAATTGGTGAAGTTTGTAGTTTGAAGAAGTGTGATGTTGATTTGGTTTCGGATAAAGTCTTTGTTAAAGAAGGTAAAGGTGCTAAAGATAGGGTTGTAATGTTGCCTGTTAAGTTTAAACCTTTGATTGAGAAATGGTTTAACATTAATGATTCCGAATACTTTATTTGCACAGGATATAATAAGCGAATGAATGAAGGAGCTTTATCTAAGAAGTTTGCTAGAGCATTGGAAAATTCTAATCTTAGAATTAAAACTTTCACAACAAGCATTGGACAACAAAGATATGCATATAGTTTTCATACTTTAAGGCACACTTATGCAACTTACTTACTTGAGAAAGGTGTTGATTTATATTATGTACAAAGAAGTCTAGGACACGTAGATATTCACACAACACAAATATATGCCTACATAAGCAATGCAGATTTAAGAAACAAAATTAATTTTGCATTTGGAAAAGTTGAAACTTCTAATAAGAATAAAAGAAGTGTTGAAGTCACTGATCCTTTACAATTGCTTAAATTAAAGTTTGCAGATGGGGAAATAGAGCTTAATGAGTTTAAAGAAAAGTATAAGTTACTAGCTAAGTTAGAAAATATTTAATTACCTATTTTTTCAAGGGTGTAAGCTAGTTTTTACATAAGTATATATACATATACAGAGTCTCGAATAATGGAATAATAAAGATTATTATAGTCGATAAAAAGAGTTAACACTCAAGATTGTTGGGTGTCGATTTTTAACCATTTTTTTAAGGTTTTCTCCACTTGACTTCTTTGGGTGGAGAATCCGTATTTTTTGTATTCTGTTAGCAAATTCTTGTTAGATACTACAAATAACCATCTATTTCTGTATTTATTATTTAGATAATTTATTTTCTCTGATAGTTGCTTTTTCTTTTTAAGTAAACTACCTGTTTCTACTTCAATAGCATAAATCTTATTTTTATGTTTAAATGTAATATCTGCATCAATAGTTAAATGTTCTTTAATATTTTGCATTTCCAAATTTTCAAGTAACTCTTTGATTTCATAAGATAAAAATATGTGCGTGTTAGAATGATTCATTATAGGTTTTACTAATACAGTTTCATTTTCTTTTGAAAAAATAGAATACTCATTAGACTGCCTAAACCCTTCATTTTTTAATATTTTTGATTGTTGCTCAGATATATCTTCTTTGTAAAACAAAGTTTCTTCATCAAGATTCATTTCGTCTTTTATTTCTTCAAGTTCATCTTCTTCACCATTTTCAAGTCTCCTTTTTTCTAATTTCAGATCATTTATTTCATCATTCATCTGTTGTTGCTCTTGCTTTAATTCTTCAATATTTTCTTCATACACAAGTTTTTTGTAAAGTTTAGTAGCTTGATTCTCTTTCTTGCTTATTTGGTCAGCATATTGCTCTTTAATATTAGTCGAAAACTTTCGAACTAACATTTTTCCACTAAATTCTTCTATTTCCTTAGAAGTAAAATAATCTAAATCAGTATTTAAAAAATTAGTAATAAACTCCTCTTCTTTATTCCATAATTCTTTAAACTCTTTTTTTTCTAAAGCAGAATTAAATAAACTCTTATGAAATTTATAATTATAATACTCAACACAAAACAAAAATACAACAACAAATCCGATATTAAAATATGTATATTTAAAGAAAAACAAATAATGAACTCTATAAATAAAATACACAATTATTGAAATAAACAGTAAATGTTTAGCCATATCAAACAAATCCATTTTTATTGCTCCCAAATCTTTTGAAAATCATCAATAACCCTTTTACCAGAATAATTGAGATAAATATCAGTAGTAACAATAGAACTATGACCTAAAATACCCTGTAAAGCCCTCAAATTGCCACCTCTGTGCAAATAAGTAACAGCAAAGGTATGTCTTAAAACATGAGGACTAACAACCTTCGTAATCCTTGATCTCTCAGCAACATTCTTAACATACTTCTGAATAGTCCTAACAGCCAACTTAACTCTAGAACTACGAGAAAACAACTGAGTCAAATAAAATCTAACCAAAGAACTCATAGGAACAACCCTCCGCTTATTACCCTTACCAATCAAAGTTATACAACTTCTCTGCCAAGAAACATTATCCTCCTTAAGATTCGCAAGCTCCGAAACTCTTAAACCAGTTTCAAGAAGAACATTAACAACAAACTCCTCATCAAAACTCTTACAAGACTTCTTCAACAAAAAAACTTCATCCTCCTCCAAAGGCTCTCTCTTATAATCCATAATTACATCACCATTAACTTAATGGCAAACATAATATAAAAGAAAGTGTCGGAGAACGAAACGTAAAAATAAAGAAAAAAATAATAAAAATATTTATCTTGTTGGTTTAATAGTGTTATTCACAACAGAACTATTATAGGGTGTAGTTCCGTTATTAATACAAGCACCATCAATACAGCCATTTGAACATTCTAAACTTGTATGTGCATCAGATAAATTAGGCATACAATGAAATTCAATAACATGACAATCTTCATTACCTGTGCAATTATAAACCATGTTTACCTCATTAGCTATTGCATGTCCACTAGTTCCAATATCGGGATTAAGAATACAATAATCTTCTCGTTCTATGCCTGCACCATAATGATTAGGGTCATTATGAACTCGATAACCTTTAATATAAAATTCATCACCATAATCACTATCAAAACAAGTCACATTGGTTTGATTATTAGATGAACCATTTATACAAATTCCTCCTTGACAAATACCATTAGGAGATAGATTTTCACAATCAATATAAGTTGATCTTGGTTCATCACCATCACAATAATATTCTGTTACAGCATGACTATTCTTACAACTATCATTATAAGTCCCATTAAAACTAAACACTAAACCATGAACAAATGGTTCTATACCAAAATCAGTATCATTACAAAAAGACTGATTCCTAACAATTTTAACAGGTTCACTTGTTTTAAGACTAACATCTTTTTTAACACCTTTAATGGCATCACCACTAGAACAACCAGAAATCACAAATAAAGCAATAACCATTAACACACTTAAAATAATTAATTCTTTTTTCACTAAAAACACCTCGAATAAGTTTATTATTTATTCACACACTCTTTTTAAAAATAAATTAGATTTATCTTTTAAAAACTTATCCCTTAAAATAAAAAAAGTCAATAATTCAAATCCCACAAACACCAGAAAACATTGATAACTTTTATAAAAAAACAAAGACACTAACCTCTGTAAAGCAAGAATTTAAGGGTTTAAGACTCCAGAAAGCGAAGTGACTCAAAACATAAAAAAACAGTCGTTATTCGTGTGAGCCACGAAAAGCGACTAAAAGGCTAACTTCGCCGACAAACCAACACACAAAGATATTTACTATAAAGTAACAACAAATACAGAAACATTTATATATAAGATTTGGGTATTTTGTTATATGAAAGATAAATGTAGAGGTGATGCTTCTATAGTCATAGAAGAAAAATTGGAATATCATCTAGATAGTTTGGCTTATTATGAATATACTGCTGATGAATTAAGAAATAATGTTACTGGTGTGGTTTTGAAAAAAACTATACAAAGAAAATTATCCCCTAAAAAAATTTCAGGGGTCATATATTTCTATTTTAATAAAAATGAAGGTTCTATAGATATTGAAGTCGGAGATCGTGTTGGATATGTTCCTTTGATGCCTGATAAATATGGATTTAATGGAGAAAGAACGCAGTTAAATCCGAGGAAGATCGAGGGACTAAGTTTAAATGATACTTCAAGAATAAAATATAATGGATTGCTTTCCAAATGTGATGCTTCTCTTCCAGAAATATTGGAGACAGTTGGAGATATTGTAAATTCTTCAATGGAATATGATTTTAATAGAATTATTGATAAAGAAAAATCTTCTGCAATGAATAAAGTAAACTCTTCTGGATGTGTTTCTGATTGGAGTGATGCTAAATTAAGATATGTTCCAACTGGTGATGAGGTTTCCTTGGGAATTTGTCAGGATGCAGGAAAACAAATAAGAAGTATTTTGTTGAATTTGGGAATGGATTCAAAATATAAAATAAAGCTTGTCGATTCTAGTAAAGGTGGATCTATTCATGATACAACTATTGTTTTTAATAAAGATTCAGGGGCTTGGGGAATTGTCAACTCAAAGAGTCCTACAAAAGAGTTTAATTTAGCAACAAGAGATCAATTGCAAGAATTAGGCACTCCTTATTGTAAGGATTGATCAGTGAAGCCAACTATCTGTTTTTGCAAGATTAGTTTGTTTGATGATGCCAATAATTTTGTTATTGGTTATTTTTTTTTAATTGCACTAATAATCTTTATATTATTAGAAAGATTATTATTTATCTCCTTTTTTAGCTTTATTTTTTGATTTTCACTTAATAAGTAATTGTAATTTAGAATAAAAACTAATTTTTTATTTTTATCAAAGATATAGGATAAATCTATCTCAGTTCCACCAACAGCTTTATTTTTAAATAATAAAAATGCTTCCTGAAGATTAGAATAATCTTCTTTTATTGGACAATTATCAAATATATCCTTTAGCTTAAAACAAAATATATTGTTTACAAGGTATTTGTTAAATAAAACTTCGTATTTTGTAGTTATTTGAAAATTATTAAAAATTGATTTTTTGCAATAAACTTCTTTATTTTTTAAATTATTATTAATAATTTTTTTAATTATTTTTGGTGTATGATTTGTAAATCCAACTTTATTTAATGAGTTAGATGCTTTCAAGAAATAATCTGATTTTAAAGAAGATAGTTTTTTGGTAAAAATAAGTTTATTATTATCCTCATATTTCTTAATTATTAATTTTAGATTTTTTGTTTTTAATTCTCCGTCAATTCCTGGCGCAATAACAATTAAGTATTTTTTAGCCTTAGTTTTAATATTACTAAAGATATTTAGGCAAGAGATATCAACAATTGGTGTAAAGATGTCTTTTAGATTGGCTTTATCTACTAGTATATCTCCTCCTACATCAACCACAAGGATGAGATCATATCCTTCTTTATTGATAATCTTTTCAATATTCTTTTTTAAAACTTTAGTCCCCTTTTGTAAAGAAAAAAGAAACATTTTATTTACTCCTAATTTGTTTCCTTTATTTAGCTTATGCAGAGTTGTTTCGAAGAATGGTAAAGATATATTAGTCTTTCCTAGTTTGACTTTCTCATTTTTCCCATCTTTAATAATATTGATTGGCTTTTCTATTAGATTGTCAAAATAGTGTACTGCCCAGGGTGTTAAGAATCCAGCTAAATCTATTATGTTATTCTTATTTTTTAGTTCATTAACGATCAATAATGATGAAAGAATATCAGCTCCACTTCCTGCTCCAATAATTAATATTTTTTTATAATTATTAAACAACTTCATTTTATATATCCTAATTTTACATGATTAGATTGTAATATTCTTTTATGTAAACTAGTTTTGTATTTTTCTTTAAAGCTTAGTAGGTAATCTTTGGATGCACCGTATTTTTTGACAATTAGATTTATTGAAAGTTTCTTCTCAAATAATAAATATGCGGCGGCATCTTGTTCATTCATTGAGGCACCTAATTCTTCTTCATGTGTTTGTCCTATGAAAAAACCGGTTGTTGGTGTTCGTTTTAATATCTTTTTGGGAATTCTTAGTTTTTTTGCTATCTCAAAAATATCCGTTTTATATAATTCATCTAGAATTCCAAAATCACATGACATTGGAGTGCCATATTTTGTAGCATATCCTTGCAAAAACTCTGTTCTGTTAGAAGTACCTAGAACAAATGCGTTTTTCTCTTTGGCTAAGGCATAGAATAAATTTACCCTTAATCGAGCAGCTATATTGCCTTTAGTGATATTGTTTAAATCATTTTTAACAATACTTTTAACATCTTTAATTATTTTAATTGTTGGAGTTTTTATCATAATGTGGTGTGTTTCTGGTACACTCAATTTTTTTTTTACAATCATAAAACATCGAAATTCTTCTTTATTATCTATTGCAGGCACATATAACAAAATAAGGTTGTTTGCACCTATTGCTTTTTTTGCTAAAGTGGCTACTACAGTTGAATCTATACCGCCGGATATTCCAAGAAGAAGTTTTTGGTTAGAATTATTTTTATGAAATCTTTTTATTTGTAAAGTGATTTTTTTAATTACAGCCGTATAACTTTCTTTGTGTCTTTCTTTGATTTCTTTTATTGCTAAACGCAATCCTTTTTTTGAAAAGTTTTTCATAAATTTTAACCTTATTTTTTAAAGATAATATCAAGCAATTTAATTGCTTTGTTGGAATGTGCTGACATAAATGTATGTAATCCTTTTAAGTCGTTTATACTTTTAATTAAATATTCTTTAGTAATTCCTATCTTTTTTAAGTCATTGTAGGTTGTTGGTAGTTTTAATTTTTTATAAATAATTCTCATTTTTTTATATAATGAGTTATCGCCAGTGATTTCTTCAAATAATTTAAACTCAATTAGTGATCCAATTGATACTAATATTCCATGTTCAAGTCTCCTATTTTTAGATAAATACTTTTTTTCTAAAATATATGCAAGATTATGTTCCGCCCCTCCACTTAATTCAAATGTATCTTGGATAATAATAGCTACTGATGCTTCATGTAAAAAGACAGCTAATGATTCTAAATCTTTCTTATTGTAATTGTTGAATTTATCTAAAACATAGTCAATTGCATCAAAAACTTCAGGAATATTACGACGAACTTTGTCTAATGACATGGTGTCATTATTATTTTTTATTTGTCGATAAACTACATCTATGGATGCACCTATTTTGGCAAATAAATCTCCAAATCCTGCCTGTGACCAACGAACTAAATCAAACCTTTTTGTTTTCATTACTTCTTTCATTGAAAGTACAACTTTTTCAGGGGGTTCTGTGTTGAAGGTTCTTGTTTCGCCTTTGACCTTGAGAACTGATTTGTCAACACTAATGCAAACTGTGGAAAGAATTGTTGGGATAAGAATGCAGGGTATTTCTTTATTGCTACATGCTCTAGCTGCATCTAGGGCAGTGCATCCTCCTATTCCAATTATTATTTTATTCTTGTTCTTGTTAATTTCCTTTTTAATTTTTTTAATATTAGAGTAATTATTATTCCTAATGCAGATTGGTTTAAATTCTTTTTTTGAAATCTTTTTATAATTGTGTTCATCGCAAATGATAGTTGGATTTTTATCAATATATTCTTTAATTATCTCATCAAATGATTTATTTATTTTGACTAAAGGAGGTATTTTAACAGTTCTACCCTGTGCCCAAAGTAATTCAAAATATGTTTTAAAAGTATCTGCTAAATCTTTATCTTTAATTAATACTGCGTAGGGAGATTTGCCATAATTAACAATAAACAATAAATCGTTTAAAATTCCATACTCTGCTGTTGTTTCTATGTCAACAAATTTAACCTGACAAAAAGGCATATTTTTTCTAATTAATCCATAATTTTGAGCATTTCTATTAATTATCATTTTGATGAATACTCGATCAGAAATACGTTTTGAATGAACTTTGTTAATAAAAAAATTTTCCAATTTTGTAAATGAAAAAACTGGTGCTGAAACTATATAGTAAGTGTCTTTAGGGTTCCAAGACTCTAGGATATGATAATATAATTGTTTTATGCCTTTTATTCCTGAAAAACGAATTGGTGTTTTATCTTTTATTGTGTTCATATGTTAGTAAATTTTGTTATTATGTTTATAAATCTTTTTTTTGGTAAACACAAAAGGGTAGGAAAATCTATTTGAATAAGTTATTCTACTAATTAAGTTTGAGGGTTAACTCTAATTTCAATATTTGATATATCTTTAAACTATTCAATAAGATACCTTCAGGAAGATAAATATGGGATTTTAAGATTTAAGATTAATTTACTCCGTTTTAGGAGTAACAAACCGAAAAGTTTATATATAAGTTATACCTATTACTACTTATAGGTAACAAAATGAAACACAAAATATGTATTTCGATAAGTGAAGAGCTCTTGCTTAAAGTTAAGGATCAAGTACGTAATGGTAATTATAAGAATAAATCGCATGCGTTTGAGCATGCAGTAGCTGAGGTGTTGTTTTAATGAAAGTTGCACCTATTGTTAATAAAAAGAGTAATTGGTTCACAAGAATTATGGACTCAGAGGATGTATCTTTCCAAAGAGCTAATTTTACAACTCAAAAAGATCCAGAATTAACAAAAATTGCAATCTATAACCCTAACAAAGATATATTTGGGGAAAGTTCGAATGATATTCGTGAGACTGCTGTTGAGGATAATTTAGGCGTTATTGATTTTGTCTCATATAAATTATTGAAGAGGAAGTTTAAAGGTCAACGAGTTATTAATCCTCTTACTAATGTTCATTTTGCTAACGAAGGTTTACAAATAAGTGATATGTCTTATTCTCTTGAGGAATTAACTACTGACATTAATAATGGTGATGCTAAAATAGTAGTTGCTAGCAATAAGGAAATAAGTGATAATTATAAGTTATTTTCTGATTTAAAAAATAAAGGTATTAAAATAATTTCTGTTTTAGATATTGATGAAAAGAAAAGTGATATTAATAATGCTTTAATTGATTCTTATGTTAGTAAGCATATTTTTGGTTGTGGTCCAAGTGATATTAAGAATGCTTATGATGCATTAAATGCTCCTGATAAAAGTGTAAAAGAGGATTTGCATTCAAAACTTCAAGAAATATATCCAAATGTTGATGAGAAGTTTTTGTGTGAAACTGCTGATAAAATCGGCGACAAGATTGCTGACTTAGGTGAAAGAATAGATGTGACTGGATCGGAGATTGTAATTCCAATTATTACTGCTGATGGAACTGATTATCTTAAAGCAAGTACTAATAGTGGTGCTATTGTTAAAGAAGTAAGATGGGATAACTATGCAAAAGAAAATTCCTTGACAAGAATAGCAAATGCAAGCTTAAAAGGAATAGTTAATTCAAACAATTATCCAGGAGTTATTTCTAAAGGAACTCAGAACGAATTTACTGCTGAAGAGTATAAAGATTTTAAGGTTTATATTTCAACAAAAGAAAATATTTTGAGAAGTTATGCACAACAACATAATGTTGATATTTCTAAACTTCTTATGAATCCTGTAATTGCAAGTGTTTTTAATACTGCGATTAATCATACTTTTATTGGTTCTCACGTTGATGATAAGGTTTTAGCTAAGGCATCTACTAAGGGAAAGAAAAGTTTTGAAGAGTTGGAGCTAAGAGCAAAAAATACTTCAGACAAATATCTTTTACAAGAATTCAGAGGATCTAAGGATAAATATGATTTAGCTTTAGATATTTCCGTTGATCAGGAGAATGTTGGTTCAAAAATTATAATTCATGGTGATAATAGGCCAGGAAATATGGGTGCAGAACAATTAAATAAAGTAGGGTACTTCTTAGGTAGAAAGATTGATTTTGGTGCAGCAAGATTAGGTTATGTTTCTGAGGATCTAGCTAAACTTGAAACAATAGATAACGCTAGTTATATTCCATTGTATAAACATTGTTTAATTGAGTTGAACAAAGTTGCTAATAAGGTTTTTGTTGATTTAGATGTTAAAGCTTTGCAAGATAAAGTTTCTGTAGATAGTTTAATTCATGAAGTTAGTGCACAATCATTTGCTTTGTCTAAAGATAATTTTCAGAATGTAAAGAGGTATTCAAATATTATTGAAAAGAAAAGCCATGAGAAATCTATTTATCGAGTTGCTTAATTACTTTGTTTATTGAATTCTTCCGCTTGAATAAATCCAACTAATGGGCTGCTGCATAAATAAATTTCTGAGATAATTGTTTTTATGTGATGTGAGATTAGTGGTTTTTTCTTTATATTCTTTAGAAATTCCTTTTTGAATTCTTTTTCATAGTTATGTAGTTGTAGAGCATAGTTGCTTTCTTTCTTAGAGAAGCTCTTTCTTAGAAGCTCAATCATTTCTTTTGCTTTATCTAATGCTTCTAGATCTTTTTTTGTTGCTTTAATATTATTATTTATTTCTGTTTGAAAATGAAGAAATAATCTTGCGACCCTGCCTAATTTACTTAGGAATCTCCATAGATAGACTATTCCTGGATGCGTTAATAATTCTTTTGATATGCATCTTTTTAGAAAGTTGTCGTATTTTTGTATTCTATAAACGTCGTTGCTTATGTCTTCTTTGCTGAAATTATCTATTATTTGATTTAATATGAAGAATTGTTTAGTAATTATATTTTCAAAGTTATCATGGCTTGGTTCAGTAAAAGACTCAATTGAGTAGTTTTTGCTACTTGTTTCAAATAATTCAAAACCAACCATGAACTTATTAATAATTTTTAGTATTTCTTCTTTTTGTATATTTGATTTTAGATTAATTTTATCAAATCCTAACCTGTAAGCATTAATAATTTGAGTTCTTAGTGCACTTTCTTCTAAATCTATTGCCTCTAAATAAATTATTGTCTTTTCTTTGTTTTTTATTGGTGGAGAAATTATTAAATCATTATTCAAATTGTTTACTTCTACTTGATCTCCCTGTTTTAGTTGTTTCTTGTCAGTCCAGATCTTTGGTAGGTATATTGTAAGCCCTACTCCTTGCTTTATCAGTTTTCTTTGCATATGTTCTTTGTAGGTTTATCTCTATATAAATATTGTGATTTTACTACTATTGATAGTAATGATAGTAGAAAGCTATTAATACCTCCTAAGCATCACCTAATAGTAACAACTGATGAAAGTTGTTGGTTATGATTATAAAAAGGTGAAATAAAATGGGAAAAAAAATGTTTAGATTGGAATGTGACAGCTTAGATGACTCTATTCGTCATTTTGGGTATAGTGTAAAGAAGTTTACAGAAGGAGATAAAAAGATTAAACCTAGTGTTAGTGCTGCTTTAGATTATGTTAAAGAGTTGCATGAAGAACTAACTGGAGTTATTGATCTTTACCAATTTACAGACAAAGAAAAAAGTATTGATTTTTTTGAAAAGAAAATATTGGGTAGTTTTAAGACTTGTGGTGGTGGTGCTAATGGTTATGTTAAAGAAGATGTTGCTGAAGAAGTAACTGTATTATTTGATTCACAAGGATTAGCTATTGATAGAGATACTATGCCTAAATTTATGGATAAGTATGTAGCTGGACTTAAATCTGAATTATTTATTAAATGTTCTTTGGCATTAGGTTTTATGGAATCTGGTCCACAGATTTCATATAGGGATTTAGATTCAGAAGCTCAATCTCCAGATGAACCTATTTTTACTGGTGAAAAGGAAATTGCTGATTTTGTGGCTTATGCTCTAAGAGATGAAAAAACATATTCTAAAGATTCTAAGTCTATTCTTGAAACTGTTAAAAAATCTTTCAAAGAAGGAGTAACTGATGACTTTGTTCAAGAAGCTTACAAATCTTTACTAAGTTATAAAGATGGTTCTCCAGATCAAATATCTGCTTTTTCAGAAGCAACAGGAATTAAAATTGACTTAGCTCATACAGCCTTTAAGGATTTGATGAAAGATTTTGCTTCATCGTCAGAATTTATGCAAAGTTTGTATAAAAGTATTCTTGACGAAGAAAAAACCATGCTAGATAGTAAACTAGAAGGCGTCTCAAAGCTAAGTGAAGTTACTGGTGTAGTTAAATCTGATTCAACTAAAGCATATATCAAACTGAAAGTTGGTGAATTTGCAAGTAAATATATTTAATTTTTTTTTAAATAAAAAGACGAGGTAAAAGAAGATGGGAAAAGAAACTGAAGATAAAAAAAATGGAGTGGCTTTTAATAGTTTAGTTATAGATGTAAATGATATTATAAATAATACAGAAATACTTGGTCAATCTACTAGTGGTAATGATAATAAAGAAATTAAATATACTGTTGATGGTGTTTCGGCTTATGCTAAAGAAATGCAAAAGGGACTAAATGATGTTGTTGATATTTATCAATTTAAGGATAAGAAAAAAAGTATTGACTTCTTTGAAAAGAAGTTAATAAGATCTTTTTATCATCTTGATAAAGAATCAGTTCAAGAAGTCAAAAGTATTTTTGATTCACAAAAATTAGTTATTGATAAGGAAACTGTTCCTAACTTCATTGAAACTTATAGATCTAATGTAAACTCTAGTATGGGCAATGATACTTCCATTGCATTAAAGTTTATGGAGATTGGCCCTCAAATATCTTATCAGGATTTTGATACTTCTTGCTTACTTCTTGATTCTAAAGCGCCAAGAGGTTCTCGTAAAAAAATAAAATTCACTTTTTGTGGTATAGATAAGTTTAGTAATTTTGTATCTTATTCTTTGAATAATGAATCTAATGTTATTACTGGAATTGATAAAGATGAGTTTAATAGTTATTTAATTAAAACAGTTAAGAATGCATTTAAAGAAGGCTTAAGTGAAGATTTTGTTCAAAAAGTCTATGTAAATCTATTAGATTTTAATGATCTTAATCTTGGTGGAGTTTGTACTTTTTCAGAATTAACAGGAACTAGAATTAATTTAAAATATAAAGCATATAATGACTTACCAAAAGATTCTAAGTCAGAACCTATTTTTGTTCAAGAATTATACAAGGGCATTCTAGATGATGAGCAAATTAATTTAGACGACCGATTAAAGAGAGTATCTTATTTAAGCGAAGTTTTTGATGTGTCTTTGTCTAGTGCAAATATAATGTATGCTAAATCATTAACAGAAGAATTATTGGAAAAATATAATATAAAATAAAAGAGGTGAAAGAAGATGGAAACAAATAACCCCAAAAAAATATTGCATGTTGATGATCAACCAATTTATACAAAATCAGTAGAATTGTTTTTTCGTAAAAAGTTCAATATAACTATTGCAAACTCTGAAAGAGAAGGTCTTGCAAAAATCGCTAATGAAGATTTTGATATTGTAATTAGTGATGGAAACTTAACTGCTTCAGGTCATGATCTTGATTCTGATTATTTTAGTGGTGCAAGAATAGTAGACGCTGCAAAAGCTAAAGGGGCTTATATAATTGGTATGTCTGCTGAACCTGCTAGATTCAAAAAAATAGCTAAAGATAAAATGGATGTTGTAATAAAGAAAACTGGAGATATTGCAATCCTAGAATATGTATTAAATAATCAACCAGATAAATATGAACTAAAAAAGTTTGCTGTTCAAAAAGAAGTTAGTGAAAAATTAGGAGTTCTTTCTAATGAAGATGGAAGTGGCGTAACTTTGGCACAACAGGATGAATGGATGACTGAGTATCGTAAAATTGAAAGTAAATTTGACTATATGAAATAAACAAAAAAAAGAGGTAAGTGAAGATGGATGAAGATGGACTAAGTCAAATTAAAGAATCAAAGCAAAAATTTGAAGAATTGATAGAGCGATATGCTAGGGCTATTAAAGAACAAAATAATCTTCTACGCTATATTGACAGGCCTATTCGTAGTCCAGGTGATGGCCTTGCCCAATCATCGTCTATTGCGGGATTAAAACGAAATCAAAACAAGTTTATTGATATTGGTAAAAATGCAATGGAATTCAATAAATATGCTGTTAATAGATTGGAGGATCGTAATCTGGTTTTTACTGCAGAACAAATTAGTATCAATTTGGATAAAATAGTTTCAAATCTTACTCTTAATTTTGGAAGTAAATATTCTGATGATAAACCAAAGCGAGATAAAAGGCAAGAATGGTATTTTGAATTAAAATCTCAATTACAAACAGCAGTTAGTTTGTATAACACTTTGCTTTAGAGAATGTTTTGATTATAATAAAAATAAATAAAAGAGGTAAATGAAAATGGAAAATAAAAATAAATTAGATTTAATAATAGAAAAATATGAAAATGGCACTTTAACTATTGATGAAGTATTAAATGTTAAAGATGATAAAGAAAATTATCAAAAGTATTGGATAGATTTAGATGGTGTTAATGATAGAAAACAATTATTTATTGACACAGTTGAAAAAGATGAAAAATTTAAATTAGTAGTTGAATCTGTAAAAGATTTAGATGATTTATTTATTGGTGAAGAAGCCTATTCTCCTATGAAAGAAGCAACAAAAAATCTTAGTGATTCTGATAAATTTATTGCAATGGCTTATACTGCTTGTACTAAAGGGATTTTTCATGGTAAATCAATTATGGAATGCGGAAATGGTCTTGAAGCAGGATTCAAAAGATTGGCTGGTGAAGAGCCTACAGAGAAAAAAGAAGAAGGCCCTATTTTAGATCTTACTTCAAATGCAAAAAGCCGAGTTGGTAGTAATAAGGATCGTAATAAATTATATGGCGATAATAATAATTATGGTTCAGCAAATTATAGAATTAGTAGCTGGCATCAATCAAATTTTAAAGCAATAGCTAGTACTTTTAACTTAGAAAATAGAATAACTTCTTGGGATGAAGAGTCGTCAGTTGCTGGTTCTCATAAAACCCCTATTAGAGGTAGTTGTAAAGGCTGGGATTTAATGTGGAAAAGTTATATTGATAACTTCTTACTTGGTAATGATGTTCTAATTGGTTCTGTTGAGCCTGATAATGTTGTATTTGCTCTTGTTAAACAAGCAGAATGTTTTTCAGAATTAATCACAGAAAAGTGGTTTGGTGAGGATGATCTTAAGAAATATTTAGGTGCAACTAATCTTTTTAAGAAATATAATGAAGTGGTTTCTGCTTGCGAAATTTTAAAGAAGTTTAATCCAAAGAAAGATTTGAAAGATGACTCTTTTGTTGTAATTATGAATAAGGATAAAACTTTATTTGAAAGAAAAGATCTATTTTCTATCTCAAAATATTTTACTTTGACTGTTTTTGATAGAGGAGAATTTTCTGCTCTTGAATTGCCACCTTATTATAAGAGTGAATCTTCTTCTGGAGTATCAACTAGTTATGATAATAGGAATAATAAGCTAACAGGAATTGTTTCTATAGATAAAAACAAGATTGGCTATTCTGTTAAAGCAGAGAATACTATGGGGAATATTGTAGATATTAATATTCCTTCAAACGGTAAATCAAAATAGGGTTATAAAAATGAAAAAAGACTTACAAAGAAAAATACTAAAAAGTAAAATGCATGATTGTATTTAGTTTAAAAGATAACAGTATGTAAAAATAAAAGAGCTTAAATCAAGAAAGTACAGTTCATAGCTAATATCAACTTTCTTCTTTCTTTTTTCTCCACTCTGAAATAGGAAAACATAGCAAAGTTTAAATACTAGTTAGTTCAAGCTATATAGTATGGTCGATACAAAATTTAACTTTAAATCTATTATTTATTTAATATTACAAATAATCTTTGTATTAATCCTATGTTTATTGTCTAAAGATTCAATAATTATAAACTCTATTGTGATGTCTTTGTTAGGAATAATCTTATTGATGCATTCTAATACTCTTATTTCAAGTTATCCTTGGACAAGGTTAAGCACTTATAATTTTGTTATAATTGTTTTAACTATCTTTTTTATCCCTGCTTATGCTGCTTTTCGTTCAGGTGCACTTATTGTAGTTGGTGTTGCAATTATTATAGCAAACTTAGTTGCTATTCTGTTGAATTTTATTCATTCAATACCTCTTATTGAGGCTGTTAAAAACTCAAAAATTAGTATTCCTAAGCGTCATAAAAAGGTTACTAAAAAGAAATCAGAAGTAAAAGTAAAAGTTAAGCATAGCCTTTTGAGAAAAAAGACTAAAATAGAATATAAAATTGTTGCAATTAAAGGTGGAAGTAAATTTCATTCTTTAGATTGCAAAATGGTTGAAAATAAACATAAAAAAAGATTAAAGTATTATTATTCTGCTCATGATGCTCAAAAAGACAGCTTAAAGCCTTGTAAGCTCTGTAAAGCGGTGAGTTACCTGCATCAGTTCTAGTTCTTTATATACTATACTACTGAGTAATGGCTATAAATCTTTATATAGTTTCAAGTATAACTAGGTAGAATATGGCTTTTTCAAGCAAGTCAGTTGAAATTGACTTTGATAAAATACTAACAACTTTGAAAACTTATTTTTCAAACCTTACTGCATTTCAAGAATATTCTTGGTTTGCAATTATATTAGGTGTTTTGCTTGTTATAGTTTCAATAATAATTTGGTAATCATGGGGGAATAAAGAATGGGTCAACAAGAGGTTTATGCTTTTTTACAAAAAAATAAGGGTAAGTGGTTCACAAGTAGAGATATTGCTGAAGCACTAAACATTTCTATTGGTAGTGTAACTATGAGTCTTAAGAAATTAAGAAAAGCTAACATAATCAAATTCAAGAATACTGGTGTAAGAAACACCTATAAGTATAAGTTATAGTTCTGTTTTTTTCTTTTTTTATTATTCTTTTTCTAAGCTAAAGTCTTCTTTAGATTTTAAAGATTCGTCTTCATTTATTGTTAAAAGTTGAATCGATTTTACTTTTGTTTTAAATGAAATATTCATTTTAGAAATATCTTTAATTGCTTCTTCTATTCTCTTTTCTGATCCAAAAACACCAAGAGAGAGGTGAGCTATATATACTGGCATATCTACATTCTTAAAATTCTTTAATACTCCACTATTTAATTTATTATATAAATTTAGGATGTTTTCTTTCCCTTCATTAACTAATAAATAAAGGTAGTATTCCTTTGCAGATTTTTTAAGTCCTTTTAAACTAATCTCAAAAGGTTTAACTTTGTTTATTGAATTAAGAATGTGCTCTTTAAGTTTAGCTTGATTTTTAACTTCAAAAGGATAAACTAAAGTAATGTGTGGTTCAATTTTCTTATAATTAGGAATATATTTTTTTCTAATAAGTTCTATATTCTTATCTTTTTGTAAAAAAATTGTGATTACTTGTTTCATTTTTTAAATTATGTTATTAATATAAGAAATAAAAAAATAAATGCTCAATAAATAATAATATTTATTGGCACCGGAAAACGGAATAAAAAACTCTATCGACTTGCAAGAGTTATTGTTTTGTCAATGTATTGTCCATATGAATAATACAAATCAACACTTAACTGAGTTTCATAGTCTTGTGCAATTCCTTCTGTATTAATATCACAAAAGATTATTGTTTCTGCTCCTCGGTTTAGTTGAATTGTTCCTTCACTTTCTCCTTTAAAATCAGTGCAACTTATATCTTCATTTCCTTCTGGCAATGAAACCTTAACATAAACTTTATCTTTGTCTGGATTTGTTTCTGTTTCATCACATACAAGTTCATCATTTGCTACAGGTGGTTCTATTGGAGCAAATACCATTCCATTAGGATTAGTTTGTGCTAATTCAATAATCATAGAGATTTTATCTTTACCAGCTGGCTGTTGGGTTATACTTTTTAATTGAACTGGTGCACCACTATTGCTTGGCATTTTAACTTCAGCAGGATTGCAGATTTTTCTATTCATGTAATCTGTAACAATACATATGTTTGTTGTTGATCTTGTTTTATAGTTATAACATAAATCAACAGTTAAACTTAAATCAGTAAATCCTTCAGAGGTATATTGATAACTCATTGCAGGAAATTGCATGTTAATCATTCCACCTTGTCCAGATGTTCCATCTGCTAAGTAGATTTTATTAGCTCTCAAAGATACTTCTTCTGTTTCAAAATCCATTATTGTATCATCTGATTCTATATCAAAGTATACTGGGTTTATACCTTTAAGAGTTAGTCTTCCAAAATCTTTAAAGTCAAGGTCATTTCCTTCCTCTTCTTCATAGAATATTCCTTGTTCTCCTAAATTCTTTAATATAACTCCAACTGAGAATGAACTTCCAGGTGTAACTTCTCCTTCAATTATTTCTCCACTATAAATTGTATCGGGTGGTCTTTGTGATTGAAATTCTACTGTCAAAGCATTTACTCCTCCAACATAAGGGCTTTTACCAGTAACTTCTTGATTAGTGCAACCAGAAAAGATTAATGTTGCTGCAACTATTATTGTTAGTATAATTAAGTTTATATTTTTCATTTTATCCTCCTTTATATTACTTTTTTAAATAATACTTGTTTTTGTTCTGTTTGCATATAACCATACCAGAACTCGATTATTAATGGTGTTTGATAAGCTGATTGTATATTTGTGAATTCTAAATCATACATGCAAGTTATTATTCCTTCACCATTTTGATTTAATCTAATTTTTTTATCTCTTGGTGTGCAATCTAATACTTGATTTTCAATTCTAACTTCAAAACCTTGAACAACATTTTTATTTCTTGAAGTTAAGATTCCTTGTTTTGAATAAGGACTACATAATGCTAAATCTCCCCAATATAATATGTCTCCTTTTCCTACATTCTTTATATGTATGTTAAAGATTGATTTTTTTCTTGTGTTTTCTTGTTCAATTTTTGTTACTGCAACTGGTGCGCCTTGACTTGTTAAACTTAAATCTCTTGGTGTGCAAGTTTTTCTATGCTCACTCATTGGTTGTGGATCAATACAAACCATAGGTGAGGTAAAAGTAGCATAACCATAGCAATTAGTTAATAAGAATGTTACAGGATATTCTTCTAATCCTCTTGGCCAAGTATGCATTGTTGCATGATAATCAATATATTCTTGTTGTCCACCTGGATAATATTGGTAGTCTGCAGCTAATAAATATTCTCTTCCAAATCCAGAATGGAAAGGTAGTGATTTCTTTATTATTGCACTTAAGAATTTTCCATGATACATAAAATTAATATCAAATCCTGCTGGTGAATCAAAATCAAAACTTAATCCTTGAACTCCATCTCCTTGTTCGCCTGTTAAAGAAAAATCAAAATTATCTAACCATGTTGGTGTATTCCAATCTCCGATTTCTTCTAATAATAATCCAACATTATTAAAATCTCCATTCCAAGTGCCTTGGTTTGTACTAAAGTCAAATGATCCTCCATTGTTCATTGAGCATGATAATAATCCTACCCAATCTGAAAAGTCATCTCCTAATGAAGTTATATCAATTGCACAAGTTTCCCAACCATCTTCTCTATTGAGGTTTTGGCCTTCTATTGAAATTAGATTTGGATCATAACCAGAAATAAATGTTGCTCCATGAGCAAGACTTGTTCCTTGATTGTGAACTTTTACTCCAAATACAAATGAATTTTCATCTTCAGTTGCATCAAGGTAATAATACATTCTTGGATTTAAATTTTCAAAATTTGTTTCTACACCTGTTGTGCCTTGGTAATATTTTGCATATGAGCCACTAATTCCTGAGTTGTGGCTTTGGTTTTGTAGAAAACATCCTGAAATTAATAATGTTGATAATAAAATGCTAATAATTATTAGTATATTTTTTGAATTCATAGTTTACACCTTTATTATTGCATATTCGTATTTATATTTTATAAACTTTACTATATAATTATTATATAATAGGGTGGTAACTATTTATAATTAAAGTATAACTTAAATGCTAAACCCAAAATATTTATAAATAAAATCTTTGATTCTTATCGCTAACTTTATAATACCAATATATTATTATTAGTGTATTATTGCCATAGTATCATTTAAGATGCTATTATTTATCAGGGTGTGTGAATGACTGTTATTAAGAAACTAGAGATGAAGGGATTTAAGTCCTTTGGTAACAAGGTTGAATTAGAGTTTGGTAATGGTTTTAATTGTGTTTTAGGCCCTAACGGTTCTGGTAAGAGTAATGTTTTAGATGCTTTGTGTTTTGTTCTTGGAAAATCTGGTGCTAAGGGTTTAAGAGCTGAAAAAACAGGTAATTTAGTATATAATGGTGGAAAATCCAAAACTCCTTCTAAACAAGCTGAAGTTTCTATTTATTTTACAAATTACAACAAAGAATTCCCTATTGAAGGTCAAGAAGTTAAAATTTCTAGAATTCTAAAGCCAAATGGGCAAAGTAAATATAAAATTAATGATAAAACTGTTACAAGAGGCCAAATAATAGAACTTCTAGGTGCAGCAAGAATTAATCCAGATGGTTATAATATTATTTTGCAAGGTCAAATTACTCAAATGATTGAAATGTCTTCTGAACAAAGAAGAAAAATGATTGAACAAATAGCTGGAATTTCTGTTTATGAAGATAAAAAGAAAAAATCTCTAAGTGAATTAGACCGAGTTGAACAAAGAATAAATGAAGCTGAAGTTATTCTTGTAGAAAGAGACACTTATCTTAAAGAATTAAAAAAAGATAGAAATCAAGCTATGAAATTTAAAGAGTTAGATGATAAAATAAAAAAGAACAAAGTTACAGTTCTTACTTACAAGGCTGATGATTCTAAAAAGAAGGTAGGGGAACTTGAAAAACAGTTAACTAGATTTACTGAAGAAAATAAAAAGGCTGATGAAACAATAAAAACAAACAAAGATAAGATTCAAGAAAAAAATAAAGATATAGCTGCAATCAACCATGAGATTGAAGAGAAAGGTGAAAAAGATCAAGTTGCTCTTCATAAAGAAGTTGAAAAACTTAAAGTTGATTTAGCATTAAATAAGCAAAGAGTAACAACTCTTAGTTCTGAAATTGAGAAAATTAACACTAGAAAGAAAGAGTTAGAAATAACTAAATCAGAAATTAAGTCAAAGCTCGATTTAATTGAAAAGCAGAAGAAAGATAAAGCTGGACAAATAAAAACTAAAAGACAAGAATTAAAAAATATTGAAAAAGCTATTTCTGATTTTAGAAAAAAGAATTCTATTGATGGTGCTGCTGAAATAGACAAACAAATAACAGATTTAGATGCTAAGTCTGATAAAATTCAAGAAGAATTACATAAACTAAGAGAAGATCAACAAAATGTTGTTAGAGAAAAAGACAGAATAGAAATAATGCTTCAAAGTATTGATGAGAAAATAGAAAAAGTTTTAGATTTATCAAAGAAAAATAAAGAAGAGTTAAATTCATTAAAATCAAAAAAAGAATCATTCAAAGTAATAACAAAAGAATTAAGCACTGCATTATCAGAAAATTCTAGTTTAGCTTTACAATTAAATAATGCTCGTTCAAAATTACTTAGTAAAAAAGAAGATGAATCAAAGCTTAAAGCTAAATCTTCTTCAATAAGAGAATCCCTTGCTGGTGGAACTGCAATCAGATCTATTCTAGATAATAAATCTCAATTTGGTGAAGTTTATGGAACTGTTTCTGATCTTGGTAATGTAAAATCAAAATATGCTCTAGCATTAGAAGTTGCAGCTGGTGGAAGAATAAAAAGTGTTGTTGTAAATAGTTCAGATACTGCTGCAAAATGCATTAAATTTCTTAAAGAGAAAAGATTAGGGATTGCAACTTTCTTACCAATGGATAAAATTAATTCTCCTTTTATTAAAACAGAAATAAGAAATATAAAAAAGCCAGGTGTTCATGGTCTTGCTCTTGATTTAATTGATTATCAACCTAAATTTAAGAAAATATTTTCTTATGTTTTCGGTAATACTCTTGTAGTTGATGATATTGATACTGCTAGAAAGATTGGTATTGGTGGAACAAGAATGGTTACCCTTACAGGTGATTTAGTTGAAACAAGTGGTGCAATGCAAGGTGGACACAGAGTTAAACAGCGGGGTTTAGGTTTCCAAGAAAAAGAAGTATCTCAAGAATTAGAAAAGTTAGAAAAAGAGATAGGCAATATTGAAATAATAATTAGTTCTTTAGATCAAAAAAGATCTGATAATGAAGAATTAATTCAAAAATTAAGAGTTGAAAAAGCTGAGCTTGAAGGAGACATTATTAAGTTAGAAAAAACATTACATATTGATTCTGATGATCTTGATGCTTCAAAGAAAGCTAAAGAGAATTTAGCTAGTGATGAAAAAGATCTTGATAAAAAACTTGATCAAGCTCAAGATAAAATATCTGTAAAGTTAAGTGAATTAACTCAATTAAAAATAAAAAAGCAAGAACTAAGAGAAAAAATATCTAGGTTAAATAATCCTACAAAAATCGCTGAGCTTAATACTCTTGAAGAAAAGAGGACAGAGTTTAAAATGAGAATTCTTCAATTAGAAGGTGAAACAAAGAACTTTGATTCTGAAGCATCTTCAATCTTAAAACCAGAATTAGATAATATTGAAAAAATCTTAAAGCAACATTCTAGAGAAGATATTGATTTTGTAAAAGAAAATAAGTCTTTAGAATCCTTAATTAAATCACAAGAAAAAGATCTTACAGAAAAGGAAAAGAAAGAAAAGAAATTCTATGCACAATTCAAAGAATTATTTACTAAGAGATCAAAGATTTCAGATGAAGTTTCTAGATTAGAAAGTAAGGTATTTAATAATAGCACAACTATTAAAGTTAATGAAGCTAAACTTAATGCAATCAAACTTGATTCAGCGAGAATAAAAGCAGAAATTGCTGGTCTTGAGCAAGAGATGAAACAATTTGAAGGTGTTGAACCTTTCAAAGAAAAAGAAATTTCAAAAATTGAAAGAGAAATTAGACAATTTGAAAGAATGGCTCAAGATATGGGTGCTGTTAATATGAAAGCACTTGAAATTTATGATCAAGCAATGAGTGAATTTAAAATTCTTCAAGAAAAGAAAGAATCTCTTGCAAAAGAAAAAGAAGACGTTCTTTTACTAATTAATGAAATTGATTCTAAGAAATCTGAATTATTTATGGTAACTTATGAAGTTATTAATAAGAACTTCAAAAGAATTTTCTCAAGCTTAACAACAAAAGGTGATGCAGCTATTTATTTAGAAAATCCTAAAGACATTTTTGAAGCAGGTTTAAGCATTAAAGTAAGATTAAAAGGTAAGAGATTCTTAGACATTCGTTCTCTATCTGGTGGAGAAAAAACTCTAACTGCTCTAGCATTCTTATTTGCAGTTCAAGAGCATGAACCTGCATCCTTTTATGTTTTAGATGAAGTAGATGCAGCTCTTGATAAGAGAAATTCTGAAAAACTAGCTCAACTTGTTTCTGATTATTCACATAAAGCACAGTATGTTGTGATTAGCCACAATGATTCTGTTATTACAGAAGCAGAAAACCTTTATGGTGTTTCTATGAATGAACATGGTATAAGTAAAGTTACAACATTAAGGTTGTAATATTCATATTTCATAAAGTTTAAAAATAAATATCTCCTTCTCTTTTAATTATACATTATTAATTAAAATGACAGAAAACTTGAGAATACCAAAACATTTGGGGATAATCCTTGATGGTAACAGGAGATTTGCAAAAAAGCTTGCAAAGAATCCTTGGGAAGGACATCGGCATGGTGCAGACACTTTTAGAAAGTTTCTTGATTGGGCTAGAGAGTTTAACATTGGGGAAATAACTATTTATTCTTTATCTATGCAAAATTTGACAAGACCAAAGATTGAAGTTGATTTTTTATTAAAGATTATCAAGGAAAGATTTGGTTATTATCTTACAGAAAAGGGCTTTCAAGAATTAGTTGATGATGATATTAAAATAAAGTTTATTGGTAGAATAAACTTATTACCAGAACATATTCAGAAGATTTTTTCTGAAATTGAAGAAAAAACAAAACACTTCAAAACAAGAAAGCTAAGCTTTGCAATGGCTTATGGTGGCAGAGAAGAAATTGTTGATGCTGTTAAGAAAGTTGCAGATGATTTAGCTTCTGGAAAGATTGTTAAAAAAGATATTAATACAGAAAGTTTTGCAAATTATTTATATTTAAACTCTGATCCGGATTTAATTATAAGGCCTTCAGGTGCAATCAGAACATCTAATTTCTTACCTTGGCAATCAACATATTCTGAATGGATATTCCTTGATAAGCTTTGGCCTGAGTTCACAAAAGAGGATTTACTTGCCTGCTTGCAAGAATTTACACAAAGAGAACGTAGGTTTGGAAAATAATTTTTATGTCCTTAAGGTGAGCTCATTCTAATATATAATCGAGTTCGTTGTAGGGGGTTGCTCCCTACGGGACTACAGAACTAAAGAAAATACTTTAATTGAGCGAATGGACATAAGAATTATAAAGTAAGCTTTTTAAAATCACACTCATTTCTAACTACATATGGGAAATTTACCATTTGAAAACTTAAAAAGAGAAATAATTACCTTATTTGATGAAAAACAAACTCCAGTTAGTGAACAACCTATTAAAGAATTATTAAACACAGGAATTATAATTATAGATAAACCTGCTGGCCCAACAAGTCATCAAGTTAGTGATCAAGTAAAAAGAATACTAAAAATAAAAAAAGCTGGTCATTCAGGAACACTAGACCCAAATGTTACAGGAATATTGCCTGTTGCACTAGATAATGGAACTAAAGTTATTCAAGCATTACTGAATGCAGGTAAAGAATACATTTGTATTATGCATGTTCATGAAGATATTCCCGAGGATAAACTTAAAGAAGTTATAATGTCTTTTCAAGGAAAGATAACTCAGCTTCCACCTGTCAAGAGTGCAGTTAAAAGACAAGAAAGAATTAGACATGTTTATTATATCGAGATATTAGAAATCAAAGACAGAGATGTTTTCTTTAAAGTTGGTTGTCAAGGTGGAACTTACATAAGAAAGTTATGTTCTGATATTGGGGAGAAACTTGGTTGTGGTGCTCACATGTCTCAATTAAGAAGAACTAAAGCAGGACCATTTAAAGAAGACCAAATTCATACTCTTCATGATTTAGCTGATGCTTATCATGCATATAAAAATGGTGATGAATCTTTATTAAGAAATGTTATTCTTCCTCAAGAAGCAGGAATAGATCATTTGCCTAAGATTTGGGTTAAAGATTCTTCAGTAAAAACTATTTGTCATGGTGCGCAACTTAAAATGCCTGGTATAGCCCGTTTTGAAACTAAAATTAAAAAAGATGAAATGGTCGCTGTTCTTGATTCTACTAATAAATTAGTTCTTCTTGGTAATGCCCAATTTACTTCTAAAGAGTTATCTAAGAAAAAACAAGGAACTGCAGTTAAAACTTTAAGAGTTTTTAAGATAATCTGAAAATCTTTCAGTTTAACCGAATAATTTTCTGTTTTTTATACTAAACATATTTTAAGCAGTTGCAATAACAATAAGTTATGAATTTCCTAAAGAAAATAATAAAATATTTTGCACCTATTGTTGCACTCACTTATTTTTCTATTACACCATTGCATTCTTCTGCTATTAGCAATTTAAGTCCTCAACAAACTATAAGTAATCCAAAGCCCTTATTTGCCTTTGTTGAAAATAAACAAATGCACAATGTAAAAAGAGGTGAGAACCTTTGGGTTATTGCAAAACAATATTTGCATAATAATGCAACTGATATTGAAATAAAAAATAAGGTTAAAGAAATTCAAGAGCTTTCAGGTTTAAAATCAACAAAAGAAAATGATAACATAAAATATGTTAATGGTGTAAAAAGTATTGGGCAGGATGGTCTTGTTGATATGATAAAACCTAATCAAAAATTAGGAGTTAAAAGAACTTATGATTTAATACCTAATAAACTTGAACAAGAAATGAATTATGTAATTTCAAATACTAAAAAAGAAAATAATTATACAAAATATCTTTTGTCAACTTTAATTATCCCTCCAATCTTATTAGCAACAAAAAAGAAAAAAGATAAGATTGTGGATCCTCCTAAAAATATTTCTAATAAAATTATTGAAATGTATTGTTCTGGGAAGAAATTTAATTCTATGATTAAATATGCAAATAAGTTTAATGTTGAGAAAGCAGATAGAATAATTACTTCCTATATTAAACAAGGTGTAAAATCAGATAATGCTTATAGAAAAACTTTTGATAGAACTATTGCAAGCAAGCTATCTATTGATGAAAAAATAAAAGAAATGATTGTTAATAAATCAACTCGTAAGGATATACAATCTTATGTAAAAAATAATGGAATGAATATTTCTTATTCAACAATTTATAGAATTAAAAAATCACTTGTTATTTAATTTATGCAACAACTTCTTAATCTCATCAAGGTCTTGTTGTATATCTTCTATTTCTCTTTCAGATTTTCTATTAATATAATAATCTCTTTCAGCTTTAACCCTATCCCTTTCTGTGGTTCTATTTTGGCTCATTAGAATAATTGGTGCTTGGAGTGCCGCAATACAAGATAAAACAAGATTTAGAAGTATAAATGGATAAGGGTCCCATCGAAATATAATCATTAAGCCATTAATTAACATCCATACAAATAATACTGATAAGAATATAATAATAAAAGTCCAACTACCTGCAAATTTTGTTAATTTATCAGCTATTACTTGGCCTTTAGTTAATTTAGGCCTTGTTTGAATCGGATTACCCTTTTCATCTTTTTTAACTTCGCTCACCATCTTTTATTTATAACACTGTTTTAGCCTTTATATAGTTTATTATTAAAATATACTATTATAACAAACAATATAAATCAGAACCCTTTTCATAATAATATGAATAAGAACTCACTTCCTTGGATAAAGAAGCATAGTCCTGAAACTCTTAAAGATATTGTTGGGCAGAATGCAGCTTTAACTAAACTACAGAACTTCATAAATATTAAACCAAAAGGAAAAGCTTTATTCTTACATGGGCCAACAGGTTCAGGTAAAACTTCTGCTGTTCAAGCAATTGCAAAAGAAATGGGCCTTGAATTAGTTGAAATTAACGCAAGTGATTCTAGAAACAAAGCTGCAATCGAATCACTCCTCGGAATGGCTGTTAAACAGATGAGTCTTTTTTCTAAAGGAAAGATAATCCTTGTCGATGAAATTGATGGTGTATCGGGAGTAAAAGATCGAGGTGCAGTAACTGCAATAAAAAATATTATTAAAAAAAGTTCTTTTCCTATTGTTCTTACTGCTAACAATGCTCACATGGATAAGCTTAAAGATTTAAGAAAAACTTCTGTTCTTGTTGAATTTGTGCATTTAGATGACAAGGTTACTTTTGATCATCTTAAAGAAATATGTAAGAAAGAAAAAATAGAATATGAAGATGCTTCATTAAAAACTCTTGCAACTTCTTGCAATGGTGACTTAAGAGCTGCAATTAATGACTTACAAACTTTTTCTAGTGATGGAAAATTTGATCCTGCATCCTCTGAATTTCTTTTGCAAAGAGAACAAAAAGATGTTATTCAAGGCGCTTTATTTAAGATATATAAAACTTTCAAGCCTGAAGTAAGTTTAACTAGTATTAATTCTCTCGATATAAATATTAATGAAATTATGCAATGGGTTGAATATAATACTCCAAAAGAATATACTAAGATAAAAGATTTAGCTGTAGCTTTTGATAATATTAGTTTAGCTGATGTTTACAATGGTAGAATAAGAAGATGGCAGTATTGGAGATTCTTAGTTTATATTTATCAATTACTAAGCATTGGGATTTCTTTATCAAAAGAAAAAAGATATTCAAAAGCAACAGAATATACAAGGTCAAAAAAAGGCCTTTCAATCTGGATGTATAATATGAAAACTGCAAAAAAGAAATCTATTGCAGTAAAACTTGCGGAAGCTTCTCATTTAAGCAAAAAGCAAGCTTATGCTTATGTTGATTCTCTAAAGTTCATGTTGCAAGATAAAAACCTAAAATCTGCACTCATTAATGACTTAGAACTTGAAGATTCTGAAGTTGAGTGGTTATTAAATTAATAGTAACATTTATATATTCTTTATCTAATAATTATCACTATTAATAATCTTAAGGTGATATGTGTGAAAAATAAAAATTTAATTATTATAATTGCATTGCTTGTTGTTGCAATGTTTATGATTTCTGCTTGTGATGAAAATATTAGTGGTGAAGCAATGAGTAAAGGAAATCTTGGTGTTTCTGATAAAGAGAGGGCAGAAGTTAATGTTTCTGAGGAAAAGATTTTTTGTAATGATTCTGATGGTAATGATACTTATAATGCCGGTTTTGTAACTACTAATTTAGGTGTTTTTAATGATGAGTGTGATACTTATCAAGATTCTAATGGGGTTATGCAAGTTAAAGAATATATTTGTAATGGGAATGTGGCTGATGCTCTTAAGATAGAGTGTGAATTTGGTTGTGAAGCTGGTGCTTGTCTTGAAGAAGTTAATACTTTTTGTAATGACAGTGATGGGGGTTTTGATTATTATTCACAAGGTACGTGTGTAGATTCTAATAATAATTCATTAACTGATTTTTGTAATGGAAATGCATTAACAGAATATCTTTGTGGTGATGAAGGGTTATGTACTGAAAGTCATAATAGTCCTTTTGTTTGTCCAAATGGTTGCGAAGCTGGTGCTTGTATTGTAGAAAATAATCCTAATTTAATTACAATTCAGTATGCAAGTCTTAATACTAATGATTTTAGTCTTTCATATGAACATGAATTAGATTATGGAATAGGATATAATTATTTAGAAGTATTTAATATATTTCAAGGAGAACTTAGAAATGCTGGTTCTGAGGATCATGAAGAATATGGTGATCAAAGATATTTAGAAGTTTATCCTGGTCCAAATTATAAATATATTTTTGAAACTCCAGTTCCTCTTGCAGATGTTTCAATTGATCCTATTGAATTAGATTTTTTAGGTAGAACAATATATATTTCAGGAGGAGCTTACAATCAATTAACTCTTCGTTCAGGTAATGAGTTGTGGTTAGATTATGATGAATCTGTAACTGTGATTGTTGGGGATGAAACTTTTGTCATTAATGTAACTAGTGTATACTATTCTACAGCTATTATTTCAGTAAATGGTATTCAAGGAGCTTTAACTGAAGGAGATGTTGAGGATTTTGGTTTTGAAAATTTTGAGCTTTATTTAATGGATATTATAAATGATGACGGAACGGAAAATGATGCTGTAAAAATAATGTATGGTGAAATCGTTTCTGAAGTAGCTCAAAATAATCATGCTGCAGAATTACTTGGCTATGGTGATGACACTACTGAAGCAGAATGGGTTTGGTCAATTAATACAGTGAATATTACTAATGGTGTTGCGCTTGAAGAATTTGGGGTAAAATACAACCAAAATAGGGATCAAGTATTAGAAGAAATTACTACAGATTGGGAATTACCTGCACTTGAGGAAGGAGATTCAATATACTTAGCTGATGGAAGTATATTCTTAACTTTTAGTGAATTGAATGTGGATGATTCAATGTCAATATTAGTAAACCCTAATTAATTTTTTTTCTTTTTTTCTTTTTTCTTTTTATACTAAAACTTTAAAAATAAACACTTCTTAATGTAGGTTATGGACAAAATAATCCTTGAAGCAATAAGAATAGATGCATTGAAGAATGCAGTGAAGTTTAATGGTAAATGTAATCCTAAAGCCTTAATTGGTGCAGTAATTAAAGATTTTCCTGAAGTAAAAGAAGATATGCCAGAATTAATGAAACAAATAAATGCTATTGCAGAAGATGTAAACTCTCTTGTTTTAGAAAAACAAAAAGAAGAATTATTAACTTTTGATTCAACTGCATTAGATAAAAAACCAAAACAAATTAAAAAAACTTTATTCAAAGAATTGCCTAATGTTGACAAACACAAGGGTGTTGTAATGAGATTTGCTCCTTCTCCTAGTGGCCCAATGCATATTGGTCATGTTTTTACAGGAATGCCAACTTCTATTTATGTTGAGAGATATGGTGGAAAGTTTATTTTTAGAATAGAAGATACTAACCCAGATAATATTTATGAACCTGCATACAACATGTTACCTCAAGATGCAGAGTGGATCTTTGGTAATGTTACTGATGTGTGGATTCAATCAGATAGAATGAAAGTTTATTATGATTATGTAGAAAAGTTAATTAATGCTAATACAGCTTATGTTTGTGATTGTGATAATGAAAAGTTTAAAGAATTAATTAAGATTAAACAAGCTTGTCCTTGTAGGGCTTTAAGCAAAGAAGATAACTTAAAAAGATGGGAAAAAATGCTTGATTCTTCTGGATATAAACAAGGTGAAGTAGCTTTAAGATTTAAAGCAGATATGAATCATAAAAATCCTGCACTCAGAGATTTTCCTCTAGCTAGAATTAATGAAACAGAACATCCTAGACAAAAAAAGAAATATCGGGTTTGGCCTTTGATGAATTTATCTGTTGTTGTTGATGACATTGAGGGAGGTATGACTCATATTATTCGTGCTAAAGAGCATCAAACTAATGCTGAAAGGCAAAGAATGATGTATAATGCTTTAGGAATAAAAGATTTTCCTGAAACTCAATTTTTAGGTAGGTGGAATTTTGAAGATTTAGAAATTTCTTGCTCTAAAACAAAGGCAAGAATTGATGCTGGCGAATTTACTGGTTGGGAAGATATAAGGGTGCCTTTCCTTCTTGCATTAAAAAGAAGAGGGTATCAATCAAAAGCTTTTAGGAAGTTTGTAGAGAATGTTGGAATTACAGCTAATGATAAAAAAATGAAAGGTGAAGAATTCTTTAAAGCTCTTGATGCGTATAATAAAGAAATAATTGATCCTAAATCAAAAAGATTATTTTTTATTGAAAATCCAATAAATGTTAATATTCAGAATGCACCTAATGAAACTTTTGAATTAAACTTACATCCTACTAATATTAAGGGTGGAAGAAAGTTTATCACAACTAATAAATTTTTGCTTGCTCAAGATGATGTTAATAAGTTTAAAGAAAATGAAATAATTAGATTAATGGATTGTTTTAATTTTAAAAAACAAGATAATAAATTTATCTTTAATTCTCTTGATTATGATACATTTAAGGCTAAAGGTAGAATTATTATTCATTGGCTTCCTGATTCAGATAATTTGTTAGATGTAGAAATATTAATGCCTAATAATAAAACTGCAAAAGGTAAGGCTGAATCAAGTTTAAAACAGATTAAGGTTGGAGATATTGTTCAATTTGAAAGATTTGGTTTCTGCAGACTTGATGCAGTAGAAAATAATATTTACAAGTTCTGGTTTGCACATAGATAATTAGTTGTTTTTATATTTGAATGAAGAAGTTAATCAAAACATTTATATATTAGATGATACTAAATAAGTATCAATTGATATGTTTGAGTGATGTATGGTGCCAAGAAAGAAAATAAAAAAATTAACAAGATCACCTAATCTTTCAACTATTTTAATGGTTGAGAATTTCTTAATAAAAAAAAGAGATATCCCTATAAAAATTTCAGAGATAAAGAAAAAATTACCAAAACAAGTAATGCATCAAACTTTAAAAATAATTTTAGAATATCTTTTTGAAAGTGGGAAAATTATTTATGGTCCTAAAGGAATACAATGGATTTATTCTAAGCCAGAACATATTAAGAAAATGTTGGATAATAGTTTAGAAATCTAATCATGAAAAAATCTAGAACTGAAATATATTCTGAAAAGACGGTTATAGATCTATATATCTATTAGGTAGTATGCCTCCGCTTACTGTGAGGGGTATTGCGACCATCGTCGATGATATCATTTATACTAATAATATTTAAATTAAGCTCTGAGAATGCAACATTTTATTTTAAAAAAGAAGTAATACTTTTAATTTCTATTTCATTTATTTTCTTATTTATAGTTGGAGTAATAATTATTTTCTTTTTTATATGTTTATGTTTTTTATTAAATTCTTCAAAAGCATTTATTTCTCTTTCTGGAATATCATCTGTCGCAGTTACTTGAATTGCTTTTTTATCTGCAACAAAATCTATTTCAACTAAATCTTGCCAATAAAAAACTTCATCGTTAGTTTGATTCAATTTTATTGCAACTATATTTTCAAATAATATTCCCTTATTTTTTCTTGTTGTTGTAATAGTATGCAATCCGTTATCAATACAATAATATTTTGATGCTTGACTTCCAATGTATTTTGTTTTTGCAGAATAAGAAAAGTAAGGAACTTCAAATATAAGAAAAGTATCTTTAACATAATCAATATATTTTTGAGCAGAAGTCTTACTTATACCAAGTTGCTTTCCTAATTTGTTCGCACTTATTTTAACTCCTGGATTGCTTAAAAAAAAGCTAACTAAAGCTTTTACTTGAGTTATATTAGTCAATTCATATTTTTGAATAATATCTTTAGTCACTATATCCTCAACATATTGTCTTAATAATCTTCTTTTTTGTGTTTCATCATTAGTTAATACTATTTCAGGAAAACCACCAAATCTTAAAAAGACATCAAAAGATTCATTAGAAAAATCTTGAAACTCAACGTAATCCAAAGGATACACTTCAAAAGTTATATTTCTACCAGTTAAAACAGTCGCTAGTTTAGGAGTAAAAAGAGAAATATTTGATCCTCCTATAATAAATTTTATATTCTTTTGATGATCGTAATAAGTTCTAAGCCATTTTTCAAAACCTTTAATCCTCTGGATTTCATCCAAGAAAAAATAAGAAGGTTTTGTTTTATCTCTTAAACTAATTATTTTTTCTAAAAGGTCAATGTCCAGATAATTATCAAATCTGAAATCATCAAAATCAACATAAAATGAATTTTCTTTAGGTAAAGTTTCTTTTAATTGATTCATAATATGTGTTTTACCACATCGCCTAATTCCTTTAATTATAATAATCTCTTTTCTTTGAAGCCAAGTTTTTATCTCTTCAACATATTTTCTTCTATAAACACTATTAGGAATTTCATTTGAATTAATTATGTTTAATAATTCTTCTTTTGTTAACATAAACAGAAAAAAGTGGTTTTTATTTATAAAGGTTGTCACTGAAATGACATGCTTTATAAAAGAATATCAGAAAGTGCAGATACTAGAAGAACAAATGAACACCCAAAAACAAGAAATGGAAGAAAAACTCCAAAAACTAGAAACAATAATGCTACAAAAATTCGCAAACAATTACCCACAAAATGCAACATAATACAACAAAAACCAATGATGTCATCGGTTTTTAGTTGCACTGCATTGTATGCACCCGCTGTGTGTGATAGAGAACGGGATTAGATGAATGTCATCATTTAAATTAGCTTATTTGTATAAATATTTGAGAAGAAACATAATACCACTAGACATTCTAGGATAACACATATAAATAATGAAGTATTTATAATAAATAGTGATAAAAATGATTAGAAAAAAAATTAAAAAATGGCATGATGGCGATTCTGGCGTTTTCTCAAATGGAGAGAAATTTAGACTTGCTAGAGTAAGAGCACCTGAAAAAAACAGAAAAGGCGGCAGTACTGCTTTAAGAAGTGCATCAGGGATGAGTTCAAGAACTAATGGGCGAGTAAGTGTAGAAAGAGTTGCTAGAGATAAATATGGACGAAGTATAGTTGAAATAAAGAATAAACATGGTTCTATTAATGACCGATTAAGAAAAAAAGGCTATACAAATAAAGGAAGATAAACAATGCCCTCATCTGATGAAATTGCAGGAAGAGTTTTATATAACCATTTCTATGCAATAGAAAGGCATATTGATCTAGATTTAGATAGGTATAAGTTAAATAAAATTAATTATTTTGATAAAAAAATAAAAATTAATACAAATGCAGACCTTCAAAGAATTAAAAAACTGGTGTGGAATTCTTGGTCAACCGAAATAGCATTGAAATATAGTCAATCGCAAGACAAAGACAAATTTTGCTGTATTCTGCAATGGTCTTTTCCTAAAGCATATTATTCTGTATATTTATTAACACACGCATTCTATTTATCTTTAAATGAACAATCAAATGATCATACAAAAATAATTAGGATTTTTGGAGAAAAAATAAAACAAAAAAACTATCCTAAATGTATTAGTTTTTATATTGATAACACTTATCCTCGTTTTAATAAATTTAATCTTAATGAAATAATTCATCAAAGAAAAGCAATAGATTCAGTACGAAAAAACAGTATAATTGAAGCAGATTCACAAATTTTAATCTTACTTAAAACAACAAGAAAGAAATTTGCAGAAATATTAAAAAACAATAAACAAAAAGATAAGAAGAATGCAATAAAAACAAAAAAAGGCACAATAAAAACCAAACTTAACAATTTAGACTGGTCAGCAATATATAAAAAAATACCTATAACTACAATACTTTCTTTTTTATATAAATTCAGAATAAAATCAAATTATGAAGATATTAAATCAATATTAAATATAAATTTGCCCAATGAAGACTCTTCAGAATTTCATAGAGATATTTGCTTTATAGTTGATTATATGAATTTCATTCATGAAGCATATTTAATTAAATCCATAGGAATAAAAAATTATGAAGATATATTGAATACTTTTCCAAAACCAAAATTAATAAAAGAAACAGCTAAAGACAGATTTGAAAAGTTTATTAAACCATTATTCAATTCAAACAATAAAAAAATCACACCCAACATCACCCCCTAACAAGGCAATATTTTACAAACACAAAGGCTCTGCACCCCCTAAATGTTGCGGGTAGTACTATATACATTCCCTTATTTCTAAAAAAGGGAAAAAAGAATTACTCTTATGTTTTTATTCTATATTTTACAAATTTAACTAATCGTTTTAACAACAAAGCTATTTAATATTAACCTTTTCTTTTTTTTATTATTAATATTTATAAAATAACCAATTATTCCTCCAATTAATAAAAAACTGATAAAACTAGAAGAAGTTTGCTTAACTAGATTTACTAAAGAATTAATAATAAATATAATAATAAATAAAGTGATTGTACATATATTAGCAAAGGTTTTACCAAAAGTTTTTCTCTCTGAGATTCTCGATTTTTCTATTTCCTTAGCTAATATTAATTTATTTTGTTTTTTTATTTTAACAATGTTGGAAGAAGTAATTTCTTTAAAATCAAGACCGATGAGCATAAAATCAATTATTTTATTCTGTTTTTTAATACTAGAATCAGTAGAATGATTCAACCTATCAGAATCTCTTATCCATAATTGTACACCATAGGGGTTTAATCTATTATTAAGGTATTCACTACACTTAACTAAAGTTGTTTTTTCCTCTTTTTCACCTAATAATTCATCCAATTCCTTAGAAGATAAGACATCTAAACCCTTTTCTAAATTAGCACTATTAGCCATAATCTTAATTATAATACATAATAGATATATAAAAGTTTAGTATAAATCTCTAATTACACCTAATCTATAGAATTCTTACTATCCTGATCAATATTATTGAAATGTTGTGGGTAGTACTATTCAGAGATCTCTACTTTTATGACTAAAAAGAAATTTAGGATAATTCTTAACTAGAAATAATTTGAACAATTTTCAACCAATGAAATTTCCTATTTTTATTATGCTCTAAATTTAAAATTAATTCTTCAGCTTCTTCTTTAGAATTAGCAGAAACTCTTCCAACCATTATTACATCTTCAGTATGTTCAAATTCACCATTCTTCATCATGAACTCAGTATAAGCAGATTTTCCTATTTCAAGACCAATATATTCATTCATTAAATAACTTCATATATCTCTTTATTTTTAAAAATGATCATTTACTAAGAAAAAATATAAAGTAGAGCCAGATAACTTAAAATATATTCTGGCTCTACTCAATAGAAGATTTATAAAAAGAGTAGACCCAGAGTGTAGCCTACTGTTGCAGAATTCTTGAAGCTAAGGGCAGAGTTGAGCCTGATTTTTTGCAGGTATAAGATTCTAAACTTTTTATGATTTAGGCTACACTCTCGACAACACCACGACGATTGAAGCCAGAATTTTAGCCCTGTTGCAATAATTCCTTAAACACAGCCCGAATTGAAGCCAAAATTCTGCAGGTATAACTATCTTCACTTTTTATTCTTTGGCTTCAATTCAATATTTGATTGATTAGAAAAATTAAACTTCTTTAAAAAATTTTACAGCAAAATTACAAAAGTCAATAATAACTTTTTTATCAAGTTCAAATTCTTTTCTACTTCCTAAATAATTTTTTGAACTTGGAGAAATTACTTTTCCTGCTTCTAATTCCTTATAGGTAATACATTTTATGTGCTTTTTAGATACAACAATGAAATATGCATTTTCATAAGGATATTTAATAAGTGATTTGTCATGAATATCAAATTTTTCTTCTTTTCTAAATTTAATTTCAATAAAATACACATTTTTATTTTCAGGATGTTGTATTACAAAATCAGGCATTCTTCGTATATTATCTGCAACTTCTGTTTTAACACCCTTAAGTAATTTCATGATACCTGGGACTGTATTTTCCATACCATATCTAAACACATTGTATCCTAATGTGAGAAATAATTCTTCGATTAAAGTTTCAGCAATTCTTCCTTTAATCATACCTTCCTTATATCTGCTCTCTCTTTTTGTTAAACCGTTTGATTCAGAACCAGATTTATTATTTTGGTGAGTTCTACATAAAGATTTATTAAATATTTTCATAGAATAAACATGTTCTTTCTTTGTAATTTCTTTATTACATTTTGAACATTTATAATCCATAACTGAATTCTAACTATGAAGATATATAAATTTATTGATTTTAAAAGCAATTTATCTTACCACAACACTTAAAAAACCTTAACTAGACCACCCTTTCGTGACACTGTTTCTCGTCGATACTCACCACTCCTTTTATATATTATCAGAGACATCTAACAAGTATGACTAGCACATTTATTAATATTCAGGGAGAACTCGAGGTTGACCCTAGTGATCGAAGAAAAAGCCATTTAAATTGGTTAAAAAAAATTAATTATGATACTAATCAAGTTGATTATTATAGTTTCAAAACTTTTTCTGAAGAAGGAAGTTATTATCTTACAAGATATTTGATTGATTTATGGGAAGGTAAAAATTTAGCTAAAGGAACTAAACGAGGTAGGCGAAGTTTTAATCATATTTTTGGTTGCAAAACGAGAATTAGTAGAGTATTAACTTTACTTCATGAAAGAAATCAAAAAAAGTTATTTGATTTAAATGAAGATGATACTCTTTCTTTGTTTAATGATATGAGGGAAGGGAAAATTTTAACTCAACTAGGAAATCGGTTCAAGAGTGTTGGGAGTTATGCTAAACTATTTATTTCTTTTTGGCATTGGCTTATGAGAATAAAGAAGAAGGAAAACACTCCTCTTTTAGATATTGTAGGAGATATTGATACTAGAGAAAGTGTAAAACCTCAATGGAATTATTTAACATTAAAGCAAGTAGAAATAATGTCAGAATACGCTTCAGAATTCTATTATAAAGTATTAATATTTTTCTTATTTGATTCAGGGATTAGAGCTCCGAAAGAATTAATGAATGTTAGAATTAAAGACATTATCCCAATACCGAATAGTAACTTATTATTTTTAGAAATAAGAGATGACACTTCTAAAACATTTGGTAGAAAAATAAAATTAATGATTTGTTCTGATTTAATAAAAAAGTATATTGAAATGACAAAATCAAAACCTGATGATTTCTTATTCCCAAGATCATATGTTAGCACAACAAGATCAGTGCAAAGAATGGGCTACAAAGCATTCCAAATAGGCAAAATAAAACGAGCTCACAGAAAAGTCATAGTTACAAAAGGAATAACTATGTATGACTTTAGGCATTGTTCTGTTTGCCATTATCTTCCAATATATAAATCTGAAAATCAAATAAAATATAGATATGGCTGGAAAAAGACAGAAATGATTCATTATTACTCTGAATTTTTAGGAATGAAAGATACCATAAGAGAAGAAGATATGCTAGTTGATACAACAAAAACAGAACTACAACAACAATTAGCTAAATCAGAACAAAAAACTCAAATTCTTGAAGAACAACTAAATGCACAAAAACAAGAAATGGAAGAAAAACTCAAAAAACTAGAAACAATGATGCTACAGAAGTTCGCAGATAATTATACTAATTCTTCGGAAATAACCCCAGAATAAAAAGTGGTTACCATAAAAAGTACCGAAGTATTATATGCACCCGCTGTACATATTACAACAAAGAAATCTAAAAATAAAAAACAAAGAAAAGAAAAAATAAAAAGTTATTTAGCTAAATGTTTAAATAACACTGCTTCTACAACTGCAGTTGTAACTGCCATTGCTGGTAATAAAACCATCAGTATTAATGAAGCATTAAAAACACCTGCAACAATATAGAATACTGCTAACACTGTAAACATAATACTTATCTTTTTTATTCTTAATAATCCTATTCCAAATAGCACATAGATTAATCCTGCTAACCATGTTGCAATATATAATAAGATTATTGAGTTTAAGGTATATAGTCTTAAGATATTATATATTCCTACAAGTATTGTAAAGATTATTAATATTCTTGTCATTACAAGTGCAAACTTAAATTTTTTAGTTAATACACAATATGCTTTTAATATTAAAACTGCTAACACAGTAAGAATTGCTAATAAAACAGAGTCTATTATTTTTAGAGCCAATGTCTTTGTTGCAAATCCACCAAATAAGATTATTGGTATAATCACAATTGCATAGATTATTGCTGCAATTGAGGAAATTTTCAGGGTAGTCTTAATTTTGCTAGTGTCTTTTTTACTTCTTTTAAGTGCTTTTTTTGGTTTTTTGGTTGAGGCTTTCTTCCTAGCCTTTGATTTTGATTTTGCCATTTTAATGAATTTATTACTTTATTGCTTTAAAAAACTTACTCAATTTTATGTAGTTTGTTCAAAGTCTTCTAAAATACTGCCTTGATGCAAAGCTGAATAAAGTGCATTTTGTGCTGAAATACATATATTTAATCTATTATAACAATATATTTACAATATATTTTTAAATTAGTTTTTATCTCTAGTATTATAATCACTTTTTGAGGATTAAATAAGATGGATAAGGAAACTGAAAAGATAAATGAAAAGTATGCTAATATTGAAGATTTTAATAGTCTTATTGCTGAAAGGCTAAGAAAACTTGAAAAATTAAAAGAGCTAGAAATTGAACCTTACCCTTATACATTTAAGAAAAGCGTGATGAATATTAAGCTTAAAGAAAAATATGCTAAACTAGAAAAAGAAGAAACAACTGAAGATAATTTCATAGTTGCAGGTAGAATTACTGCAATGAGAAAAATGGGCAAAGCATCATTTGTTGTTATTGATGATGGAACTGCTAAACTTCAACTTTATTTAAGGCAAGATAATGTTGGTAAAGAAAATTATGATCATTTTAAATTAGTTGATATTGGGGATTTTTTTGGTGCAGAAGGTAAAGCATTCAAAACTAAAACTGGTGAAGTAACAATTAAAGTTGATAAGTTTGAGTTACTATCTAAATCTATTAGGCCGTTGCCTGAAAAATATCATGGTATTCAAGATAAAGAATTAAGATACAGAAAAAGATATCTTGATTTAATTATGAACTCAGAAGTTAAAGAAGTTTTCAAAAAAAGAACAGCAATAATTAAAGCTATTAGAGAATTCTTTGATAGTAAAGATTTTATGGAAGTAGAAACTCCTTTATTGCAGACATTATATGGTGGTGCAAAAGCAAAACCATTTATTACTCACATTAATGCTTGGGATATGAAAATGTTTCTTTCAATCAGTCCCGAACTTTACTTAAAAAGATTACTCGTCGGTGGATTTGAAAGAGTTTATACTATTTGTAAAAACTTTAGAAATGAAGGTGTTGATAAATCTCATAATCCTGAATTTACTATGATTGAAGCTTATCAAGCTTATGCAGATTATGATTCTATGATGAAGCTTGTTGAGGAGTATTGGGAATTTGTTTGTAAAAAAGTTAATGGAACAACTAAAGTAAAACATATTCTTAAAACAAAAGACGGAAAGGAAGAAGAAGTTGAACTTGATTTTAAAGCACCTTGGCCAAGGTTAAGTATTCCTGATGCAATAAAAAAATATGTTGGTATTGACGTTCTTGAAATGGATGAAGGAGATGTAATTACTTATGTTCATGAAAATAATATTAATTTTGAAGGTAATCTAGATTGGGGTTATGCTGTTGAGTTAATCTTTGAAGAACTTTGTGAAGATCACCTTATACAACCTGTGCATATAACTAATCATCCAAGAGGTTCAACTCCTCTATGTAAAAAAGATAGGAAAAATAATCGTTTATTAGAGAGATTTGAATCTTATTGCGCTTGCGTTGAATTAGGTAATGCTTATTCAGAATTAAATGATCCAATTGCTCAAAGAAGACTTCTTGAAAATCAATCAAATGATGAAGTTAACTTTGGTGATATGAGAAATGAAGTTGACACAGATTTTATAGAAGCAATTGAAACTGGAATGCCTCCAGCAGGAGGAATAGGATTTGGTGTTGATAGAATGATTATGTTCTTAACTTGTGCTAAATCTCTCAGAGATGTTATCTTATTTCCAACTATGAAACCAGAGAAGAAAGATGAAGAAAAAAAGGAAGAAGAAAAACCTAAAGTTGCTAAATCTGAAGATAAGAAGTAATTCTTTTTTATTTTTTAATCTATTTTTTCATATTTTCTTAATTCATATCATTCTTAAATGCCTACCAAAAGACTTAAATACTCTAGCGGATTAACGTCTAATAGATAAATAACAACATAATTTAAGATTATAAGAGGTATAAAATGCACTTAACACAAGAAATGATATTCAGTTTTAATTTTATTATTAATATTCTAATTGCTTTATTAGCATTAATTGTAGCTTATTTCAGTTATAGGGCACACAATGTTGTTAAATCTTATACTTTTGGTTATTTTTCATTAGGATTTTTATCAATGTCAACTGCTTTTTTTATTAATGCATTTTCTATGATTTTATGGGCAATGAATGCAACACATATTACAGGAACATTAACATCTCATACTCATTGGGCTTCAATAATAACATTTAGGTTTTTCTTATTGTTAGGATTAGTGTTAATTCTTTTTGCAACAAGAAAAGATAAAAGTAGATTAAAATCAAATCTTGCAATTTATATTTTTATGTTAATAATTGTGCTTAGTCTTATTAATATTAACTTATTTATTTTTGTTGCAATACTATTGTTATTATTTATTTTAACTCATTATTTAATTAATGTTATTAATCAAAAGAATCATATGTCTATGTATGTTTTTATTTCAATGTTTTTATTACTTCTTGGCATAATAAGATTCTTATTTATTCAACAACATTTTTGTTATATTCAACCTTTATTATTTTTAGCATCATTTTCAATAATGTTTTGGGTTGTTATCAAATCTTATAAAAATTAAAATGGTTCGTAGATCAAAAGTTGATGTTATTTGGGATATGCTTATTGCAATTCAAGTAGCTGGAGGCTCAATAAAGCCAACTAGGTTACTCTACAAATCTAATCTAAGTTATAATAAAATGGTTGAGTATCTTGCTGAACTTGAAGAAAGTAGTCTTATTCTTATTAAAAAATTAGATGAAAGAAAAATTATTTCTATTACAGATAAGGGGCATTATTATGTTTCTGAATTAAGAAAAGCAAAGAACCTTGCAGAAAGTATTGGTTTAAAATAGTTAATAATAATTTAATCCTTCAAAATTATGCAATCTACAGGACAACTTTCAGCAGCTTCTTTAGAACATTTTTCTAGTTCTCCATTAACACTTGTTGCTTTTACTATTGCTTTGTTCTCATCATCCATCTCAAAGTTGTCTGGACAAGTTGCAACGCATGCACCACAACCAATACAAGTTTCTCTATTTATTGATACATTCATTAACCTTCACCAAACCTATGTTTATTGCATTTTCTTTTTAAACTTTTTTATTTTAAGCTACAATTAAATTTTTAAAGGGAGTGACTTTCTGATTTTTTATGCCTAAAGTTAAGAAACCAAGTGATAAAGTTAAAAAAATAGTTTCTAAAGTTAAGAAACCTGCTATATCTAAGGTTAAAAAAACAACTAAACCTAAATCAAAAATAGGTTATGAATTAATAATTGCAGAAAAGCCAAGTGCTGCTAAAAAAATTGCAGAAGCTCTTTCTACTAGTAAAATGCTTATTAATAAAGATAAAGGTGTAACTAATTATATTATTAGTCACAATGGAAAAGACATAGTTGTTGCAAATGCAGTTGGTCATCTTTATGGTTTAAAGCAACTTGAGGGAACTAAAAAAGATTATCCTAATTATAGTATTGATTGGGCTCCTTCTTCAGAAGTAGGTAAAAATAGTGATTATACAAAAAAATATCTTGCAAGATTAAAGAAGCTTGCAAAAGGCGCTAATATTTTTACAGTAGCAACTGACTATGATGTCGAGGGTGAAGTTATTGGTTTAAATGTTATTAAATATGCTTGCAAGCAAAAAGATGCAAATAGAATGAAATTTTCTACAACAACTAAAGCAGCTTTAATCACTGCTTATGAAAATAAAAGTTCAACTCTTGATTGGGGACAAGCTTTCGCAGGTGAAACAAGACATAAGCTTGATTGGTATTATGGTATAAATATTTCTAGAGCTCTTACTCAAGCAATGACTAAAAAAGGAAGATATAAAACTATGTCAACTGGTAGAGTGCAAGGTCCTGCATTAAAGATTGTTGTTGATAAAGAAAAAACCATTAAAGCATTCAAGTCTGATCCTTTCTGGGAATTAAGAATTGAAATCTTAAAATGCTCAACAAATACTACAGATTTATTGGCACAGGCAAAAACTCGGAATAAATTAAAGTTTTTAGCTCTTCATAAAAAAGATAAGTTTTTTGATAAAAAAGAGTTTGATAAAATTCAATCTATAGTTGATGGACAAAAAGAAGCTATCGTCGATAAAGTAGAAAGAAAACAATTTAAGCAAGCTCCTCCTTTTCCTTTTGATCTTACTGCATTACAAATAGAAGTCTTTAGATGTTTTAGAATTTCTCCTAAAGAAACATTATCTCTTGCTCAAGATTTGTATACCAATTCTTATATTTCTTATCCTAGAACTAGTTCTAATCAATTACCTAAAGATATTGGTTATGAAAAAACACTTAAGTTAATATCTAATAATCCCAACTATAAACAAATAGTTGATATTTTGTTGTCAAAGAAAAAAGTTCTTATGCCTAACAATGGTAAGAAGCAAGATCCTGCTCATCCTGCAATTTATCCTACTGGAGAAATTCCAAGAAACCTTGACGAAAGGCAAGCTAAGGTTTATGACATTATTGTAAAAAGGTTTATTGCAACTTTTGGTGAGCCTGCAATCAGAGAAACTCTTAAAGTTACTTTTAATGTTAAAGATGAATTATTTTTATTAAAAGGAACAATAACAAAAGTTAAGGCTTGGCATGAATTTTATCAACCTTATGTTAATCTTAAAGAGGAAGATCTTCCAAATTTTGAAGAGAAAGAAGTTGTTCCTATATCAGATATTATTGCTGAAGAAAAAGAAACTCAGCCACCTAAACGTTATACTGAAGCAAGTATAATTAAAGAATTAGAAAAAAGAAATCTTGGAACTAAAGCAACAAGAGCGTCTATTCTAGATACTTTATTTCAAAGAGGATATATTAATGGTAAACCAATAATTGCAACTGAAGTTGGTTTAAAGACTGAATCTATTCTTGCAAAGTTTTGTCCTGACATTCTCGATGAGGAACTAACTAGAAACTTTGAATTAGAAATGGAAGAAATTCGTGAAAAAAAGAAAACAGGCGAACAAGTTCTCGATGGAGCAAAGAAAGTTCTTAATAAGATTCTAAAAAAGTTTGATTCTAAAAAAGATGATGTTGGTGAAGCACTAATTGAAGCTGCTGACGCACAAAGAGAAGCAGACTCATCTTATGGTCACTGTCCTAAATGTGCTGATGGTAACTTGACTATGAAGAGAGGTAAGTTTGGACTTTTCTTAGCTTGTAATAAATATCCAGATTGTAAACGAACTTTGGCTCTACCTAAAGGTGCGTTAACAAAGTATGCCGGAAGACAATGTGAATTATGCAACTTTCCTATTGTTAAAGTAATCAGAAAAGGTAAGCGTCCTGAAGAAATTTGTATTAATCCTGATTGTTCTTCAAGAAAAGAAGAACAAGATAAGTTGCAAGAATTTGTAGGAAATAAATGTCCTAATTGTGAACCTGGTAAATTAGTTCTTAGAAAGAGTGCTTATGGTGCTTTCATTGCTTGCGACCAATTTCCTAAGTGCAAGTATGTTATGAATAATAAGTTTAGTAAAAAAAAGAAAGAAGAGTGATTATAAAATAAACTCATCATCATCTTTTTTATCTTCATCAGAATCTTCTTCTTTATTATCTTCGGTATTATCAAGAATATTTATTGGATTTGAATCTAAGATGTTTGTTTCAGATATGTTTTCAGGTTTGTTCAACTCTGTTGAATGATCAATAATATTTTCATTATCTTGCTCTGTTATTTGTTGAGGTTCTTCTGGAGTATTGTTATTGTTTACTTCTGGTTCAAGTTTTTGTTCTTCTTCTACTGGTGTTTCATTAACATCAACAACGTCTTCTTCTACAGGTTCAATAATTGGTGAAGGTTCATAATGTGTTTCTTCTTCATTATTATCTTGTATTGGTTCTGAATTAAATTGAGGTGCTTGTTCATGATACTCTTGCGTTGGTGCTGTTTCCTGCACTTCTGAATGATTTGGCTCTGGTGTTATTTCTTCTTGCATTAATTCACTTAAAGGTCGGTCTGAATTAATCATTTCATTAAGGTTTGGTTGTGGCTCTTGATTTATTATTTCTTTTGGAGTATTATTTTCTTCATTATTTATTTCTTGTTCTTCTTGTGGATGTTCTTCTATTATTTCTTGTTTTTCTTCAATACTAACTTCATTATTTAATTCTGTTTCTGGTTCAAAGTTATTGTGTGTTTCTTCTATGTCTGGATCATTATTTATTTCTTCTAATTCTTCTTCAATGATCGGTTTGATTCCATTATCAGAATCTTCTTTTATTATTTCTTGACTTTTCTTAGAATATTCCTCTTGAAGATCAAGAATGTTTGAAACGTGTTCAATTTCTAGTTTATTGCTTGTAATAGCAAATATTAATTGCACTTCTTTTTCAAGAAGAACAGAAGCTTTTTTTGTTAGTCTTGCTAATTCAACTGCAACATTATCATCAAGTATAAAATTATTAATTTGGCATTCAACTCGTTTATATTCTCCATTATCGACTATGTTCTTAAATTTCTGTTTTCCTGCAAAACTAGTTTTTAATTTTAGTGTATCTCTGTTAACTTCATAATAATCTGGTTTTATTTCTTCATCTGGTTGAAGTATATCTGTTATATTTATTTTTCCTGGAAAGACATATATGTTTATTAGATTAGTTTTCTTATTTAAATATGTAAATGCACTTGCTGCAACGGTTTCATTCTTTTTTATTACTAAGCTTATAGAAAATTTATGATCAATATTTGAATTTATTCTGTAGACGACTTCTTTATATGAAAAAAATTCTGCATATATTTCTTTTATCTTTTCTTTTACTTTTTCTTGATTTATTCCAAAGTAGATTATTGGTTTTGTTATGTAATCTGGGCTTGCAATGATATCTACTCTGTGCTGTGGTTCACTCAATAAATCTTTTGCACTACTATTTGTTCCCCAAGAAAGAGTTTCATATGCATCATTTAAATGCTCATTAAGACTTTCTTTAAAAGTGCAGCTTAGAATGGCTTTTCTTATGGATTCACATCTCTCTTTTATATCATGAGATAAAGAATTTTTATTTAAGTCTTGAATTAACGAATCTATTTTATTATTAATAGAATTATCTCTAAGAAGTTCTTCAAATAAAGAATTTAGTATTACTGTGCTAAAATCTAGTTTAAAACCTAAATTGTAAAGGTTAGATAAATCTTTTGCTACAAATCCAACCGCATTAGTAGGGTAGGAATTTGCTAATTTTATTGATTTTATCATTATACTCTTATACGTGTATTATTTATATATAAGTTTTGTGTATTTTTAGGTTATTTACTAAAAGAAAAAGTTAAAATAAAAAAAAATAAAAATAAAAAGAAGAATTTACTTCTTAGTTGGTAATATAATTATAACAACTAATACTGCTACAACAACAATTAAAATTATTAATAGTATTGTTATTGAGTTTTCACCAAAAATACCTTTTCTGATTGGTTCTCCATAAGCTGGATTAATCAAAGTATCATCTTGATCTGGTGTTATTACTACAGTTTCATCATCATTACCATTTGCTCCAGGTGTTACTATTGGAGTTATTTCATCGTTATAAACAGTTAAAGTAAGTTGTGTTTCATCACTTTCTCTGTTCATATTATAAAATGTTTCAATAAGAATAACATAATCATCTTCCGCTGCATTATCAGGTATATCTAAGATTATTGTTCTTGTTAAATCATCTTCTTCATCTAATTCAAATGGACCAACTCTTTCATTAATATTTAATTGACTACTTTTAATTTCAATGTAAACTCTTTCTTCATCTTCAGTTCCAGCATTTTCAATTTCAATTTCTAATTGAACTTTTGAACCTTGTTCTACTGTACTTTTTAAGAATGAAGCATCAATAATTCTAATTCTATGTCTTGGTTTGTCAACTTCAATATTAAAGACTAATTCTAAAGTATGAATTGCACCATTTTCGTCTTCTGCTTCAACAATAATACTTGCGTCGTTATTATCTTCATCAGCATCATATGGTACTTCTATTTCAAACTTAAATTCATTTGTTTTATCTCCATCGTCATCAAGATCTTCAGTTGATGTGTCATCTTCTTCATAATCAAATTCATCACATTCAACAGTTGCTTCAATATCATCTTTATCAAATTCTATGTCTGCAAGGTTTTCGATTCTGAATTTTATTGTAACCATATCTTCTGGGTCAACATCAATGTTTTCTCCTTGATCTAGGTTTTCTTCATCATCATTGTTAACTTCATATTCTGCATCATCATAAAATCTAATAAGTGATTTAGTTGTTAAACTAACTGTTTTTGTTTCAACTATTCCATTATAATTGAAAATTAAACTTCCTATATTTTCAGTTCCAGAATTTTGTGATAATGGAATGTCAATAGTCATTGTAAAAGTTGTTGAACTGCCTGGGGCAATACTTACTGAAGGTGCTTGAACAATTGTAAAGTTAAGGTCACTTGATGCTATTTGGACATTAAGGTTTTGAATTGCTTCGCTTCCTGCATTTGTTAAAGTAAAACTTTGTGTTAATAATTCTCTGTGTTGGCTTGCACTACCTAAGTTTATTTCTGGAATTTGTAAGTTTGTTCCAGCTATATATGCAAGTGCACTGAAAGTTTCAAATGTAGTTTCTAATCCATCAGAAACTGTAAGATTAACAATAGTTTCACTTGTTGAACTTGTTGGTGCCCAATTAATAGTCCATGTTCCATCTGCATTATCTGCTATAGTCATTCCAGAAGGTTCATTTACTAAATCAACAATTAAAGTATCACTATCTGCATCAGTAAGTGTAACAATAGTTTCTTGTGTAGTTCCAACTTCAATGTTGAAATTTTCAAGACCAGTTATTACTGGTGCACTATTAGCACGAACTTCTATTTCTAGAGTGTGAATAATTGTTGGAACTGGTATTGCTCCACCTGCTTCAACAGTAGTTTCCACTATGTCAGCAGTATAAGATGTAACAATTGCACTATCTGCAATAGTTAAAGTTAAAGTATCAGTAATTTCTCCACTTGGAGCCACGTCATTGAATACTCCTTGTGTAAATCCAAAAGTAAGGTCTTCACCAACTCTATCATTACTTGGAGTTCCTGGAACTACTTGTATATTTTCAATAGAGAATGTTATATTGCCAGTATTAGCATTTGTGTTGATATAACTAAATTCTTGGCTTGTTGATTCGCCTTCTCTTAAACTAAAAGTGTATGTTTCAGCACTAGCTAAACTTATTACACTAATTAAGAAAATAGCTAGAATTAAGCTAGTCAAAATTGTTTTGTTTTTTGTCATTATCCTTTCCCCCTAGGTTAGTTTTTAATTATTAATTAAAATTAGTTATTAATGATTGATTGTAGTAATCTTTTGTTTATAAGTTTTTCCTTTAGGAGTAGTGATAATTAAAATTTACTTATAAGTGTTGTTATACTCTAAAGTATATGTTATAGGCAATACTTTTGCTTAACAACGCTTTAAATAAGCAAATCTTTGGGTTTGATAGCTTTTAATAAATAGCAAACTTTATAAATTATTTACTTTTTAATAATAATATAAACAATTAACTTTTATCAATTTAATAGTTGGGGGATTATTATGAATATAAAAAACATTAAGTTATTATTAACTATTTTTATTATCTTAATTCTTTCTTTGACATTTGTGAGTGCAGGTTATTTTGAAGTAGAAATCGATCCAATTAAAAATGAAGTTTATCCTGATGAATATGCAACATTTGATATTTCTGTAACAAATTATTTTGATCATAAAGAAACTTTTACTTTTTCACAAGATCCTAGATGGCTTCTAATACAAGATAAACAAATTTCTGCTCTTGAACCTAACCAAACAGAAACTTCAAGAATTTCACTAAAACCAAGGTCATTAATGACAACTGGAAAAATTTATAGTATTTTATTTAAGGTTACTGCAATCTCTGAAGATGAATTGGGCAGTTATTCTATTCCAATATATTTAAAATCTTATAATTCTCAATTTGGCGAGTTTATACCTTCATTAAATCTTTATTCTGAATTTGATGATCAGGTTGATCCTAGAGAGAAATTCAAAGTAAAATTAAAAATAAGAAATAGAAATGCACTTAATATAACTAATATGGATATTATTTTAGAAAGTGATCTTTTTCATAAAGTTGTAAAAGAATCATTGTTGCCTCAACAAGAGAAAACAATACAAGTTACATTTGATATTGGCTTAGATGAAGTTCCAGCTACATATGCTTTAACTGCAAAAATATATATTGAGAATAAAACTTATGCTTCACTAAATCAAGGATTTGAAATAATTCCTTTTAGTAATATTGAAGTTAGTGAAGAAAAAACAAGAGAGTTTTTAAGAATTAAAACAAATCTTCAAGTTATTAATAATGGTAACACTGCGTCATCTAAAATTATTGCTTTAGAAAAGAATTGGTTTGAAAGAATATTTACAACTTCAAATCAAGATTTCATTGTTTCTAAAGCTGATGGTAAATCTGTAGTTCAATGGACTGTTGAACTTGAACCTAATGAAGAAACTGAAATAATTGTTTCTGACAATTACAGATTATTATTTATTGTTGCTATTTTAGTTTTATTATGTATTTATTTATATTTTAATCTAAGGAGTGAAGTTATTCTTAAGAAAAAAGCTAAACTTGTGCATTCGCATGTTAAAATTCATGAAGGTGCGTCTTTAATAAAGATTAGACTATTCATACGTAATAGAACTTCAAAAAAACTTCATGATGTTGAGATAAGAGAAAAACTTTCAAAACTAACAGATATTCTTGAGGAAAAACATAGTATTGGTTCACCTAAACCAATAAAAGTGATTAAAGGTAAAAGAACAACACTTGTGAAATGGCACTTTCCTCACTTAGATCCATATGAAGAAAGAATAATAACTTATACTTTAGAATCTAAGCTAAAACTTGTTGGTAGTATACAATTTCCTAGAGCAATAATAAAATTCAAGAATGTTGATGGGAAAGTAAACACAACTGGTTCCAATAAAGCTACTTTGATTATTGCAAAGAAGAAGTAGTTTTTATTTTTGTGTTGCTTTATAAAAAACTATAGAAAGATTTAAATATTTCTTATTTATTTATTATTAAGTATGGAATCTAAAAATATAATATCAGAATCTAAAAATTTCTATAAAACAGTAGTTAGTTTTAATATTCGTCCGACTAAAAAGAAGAGTTATGTTGTTCCGGTTGATGTAAATTCAGATTTATATTTTCCTATTGTTAATAGTGAGTTTGTTAGATTTTCTTATTCTAAAAAGGAACACGCACTAAGAATTAATTCTCCTAATTCAGGAAATCTTCCTGCTAAAAATAAAGATTATTGTTTATTTGTTCCTATAGCTCAAGTTTCTTTTAATTATTCAGTTAAAAATATTAGCAATTCTTCTATGAAACTTTTTATTACTGATAACAACTTAGTTTTCCCGGAGAGTCATAAAGATTATTTCTTTGATACTATTTATTCTCCTTTAGGAAAAAGTAAAAAGATTAAAGTTGTGTCTAATTGGAGCTATTTTGTAGCTAGAGTAAAATTTGATCAAGTTCTTCATAAAAGAGCAACATCAGAAGTAATTGATGAGGTTATGAAATATGCGAAAGAACTAAATAGTGTTATAAGTGAGATTAATCCTGCTGAATTTCTTAAAACTCTCAGTGCAAGCTCAAATCCTGTTGAAGATGTGTTTGAATTAGTTAAGAAAACTAACGAGCCTAAGAATATTGATGAGTTTGTTGATATTCTTATAAAAAAAATGAAAAAAGATAAACCGAGGAAAGAAGCTAAACTTTTTTAATTCTTAGAATCCTTGTCTATCTTGATATAATTCAGGAGAATTATCAGAAGTAATTATAGTTAGAAGCTCTTCTGCTTCTTCTTCATTTCCATCTTGTTCCATTGATTCAATAAAGTGCAATAGTGTGTCAGTTGTTTTTATTTCATAGTTATTAATTGTTAAACCTCTAACAAATTCGGATATATGTTCATATAGTTCTTTTTTTTCATTTGTTGTAAGAAGCGCTAATGTTGCATATCCCTTTTGAGGAAATGCCCAATTTGTTTCTGTGTTGTTATGAAATATTTTAATAACATTATTAACTTCTTTATCGATTGATATATTTTGTATTTGAATGAGCTTTGCTGTTTTTTTAGAAGGTTTGTCAGGATAAATCATAGGGTAATCATTATTATAAACTATACATAGTTCTGTAACCATATCATTCTGCCATTTTGTTTTATCATCATCCATAGAAATTAGCAGATTATTGTTCTATATTTAAATGTGCTCTTTTTAAACTTGAATTATTTCTATTTACATCTAGTAAATTTTATAAATATCTAGGGTTTGTAAATTATTATGGGATTATTTGATAATATGCTGAATTCTGATGAATCATTAATAATAGATGATGCTCCATTAGACTTTGAATTTGTCCCTAAGATGATTAAATACAGAGAAAAAGAACAGTTTCATATAGCAAACTCTTTTAAACCTCTTTTTAATAATAGATCTGGTAGAAATATTCTTGTTCATGGGCCTCCTGGAATTGGTAAATCTGTTGCAATCAGAAATGTTCTTACAGAATTAGAATCTGAAACAGATAATATTAATGTTTTCTTTGTTAATTGCTGGCGTCATAATACAACTTACAAAATTCTAATTGAGATTAGTAATCTATTTGGTTATCATTTTACTCAAAATAAAAAAACAGTTGAACTTTACAAATTACTTGAAGAAAAATTAAATGATAAACCTTGCATTTTTGTATTTGATGAAATAGATAGAGCAACTGATCCTGATTTTCTATATTTCATTCTTGAAAAAATATTAAAGAAAAGTATTGTATTAATTACTAATTATCCTTCATGGTTGCAAGATTTAGATATGAGAGTAAGATCTCGGCTTGCACCAGAAATGCTTGATTTTAAAGATTATAACAAAAAAGAAATTGAAGGTATTCTCCAAGAAAGATTAAGTTATGCTTTTTCTGTTAATGCTTGGGATAAAGAAGCTTTTAATTTGGTTGTAGAAAAAACAGCAGAAATAAAAGATATAAGATTAGGATTGTTCCTATTAAAAGAAGCAGGGTTGTGTGCAGAAGAAAAGTCTTCTAGAAATATAATTGTTGACTTTGTAAATAAAGCTTTAACTAAAGTTGATGATTTTACAATCAAAAAAGCAGATTCTCTTGATCCTGAAACAAAAAGTATTTTTGCATTAATTAAAGAACATTCAGGTAAAAAAATTGGTGATTTGTTTGCATTATATCAAGAAGAAGGTGGAACTTCTTCATATAAAACATTCCAAAGAAAAGTTACAAAGCTTGGTGAAGGTAAGTTTATTTCTTTAACAAAACAAACAGGTAAAGGCGGCAACACCACTATTGTAGATTTGATTGATTATTGATTCTCAGTATACAAAATCCTATCCTAATGCAATTATTTTTATAAAGGGATAGGGATTATATGCATATTAGGGGTTAATATTTAATGGCTGATGGACTTGATTTTGATGAAATTATTCGTATACAGAATTTAATGGCTTCTCGGATTGCAACTGAGAACGAAGTAGATAATAAGTTAGCAATGATTGAGATTATTACCCAAATTCAAGGTAAAAAGAAATATGTGCAAATCGAAGAGGTTCTTCTTGAAGCACAATATCAAAATATTTCTGAGAGTGAAACATTACGTCTTCTTGATGAACTAAACAAAGACAATGTAATCATCATGCTTGATGGCCGAGTTAAGATGAATTATTGATTTCTGGAGTATGGAAGAATCCTATGTAGCTTGTATTTTTTAAATTAATATTTGATGATGTTGCTTTGGAAATCTCACTTTCAATTTCCTTTCTGGTATCTTCTAATTGATAGTGTCCTCTCAAATATTTGCCTTGTGTTTCTAGTATTAGTGTTAATCCTTTTATTTCATTTGTTTCTTTTTCTTTATTTAGATTATTAATATAAGCTATTTCAGTTCTTTTAAATCTAACAAGTCTAACAGCTGTGATATCATTTTCATTAAGCCCCTCTATTCCATTAACTACTGCACCAGAAAAATCTTCTAAAAGGGAGTCGTAGAAAATTTGTTTTTTTAAATTTATACTTTTAAGATATTCTTTAGTTTTCTTATCTAATTTATATAAGTAGGCAAATTTTATCATATAAGTAGGAATTTCTCTGAGTATATAATCTTTGCGCTTTTATCTATTTCCCTCAACCAATATATTTATAAATAAATCGAGGTTCTTTGCTTGTATTATGGTTTCAGGAAGATTTAAGTCAAGAACATTTAGAAGAGTTAAGGTAAAAACTCCTACAGAGACTAAAACAGTCTATAAAAGAAGAAAACCTTCACAATCTAAATGTGGTAAGTGCGGTTTAGCTTTAAGTGGAGTTCCTAGAGCTACTAAATCAGAATTAGTTAATATGCCAAAGACTCAAAAAAGACCTGAAAGACCTTATGGTGGTGTGCTTTGTAGTAAGTGTACTAGAGCTTTGATTAAAGAAAAAGCAAGATCTTAATAATATTTATTCCTTTGGTGATTTGGCAACAAACATCATTCTTATGAGGGGTAAAGGAGAAAACTAAAATGTTTAACGTAGGAAGAGTATGTGTAAAAATTGCAGGTAGAGATGCAGGTAAAACTTGTATTGTTGTTAAAAAAGTTGATGATGTTTTTGTTATGATTGATGGTGAAACAAGACGAAGAAAATGTAATACAAGACATCTTGAACCTTTAGATCAAGTTCTTAAACTTAACGATGATGCTTCTAGAGACGAAGTAAAAGTTGTTTTCAAAGAAAAGTTAAATATCGAATTAAGAGATACTAAACCTAAGAAAGCTACTGAAAGAATTAAAAAGCAACATAAGAAAAAAGTTAAACCTGTTAAAGAGAAAAAAGAAGATAAAGCTGTTAAAAAGAAAGTTGTAAAAAAAGCAACTATAAAGAAAGCAGAATCTCCTATTGTATCTGAAAAACCTGTTGAATCTATTGAAACTGTTGCAGATAAGGAAACTAAACAATAGTTATTTTTTTTATTATTTTATTTTTTTGTAATATCTTTCGCTGAATTAATGTATTTTTCTATTGTGCTGTAGTCCCGTAGGGAGCCAAGGGAAATAAACATTTCCTTGCATTCTCGCTTTGCAAGAATAAACACCCCTACAACGCACTCAATATAAAATAAGAATCAGCTCACTTTAAGATATTGCAAATTTCGATAATCTTTTTAAATACTTCTTACAGTTATTAACATATGGTCTTAGAAAGATTAATTCCTGAAAATATTGCAGAAAAGAAATTAACTTATGCTTTTTTTCTTGGTGTAATCTATTCTATTATTGGTATTGTTATAGCTTCACTTCTTTTTCCTGCTGATCCTTCATTAGTAGCAGTTGCATTCACTGCAATCCTTCTTATTCCTACAATTAGGAAAATTTACCAACTTGAAGAAGATGAGTTGAAAAGAGAAAAGAAATTCTCATTCAAAGCTTTATGGAAAGATGAAAATGATTTTACTAAATTTTATTTATTAGTTATTCTAGGAATATTTTTAGTTTATGCTGTATCGGCACTAATGTTGCCAAGTATGAGTGTTAATGGTTTGTTTAGAGATCAATTAGAATTAAGGGGGGCTGGTGTTGTTGAGAATATTTCCGGTCATGCAAGTTTTACTGGTGGATTATTTTTGAGTTTGTTAGCTAATAATTTTATTGTTCTAATTGCTTGTGTTATTATGGCTTTTTTAACTGGTGATGGTGCAATCTTTTTACTAACCTGGAATGCTAGTCTTTGGGGAACGATATTTGGGGTTACCGCTAGAAATGCAAGTATTATCTCTCATGTTTCACCTGTATTAATTTTAGGTTTAATTTTACTTATAGTTTTACCTCATGCTTTTTTAGAAATGTTCAGTTATATTCTTGGAGCTATATCTGGTGGATTAATGTCTAATGATGTTGTTGTAGAAAAAGGTGAATCCAAAAAAGATCGGTACCAAGGTAAATATTGGAAAACTGCACTTATCATATTTGTTATAGCTTTACTTGTAGTAGTTCTGGGTGCAGCTGTAGAAACTTTTGTTCTCGATAATGTTAGTATTTACGCAAAGATAATTCAGCAGAGTTATATGTTTGTTTAGTTCAGATATTCTACAGTGTTGTCTCCGTAACTAATAATTACATCAGGATTGTTAATTATATCTGTATAATCGGGGCTAACTATTCTAATTAATTTATTGTTAAATCTATCAGTAATTAATACATGGGTTCCTTCCTCAAGACCTTTTAAGTATTGGTCATATTTTACTTTAATATCCTCATATGTCTGCCCCTCTGATATCTTAATTATTTGGGGTATTGATTTTAGTCTTCCTACATCAACATAAGATCCGTCACTTTGACCAATTTCTGTTAATTTAGTTGATTCAACAAAGCAATAACCTGATTCTTTGAAGCTGTATTCTTTAGCACATTTTATTCCTGTTATTGCATGGTTTTCTTCTGGAAATATTATATAGGCTGTTCCAAATTGAAGTTCCTTTAATAGCATTGCCATAAATTTTGATTTTTCTCCACAGATTCCTGTTTGATCAAATAAAACCTCATAAGGATATCTCTCAATATGAAAATCATCCTTAGCTGCTTTATTGTCATAAGGAATCATTTGAATCATGGTTATAGCAATTCTAGCTCTTTCCTGAGTAGAGTTTGATAACCCTTTGATTATTGATGCTAATTTTCTTATTTCTATTAGCTGTTCTTTGTGATTTATGAATTTTAAAAGAAAATCTTTTTCGTTTGGTTCTTCGTCTATTCCCGGATAATAACTAATACTTCGTTCAATCTTGCTTAATTTGTCATTAAGGCTTTTGTATGTTTCAAATGATATAATTCCTCTTGTACCTTTAACTCCATACTTGCAATATCTCAATTCAATTTCTTTTGGAATTTCTTCACAATTGTTTTTATAACATAATTCTCTTTCTTTGCAATGTTTATTAAGGTAACATTCTACACATAATTTTTTATCAGAACAAATTTTTCCTGTATTACAATTATTGTTTTTTTTACATTCAACACAGTTTTCATTAACACAAAAAGGGTATTTAGAAAAGGTTTCAGAACAGATTGTGTCATTTATGCAACTAGTAATTGCTTCTTCTTCAAGAGTTTCAGGAGTTACTAGCCTCCTTCTTAATGATTCTAATCTTTCTGGGGAAATTATTTTTGGTTCAATTACAAATTCAGAAGCATTATTTTTAATTATTTCTTCTTCAACAGAAGGTAAATATTCACAACCAGAAATAATTATTAACACAATTAAGAATAAGCTGGTAATTAAAATCTGCTTCATTTAATTAGTTTAAGAGTAACAATTTTTTAATCTTTCGGTTTTATTATGCCTTTTTTCAGAAAATAAAAAGTCCCTCCCCCCAGAGTCGAACCGGGGACCTTTCGGTTACGGCTGGTTGTACATCATTTCTGTCCTTTCGGGTTAAGATCAAACAACCTCTACAGCCGAACGCTCTAACCAACTGAGCTAGGGAGGGTTACATTGAAGAACCTGTAGTTTATTTATAAAGTTTTTTGCACTCTCACTGGACATCTTTGTGTGAGCTATATAAACTAATCCAACTATAATTTTATTGTAAAAGAGGTGATTTACATGATAGCATTAGAAACATATGGCAAACCAAATTTTATGAGAAGAATGCTCTCTCATAAAACTGGATGGGTTAAAGTATATATGCCTTTTGGCAATGTTGACCTACATGAAGAGGAACAATAATGGGAACTAAAGAAACATTAAATGCAAATGTAAAAGAAATTAACAGTTTATTTTTTAAGCAAATTAAAAGCTTAACATCAAAGAATCTTTCATCATTTGATTCTCAATTTACAGCGTGAGGTGATAAAATGAAAAAATATGCATCAGAAAAAGAAGTTTATTCAGACGAAGTATCAAAATTATTAGTTGATTCGGATTTAATTAATGTTGAAGAATCAAAATCTTTTAAAAATTACATTCTTAGAGCTGCCGCCTAAAGATTTACACCTTCCCCTCATCTTTGAGGGGTTAATTTTTTAAACCACGACATATATCGCTATTGTTATGTGGGTTTTAAAATTTCAATCATCAAGAAAGTCTAGTATATTTGAGCCAATTGCAAAAAGATATAATTTAACTATAAATGGTTATCCTATTACTTCTTTTAGAAAAGATAATAAATACTATTTTGTAGGTGCAGGAAGATTGATTGGTAAAGATGAAGATATAAAAAAATGTTTAGCAGGAATTAAAAAGAATAAAAAGGTAAAAAAGATTGAGAGAAAAAAAGATTTTTTTATTGTTCTTTATGAAAGGGATGAGTTGTTGAGAAAGTTTTATGATCCTAGGTTTATTCAGATTAAACCCATTGTTATTGATGCTAAAGGAAATGAAACTTGGGAGCTTGGTTCTTTTAATAAAAAACCTTTAATGGAATTAGTTTCTTTTCTTAGAAAACAGCCAATTGAATTTAAACTCTTAAAATTTAAACAAGAAATTCTTGATAATCTTGCAATTATAAATATAATTCCAGATATTACTAAAAAACAAAATAAAGCTTTGCAGTTAGCAGTTGATAACGGTTATTATAGTTACCCTAAAAAAGTTGAATTAAAAGAGCTTGCAAAAATGATGAAAATTTCTTATTCTACATATCAAGCACATCTCAAAAAAGCAGAAGGAAAATTAATTCCTTTTATGTCGAGAAATCTCTAGTTCTAAGTTGAATATACGATATATATCGCTATAAAATATATATGCTGTTTTTGTATCCTCTTTCTTATGGTAGAAGATTTAATAAAGATAAATATAGAAAAGAAAATAGAAGATATAAAATATGATTATAATAATCTTTCAAATCAAACAAGCTATTATAAAATTTATTTTTTAGCAAATCTTATTTCTCTTACCTATTTAGGTATAAGGGCAACCCTTCCTTTTGTTTTTCCTGAAGAAATATTAGGAAATTATCCTCCTCTTTCTTCTTTTGATAATGAATCTATGAATTTTGTTGAGGTTATTGATTGTGTTTCTACTTCAGTTGCCTATACATATGGCCTGGCTGGTTCTTTAGCATATTCAGTTTGTAAATTATCACTTAGTTTTAAGAAAAATAAATTAAATAAAGCTAAAAAAGAGCTTTTGCGTTTTAAGACATAAATCACTTAAACAAATAAACCTTATCATTCTTTCTGCAAACTTTACTAACCTTCACACCGATAACTTGGCCTTTTTTTGCAGATTTAGGAGTTTTCTTTTTGTCTATTTGTATTGCAGAAACTTTTTGTTCATGAACTCCAGTTGTTGGGCCAATAATTAGAATGTTATCTCTAATACTTACTTTTCCAGTATTAATTCTTATTTCTGCAACACTTATTTTTTTATAGAAGTTTGTTATTTTACCAATATAAGTCTTTTTCTTAGTTGCTCTGCTACCATAATCTTTTGTCCATTCATTAATTGGTTTTCCTAAATAAAAACCAGAAGAAAATCCTCTGTTGTAAACTGTTTTTAATTTATCCATTAACTTTTTCTTTAAAGTTTTGTCTAACTTTTTAGAATAATAACTATCAATGGCTCGCCTATAAACTTCAGTTACAATTTTAACATACTCTGGACTTCTCGCTCTACCTTCAATCTTTAAACATTTAACATTTGATTTAATTAATTTTTCAATGAAAGGTAAAGTGCAAAGATCTTTAGGACTCATAATGTAATGATTATCAATCTTTAACTCTTTATCTGTTTCAGAATCTTTAACAATATAACTTCTTCTGCATGGCTGAATACATTTTCCTCTGTTTGCAGAAGTTTTGTCTCCATAAAGAAATTGTGAAAGAAAGCATCTGCCACTAACTGAAACACACATTGCTCCGTGTGCAAAAACTTCAATGTCTGCTTTTTTACTTAAGTCTTTTACTTGTTCTAAAGAGCATTCTCTTGCAATCACAAATCTTTTCACACCTAGTTTTTTATATAATTTTATTGATTCAGCATTTGAACTTGAACCTTGGGTGCTTAGATGAATTTCTAGCTTTAATTTTTTGCACAAAGAAATAACCGCTAAGTCCCAACAAATGATTGCGTCTACTTTTGCTTTTTTTGCAGCTGTTAGAATATCTTTTATTATTTTTAGTTCTTCATCAAAGATAATTGTATTAACAGTTAGATAAACTCTAACTTTATTCTTGTGAGCATAATCTGTAATCTTTTTTAGATCTTCAATTGAAAAATTATTAGCTCTTTCTCTCATGTTCAAACCTTTGATACCTAGGTAAACAGAGTTTGCACCTGCTTCAACAGCTGCAACAAGCATTTCCCAATTCCCTACAGGGCTTAATAGTTCTATTTTTCTCATAATACTTAGGATATTTGACTTGTTTAAAAAGGTAATTCTAGCAATACCTTTAAAAAGGATTATTGAATTCTTATAACTGAATGGGCCTGTGGCCTAGTCTGGACATGGCGACGGCCTTCTAAGCCGTAGATCGAGGGTTCGAATCCCCCCAGGCTCATATTAATTTAAAATGGATCCTTTTGGGATTCGAACGAAGTTCCGTAGAGCTTTGCTCGAGGCACCAACAATTATTGTTGAGTGTGAATCTCTCTAGGCTCATATTTTTTTATTTTAGTGAGTTCAACCATTCATTTTTTTATTTTGCAGGCGTGGCCAAGTGGCTAAGGCAAGAGGCTGCAACCCTCTGATCCCCAGTTCGAGTCTGGGCGTCTGCTTCTTCAAAATGGAATACAATTTAGATATTTTAGGGGTTATCTCTAAAATAAAAGAGAATAATGCAAAGAACGTTCTTTTGCAATTACCTGATGGTTTAAAGCCTAAAGCAAAAGAAATAGTTGATTCTATAAGAAAAGAATTAGATGTTAATCTATTCATTTGGTCTGGTACTAATTTTGGTGCTTGTGACTTACCAACACATTTAGAAAAATTAGGTATTGATTTAATATTACATTTTGGGCACTCTCAATTCATAAAATGAAAATAGAATATTTTGAAACAAGAGCTGAAATAGAATTACCTGAAATAACTCCGGAATTAATTGATTTAGTTAAAGATAAATCTGTTGCACTCCTGACAACTGTTCAGTTCTTAGATCAAAGAGATAGTTTAGCAGTTAAATTATTACAACATTGTAAAATTGTAAATATGAAACTTGCACACTGTAAATATCCTGATCAAATTCTTGGTTGTAGTGCTTTTGATTCTGAAATTGTTGAGAAGCCAGACTTATTTATTTACTTAGGTGATGGTGTTTTTCATCCAAAGTCTCTTGTATTAAGAGAAGTTGCAGATGAAGTTTATTGTTTATCTCCAATTGATTTTTCAATTAAGAAAGTTACTAAAGAAGATGTTACAAGTTTAATCAAAAAAAGAAATGGTGCAATTAGTGCTTTTACAATTGCAAAAAATGTTGGGGTTTTAGTAACAACAAAGCCTGGCCAGAATAATTTAAGGAAAGCTTTAGAGTTAAAAGCTGATAAAAACATTTACTATTTTTTAGACGACACAATTAATTTTGCAGAACTTGAAAACTTTAACTTTATTGATTGTTGGGTTAACACTGCTTGTCCAAGAATTGCATATGATGATTCTATCAAGATAGCTAAGCCAATTATCAATTTGCAGGATATACAATGAATTTCTTATCAGAAAAACAAATAACTGAACTTGAAAAGAAGTCTTATGGTATAGTGGGACATTCATCTGTGCAGATTTGTGAATGGAATAAAAAGAGTATTCTTGGCAAAGGTGATTGTTACAAAAAAAAATTCTACAATGCAAATTGCCATAAGTGTATGCAGTTAACTCCAATTACAATGTGGTGTGACAATAATTGTATTTTTTGTTGGAGACCAATGGAATACATGGATTTTGCTTCTATAAAAGATATTGAATGGCAAAAGCCAGAAGAATATATTGAGCAGTTAATAGAAAAAAGAATAAAACTTCTTTCTGGTTTTGGTGGAAATGATAATGCAGATAAAGAAAAGTGGAAAGATGCTCAACAACCAGACCACTATGCAATTTCTCTAAGTGGAGAGCCAACACTTTATCCTTATCTTCCTGAGCTTGTTAAATATTTGAAAGAAAAGAAAAAGGCAAGAACAGTTTTTATTGTTAGTAATGGTAATAACCCAGACATGATTTTGAAATTAAAAGAAAAAAATGCATTGCCAGATCAATTATATATTTCTGTAGATGCACCTAAGAAAGAAGTATTTCAGAAGATTGCAAGATCTTGCAGACCTGATGCTTGGGAAAGATTTCAGAAGACTATTTCTTTGTTAAAAGATTTAGATTGCAGAACTGTTCTAAGAGTTACTTTAATTAAAGGAATGTCAATGGGCGATGAACTACTAGAAGCTTATTCAAAACTTATTGAGAATTCACAAGTTGATTTTGTAGAAGTAAAAGCCTACATGCACATAGGAATGTCTAGACAAAGACTTAACATGGATGCAATGCCATATCATGAAGAAATTAAAGCTTATTCTGAAAAGTTAATTAAATTGCTTCCTGCATATAGAATCGAGGACGAACAGATTGAGTCTAGAATTATTCTTTTAATGAGGAATGATGTTAAGGAGAGGTTTTTTTAGTTTTGTTGTTTGTAAGTCTCTTTGATTTCTTTAATGTTATTTTCAAAATCTGTACAAATTATCTCACCAAAATTCTTCGCTGAGTTCAAATAATTTCTAATACTCCAATCTTTTGTATCTGCACTATTAACAATATAAGTTGTTAGTAAAGCTGCTGTTACTGTAAGAAATAAAATATTATAATTTTGTTTTAGACTGACATAAGTTCCTCCATCATTGTGAACTTTCTTGAGTGGAATTAAAAAGTCAACTATCTTTTTTAATGTCTTTGGTTCTTGTTTCATTCTATCTCATTATTTATTTTGTTCATATTTTTCATTTACCTCTATTGTTTCTTCTAATGTAAGCCTTAGTGACCAAATGTTACTATAATTTTTAACTATGAAGTCTGCAGGTTTTATTTTGGTTATTTTGCAATATTCATTCAGTTCATAAACACTTATTTTATTATCTTTGTTTAAGTCAACATTTTCTTTTAATTGTATTTTTTGGGCTCTCTCTTCCATAAAACTTTTTATTTGTTTTAGTGGGTTATACTGATTTGTATCAGCTGCGGTATAGCCGTATATTAAAATTAGTATTCCTGCTAGACCAGATATAATTTTTGCACTTACATTTCTCCAGGGTTTTATATCTATGGGGCTATAATCATCCTCATTTAATAAGTGATATTTGTCTTTCATTTTATTAAAAATAGCAATTCTCATTATAAACACCAACTATAAAAAAATTAAACAAAAAGTTTAAAAACAACTTTGCATTCTCATATACAATGCTAACAAACATATTTCCACCAAAAGCATCATTGAAGAACATTATAGTTAATATTCTAATAAACAACAAAGATTTGACTGTAGAAAGAATAAAACAAATTCTTAAGAAAGATTATCAGAAATCAGTTACATATCAAGGAGTAAATAAAGTTCTACAATCATTGAAAGAAGAGAGGGTAATAAATAAAGTAAAAAAGAATTGGGAAATAAACATTAGTTGGTCTAATGATGTTGCATCAACACTATCTTTAATTGATGAAAAGAACAAGCAAGATAATTTTAATAAAGAAATTAAAACTCTAACCTTTCAAAATGTTGGCAAAGCTTGGGAATTCTTTATTAAACAATTAAAGAATAATAAGTTTAATCTTTCTAAAGATAAGAGTGTTATGCTTCATGTAAAGAACTTTGGCTATTTTGGCAGAAATAAAGATGAATTAAGTTTTTTGAAAAAATTCACAAAAGAGAATGAATGTATATTTATTGTTGAAAGAAAAAATATTATAAATAATTATATTGCAAAATACCTAAGATCACTCGGAATTAAAGTTTTTATAGGAATACCTCATTCAACTCCTCATTCAACCATTGTTTGTGGTGATACTGTAATTCTTATGTATTATGCTGGTGAAGACTTAGTTGATTACCACACTAAGGTTCATAATAAGATAAAGAATTTAACAAGTTTGAAGGCAATTAAGATGTTCACAAATATTCGTGATGATAATAGATTTCAAATTTCTGTTGTCTTTAATCATGATGCAGAAATTGCAGACTTAACAAGAAAACATCTTTTGAAGTTTGTGAAGAAGTGTAGGAAGTGATTATTTATTTCTTTTAATAAACAAAATCTTAATTAATTTGCTTTTCTTATCTATATCTACAATAACTCTAAATTTATCAAGTTGAATTAAATAAACCTCATTTAATCTCTTTGCAAACTCTAGTGGGTCTTTTTTAATTATTCTTAAATTATCAAATATATTAAACCTAATATTATAATCTAATTTTTCCATAAATTGAATAACTTTCTCGTCAAATATTATTTTATACATATTTTATGTGTTTTTTATAGATTTTATATACTTGCCTTATAATATTTCGAAATATTTTCGGTAAATAATGGGAAGATTTATATATACTTTGGTATACTTAGGTATAATATGGATACAACAACAATAAAAATCTATCAAAATACAAAACAAGATTTAGATAAATTTAGAGAGTATAAGAATGAGAGTTATGATGAAGTTATTAAGAAATTATTATTTATAACAAAAAATATTGAATTAAATATTAAACTTAGTAAAGAAACTCTTAAAGCAGTGAGTGCTGCAAGAAAACGAATTACATCTGGGAAATTTCTAACAGAAAGTGAAGCTAAGAAGAGATTGGGGCTTTAACAAACCCTATCTTCAACATCTTTCCCATCTAAAAACAAATCAATATTCTTGAGTGTAACATCAAATAAGGAATTAACTGCTTCTCTTGTGTTGAATGCAGAATGTGGTGTTGCAACAACTTTTTTATGAGTCATTATTTTTCTTGAAATAGAGTTGGGATTTGCACACACGAAATCTTCTTCTTCAAAGACATCTAGCCCTGCAAAATCTACCTTACCTGTATTGAGTGCTTCAAGTAAAGCTTCAGAATCAATCAATGGGCCTCTGGAAGTATTAATAATTACAACTCCTTGTTTCATTAAACTAAGTTGTTCTTTTCCAAGTAAATGTTTAGTGTGTTCATTTAATGGAACATGTAAAGAAATAATGTCGCTCTCTTTAAGGAGTGCTTCTAATTCTACATATTGGAAACCTATTGTCTCTGCAACATCTTTTTTATTAATATCATATGCAATAACCTTCATTCCAACACCTTTTGATAGACGAGCCATATGCAAACCAATAGATCCAGTTCCAATTAAACCAATTGTTTTTCCTTTTAGTTCAAAGCCCATTAGTTCAGGCATATTAATATTGCTGTTTTCCATTTCTTGGTTGCAGATATGAATTCTTTTACTAATTGTAAATAATAAAGCTAAAGTATGTTCTGCAACACTCTCATTGGAATAAGAAGGAACATTAGTAACAATTATATTTCTATTTTTACATTCTTCTAAATCAATATGGTCAAATCCTGTTGTCATAGTTGCAATTAATTTAAGATTAGGAAGTTTATCTAGAACTGCTTTATTTATTTTAGAAAAGATATTAACGCAGATTATATCTGCTTGTTTATATTCAGAAGCATTTTCAGAATTTAATGAGTGTTCAACAAAAACTGCATCTGGATATTTTACTTTATCTTTAATTAGTTTTTCAGGCATTAATCTTGTATCAAAAAATACTTTCATTTTTCTTCATACCTCTCAATAGCTTTTTTAAGAGTTTCAACAGCTAAAACAGAACAATGTTCTTTTATTTTAGGTAATCCTCCTAGTTTATCAGAAACATCTTTCCATTTTATTTGTTTAGCTTCTTCTAGAGTTTTACCTTTTGCAATTTCTGTTATTGCTGAAGCAGTTGCAATATTTGATGCACAACCAAATGATTTAAATTTAATATCTTCTATAACCTTTGTCTTAGGATTAATTTTTAGTTGCATCTGTATTTGATCTCCACATTTAATGTTTCCTTCAATTACTCCAACATCTGCATTTTCTAGATTTCCTAAATTTCTTGGATGTAAAAAGTGATCCATAACTTTATCTGAATAGTGTAGTGCCATTTTAATTTAAGTGACTTACCCTCCTTAATATGTTTACTGATTCTTTGAGTTTTTCAATTGTGTAATCTAATTCTTCTTTAGTTGTAAATTTACTTAATGAAAATCTTATTGTTCCATGTGCATCTTCATGCTTCTTTCCTAATGCTAGAATAACATGGCTTGCTTCTAATATTTTAGATGAACAAGCTGAACCTGTTGAAACACAGATTTCTTTTTCATTAAGCATCATTAATAGCCCTTCACCTTCAATAAGACTAAAAGTTATATTAATATTATTACATAATCTTTCTTTAGGCCCATTTAATTCTGTATTAGGAATTTCATTTAATACTTTTTCAATAAAATAGGTTTGTTGTTCTTTCATTTGAGAAATATTTTTGTCTTTTTCATTCATTCCTACTTCAACAGCTTTTGCAAAGCCAACTATTGCAGGAATATTTTCTGTTCCTGCTCTTTTATTAAATTCCTGGTGTCCGCCTTGAGTTATTTGTTTAAGTAAATTTTTATCTTTAACAAATAAAGCACCAATTCCTTTTGGTCCATGAATTTTATGAGAATTAATTGTCATTAAATCAATGCCTTCTACATCTAAACTAGCTTTAGTAAAACTTTGACAGGCATCAATGTGAAATAAAGTGTTTGGATTTTTCCCTTTTATTATTTTAGAAATTTGTTTAATATCTTGAATCGTTCCAATTTCATTGTTAGCATGAATAATAGAAACTAATAAAGTGTTTTCATCAACTTCTTTTTTTAATTGTTCTAAATCCACAAAACCTTCTTTATTTACATTAAGATAAACAACTTCAAAATCTTCTTCTAAAGATTTGAATACATTCAAAACACTTGGATGTTCAATTTTTGTGGTGATTATTTTACCTTTTTTATTTTTAATTGAACCTTTAATTGCTAAGTTATTACTTTCGGTTCCACCCGAAGTAAAAATTATTTGATTTTCATTAGCATTAATAGAATTAGCTATTAATTTTCTTGAATTTGATAATAAATTGTCTGCGTTAATACCTAAAGAATGTAAACTAGAAGCATTACCATAATTATTTTCTTGAATTTCCTTGATAGTGTCAACTACTTCTTGCAAAGGTTTAGTAGTTGCAGCATTATCTAAATATATTAAATTAGTCATTTTAATCACATAATCCGCAGCATGAATCAACTTTTTCTATTCTTTTGTGTATTTCACAAACAAGTTTATGCATTTTCTTTAATGATTCTTGTAATATCTTGCTGTATTCTTTTGGAGATTTTTGTATTGCTTTTACTGCTTCATCAATAATATTATGATCAATCTCAATATCTAGTTTCTTAGCTCTCTTATTGTGCAAGTACTGAGAGACTGCAGCAGGAGTTATATCCATAAGTTTAGCTATGTCTTTCTGGCTATAAGCTTCAGATTTAAATCTCATTGCAACCTCACGTCTGAGTGCAGGTAATAAATACCATACTTCTATTTCTTGTGGGGTTAACATATTAGAAAGTTAACTATCGTTAATTTATATATTTTGTGTATTTTAGGGGTAGTTAAATTTAAATATGCCTTTGAATTCTCAAACTTCATGGATTTGATAAATGCTGCTCAAGAGGTTTCAGATTATCTTGTAGAGAAAGAAGGTGCAAAATTAGTAATTCTAAGTGGTTCTACTGCTAGGGGAAAAGAAAATCCAAATGATTTAGATATTTCTGCAGTTTTTAAGGAAGATAATAATTTTGAAAATAATAAAGATTATTATAATACTTTAATAAAGAAGCTTACAAATGTAGTAAATATTAAAGTTGATCTTATGGGGTTTAATGAATTTTTTATATCTACTTTAATTAAAGCTTATTCTGAAAATCCAATAGAAATCTGTAAAGATTTAAATTATAAATGTCAAGATAATATAAAAGATCAGTTGCAAGGTTGGCCACTTGCCTGGCTTTTTGGAGGAGATGCACGAGAAAAGTTAAAACCTTATGGCTGTTTTCAAGATCAAATGAAAGTTCTTTATGGTCAAGAGTATTTGGAAGAATTAAAAGCATTAGCAAAGATTGGTATCTAAACAAACTTAACAATAAACATTAAACTAATTCAAATAAAGAAGTTCTATTTTTATAAAGTCTTTTCAACAATTAATAGAAAATCTACTCTAGCTGTTGCTCCCATGAGTTGAAAAGTAGGTTTCACATTTGGAATTACAGCAATAACTTCACCTTCAAGATTATTTAAGAATTGCTCTAAATAATCTTGCATATTGTTTCTCTTGACTTCTATACGATGGACTTTGTATTTCATTTTTTCTTTCATAAGCAATATATTGAACTTTATAATATTTAAAGTTTTCTTTATTTAACCTAAACAAACTTAACAATAAACATTAAACCAATTCCTAAAAGAAATATTAAGAAATTAATAATTGCTTTTTTGACATTAACTTCTTTACGTAACTCTGGAAGTAAATCAGATGCAGAGATATAAATGAAACCTCCAGCTGCAAACGGTAATAAGTACATCATTGCATTCTCTACAAAGCTAACTAAGTAATAACCAATTATTCCTCCAAGAACTGCAGTGAGTGCAGTTAAGAAGTTAGCAAGTAAAGCTTTTCTTTTAGAAAAACCTCCATGTATAAGAACTGCAAAATCCCCTAACTCTTGAGGTATTTCATGTAAAGCTATTGCAATTGTTGAAGCTACACCTAAAGAAACATTAACTGTAAAGCTTACTCCAATTATTAATCCATCAATTAAATTGTGTGCCGCATCTCCAATTAAACTCATATATGCAAAACTATGAATTTTGCAATCAACTTCATGACAATGTCTCCAGTGCAAGATTTTTTCTATTAAGAAAAATACAGTAAATCCTATTAAGACATATATTAATATTCCTTCACCAAACTCTTCTATTGCTTCTGGTATTAAATGTAAGAATGCTCCACCAATAAGGGCTCCTGCTGAGAGTGCAACTAAACCCATAATTAGTTTTTTCATCAAATTCTTTTTCATAGAAATGGTAATTACTCCAATTAGAGAAATTAAACTTATAATCAGTGTTGCAATAATTGTTGATATTAATGGTGCCATTCTAATAATATAAATAGTATCTTATTTTAAAAGCTTATGCAAATATTTAAATAGTTTGGATTTTTTATAATTATTATGAGTTTGATATTAGTTTTAAAACATGATGGTTCTGGTGAGGAATTAAAAGGAGCTGTTGAAGTTCGAGTTTATGAATCAATTGCCAAGCTTCAAAGGGATGCTTTTACTAAGAATTCCAATTATTCTAATAAGTTTACTTTGGATATTGATAATCTTTATTTTAAACAAATAGATTTTCTTAAATCAATTCAAGACAAGTTTGTTTTAACCGGTCACTCTTCAGTTGAAGATTCAAGTAATGGTTATTGTGCTCTTACTGTTGAAAAACCTCCAGAAAACTTTGTTGGTGCAGTTTGTATGTATTTAACTTTAGGCTTATATCAAGATAAACAAGATTCTTGTGGTTGTAAGAAATAATAGTAAGTTTTTTAAAATGTTTCTACAAATATAGTAATATGGTTGATAATTCTGAAATTGATGAGTTAAAAAAAGAACTTACTGATATTAAAAAAATTATGTCTGAGATAAATACTAAAGTTAAAAATATTGAAGAATTAGAAGAAACTGAAATAAAACATATTCTTTCTGTTAAAGATATGGAATCAGAAGAATTAAATCATTTAGGAGATTTGAAAGATCTAGAAAATGATGAATTAAAAAAGCTTCACAAAATGACTCCTAAGAAATTTAGTGATGTTGCAACTTGGAAATCTATGATTTGGGATGGTTGTGATGCTAGAGTCATGATTGATACTGAAAAAATTGTGACTTTTAGGTGTAAGTTATTAGATAAAGTATGTTCTTTTGAAATATGTCCTAAGAATAAGATTGAGTTAAGTGAAAATAATGAAGTATAAGTATTATTTTATCTCTTTTTCTATAACATAACATTTATAAATAAAATCTTGTTCCAAAGCATAAAATGGTTATTATGCAATCTAGATCAAAGAGAAAAGCTACTGGCGGTAGATATAAATCTAAACAAACAAAGAGATTAAGTAGAGCAGGTTCTAAGCCTCTTCTTACTAAAATCGGTGAAATTAAGAAAAGATTTGTTAGAACTATTGGCGGTAATAGAAAAGTAAAAACAGCTCAAACTGATATAATTAATGTTTTTAATCCTAAAACTAAAAAATATATTAAAGCTAAACTTGAAACTGTTATGTCTAACCCTGCAAATAGACATTTTGTTAGAAGAAATATTCTTACAAAAGGAACTATTGTAAAGACAGACAAAGGGACTGTTAAAATAACAAACAGGCCAGGTCAAGAAGCAGCTTTAAATGGTATTTTAGTAGAATAATTTTTTTTAAATTTATATTAGACTTTTTATTTCTAATAATTTATTAAATTCGTTATTAGTTATTTCTTTGTTTTGTGTTATTTTATTTCCTTGCACAATATGTTTATCAAATAATTCTTGTGCAAACAATGGCACATAATTCATATTATTAAAATTATTCTCTAACCAATCACAATCAATTGCTATTCCTAAATCTAGTTTTATGCTTCTTAATAATAGTTGATTGTTTAATGTCTTTCTTATTATCTTAACATCTAAGTTTTGATGTTCTCTAAATATAAAACCAGATTTGTTATTTTTAACTAACTCATCAACAAAATAGGTTGGTGCGATTGCAATTCTTGAATCTTCTTTATTATTAATCAATAGAATATTTTTTATAACTGTAAGACTTTCCCATTTTAAGTTTTTGATTTCGTTAATTTTTAATCCAGAACTCAATAATAATTTTGCAAATAATCTTATTTCTTTATCTTTGATAGTTGCAGTCACTAAATAACCATAATAAATTGCTTGTTTTTTCTTTATATGTTGAATAAAGGACTTTATCATATTTAGTTAATTACTTTATGGCTTTATATTCTTTAACTAAGTTTTATCGGAGAATTTGCGGACTATTTCGGAAGAGTAAAAACAATAACTATTAAAAGAATAAGTATTAAGTTCTTAATATGGAAAAATTAATTCATCCTTTAATAATAATTATTGGCCCTTCTGGCTCAGGTAAAGATACAATACTAAATTTTATTAAAGATAATCCTGAATTTGCATTCCCTCCAACCCTTACAACTAGAGAAATGAGAAAAGGTGAAAAACCCGGAATCTATAATTTTATTTCTAATCAGAAGTTTGAAGAATTAATAAAAAATAATGCATTTATTGAATATGATTCTCATTTTGGTAATCACTACGGAACTTCAAAAGAATTAGTTCTCCATGCTTTAGAAAATAAAACTGCAATCAAGCAATCAGATATTAATGGTTTTAAAAAAATAATTGAGGATCAAGAATTAAAGTATGATTCTCAAGAAAAAACAATAATTGTTAATTCAAATATGATTCATATTTATTTTGTAGGAATACTAATGGAAAGTGTTGAACATACAAAAAAAGCAATTCTTGCAAGGGGCGATGATTCAGAAGCAACACAGAAAAGAATTGATAGAATGCAAGAAGAATATTCTTTTGTTGAATCTCATTCTGATTTTATTATAACCAATCCTTGGGAATATCCTGAAAAAGCAGCTGCAGAATTGAAAAACTTAATAAAAAAGCTTGATAATGGTATTTAATATGAAGACAATTAACGATTTTGATTTTAATGAGAAAAGAGTTATTCTAAGAGCAGAACTAGATGTTCCTTTAAATAATGGTAAAATTATTTCTGATAACAGATTAAAAGCTAATATTCCTACAATTAAGTTATTGCTAGAAAAAGGAGCAAAACAAATACTAATAATTGGTCATTTAGGCAGGCCAGAAGGAATACAAGAAGATAAATCAACAAAATACCTAGTTGAAAGATTTAAAGAATTGCTAGGAGAAGATGTTCTTTATGCAGAAAATTTTAATGTTCAATTACAAGAAGCAAAAATAGTTCTATTTGAGAACACTAGGTTTTTTGCAGGTGAAAAAGAAAACACAGAAGAATTCTCTAAAGAAATTGCAAATTATGGTGATGTTTATGTTAATAACTGTTTTAGTACTTCAACTAGAGATCATGCTTCACTAACTGGAGTTGCTAAATTACTTCCTAGCTTTGCAGGTTTGAGAGTTGTTGAAGAATTACAAGCTCTATCTATTACTGATAAAGAATCTCCTAAAGTTTTAATGCTTGGTGGAGCAAAAATGGAAACAAAACTTCCTGTTATCAAAGAAATGCTTGACAAAGTTGATAAGATTCTTTTAGGGAGTGCAACTGTAGTAATTTTATTAAAAGCAAAAGGATTGTATTCTGGAAAGTTATTATTTGATTATGATAATTATGAAGATTTAAAAGAAGTTATTGATAATCCTAAAATTATTTACCCTATTGATTTTGTTTGTTCTAAATCAAAAACAGCTGAAGACTTAACTTATAAAAAATTTGAAGAAATTAAAGAAGATGATTTTGTTATGGATTTAGGGCCAGAAACAACAGAATTATACAAAAAAGAATTAACAGATGCTAAAACTATTATCTGGAATGGGCCTTTTGGTTTATATGAAATTAAAGAATACGCTAAATCTTCTGAAGAAATTGCAAAGTTCATTGCAAACCTGAATGCTTTCACATTAGTTGGTGGTGGCGACACAGAAGAAATTCTTAATGCAACAAACACTAAAGATAAAATAAATCACATCTGCATTGGTGGCGGTTCTATGCTTAAGTTATTAGCTGGTGATAAGTTGCCTGCTTTGGAGATTCTTAATTAAACTTCATCAAAAACAACATCACAATGAGCTTTATTTGCTTATTTCTTACTAAAATCATATAATATTCCTTCAATCTTATTAAGATTCCATTTAACTGCATCATACTTTTTCCTTAGTTCACCATTATTAAAATCAAACTTTAAGAACTGACCAAATAGGTAATCAACAAATTCTTTGATTTCTTTAACTTTTTGAAAATTATGGTTAGTTGCACAAATTACAGCATATCTTCCTAGCTCACCTGTTAGATCTGCTAATCCACAAAGATAATCATGATACTTAACTTTTAATTTGGAAGAAGTAGATATTGTTCCAATTAACATGAAATCTAAGAAAGTTTTTGCTTCTACATATTCTTGAATTGCGGCATGATACATGTTTGCTTTTTCAAGTTCTGCAGAAGTATTTTTTCTTCTTAATGATGAAAAATCTTGTTCAATTTTCTTAATTAATTTCTTTGCTTCACTAATATCATTTCGATGAATACAATAAATTGCCTGCTTACTATTTTTAACTAAAACTCTACTCATTGAGAAAATAATATTTCTTCTATCCTCGCTGTTTTTGAATTCTTTATTGAGTTCTAAAAAGTTTTTATTTAGCATTGTAAATTTATTTTTTGTAACTTTTTGTTTTTTATTTAACAAAACTTTTGTTTTTTTGTTTATGTTTTTTGTTTTTTTTAGATTTTGCATTTGATTTACCTCATTTCTTTACAAAAAAAGGTTTTTATTTTGGTTTTTTTAAAGTTTTGTATTAAAAACACGCTTAAGTTGCGAAAAAGTTGCTTCAGCGTCAATATCTTTCTTAAATAGTTAGTATTTTTATCTTTCCAGCTATTCATTCCTGCATTCTTATCGACGGGGGCCTTTATTTATTTTGTTTATTATTTTTAATAAAGTTTATAAACAAATAATTCAATAATTGATAGTTATAAGTCAAATAATCCGTGTTGGCTTAATCAATTTAAAAAACAAGTTTGAGGTGCTTAAATGGTAGCTAAAAAGAAAAAAGCAGTAAGAAAAAAAACAACTAAAAGAAAAGTTGTAAAAAAGAAAAAACCAGTTAAAAGAAAAACTGTTAAGAAAAAAGTAACTAAAAAAAGAGTTGTGAAAAAGAAAAAACCAACTAAAAAGAAAGCAACTAAAAAGAAAAAAGTAGTTAAAAAGAAGAAAAAAGTTGTTAAAAAGAAAAAGAAAGTAGTTAAAAAGAAAAAAGTTGTTAAAAGAAAAAAAGCAACTAAAAGAAAAACTACTAAGAAAAAAACTACTAAAAAAAGAAAAGTAGCTAAAAAGAAAAAACCAGTTAAAAGAAAAGCAGCTAAAAAGAAAAAGAAAGTAGTAAAGAAAAAGAAAAAAGTTGTTAAGAAAAAGAAACCGGTTAAAAGAAAAGCTAAAAAAAGAGTAGTTAAAAGAAAAAAGAGATAATTTCTTTTATTTTTATTTTTTTTATTTTTACTTGTTCTATCAGTCTAAAAAATAGTATTTTTTATGTACATATTCTATTAAGAAATTTCATCTTTTTTATTGACGAGAAAATAACAAAAAATTTGCGTATTTTAACCACAATCTTTATAAATAAATCCGCTTTCTTTTTTTATAGAAAATAAGCTTTCTAAGCACTTATTTTTAATCAAATTATCCTTAAATTAAGGGGTTTAAAGAAATGCAAGATAGTCCTAATACTAAAGAATATGATGCTTCAAATATCACTGTTTTAAGTGGTTTAGCAGCTGTAAGAAAAAGACCAGGTATGTATATTGGGAGCACTGGTCCAAGAGGCCTTCATCATCTCATATATGAAGTTGTAGATAACTCTATTGATGAAGCTATGGCTGGTCATTGCTCTGAAATTAAGGTAATTCTGCATAAAGATAATTCTGTTACTATTACAGACAATGGTAGAGGTATTCCAACAGACATACATCCTACTTCAAATGTTTCAGCTTTACAGGTTGTAATGACAAAACTGCATGCAGGTGGTAAGTTTGACTCTGATTCTTACAAAGTTTCTGGAGGTTTGCATGGCGTAGGTATTAGTGTTGTTAATGCTTTATCAAGTGCTTTAGAAGTATCTATTCATAGAAAAGGTAAAATATTTTATCAAAATTATAGTAAAGGTGATCCAAATACCGAAGTTAAAGTTATTGGTGATACTGAAAAAACTGGTACTATTGTTCATTTTCAGCCAGATCCAGAAATTTTTGATGAATTAATCTTTGATTATAATACTGTTGCAATTAGGCTTAAAGAACTTGCATTCCTGAATAAAGGAATAAAAATAATCTTTGTTGATGAAAGAAAGGATAAAGAAGATAATTTCTATTATGAAGGTGGAATAAGTTCTTTTGTTGAATATCTTAATAAGAGTAAAAAGCCTTTTCATGACATTATATATATTGAGGGAACAAAAGATAATGTAGAAGTTGAAGTTGCTATTCAATATACTGAAGCTTATACAGAAACAGTTTATAGTTTTGTTAATAACATTAATACTCATGAAGGTGGAACTCATCTTAGTGGATTTAAAACTGCACTCACTAGGTCTCTTAATAATTATCTTAATGCTAATCAAGCTAAGTTTAAAGCTGGTGGTAAACAAAAAAAGAATGGTAAGAATACTTCTGATAAACTAAATCTTTCTAGTGAAGATACAAGAGAAGGTTTGTCTGCTATAATTTCTATTAAAGTTCCTGAGCCTCAATTTGAAGGTCAAACAAAAACAAAATTAGGTAATGGTGAAGTTAAAGGTATTGTTGATAGCACTGTTTTTGAAAAGTTATCAACTTTCTTTGAAGAAAATCCTAAAGTTATTCAATCTATTGTTAACAAAGCATTATTAGCTGCAAGAGCAAGAGATGCTGCGAAAAGGGCAAGAGAATTAACAAGAAGAAAATCTGTTCTTGAATCTTCAACTCTTCCAGGAAAATTATCTGATTGTTCAGAAAGAGATCCTGCAAAATGTGAAATTTTTATTGTTGAGGGTGATTCTGCTGGTGGTTCAGCAAAGCAAGCAAGAAACAGAGACATTCAAGCAATTCTTCCTGTTTTTGGTAAAATACTTAATGTTGAAAAAGCAAGAATAAATAAAGTTCTTGCCTCTGAAAAACTTTCACTTGTAGTTACTGCATTAGGAACTGGAATTGGTGAAGAGCTTAATATTGAAAAATGTAGATATCATAAAATTATTTTAATGGCTGATTCAGATGTTGATGGTGCACATATTACAACTCTACAACTAACTTTATTTTATAGATATCTTAAACCAGTTATTGAAGCAGGCTTTTTATATATTGCCCAACCTCCTCTTTATTTAATTAAAAAAGGTAAGCAAAAGTTTTATGCTCAAGATGATCAAGAAAAAGATTTAATTATCCATAAACTTGGTGGTCCAGAAGGTATTGTTATGCAACGTTACAAGGGTCTTGGTGAGATGAACCCAGATCAACTTTGGGAAACAACTATGAACCCTGAAACAAGGTATCTTAAAAAAGTTACAATTGATGATGCTCTAACTGCAGATGAGACATTCCACCTTTTAATGGGTGATGATGTTGAAATTAGAAGAAAGTTCATTGAAGAGAATGCAGATAAAGCTCAGAATGTTGATGTTTAAGGTTTGATTAATTTTCAAAAACTTTAAGAATAACCTTTTCTATTCTTCTTTTATGGATAAATCAATTCAAGCAGTTAAGGTTTATGATAAGATTGCTCAAGATTATAATAAAGAATTTTATAACCATTCTGAATATGTTGATGAATTTTTAGATTTGATTCCTAAAAATGGAAAAATTTTAGATGTTGGTTGTGGGGCTGGAAGAGACTCAGGATATATGAGTTCTAAAAAATTTAAAATAATCGGTCTTGATTTATCTCAAGAAATGCTAACTATAGCAAAACAAAATGCTCCTTGTGTAGAATTTAGATTAAAGGATATTAGGAAGTTAGATTTTTGTTCTAATTCATTTGATGGGATTTTAGCTTCTTGTTCATTAATTCATATTCCTAAAAAGGATGTTCCTAATTTAATAAGAAATTTTTATAAAATTTTAAAGGCTGAAGGGATAATTTATATTGCTTTACAAGGTGGGGCTTCTGAAGAAGTATTTATTGATGAACCATTTAAACCAGATGAAAAGTTATTTTTAAATGTTATCTCTTTTGATGAGATTAAAGGTTTACTTATTAACAATGGCTTTTCTATAATTAAAAAATATGAACACAAATCCAAATCTGAAAAAGAATTAAATTATACTAAGCTTTATATTATTGCAAAAAGGAGCTAATCTTTCTAATACTTATCAATAACCTTTTTAAATTTCTATATATAATTATAATATATTAAGAGGTGTAGCTAGTTGTTAGAGTTTTATCAAAAATCTGCAAAGGAAGTTGTTGATGCTTTAGGTTCAACTATGCAGGGATTAACTAGAAAGCAAGTGGGGCACAGATTAGAAGAGTATGGTCCTAATGAATTAGCTAAACAAAAAAAGAATGTTATTTTTAATTTAATAATTGACCAATTTAAAGATTTCTTAATATTATTGCTTATTGGTGCAACAATACTTTCTTGGTTATTAGGAAATGTTGTTGAAGCTATAACCATGCTTGTTATGGTTGTTTTGATTATTGTTTTAGGTTTTGTTCAAGAGTTTAAAGCTGAGAAATCTCTTGAAAAATTAAAAAAAATGACTTCACAAAAAACAGTTGTTTTAAGAGATGGTGGCGAAACAAAAATTAATGCTTCTGAACTTGTTCCAGGAGATATTGTTGTTCTTGAAGCAGGTTCAATTGTCCCTGCAGATTTGAGAATAATTGAATCTTCATCTTTAAAGACTGATGAGTCTTCTTTAACAGGCGAATCACAGCATTCATTCAAGAATGCAGAAATAATAAAAAATGAAACTGTCATTACCGGCCAAGAAAATATGGTTTTTATGAGCACTATTGTTGTTTATGGAAGTGCAAAAGGAATTGTTGTTAAAACAGGAATGAAAACAGAATTTGGAAAAATTGCTCATTCTTTAGCAGAAGTTGAAACTATGCAAACTCCAATGAAAAAGAAAGTAACAAAGATTGTTAAACAATTAACTTTTGCAGTTATTATAATTTCTATTATAATTTTTATTAGTAATTTCTTAAAAGGTAGTTTAACTTTAAACCAGTCTTTTCTTATTGCATTAAGTCTTGCAATTGCTGCTGCACCCACGAGTGTTCCTGTAATTGTTACTATCTCTTTAGGTCGTGGTGTTGTTGATTTAGCAAGAAAAAATATGCTTGTTAAAAAGCTTCCAGCTGCTGAAGGTCTTGGTTCTGCAACTTTTATTTGTTCTGATAAAACAGGAACTTTAACAAAAAATGAAATGAGTGTTGCGCAAGTTTATACTAATAACAAACATTTTTTTGTTGAAGGCAGTGGTTATTCTCCTAATGGAAAAATACTTTATAATTCAAAAGATATTAAGATTAAAGATTTAAGAAAATTATTAGAAATTGGTTTGTTATGTAATGATTCTGAATTAGTTACAAAGGAACCTTTGCCGATTAAACAACTTGATGCTAATAATGAAATATTAGAACAAAGATTTGAAATCATTGGAGATCCAACTGAAATTTCTTTATTAGTCTTAGCTCAAAAAGCTGGTTTAACTAAGGGAATTGTTCTAGACAATTATGATATTATTAAAGATTTACCTTTTGATTCTGATAGAAAGATGATGTCTGTTATAATTAAGACTAATAAGAAACTTGAATCTTTAACAAAAGGTGCCCCTAATTTTATTATAGATAAATGTAAAAAAATAATAATTAATAATAAAGCTGTTCCTTTTACTTCTGCAAGAAAAAAGAAAGTTAAGCAAATGCTTGTAGGAATGGAAGGTTCAGCATTAAGAGTTCTTGGTTTTGCATATAAATCATTAAAAAATAAATCTAAAGATTATACTTTCAAAGAAGTTGAAAAAGATATGATTTTTGTTGGTCTTGCAGGAATGATTGATCCTCCAAGAGAGTCTGTCAAAAGTTCTATTGATTTGTGCAGAAAAGCAGGAATAGAAGTAATGATGATAACTGGTGATAGCCCAATAACTGCTAAAGCTATTGGTAAAGCTATTGGATTATTAAAAAAAGATGATCTTATTTTATCTGGTAAAGAAATGGATAAACTTTCAGATAAAGAATTATTAACAAAAGTTGCAAAGTTAAGAATATGTGCAAGGTTTTTACCAATACAAAAATTAAGAGTGGTTGGAGCATTACAGAGAACTGGTCAGATTGTTGCAATGACTGGTGATGGAGTTAATGATGCACCTGCATTGAAAAAAGCAGATCTTGGTATAGCTATGGGTATTACTGGAACAGATGTTGCTAAAGAAGTTGCAGACATGACTCTTGTTGATGATAATTTCTCAACAATTGTTTCAGCAGTTGAAGAAGGAAGAAACATATATGATAAAATCCTTAAATCTGTAAAGTATCTTTTGACTTGTAATGCCGGTGAAGTATTAACTGTTTTTATTGCATTACTTATTAATTTTCCAATACCTTTATTGCCTTTGCAAATCTTACTAATGAATTTATTAACTGATGGGCTTCCTGCACTCGCACTAACTCTTGAGCCAACAAATAAAGCTGTTATGAACAGGCTTCCTAGAGATCCTAATGAGAATCCTTTAAGTGCAGGTATGTTATGGCTAGCATTAATTTTTGGTGGTTTAATGGCTGCAGGAACACTGTTCTTGTTTAATTTATTTTATACTCAGACAGGCAATCTTGTTTTAGCTCAAACAATTGCTTTTACTTCACTTGTTATGTTTGAGATGTTTGCAGTTTTAAGTGCTAAAACATTGTATAAGCCAGTAATATCAAAAGGCTTTTTCAACAATAAATATTTGCACTTTGCAATAATATTCTCTATACTTTTGCAATTTGCTGTAGTTTATATTCCTTTCTTACAAAACATTTTTGGAACAACTGCACTATCTTTAACTCATTGGGCTTACATAGTTGTAGTAGCATTTATAGGTTTTATAGTTATGGAAGTTAGCAAGTTGTTTATTAAGTATGAAAAGAAACATTGACAATCCTTGTTAGTTAATATGGGTATTGTGAAAACCTATACTACTCATCAGACTTAATCACCTCACTTTGTAAGGTTGCTAAGTCTGTCTCGTCTAGCCATGCCATGAATATCTTTGATATTAATGACATTCACGGCGTAGACGCAGAGGGTTTCACAATAACCAGTTAATACAAAAACTTTATAATATAAGTTATGGGCTGTTTATATAATGGATAAAGAAGAAAAAAGAAAGCATAAGAGAGTATTAGAAGAAATGCGTAAAAGAAAGCTTAAAAGAACTTGGCTTGGTAGAACTTTTTACTTTATTTGGTATGAGGATTCTTTTCTTAGTTGGGTTGTAAATATCTTAATTGCTTTTGTATTTATTAAATTTATTTTTTATCCTTTGCTAGGTTTATTATTTAGTACAGGAATACCTGTTGTTGCAGTTGTTTCTTGTTCAATGGATCATGGCTTTACTAACTGTGGTGATTCCGGTTTAATGAATAATTTGTGTGGTATTCCGGGTGAAGGTTATAGTAATTTTAATACTTATTGGGATAATTGTGGTGCATTCTATGAACAGAAAGGAATAACTAAAGAAATATTCAAAGAATTTAATATGAATAAAGGTTTTAAAAAAGGAGAAATAATATTTCTTAAGGGAACGACTCTCAATGAATTAAAACTTGGTGACATAGTTGTATTTACTGCACCTAGAAGATCTTACCCTATAATTCATAGAGTAATTAAAAAAGAGACTGATCATTTTGAAACAAAAGGAGATCATAATAAAGATCAAATACAAGATGCGTTTTTTAATGAAAAAAATATAAAAGAAGAACAAATACTTGGTAAAGCTTTCTTTAAAGTGCCTTATCTTGGTTATATAAAAATATGGTTCACTGATTTAGTGAACTTAGTTAAATAAATGTGAAATTAAATAAAATGGCTAAACTTAATTGGAAAAATATGTCTTATGGTGGACAAGCTGTAATGGATGGTGTAATGATTAAATCTAAGGATTTTATATCTATTTCTGTTAGAGATGAAAAAAATAAGATTGTTAATGAAACATATAAATTTAATAATTTCATGACTAAACATAAGTTTTGGAAAGTATTCTTTTTTAGGGGAATGGCTAATATGATTGAAATGCTTTCTCTCGGAATGACTGCTTTAACAAAAAGTGTTAATATGCATATAGAAGAGGAAGAAGAAACATTGTCTCCTTGGCATTTAGCTCTTACAGTAATCTTTAGTGTTGGTTTAGCTCTTGTATTGTTTAAACTATTGCCTTTAGGTGTTGCTAGTTTTACAACAAATTTATTTGGGATTACATCTGGTTTTTTATTTAATTTAGTAGATGCTATTGTAAAAATATTAATATTAATAATTTATATTTTATGTATCTCTTTATTAAGTGATATTCGTAATTTATTTATGTATCATGGTGCAGAACATAAAGCAGTTCATACTTGGGAGAAATATAAAGATTTTAAAAAATTAACTCCTAAGAAAACTCATGAGTTTAAGACATTACATCCAAGATGTGGAACTTCCTTCTTATTATTTGTAGTTTTCATTAGTTTATTAGTTTACTTGCTTATACCAATGCAAACTAATTTTTGGATGAATTATGTTTATAGATTATTATTGCTCCCTGTAATAATTGGATTATCCTATGAATTTCTAAAGCTAACTGCAAAGTATGAAAATTCTTGGATAATGAGAATATTAATGCAGCCAGGTTTGCTTATGCAAAAACTTACAACTTCAAAGCCTTCGGATTTGCAAGCAGAAGTTGCATTACACTCTTTGAAGAAAGCTATTCTTGCACAGAAGAAGTTTGAAAACAAGTAATTCTAAAAAACTTTATAAATAATAATTGTAAATATAGTGTATATTCATATTTAAGATTAAATTAAAAGGTGATTTAGAAAATGGTTAAAAATGATAAAAATAATAATATGGTGCTAATTGCTATTGTTGCAATTGTTGCAATCGTAGGACTTGTAACTTTATTCATGAGTGCAGGAATTTCTAGTGTTGCAACTTCTGGTGTTGCTACAATGGAAGATGCAGAAAATACTGGCGGAATGCTATTGCTAAAGTGAAATCAAGTAAGCTTATTGATCCTTTAGAACCTATGCCTATTTCAGAAGTAAAACATAATCCTTGGCCTAATGGATGTAGATCTTGGTGTGGTGATTCTTGTGCAGATATGCCTGTTGGCTCAATGTGCCATGGCTGGTGTAATTGTGTTCAAGATAATAGATAATCTTTAATTCTTTTTTATTTTTTTTATTTTTTTTTTAATTAAATTATGTTTATTTCCTATTATTTTATTCTTAAGGATGTAATTATCTCTTGTTTTTTTGATAATAAAAGTTGTTGGTATCCTGTCTGTTTCTAATAATGCTTTATATTTTGTTTTAACTTCTGAATCTTTATAGAATAATTCTGAATAATAGCCTTGTATGAATTTTACGTTTTTATTTGAATTTTTATTTGCAAATTCATTGAAATAAGGGTTGAGGCTTTGGCATGGTAAGCATCCTTTTTTTGCACTAATATTAATAACCAAATATTCAGCATTATTTTCAATTGTGCTATCTATATTTGTTTTGTTTAAATAAGATATATTTGGATTTATTATTTGTGTTGTTTCAATTTGTTGTAAATTTATATTGTCTCTTTTTTGATATTTTTGTTCTAAATGTAAATGTCCACTAAGGAGGGTAATTAATGCTGTAAGAATTAAAAGGGGTTTTACTATTTTTTTTTAGGGCCTTTCTTAATCTCTGCAATATCTGCTTCTACTTTTTTATATAGGGAATTATCTTTGTTATATTGCATTTTATTATGAGCTAAACAAGTTTGTTTATAAAGTTTTTGTTTATTTATCACTTATAAGTAGTAATATATTAGTTTTAGCTATGCTTAAGCATTATTTAATATCTCATTTCTACAAACAAACCAATTTCTGGATTAAGATAATTTAAGTTTATTGCAATTTTAAATCTACCTTCATTGTAAATATTTATTTCTTTATAACTATTAAGCCTAGCATATAGGCCACTACTAACTTCTAAAAAAGGTTGTATTGAAGAAGGAATATTGTAATTATAAATTGTTTCTGCAATATCTATTTCTTCTTTTTTTGGTGTATAACGATTATTCTTCAAAGAGGTTTGTAGTTCAGAATTCATTTTTAGTTTACTATCTTTATTAGGGATGGATAATGTCTTAAGATTATTTGCATAACTAAAGTAAAATGTAGATAATAGTACTAAAGTTGTAACTAACTTCTTCATTCTTACATCTCATTAAGAACTTCTATTCCAAGTAAAGAAAGACCATTTGCAATAACTTGTGCAATTGCACTAATCAAATAGAGTCTTGCTGATTGCAGTGCTTTATCGTCTTGGATTATTTTATGTTTAGAGTAGTAATTATTAAATTCTTGACTTAGTTCAAGAATATATCTTGGTATTAAAGATATTTTGTAGTTCTCTGAAATCTTCTCAATTATTAAAGGATATTCTGTTAATTTTTTAACAAGCTGTTTCTCTTGTTCTTCCTTTAGTAAATCAAGCTTTTCCTCTACCTCTACATCTGTTTTTTTTAGAATACTTTGAATTCTTGCATAAGCATATTGGCAGTAAGGCCCTGTTTCTCCTTCAAAGTTTATTGACTCTTTAGGGTCATAAACAAAGTTTTTCTTAGGGTCAAATTTTAATATATGAAATATTATTGCAGACATTGTAATCTTTTTTGCTCTCTCTTCTAGTTCTTTTTCATCTAATTTATGTCTTTTCTTTATTTCTTTTTTAGACAAATTAATAACTTCTTCAACTAGATTATCTGCATCAACAACAGTTCCTTCTCTAGATTTCATTTTACCAGAAGGTAACTCTATCATTCCATAAGAATAGTGATAACATCCATCTGCAAAACTAAATCCTAACTTTTTAAGAACTTTAAACAAAACTTGGAAGTGGTATTCTTGTTCATTACCGACCACATAAATAGATTTGTCATAATTAAAATCAATATATTTTCTTTTTGCTAAATTAATATCTTGAGTCATATAAACAGAAGTTCCATCACTTCTCAAAAGAACTTTTTTGTCAAGCCCTTCATTAGAAAGGTCTGCTATTACTGCGCCTTCTTCATTTTTCTCAAACAATCCTTTATTTAATCCTTCAAGAATAATATCTTTTCCTTGTTTGTAAGTTTTACTTTCAAAATATTCTTTCTCAAAGTTCATATTAAATGTTTTATATGTTTCTTTGAATCCATCAAAAGCCCACTTGTTCATCTTATTCCATAAGTCAATAACTTCTTTATCATCAGCTTCCCATTTCTTTAACATTTCTTGAGCTTCTTTCTCAAGTGCAGGGTTGTCTTTAAGTTTTTGTGCAAACATAACGTAGTATTTTGCAATAAAATGATCTGATTTCATTTCTGATTTTTCAGGAGAATCATCTTTACCCCATTTTTGATAGGCAAGCATTGATTTACAAATATGAATTCCTCTATCATTATTAAGATTGATTTGTTTTGTAGTGTAACCAGCTGCATTCATGACATTAAACAAAGATTTGCAAATAGCCATGTTTCTAACATGTCCAAGATGTAATGGTTTGTTTGTGTTTGGTGATGGTCCTTCAACAAGAACAACTTTATTATTTGTTGGCTTCATTCCATAACACTGTTTTTGTTTATGAATAATTTTTAATTCACCAATAACATTTTCATTCTTTAAGAAAAAGTTTACATAAGGTCCAATCGCTTTAACCTCACTAAATTCAGATTTATTAATCTTACTAGCGATATCTTTTGCAATATCAATTGGACTTTTCTTTAATTCTTTTGCAAAACTAAAACAAGGAACTGCATAATCTCCAAGCTCTGCTTTAGGCGGTTTTTCTAATAAAGCAATATTTACTTCAAAACCGGCATTCTTCAATTCTGCAACTATTTTGTCTTTAATTTCTTTCATATTAATCTTAAAACTTTGCTTTCTTTTAAAGTTTTCTAAACAATTCCGCACAAAATATATAAATCAGCAATAACTGCTTATATAAAATAGAGAATAAGCATGTGTGTTTGTTCTTAGAGGTATAAAAATGAGTGTAATAAATATAACATTTCCTGATGGAAATGAACAAGAATTTGAAAAAGGAATTAGTGGCTATGATGTAGCTAAATTCATAAGTGAAGGTCTTGCAAATAATGCCTTGGCTATTAAGGTAAATAACACTTTAGTTGATTTAAACACTTCTATAACTACTGATTGTAAAATTCAAATAATTACATTCAATGATAAAGATGGTAAAAATATTCTTAGGCATAGTGCAGCACACATCCTGGCTGCAGCTGTAAAAAAACTTTATCCTAAAGTTAAGGTTGCAATTGGGCCGTCAATAGAAAATGGTTTTTATTATGATTTTGATGACTTGAAAATTTCTCTAGAAGATTTTTCAAAAATCGAAGAAGAAATGAAAAAAATAATCAAAGAAAAACTTGAATATAAAAGAAAAGTTATCAAAGTAGAAGAAGCTTTAGAACTTTTCAAAGATGAGCCTTACAAGATTGAACTAATTAAAGATTTAAGTGCAGCTGAGACAATCTCAACTTATACTTTAGGTAATTTCACAGATTTATGCAGGGGACCACACATTCCTCATACAGGTAAAGTTAAAGCTTTCAAATTAATGAAATTAGCTGGTGCTTATTGGAAAGGTGACTCTGATAAGAAAATGCTTACTAGAATTTATGGAATTGCATATTTTGATAAAAAAGATCTTAAAGAGTATTTAACAATGCTTGAAGAAGCAGAAAAAAGGGATCATAGAAAAATAGGTAAAGAAATGGATTTATTCTCTTTTCATGAAGAAGGTCCTGGCTTTCCTTTTTGGCATAACAATGGTTTAATATTAAAAGATGAACTAATGAAATTTTGGAGAGAGTTACATAAAGATGATTATGATGAAATAATGACTCCAATGATTCTTAATAGAAAGCTTTGGGAAACTTCTGGTCACTGGGAAAATTATAAAGAATCAATGTATTTTACAAAGATTGATAATAATGATTTTGCAATTAAACCAATGAATTGTCCTGGAGGAATATTAGTTTACAAAAATAATCTACATTCATATAAAGAATTTCCATTAAGGATTGCAGAATTAGGATTAGTTCATAGGCATGAAATGGCGGGAGTTTTACATGGTCTTTTTAGAGTTAGAATGTTTACTCAAGATGATGCACATGTTTATTGTTTGCCTGATCAATTACAAGAAGAACTTTGTAAAGTGATTGATTTAGTATTTGCAACTTACAAACCTTTTGGATTTAAAGATTTACATATTGAATTGTCAACTAGACCGGAGAAAAAGTTTATTGGTAATGTTGAAGATTGGAATCTTGCTGAAGAAGCATTAAAATCAGCTTTAGAAAGAAATGGTGTTAGTTATCATTTAAATGTTGGGGATGGAGCTTTTTATGGACCAAAAATTGATTTTCATATCAAAGATTCAATGAATAGAACTTGGCAGTGTGGAACAATTCAACTTGATTTTAATCTTCCTGAAAGATTTGACTTAAGATATATGGGTGAAGATGGAACAATGAATTATAGGCCAATAATGATTCACAGAGCTATTCTTGGTTCTCTAGAAAGATTTATTGGAATATTAATTGAACATTATGCAGGAAAACTTCCGATGTGGTTAAGTCCTGTTCAAGTAATGGTTGTTCCTGTTAATGACACTGTTAAAAAATATGCTCAAAAAGTTTGCAAGGAATTACACAAAGAAGGCATAAGAGTAAAAGTTGACTTGGGTGATGACTCTTTAAACAAGAAAATCAGGAATGCAGAGGTTAAAAAAATTAATTATATTCTTGTTGTAGGTAATAAAGAAGAAAAGGCAAGCACAATTAATGTTAGAACAAGAGATAATGTTGTTCATGGTGAAAAGAAATTAGCTGATTTGCTTATTGATTTAAAACAAGAAATTACTGAAAGAAGGTAATTTTTTTATTTTTTTTCTCTTTTCTAATTTGCCTACTAGTATCTATTAGAAATTATATTAAGAGTTAATTATGTTATTCTTCTTCCTCTTCTGATTTGCCTTCAAAAGTTTTTTCTTCGTCTTCTTCGTACCCTTTCAAAAATGCTGCTTCACTAGCTTCCATTTCATCATTTTCTACTTGGTCATCAAAGTTTTCTTCTTTATTTAGCTTTGCTAATTCTTCATCTTCGTATTCTTCATAATCCATAAAATTACTTATTTTGTCGTTTGTTTATAATTTTTGTGGTTTATTTCAAGTTGAAATGATCAAAAATCCATTTTGAAGATTTATGTAATACTCTAGAGCTCCGCTCCGATGGGATAGCAAATCTTAGAATTTTTGTGTTTATTTATAAATAAAAATACTTTCAAGCAAATGTTCTAGATTTATGTATTTTATGTGCTTTTATCATTAAAGAGAAATAGAATGGAACTACAAAGATAAGTTCAAGTAAAGCAATTATTAAGAATAGCTCTCTAAACCCAATTATATAGATTATGCCTGTAAGCAGGATTATTAAGATTGGCATGATTATTGATATTAATGGAGTTATTACTGAAAAATAAGTTTTTCTTTCCTCTTCACTTAGAGAATTTCCAATAACAAAGGATTGCACAACTGATATGATTGAAGCACCTAATATGCTAACTGCATTAGCAATTATAATTGCATAATAAGAAACATTAAAATAAATTGCTAAAGGAAATATTGCAAGAAGGAAAACTCCAAATACTAACATTGGTGTTTCTCCAAAAATCTTTGTTAAAGTCCTTGCTAATTGTGGCCCAATACTTGCTGCAACTATTCCAACAGCAAAGATTATTGTTACATAATAAAAAGGATTTAGAACTGTATCTTTTATTTGGCTATAAATATATATTCCTGCAAAGGTTGTAATTATTGTTTGAAATGTGCCTGAGAATAATGCACCATAATAAATCATTTTAATATCTTTATTTGCTATAAACTTAGGTATATTTTCTTTTAATTTATTGATATAGTTTTTTAAAAAATTTTCTTTTTTTATACCTTGAATTTGTTCTTTTAATATTCTTATTTCTGGCTTTACAAAAGAAAAGGCATAACTTGAGAAGATAAATGCGAAAGCAATTATTTCAAGTTCTAAAAGATAACCTGGTATTGTGAATGCGACTAACCCCAAGTTTATTTTTATTGCACTAAAATCAAGAAGGTATCCTGCAAAAAGAAATGAGGCTGCAGTTATTATTAATCCAAAATAAGCAATAATTTTTGAAGTGATGCTTGATCTTGCTCTGCTTAGTTTTTTTATTACATAATTAGAATATAAGTCTCCATGTATCACAACAAATATGGTGCTTAATAATATTCCTATAGAAAATATTAATGGTGATTCTATTCTTTTTGCTACTGCCATTAATAAAAAACTTAATCCAAATAGTGTTCCAAATATTGCAATAAACTTTTTCCTAACATTAAATGTATCATGATATTCTTTTACTATTGATGAAATTGATAAAGTAAGAAAATTTTTTATTCCTACTATTATCCCGAATAAAAATAAAGGAACATTTAAAGTATATAATAATAAAAACATTAACATTGGTGATGCAAAGCCATAACCTATTTTATCAAAGAAGTCTTTGAATAAAACTATATTAGCATTTGTTCTTCTAATGCTCTTTGATTTACCATATGCTTCATGTATTGCTGATTCTACTTTAGTTTCATCATAGCCTTGTTTTACAAGAATTGCTTTTATGTTGTTTGATGAAGTTGTTTTTAACATATTTTTTATTTCTGGAACTAAATTATTATAATTTAAGTTTAAAACATTACTTTGTTCTTGCTTAGATTCATCCATGTTTTGTCTTACTCCCCTAATATTAACAAATAAGTAATTCTAAGTTTTTTAAAGCTTTTCTATAATTGTAACGTTTTAACTAGTATTTTCCCTAACTACTGATGAATGGGCTCAACTTTAAAATTATTAATTTAAATTTAATATAGTTATGATAAAACCAAAATCTTTAAAAAACATTAATTCGTATAATTGTAATATGCGTAATATTATATATGCTTTTAAGAAAATCTTAAATAATAAAGCAGGTAAAATTGGTGAGAATTGGAAGTTTGATGTTGGTAGTCCTTTAAATTCTGGTCCGGTTGTTGCGGATATTGATGGGGATGGTAATTTTGAAATTGTTACTGGAACTGCTGATGGTAAGCTTGTAGCTTTAGATAAAGAAGGTAATCTTAAATGGTCTTATGCTATTAATGAAAAAGTTGATGATCTTGAATTAATGTTTCTAGACAACTCTACGGTAAATTCTATTGGAAATACTCCTCATGCTGAAGATGTTCTTGGTAATGGTGAAACAAATCTTTTGTTTGGAACTGAACTAGGTTATGTTTATCTAATTAATTTCAATGGAACTTTTATATGGAAATTTAAAGCTGAAGGCGCAATAAGGGGTGTTGTTCTTTGTCATGATTTTGGTGATAATAAAAAAGTAATTATTTTTGGTTCTTTAGATAACTATGTTTATTGTATTTCAAATAAAGGTGAATTAATTTGGAAAGTTAATGTTGGTTCTGAAGTGGAAGGTTCACCTGCTGTTATTGATAATAAGATAATTATTGGAACTGTTGCAGGAGATATTTATTGTATTAGCAAGACAAGTGAAATTTTATGGAAATTTCATACTGATGCAAAAGTAAGTGCGCAACCAGCAGAATTAGAGATAAATAATTCTAAAAGAATTCTTGTTGGTTCTACTGATGGAATTTTATATTGTCTTGATTTATCTGGAAATATTTTGTGGAAATTCAAAACTGGTGGTGCAATATATGGTAAAGCAACTATTAAAGATTTAAATCATAATGGTAAACTTGAAATTCTTTTTGGTAGCTGTGATAATTTTGTTTATTGTTTAAATCAAGAAGGGAAAAAATTATGGTCTTTTGAGACTGATTTTTGGGTTATTTCTCCCCCTATTGTTTTTGATCTTGATAATGATGGTAAAGAAGAAATAATTATTGGTTCTTATGATCATAATATTTATATTCTTGATAGTCAAGGAAGTTATATAATGGATTATGCCCCTGGTATTTCTGGAACAGTTAATCAAGCTGGAAGTTATTCAGAAGTTATGACTCAATCTCCAGGTAAGTTAATAGGTAAAAAAATATGGCAGTTCAATGTTGAAGGAGTAATTGTTGGCTGCACTGTGCTTGGTCCAAATATAGTGTTAAATACTAAGAAAGGCCAAATAAAAAGTTTAAAACATTTAAAGGAATAAATTAATTAAGTAAAATAAATAAAGAAGGTAATTAAAATGTTAGAATTAATAAGAATCCCAACATATATCCATGGATTGGATGAAGGAATGCAAGGGGGAGTCCCTGAGAAACATATTGTTTTAATTTGTGGCTCTGCAGGAACAATGAAATCCTCAGTAAGTTTTAACGTGCTTTATAATGAAGCATTAAAAGGTAAAACTGGTTTATACCTTTCTCTTGAGCAAAGTTATGATTCTCTTGTGGAACATGTAGCAAATATGGGGTATGATCTTGATAAAATTAATCTTATTCATGTTAGTGAACTTCAATCTTTAACAAAAGATATACAAGGTGGTGCTAATTCTGGTAAGGGAAATATAATAATAATTGACATGGGTTGTATAAGAAAAGAGATTAAAGATGTTAAGGTTGCAGGCAATAGGAGTTGGATAAATGTTATTAAAAATATTATTTTAAAAACAAAACAGGTTGTTTCATGCACATTACTTGTTCTTGATAGTTTATCTGCGCTCTATGTGCTTAGCAGATTTGAGAATCCTAGAATAGAATTATTCTTTATTTTTGAATTCTTAAGAGATTCAGGAATGACTAGCTATTTAATATCCGAAATGCCTCTTGATGGAAGTAGATATTCAAAATATGAAGTTGAAGACTATCTTGCTGATGGAATAATCATGATTAAATTAACTGAATTTAGAAGGGCAGTTGTTAGGGAAGTAAGAATTGTAAAAATGAGATCTACAAAAGCAAATACAGATATTCATTCACTTGAATTCAAAGATGCTCAATTCCATGCATTATATGGTGGGAAAACACCTCTGCTTTAAGTATATCATTCAAGTAGATTGCCTTGGAGCAAGATAAGTAAAATATATTTTACACTAAAAGTGTAAAATTATTATATTTTATGACTAAAACTTGGTTGTGTAGCAACCACTTGTTCTCCACAATACTTTTTTTGAAAAGTTTTTAATAATAACCTTTTTATATCTTTCTTGTTTTATTATTTCTTATGGTTAAAGATTGTTTATTTTGTAAATTAAAAGAAGTTAAAGAAGATATTATTTTTGAAAATGAATATTTCTATTGTATTTTAGATGCTTTTCCTGTTTCTCCTGGACATTCTTTAGTAATTCCTAAAAGGCATGTTGATTCTTTATTAGATTTAAATGAATTAGAATGGGCTAAGTTAAAACAAGCGATTGAGATGACAGTAAAAAAGATAGAATCACTTGATTTAAAACCTATTTATGAAAAGTTTATTTCTTTAAATATTGCAGAAAAGTCTGTTAACTTTTGTAAAGAACTTTTGAATTCTGGATTTATTGATAAAAAACCTGATGCATATAATTTTGGTAACAATGATGGTGAAGCAGCAGGTAGAAGTATTCCTCATTTACATATTCAAATTATTCCTAGATATTTTGGTGATTCTAATAAGCATATTGGTGGTATAAGGCAAGTAATTCTTAAGAAAAGTAGTTATTTAGAGTAAGAAAATAAGAATTGTCTCAGAACTAACTCGCAGATTTTTGGGCCTGACGTAAAAATCTGGTAAAAACCAGCCATCTCACTATTGTTCGATAGGCTAAGAAAAAAAATAAGAATTGTCTCAGAAGTTACTCGTCATCATCATTCTTGCGTCAGCCGGGAATAACATCATCATTGACATTTAGTATAGTTCTTCATGTATTTATTAATGTTATGGCAAATGAGTTATATTCTATCTTTCAACTTCGGATGAACTTTAGGCCTTAAAATTTTTTGGCTTTGATGATTTAATCCTTTATGTCTTTTTTTCATCAAAGAAATTCCAAGTAACTCAATTTCTCTACCAACTGTTATGCAGATAAAACATAATAGAATCATATTTATTGGCATTGTTTCTGTTGCAAATAGCAAATATAAATAATTTGAGATTAATGTTCCTTTGAATAATAATATTATTCTAATTAAGAAATAATATCCTAAACTTAAAAGACCAAACCTTATTGCTGCTTTTGATATTATTTTAAATTTATAATATACTATTTTATTTGTCACTCTTTTGATTTTTGGTGATCTAATAATATAATAAACTAATGCGCCTGTTAATAATGTAATAAATCCTGCTATAAATATAAATGAAAACTTACTCCAAATAGATATTCCTGTTAGCACTTCTGGAGCTATTGCTATTCCTTGTTGTGAAGTTAAAGTTATTGTTGAAATAATCTGAACTAGCCCTGCTACAACTAAGCCTATTATCCCTGGGACTTTAAGATTTCCTCCTAATCCTCTAATAAATTCTCCTTTAGTTCTTGTTGTTAATATTTTTAAAATTAATCCTATTACAGTTATAATAATTCCAAGAATAATAAAATTATATCCATCAACATTAAAAATAAATCTAAAAGGATAAGTATTTGCAATTGCATTTCCCATTAATGATAGTTCTTGGTGGATTGCAGTTCCACCTGTTCCAAATAAACCTAAAAAGAAATCTACTAATTTAAACCATGAAAATTTTAAAGCAAAATAGCTTATACCTGCAAAAACAAGTATTAAGGATAATCCAGATGTAATTGTTTCATTAATTATTTCTTTCCCAATACTTGAATAAATGTTTTCTTTTCTTCTTGCCATTGTTTTTTTATTCAGATTAAGTTATTTATTAAGGTTTTGCATATTCTCAATAAGTTTTATAAATTACTCTATATAATCATCTAAATAACATAAAAGGTGATTAAATTCAATAAAAAAATACTAATAACAAGTGCATTGCCTTACGCAAACAACATTCCTCATTTAGGAAATATTATTGGTTGCGTTTTAAGTGGTGATGTATTTGCAAGATTTTGTAGGAGTAAATATGGAAAAGAAAATGTTCTTTATGTTTGTGGAACAGATGAACATGGAACAACAACTGAAACAAAAGCAGTTGAGTTAGGTATTACTCCAAATGAAGTTACTGAAAAGTTTCATAAAATTCATACTGATATTTACAACTGGTTTGGTTGCTCTTTTGATGTTTTTGGTAGAACTTCTTCTAAAAACAATCATGAAGTCACGCAAGATATTTTCAAAAAACTTGATAAAAATGGTTTTATAGTCGAAGATGACTTAGAACAATTATATTGTGAGAAGTGTAAAAGATATCTTGCAGATAGATTTGTTGAAGGAACATGTCCTAAGTGCGGTTATGAAGATGCACGAGGAGATCAGTGTGACAGCTGTTCTAACTTGTTGAATGCAACAGAACTTGTTAATCCTAAATGTAAAATTTGTAATGAAACTCCTATTGTTAAAACAGAAAGACATTTATTTGTTGATTTACCAAAACTTGCACCTAAATTAAAATCTTGGATTGAATCAGCGTCAGAGAATTGGTCTCAAAATGCTAAGACAATGACACAAGGTTGGTTAAGAGATGGTCTAAGAAATAGATGTATATCTAGAGATCTAAAATGGGGCGTCCCAATACCAAAAAAAGGTTTTGAACATAAGGTATTTTATTCTTGGTTTGATGCACCAATTGGTTACATTGGTATAACTAAAGATTTACTTAATGAGAAGTATAAAGGTTGGTGGCTTAATCCTGAAAATGTTAATTTGTTTCAGTTTATGGGCAAAGATAACATTCCGTTTCATACAATACTATTTCCTAGTTTCTTAATTGGTTCAGGAGATAATTATACAATGTTGCATCAAATATCTAGCACTGAATATCTTAATTATGAGGATTCAAAATTTTCTAAGAGTAGGGGAACTGGTGTTTTTGGTGATGATGCAATGCAAACTGGAATTCCTGCAGATGTTTGGAGATATTATTTGTTAAGTAATAGGCCAGAAACTTCTGATACTATTTTTACTTGGCATAATTTTCAAGAAAAAACAAATAACGAACTACTTGCAAATCTTGGAAATTTTGTTAATAGAACTTTAACTTTCTTATTCAGAAACTTTGAAGGTAATGTTCCACAAAAAACAGATGATAAAGATTTAGATAAATTATTTAGTAATATTAATGAAAAACAAAAACTTATTATTAAATCATTAGAAAAAGTAGAACTAAGAAAAGCAATTAATGAAGTTTTTGCACTATCTAAATTAGGAAATGTTTTCTTCCAAACAAGAGAACCTTGGAAACATAAAGAAGATAAAGAACATCTTAATAATACTGTTTATGCTTGTGCAGAGTTAGTTAGAAAACTTGCAATTCTCGTCGAGCCTTATCTTCCAAATACAAGCAAAGAAATATTTGCTCAACTAAATTTAGAACAGCAAACTTTTAATGATTTAGATAAAAATATTGAAGTTGGTCATAAAATAAATAAACCAAAAGTATTATTCAAGAAATTAGAAGATAAACAAATTAATGAATTACATGACAAATTTTCTGGGCAACAAAGTAAAAATATTACAATTAGTGATATTGAGTTAAGAGTTGCAAAAATTATTAATGTTGAAAAACATCCTAAAGCAGATAAACTCTATATTGAAGAATTAGATTTAGGTTATGAAAAAAGAACAATTATTTCTGGTCTTGTAGGACATTATTCTGCTGAAGAGTTAGTTGGTAAAAATATTGTTGTTGTTACAAACTTGAAACCTGCTAAACTTCGTGGCATTGAAAGTAAAGGGATGTTGCTTGCTGCAGGAAAGGAAGAAGTTGGATTAATTCTTGCACCTAATTCAAAGCCAGGAGATAAAGTTTATCTTGAAGGTCAAGAATCAAAACCTAGAAAACAAATTAATATTGATCAGTTTTTCTCAATAAAGATAACTGCAAAAGATAATGCTGTCTTGCATAATAATAAAAAGCTTAAGACAGATGCAGAATTCTTGATTGTTGATAAAGAAATTGATGGTATTGTTGGTTAAAATTTACTTATTATTTGCATTTCATATGCTGCTCTTTATATTCTTTTTATTATATATAATTATTTATTAAAGAATAACTTTATAAATCTTCAAAACATTTTTTAATATATAAAATGGTAAGAAATTATTATGATGATGAAATTGATTCTGAGAGCACAGATTATATTAAAAATGCTCAAGAAGAACTTAAGAGGGTTGAACATCAAGTTTATGTTACTTTAAAATATACTCGGACTGCAGATGTATTGATGAATGTTGTTCTTCGTATGATTGCTTCATATGAAGCTATGATTAATGCTGTACTTCAAATTCAAGGTTTTGATCAAGAAGCAATTGATCAGTTTCCACTTCTTGAAAAAGTTAAAAAGGTTGAATCTTTATATAATGAACCTCAAGTTATTGAAAATATGCAGGTCTATCTTCTTTTAAGAAAAATATCTAAGGCTAAAAATGTACAAAAAGAATTTGAGTATAGGAGGCCTGTTGCAATGATAACAATTATTAATGGTAAAGAAGTTAAAGTTGATATTGATCTTGTTACTCATTATTATGCAGTACTCATAAGTTTCTATAAATATGTTGAAACACTTAATAAGTCAGAGTCTAATGTTTAAGGAGTTAATATGGTTCATTTACATAAAATTGCTGTTGTTTCGGGAAAAGGGGGCGTAGGAAAAACTACAACAACTCTAAATCTTGGTCTTGCACTATACAAATTAGGTGTTAATGTAGTTTTGATTGATGGTAATATTACTACTCCTAATCTTGGATTATATTTAGGAATGTTAAAAACAGCAAAAACTCTTAATGATGTTCTAAAAGGTAAAGCTCATATTTCTGAATCAATTCACCAACATAAATCTGGATTAAAATTTATTCCAAGCGATCTTTCTGTTGATGGAATTAAAGATCTTAATTTTAATAAATTAAGAGAATCAATTGTGAATATTGATGATTATGCAAATCTTGTTCTTGTTGATACTGCTGCAACTCTTGGAAGTGAAACACAAAAGGTTTTAGAAGTTGTTGATGAAGCACTTATTGTTACAAATACAGATAAAGGTGCAATGGCTGACGCTCTTAAAACAATTGGCACTTGCAAAAGATTAAAAACTCATGTTATTGGTATTATTATAAATAAAGCTAAGGGTAAACTTAATAAGCCTAAAATAGAAAAATTTTTAGGTTTACCAATAATAGGTGTAATTAAGCACGATAATAAATTTGTTAAGTCTACGACTAAAGGAAAAATTTATCTTGAAACTTATAAAACAGATAATGTTAATCGTTATTACACAATTGCAGAGAAATTCCTAGGTAAGAGTTACGTAAAAAAATTAAAAAAACAAAAAGGTTCATTATATAATTATATGCTAAGACAATTAGGTATTCTACCTAAAAGGGGTGTTTAAATGAAAAATAAATTTATATTAATTTCAATGTTAATATTTTTATTAACTGTTTCACTAGTAGTAGCTACTTTTGAAGATAATTGTAGATGTAAAGAATTCTGTGAAGAAACTAATTATTGTTATTTTGGTAATTGCACAACTGAAGAACTTATTTCATTAGATTGTTTTAATGATGATTTGCCTGCTGAACCTTGTCCTGCTTGCCCTGTTTGTGATATTAATCCTGCCTGTCTTGATGGAAATAAATTTTTAGGAACTGACGATTGTATGGATTATTATGATTCATTAAATACTAATCCTGCTTGTAGACAAACATTTCATTTTTCTATAAATGATGCTGATACATCTACACCATTAGTTGGTGCTAGTATTTCTTTAGCATCTCTTGTTGATGGAATTGATTATACTGCCCCTTTTGCTAATCGTTATTCAAAAATGACTAGAACTCAAGGTGATTTTGTTGTTCCTAGATGTAGGGGTGAAGCTTATGTTACAATTGTTGCATCAAAAAATGGGTATGATGCTGATGTTGTTGAAGAAATAATAACAAATGATCAAGGAGATTCTAGAATTTTAGACTATACTTTTAATTTACCTAAAGGAATATGTCATGCTGATTGTACAGATTCATTTAATAGATGTAATCCTGAATGTGAAGGTTTTGCAAATGCAACAGACACATGTAATTTTTATGCTAATGAAAATTATCCTGTTAATGCTATGAATTTATGTGCTTATAAAACAAAAGGAACTCAAGTAACTCTTGAAATTATTGGTGATGATTATACTGTAATAGATTGTTGTGAGGGTAACTCTGTTCAAACTATTTCAAGACCTAAATCTAAGATAAATTTACTTACAGGACAAAATTTAATTTCAACTGAAAGGTTAATTAAATTTACTGATAATAATCCTGGAAAAATTTATATTTATGTTTGGGAATAAAAGGTGATAAAAAATGTTTAGACGTGAACCATTAAATAGTACATATATGCTTGTAAGCATGATGGGTTTTATTATTAGTGCATTAATGTTAGAAATATTGCCTTCTTGGGCTTTTGCATTCATGGTTGTTTTTATTGTGATGTTTATTGCTTCAGTTGCTAGTTTAAGTAATCTTTCTATACACGACAAAGATGCTTTTGAAGAATTAATGATACATCATCATGACCATTACGCAAAAAAGAGAAAGAAATAAATTGCTGCCTTAAAGTGAGCTCATTCTAATAAATAATTGAGTTCGTTGCAGGGGGTTGTACCTTACGGGTCTGCAGAACCAAGGAAAATAAGATTAATTGAGCGAAAGGCAGTAAAAGAGAAAGAAATAGATTACTGCCTTAAGATGTAATAAAAATAAATACTAAAGAGAAAAAGATAATGGAAAATTATTATTCTAACGAAGATATAGAGAAACTTAATTCTATTTCTAATGTTAATAGTGAAATAACTAAAGAAAAATTAGATTCTTATTTTAAAATTACTTCAGAAGCGCTTGCAAAAGTTAATTCTTCACCTATTGACGAGAATAATAAAGATAAAGTGGATGATTTTTTATTAATGGCTGTTTCTTATTTTAATGATGCAAAACATTTTGCATTTGAGAAAAAAGATTTTGTTCTTGCATTCGGAGCACTGAACTACGCTCACGCTTGGTTGGATGCAGGTGCTAGAATTGGTTTATTTAAAGTTAAAGATTCTAGGTTATTCACAGTTGATGATTAGTTTTAGTTATTAGAAATATTTATAATCTAGTTTTAATTTCTAATTCTTATGGAACAACTTATGTCTCGATTAAAAGGAATTGTTCAGGATTATTTCACTATTGATTCTTGTCATGATATTTATCACCTCAAAAGAGTTCATAATCTTGCTTTAAAATTACAATTTAAAGAGGGGGGAGACAAGTATGTAATCGGAGTTGCTTCTTTTTTGCATGATGTTCATAGAATAATACAAGTTCAACAAGGTAGTTATTGTTTGCCAAAAGATTCTTTAGATACTGTTAATAAAATGTTGATTCGGGCAGAGGTTAACTCTGAGAAAATTCCTGCTATTTTACGCGCTATTGAATTTCATGAAGAATATTCTTTTTCAGAACAAGGGAAAACTGTTGATGACATTGAAACATTAATTTTGCAAGATGCTGATAATTTAGATGCTATTGGCGCAATTGGTATCGCTAGGGCTTTTTCTTATGGGGGTTTGCATAATATGCCTATTTGGAATCCTGATATTTCTATTTCTAATGAGTGTCATGATGAAAGTTCTAATAGCTCCTCTGTAGTTCATCATTTTTATAGCAAGTTATTCAAGTTGGGTGAGAATATGAATACTTCTACTGCAAAAGCTATGGCTACTTCTAGAATAGAATATATGCATAAATTTGTAGATATTTTTCTTAGTGAATGGAAAGTAGAAATATAATTTAATCTAAAAAAGAAAACAAAAATTAAATTTTTGATCCTTTTTATTTAATCTAAAAAAGAAAAAGAAAGGCTCTTCATTTCTTGGGGGTTAGGGGTGTTAGAAATTAGGCGAAGAGCCTTAACTTTAAGATGAACATGATTATTATGTCCAACCCACCACATTGTTTTCTCACTATCTCTTTATCCCGAGTGGACTTCGTCTTAATTCTTGGAGCCACATCAATCCAATTCGCATCATATTTTTATTAAATTTTTCTGATAACTTGTAAGTTTTTTTGAAATTGTCATAATTTATTAGTCCCATTGTTTTCATTGGGGTTAATATTCTATCATAAAACTGTCTTTTATTATATGATATTCTTTTAGGTTTGTTCAAACCTTTTATTCTGCCAGTATCTGTTTTTATTGTTATACCTTCATGAAGGGTAGTTGCAAACATTGACATTTGAGTTTTGCCTATTTCTCCTTCATGCATTTTCATTTCTTGAACTAAAAGTTTAGCTACTTCTATTTGTTGTGCTGTAGCAAATACTATTTCATACACATCATCAGGAAGGTTGAACTGATCAAATAAAATTACCATTTTTTTTAATTATATTACTTACTTAGGTTGAACTTATATATAAATGTTACTATTTTGTATACTGGTGTGCTAAATAATATATGGATTTAGCATATACACAACTAGATTTAGTAACTATTCTAAGAATTTGTTAGTAATATTAAATTTGTACTAAACCCAAAAGTTTTATAAATACAATATTTTTCCTTAGGAATATTAATTATTATAACTGACAATCAATCCGTTATACTACTTTGGTAGGAGGAGACATAAATGAACAAAGATACAATTTCAAAAGTTTTGCAGGAATTAAGAAAATCTAAAAAAAGAAGTTTTTCTCAAAGTGTTGATTTAATAATTACTTTAAAAGATTTAGACTTAAAAAAGCCTGCAGAGAATGTAGATTTTTATACTTCTTTACCTGTTAAACCAACTAAGAAAAGAAAAGTTTGTGCTTTTGTTGGTTCTGAACTTGCAGATCAAGCAAAAAAGTCTTGTGATAAAGTTATTTCCCAACCGGATTTTGATAAATATGATAAAAAAGCAATTAAAAAATTAGCAAATGAGTTTGATTATTTTATAGCCCAAGCTAATATTATGGTTAAAGTAGCAGCTAAATTTGGACGAATTCTAGGAACAAGAGGTAAAATGCCTAATCCTAAAGCTGGTTGTGTTGTTCCACCAAAAGGAAATGTTCCTTCTGTTGTTGAAAAATTACAATCTTTAGTAAGATTAAAAACTGCTAAGTCTCCTGTTTTGCATGTTACAGTAGGAAATGAAGATCTTAAAGATGAAGATTTAATTAAAAATATCACTAGTATAATTGATCAAATAATCCATCATTTGCCTAAGGAGGCATCAAATATTAAAGCAATTAATTTAAAATTAACTATGAGCAAGCCATTAAAGCTTGATAAGTAATAGGTGACTGAAGATGACTGAGAAATATAAACCAAAAATTTCAGAAGCAAAGAAGAAAGCAGTTGCAAATGCAAAAAGACTTATTGAGAAATATAATGTTATTGCTGCTGTAAATATGGAAAACCTTACTGCTAAGCAACTTCAAAATATGCGAGCTCAGTTAAAAGGAACTGTTGAAATATTTATGACAAAAAAAAGAATTATCAAAATTGCACTTGAAGAAGAAGAATCAAAAAAGAAAGGAATATCTAAACTTGTTGATAACTTAAAAGGAATGCCTGCATTATTATGTAGCAATGATAATCCTTTCAAATTATTTAAAATTCTAAAAAAGAATAAATCTTCTGCACCAATTAAAGCAGGTCATACTGCACCGTCAGATATTATTGTTCCTGCTGGAGCAACTGGTTTTGCACCCGGACCAATTATTGGAGAATTAGGTGCTTGTAAAATAAAAGCAGGTATTGACGCTGGTAAGGTAGTAATCAAAGCAGATAGTTTAGTTGCAAAAGAAGGGGATATAATTTCTCAACAATTAGCTGCTGTTCTTTTAAGATTAGGTGTAGAACCATTAGAAATTGGTCTGGACCTTGTTGCAGCATATGAAAATGGCGAAATTCTTGACAAATCTGTTTTAGATATTGATGAAGAAAAATATATTAACGATATTAAATTATTTGCAATTGATTGTCATAACTTAGCAATTTTTGTTGCACATCCAACTAAAGATACAATACATCATCTTGTTGGTAAAGCTGCAAGACATGCAAAAGGTCTTGCGAAACATTCTAAGATTGTAAATAAAGAAACTGTGCACGAGATTTTATCAGAAGCTCATGCAGGTGCAACTAATGTTCATGTTCAGCTTCCTAAAGAAGCTAAATAATTAATAATTATATTGGAGGAAAACAAAATGGAATATGTTTACGCGGCAGTGCTTTTACATAAAGCAGGCAAAGAAATAAACGACGCTGCAATCAAGAAAGTCCTTGAGGCAGCAGGAGTTACAGTAGATGAAGCTAAAGTTAAATCTTTAGTAGCAGCTCTTGATGGTGTTAATATTGAAGAAGCTATTAAAACAGCAGTAGCAGCTCCAGTTGCAGCAGTTCCTGCAGCATCTGCAAATGCTCCCGCAGCAGAAGCTAAAAAAGAAGATAAAAAAGAAGCTAAAAAAGAAGAATCTAACGCAGCTGCAGGATTAGGTGCACTATTCGGATAATTTTTTTTAATTTCGATTTTTTCGATTTTTAATTTTTTATTTTAAATAATTTTAATGTGAGTGATTATATGTTAGAACAGAGCAAAATAAACAAACTTTTAGATAACTTTGAATCTTTAAAGAAAAATATTAAAGCTAAAAAGCAAGTTTTGAATAAACTTAATTCACAAAAAGAATCTTGGTTTAAGAAAAAGAGAGAAATTTCTACAAAGATTTTTGCTAAGATTAATGAATTAAGAAGTTCTAAAAGTAAGGTTGATAATATAGATAAAGAAGTTGTTACTTTAAATTCTACTAAGAATGAAGTTTCAGATAAAATATCTAAACTTATTGGCGATGTAAAAAACTTAAAACAAAAATATCGTGATGGTTGTTCTAAACATGGAATAACTAAACCTCCTTCTGTTATTAAAAAGAAAATACAAACCTTAGAGTATGCTCTTGAAACTTCTGCAATGGGATTCGAACAAGAGAAAAAAGTAAATAAAGAAATTAAAAAGTTAAAAAAGTTTTATTCACAAATGGCTGATATTAATAAATTTTGGATTGAAATTTCTAAAAAAGAAAAACAAATTTCTATGTTAAAAGGTCAGAAATCTGGCACTTTAAATAAATTAAAAGCAGACAATAATCAAAAATATGATTTGAGTGAAGATTTTATTGCTAATTCTAAAGAAATTATGGATATGAGGAAAATTGAGGCAGGTTATTTTGATAAATTTACTGAATTTAAAGATCAGTTTAAAGAAAAAAATAATGAACTTAAAGTATTACTTAAAGAAAAAGAAGAATCTGAAAAGGTATTACAATTAAATAATGTTGAATTAAAGGATTTTGCTAAAAAGGCTGAAGCTGCAATAATTAAGGAAAAATCAGCTGAAGTAAAGGAAAAAATAAAGAAGAGAGAAAAACTTACAACAGAAGATCTTCTAGTTTTTCAAAGAGCTAATAAGTAATATCATCAAATTTTTAAAATCCATTATTATTCTTTTATATATTGCCTCTGTAGCATAGTGGCTAATGCGTCAGCCTTGTAAGCTGAAGATCGTGGGTTCAACTCCCATCAGAGGCTTAATAGGGCCAAATTTTATTTGTGCCCTATATTTTTCTTTTGGAGTTGAACGTAGTTCCTGTGGATCCAAAAAACTTGTTTTTTTGAGAGCAACTCCCATCAGAGGCTTTTTTTTCTTTTAGGATTAAGCTTTGCTTATATCCTAACTATAATCTTTTGGAGTTGAACTTTAGTTCCTGTGGTGCCAAGAATTATGGAATAATTGTTGAGCACAACTCTAATTAAACTTTTTTTATTTTCTTACAGGAGAAATTAATAATTTTTATTATTATTTGTTAATTTTTTTATTTTCTTCTCGTCTATATACAATTTTTGTTGCGGTTTTGTGTTTGTTTGTTTCATTTTTTGCAACAACTTTATGCACGAGGAATATTAATTACTTGTTTTATGTTTACTCGTGAAATTATTTTTTTAGATTTAAACCATTATTTCTTTGTTTCTCGTCGATAAACGTCTTATTTATCGTTAATGCTATTTTTTTCTATTTTCAATAAGTTTGTTAATATATCTTTGTTTATTTCATTATAAAGTCAAAATTCTAGCTATTTTTTTTAATTAATAGTATACTAAAGGGCATATTGCTATTTTAGTATACCTTTTCCAACACTAGCTATATTATTAATTCTTAAGAGATTAATTTTATTTATAAACTCCTTAAGCTTATTTATAAATAAATCGGTTTTATTGACTAAAAAACAAGGATTTATTAATTTTTTACTTGGGAGTAATGATTGGCTTAATAGCTTGAATTTAAGGGTTAGAAGCTCTAAAGTAGTTTTGGTGTCTTTCAAGCTATTATATCATAAGAAAACTTTATAAATGAAAATTGTTACTTTCACAACAATATACAATTAAGTCAGTTGTGTGTGGAGGCTTAAAATGTGGTTGTCAAATGATAATTACGTTGCGCAAACTCTATTCACGCTGATAGGGCACATGCTCAAAAACGAACAGTGGTAATAAACTGCCATTGGAGGTGTAATTTAAATGAAAGTAAAAAATGTAATTAAAAAGATTGCGGCTTTTACTGCAGGGGCAACTCTTGTAGGAGCAACAATTTTAGGTGCAGTAGCAACTGCTGATCTTGGAGCTCTTCCAGCGCCATTCGCAGAAGCAGGAGCTGTTAATACAAACTTAGTTATAGGTGCTGACGCAGCTACTATGGATGTTATTGGCTCAGTTAATATTGCAAGTAACTTCCTTGGACCTTTATCTTATGTTGAAGAAGAAGTTGCTGGTGTTGAAAGCACAACTATTGTAACAGATGGTGAAGTTGAAGATGATTTATTCTTTGGTCTAGCTCCATTTGCAGCTGCTAAAAGTTATGATAATGGTGAACTGACTATTTTAGATGATTCTAAAGTTAGATACAACAGTGCAAACCATGACTATAAAGAGAGTATCCAGATTTCTACTGATGCTTTAATTGGACAATCTGGCGGAGATCATGAAGAATATGGTGTTGAACCATATGTTGAAGTTAGTGGTGGTGACACAGATATTTACTATAGGTGGACACCTGACACAGCTATAACTTTAAATTTTACAGCTGATGACTCATTAGAAATAGACTTTTTAGGTATGAATTTAGAAATTACCGGTGCTGCTGCTAGTAATGTATTAACTCTTTCAACAGCAACTGAAGTTTGGTTAGATTCTGGTGAAACACTAACTGTTATGATTGGTGGTGAAGAATATGTTATTGAAATAGCTAATGTATATACTGGTGAAGCTTTAATTACAGTTAATGGTGTAACTGAAAGTTTAAATACAGATGATACTAAAGACTTTGGTTATGAAAACTTTGAAATACAGTTAACTAATGTAGCTAATGACGATGGAACAGAAAATGATGCAGTTAAAATAAAGTATGGTCCAACAACTTCAGAAACTGCAACTGATACACATGCAGCAGAAATGCTTGGTTATGGTGACCAAACTACTGAAGCTGAATGGGTTTGGGATATTAGTGCAGATGCAACAACTCTGAATTGGATTGGAGTAGAATATCATCAAACAAGAAATCAAATTCAATCTGAACTGACTACTGATTGGGAAATTCCAGCTTTAGCTTTAGGTGACGCAATTATGTTCCCTAATGACTATGCCTCAATTGAATTTGCTAACATGAAGTATCATGAAACTGGTAGAGAAGAATTTACTGTAACAGCTGATCAATCTAATGGTAACTGGTATAATGCAGACAGTTTAGCTGTATTTACAAGTGCGGATTATTTAATTAAGTTTAGATCAGATGATGGTAGTGACATTTTCCAAGTTGGTGGTAATAGCTATAAGGAAGTTATCTTTGAAAAAGATGGTTCCCAAGTTGGTTTAGTTGATGCAAGTGGAGATAACACTAATACTACAGTAAGTCTTAGCATGTTAACTATTAAAGTTGATGACTTAAGTAAAACACTTAATGTGACTAATGTTGGTGGAAATGTTACTAGTAATTTAAGTTCAGTTGTCTTTCATGACATTGAAACTAATACTGCTGTAGCTGGAACTCCTACTGGTGATCTAACTTGGACTATTGATTGGGATAAAGATGATGATGTTGTAACTGCAGATTTAGCTATTGCAAGTTCAAACATTGGAACAAGAGACTATGATTTTATGACTGACTATGGTTTAATGGTATTTGATCCAAAAGCTGGACTTGAAGATGATTACGGATATGTAAAGTTTTCAATGCCTAGCCAAGGAATAACTTTCGACTTAGCTGTTTCAGCAAGTGCTGCAACTACAGCTGGTGGTTCAACTACTAGTAAAGTTTACGTACCTTTAGGAGATATAACTCTTTTAGATACTGAAGCTGAAGTTGGTATGGCTAACTTAATCGTTGTTGGTGGTCCATGTGCAAACAGCATTGCTTATGCTTTAATGGGTAATGATGTATGTAATGAAGGTTTCTCTGCAGGTAAAGGTTTAATTAAACTGTGGGATACTGAAGGATACGTAGCAATGATGGTTGCAGGTTATGAAGCAGCAGATACTTTAGTAGCTGTGGATAAAGTTGTAAACTATGAAGAGTGGGCAGGAGACTTTGTTGGTCTAACTGAAGCTGAAGTACTAACTACATCTGAAGAAGTTACTGAAGTTACAGTTATCGAAGAAGTTGAAGAACCTGAAGTTTAAGGCTAACAAGCCTTTTATTTTTTATTTTTTTTTATTTTATTTCTCTTAATAATAGTTATTAATAACGGAATATTTATAAATAATTTAATATAATATTTAATATTATATATGGTGTTAATAGAATGAAAGATATATCTAATAAAGTGATTCTTGTTTTAGTTACATTAATTGTTGTTATCTCTATTTTTAGCACAGTTTTATTATTGGGTAATATTGGCTCAAGAACATTAAGTAGATCTCAAATTGAATCAAATAGAGATTCTTCTAAAATCTCTGAACCGGTTATAAAACAAATTGGGAATTCTATAAACGGAAAGGTTAGTTTTAGAATAGAAAATCCTTAATAATTTAAATAAAATATACTTTAATAAATTAAAAATAAAATGGATATTAACAATAAAGCATTGGCAGTTCTTTTGATTGTAGCTATTGTTGCATCATTAGGAGGGATAATTACTATTATGAATATAAATGATGCCCCTACGGGATTGGCATCTGAGGATACTTCTACTGGTACTGTTGATTATAATATTTCTTCAAATGTTTTAGTAAATTTTACAACAGCATCTATTAACTTTGGTGTAGGTTATATTGATACTTCAACTGCGGATAACTGCACTATGGATACACAAAATAATAATAATAAAAGTAGTAGTTCTTGTGTTGGATTATCAGCAGTTAATGGTGGACTAGTATTAGAAAATATTGGTAATAAAAATGCCTCTATTAATCTTAGTTTTACAGATGTGAATGCTTTTTTATCTTATATTAGTGGTGGTCAATCTCATTTAAAATATAGAGTAAATGATTCTAGTGAAGGTGCTTGTAATAGTTCAACTCCATCTGTATATACTACTGTTGCTGCAGCCGGTGTAGAAACAACAATATGTGATGAAATGAATACAATAACTGCAAGTGATTCTTTTGTTATTGATTTAGAAATTGCAATTGATTATAGAGAATCAGGTAATAATAATATGACTATAACTGCTGAAGCTAATGAACTATAATTCTTATTTTTTTTGTGTTCTGGTGGTAAATAATGAAAATTAAAAGTAAGAGGTGTTTTTTATTAAGTATTATTCTTATTTTATTTTTAATCTTAATTAGTTCTGTTCATTCAGTTGGAATAAGAAGGTTTTCTTATGACATCCCTGAATATGAGTTTAAACCTGGTTTAGAATTCACTGTTGAGTATGAAGCAATAGGTTTGGTTAGAGATGCTAAAATTGAACTTTCTGGTCAATTTGCTGAGTATTCTACATTAAGTAAAACTACTATTGCTTTATCAGATTTAAGTAAAAAGTTTATTCTTAATGTTGAAATTCCTGCTACTGCTAATAGTGAAGATTTTGATCCTGGTACTAATGGGTTAAGACTAGAAATAAGTGATGATTTATCAGGTGTTAATGATAATGAAATGTTTATACTTTCTACTTCTGCTACTACTCCTATTAGAATTCATGTTCCTTATCCTGGAGATTATGCTGAATTTTCTGATTACAATTTGCCAAGTGTGAATTCTGGTTTAGACACTGTTGTTGAATTTACTATTTGGAATAGGGGTAATAATAATCATATTAATGCTCATTATGAATTTTTGGTTAAAAACAAAGAAGAAATTGTTTTAACTAAAACAAAAACTAAGATTAATATTCCTTCTCAAGAAAAAAAGACATTCCACATTCCTATTGAATCAAATACTTTTATTCCTGGGAATTATAATACTACTCTTACTTATTATTATGCTAGTAAAACTGCTGTTAAAGAACAGAAATTTAAAATTGGTCAGCTTAATTTAGATATAATTAATTACACAAGGGCATTATTTAATGATTCAATACAAAAATTTGATATTGCAATCAGAAGTGATTGGAATGAAATAATAAAAAATGTTTATGCTGATATTAATCTTAATGGAACTACTACAAAAACAACTCCTACTGATTTGTCTAATTTCCAACAAAAAGTTATTACAGCGTATATTGATCCTTCTGGGGTTCCTTCTGGAAACTATTCAGTCGATGTAACTTTATTTTATATGTCTGAAACAAAAACAGAATCTTTTATTGTTGAAGTTATTGAGAGACCAATTACTAAAAATCAAATTGAGATTAATTGGTTATTAATGGGATTAATTATTCTTCTTGTTCTTCTTTTTATTATTACAATAGTTTTTATTATTATTCTAAAAAAGCCAAAGAATGACAAAGTAAACCAAAAAAGTATTAATAAAAAGAATTAAATAATTTTTACAAAGTAAATTAAATTTTAGTATAATGATAAGAATAAAGAATTTTAAATTTGAAAATAAGTTAAAACTTTATATTTGCATAATCTTAGTAGTTTTAATTATAGTTAATGTTATTACTTTACTTGTTTATTTAAATTATAATAAATTATCCTCTGAAATAGTTTCTTTTTCTGAGATTAATATAACTTTTATGGTTGGTAATACTTCTGGCTTTGTTGTTGAGTCTAAGTATTTAGATTTTGGTAGAATAACTCCCGATGGGGCTTCCTCCAAGAAAATGACTATATTTCCTTTAAGTAAACAAGCAAGGGTTTATATAGATTTTTCTCAAAACATTGAAAAGTATGCTAATGTTGATAAAAATAATTTTATATTTTATCCTAAGAATATAAGCCAAGAATTAGATATCTCAATATCAAATGTTAATGATCTTGAATTTGGTAATTATAGTGGGAAGATGTATATTTATTATTCTCAAAGCCCTTTATTTTAAGTTTAGGTAATATTTCAAATCTTTTGGTGCGCACTCTATCTTTCAAAAACTTTTATAAACAATTATTCTTTAAATTCTATTAAAAGGTGTTAAATGTTTGAAATAGTTAATATTAAAGCAAGAATGATTCTTGATTCACGGGGTAATCCTACTGTTGAAGCAGAAGTTTTTACAAAAGAATATGCTGCTTCAGCTATGGTTCCAAGTGGAGCTAGCACTGGTTCTCATGAAGCTTTAGAATTAAGGGATAATGGTAAAGCTTATTCTGGTAAAGGTGTTAATAAAGTTGTAAGAAACATTAATACAAAAATAAAAAAAGCGCTTAAAGGAGTTTCTATTGTTGAGCAAACAAAGATTGATAGGATTATGATCAAGCTTGATAATACAAAGAATAAATCTAATTTTGGTGCTAATGCTATTCTAGCTGTAAGCATGGCTTGTGCTAGATGTGCTGCAAAATGCCTACAAATTCCTTTATGGATTCATTTAGCTAATCTTGCTAATACTAATCCTAACAAATTAATATTGCCTGTGCCTTATTGTAATGTTATTAATGGTGGAAAACATGCTCCTAACGATTTAATGTTTCAAGAATTTATGATTGTTCCACAGGCAAAAACATTTCATGAAAGAGTAAAAATAGTTTCTGAATTCTATCACGCTCTTAAAAAATTAATAATAAAAAAATATGGTGCAATGTCAGCTAATGTTGGTGATGAAGGAGGATTTGCTCCTGATATAAAAACAGCTCATGAAGCATTAAATTTATTACTTGAAACTAGGAAAAGACTCAAATTAGGACCTAAGATCAAGTTTGCAATAGATGTTGCTGCATCTGAATTTTATGATAAAAAAACAAAAACTTATGAGGTTGTAAAAGGGCTAAAACTTGATAAGAAATCTTTTGTTAAGTATTATACTAATCTTCTTGCTAAATTCCCTGTTGTTTCAATTGAAGATCCTTTTGCTGAAGATGACTTTAATGGTTTTAAGCTTTTGAATAAGAATAAAATTATTAGAAAATTAATTAAGTCTAATAAATTGCAAATTGTTGGTGATGATTTATTAGTAACTAATCCATTAAGAATAAAGAAAGCACATGCAAGAGGTCTTTGTAATGCACTTTTGTTAAAAGTTAATCAGATTGGTTCAATTACAGAAGCTTTAAACTCTGCTAATCTTGCTAAATCTTATGGTTGGAAAATTATGGTTAGTCATAGAAGCGGCGAAACAGAAGATTCTTTTATTGCAGATTTAGCTGTTGCATTAGGTTGTGGTCAGATTAAACCTGGTGCTCCTTGTAGGTCTGAGAGAACTGCAAAATATAATCAGTTACTTAGAATTGAAGAAGAAGTTTCAAAATTTAAATAATAAAACTTAGGGGTGAGTTTCATAGTAAAAATTATTCATAATTTTAATAATAAGATTGAAGGGGATTCAGATAACCCTATTCTTCTTTTGAGTAATAATAAAGGTAGCTACTTTTCTATTTCTAGCAATCAAACAAGTTATCAGGGCCTCACTATTTTCAAGAAAGGTAGTATGTATAAAATTGTTGATGCAATCAATTTTTCTAGTAATATAAAAGAAGTAGTTAGTTCACCAAAAAAGATAACTATTACTAGGAGTGGTTCAAGCGAAGATTATTTTCTTGGGGAATCTTTAATTTGTAATATTAAAAATCATATGGATAAAATAACAATTGATTTAGATTCAAGGTTTTTGTATAATGCTCCAAGTTTAGGTAGGGTTTATGAAACTAATACTGATAAGAATATTATTTTTATTAGATACAAAAAGTATTCTGATTCTTCACTTTCTAAAATTGAAGATAATCAGCTTATTGGAATTAGAATTGATAATTTAATTGAAGATTCTTTAATAGTAAAAGATAATTGGTTAAAAAAAGATTATTCTATTGATAAAAAAAGAGGTTATTCTTCAATAAGGTTTGTTAATAATATTTTAAGTTTTAAGTTAAATAATGGTAATGGAAAGATTATTATTGCTTATGGGGATAATGAACAAGAAATAATAGAAAAAATTAATTTATCCATAAATAAACAAGATATTCAAATAAAATCATTTAATCATTTATTAGATAGTCGGTATAAAACAGAACTTTCAATATTATCTAATAGTTTAGAAATGAATATCCACAATATTGCAATAAAAGGTAAGCATTCATTAAAACAAATCTTTGCAGGTTGGCCATGGTTTTTTCAATTCTGGACAAGAGATACTCTAATCTCTTTGGGTTCTTTGATTTTAATGGAAAAGTATAGTTTTGTGAAGGATATTCTAGATCAATATCTAAACTTAGAAAATAATAAAGGTTTAATTGATTCAAGAATTCCTTCTTCTCAACTTAAAGCTATTGATAGCACTGGCTGGTTATTTAAGAGATATTACGATTTCATTTATGCTCTATCAAAGAAAAGAAAAATAGTTGACTTTTATGATATTTCTTCATTAAAAGATTTAAAGAAAAAGCTTGAAAAGATATTTGATGATTTTATAGTTAACAATATGAAAAATGGTTTGATTTATTCTGCTAAAGATGAAACTTGGATGGATACTGCTTTTAATGATGCTGGTAGAGAAGGTTTTTGTATTGAAATACAAGCTTTAACTTTAGCAATGATAAAAACTTTGAGATTAATTTCGCTTTTGACAGATGAGAAGCTTCTCGGCCGTCATAAAGAAACCGAAACAAAACTTCTTATCAATGTTAGAAAAAGATTTGTTAAGAATGGTGTTATTGCAGATTTTATAACAAACAATTCTATTGATTCTCCAATTAGGCCAAATATTTTTTTAGCAAGATATATTTATCCTCACTTATTCAGTAATGTTGAATGGAAAGCTACATTTGAGAAATCTCTTGAGGTTTTATGGTTAAAATGGGGTGGTTTATCGTCTATAGATAAAAACAATTCTGATTTCGTAGAAATGCATACTGGTTCAGACAATAAAAGTTATCATCGTGGTGATTCTTGGTATTTCATAAATAATATTGTTGCAACTCAATTATTCATTGTTGATAAAAATGAGTTTGCACATAAGATTAGAGATATAACTGATGCTTCAATTAAAGACTTATTCTTTACAGGAGTAATTGGTGGTTCATCTGAAATAAGTTCTGCAAAATTCCAAACAAGCGAAGGCTGCTTAAATCAATCTTGGTCGAGTGCAACTTTGATAGAATTGATTTATTTACTTGATAATGCTCATTCTTTTTTAGAATGATTTATTTTAAGTTATTTTTCTCCGGTCTGGTTTTGAGAGGATATCCCTTTTATTTAACTTATTATTCTTTCGTAAGTCTTCATAAATCCAGTGTGCTATATTGTCCTTTTCTTCAGATAAATACTTTTTTATTTCTTCTCTATCTTTCATCATAGTTCTTGCGGAGTTATCCATTGCTGAAACTAATATTTGAGAAATTCCCTCTTGCCGTCTAAGCCAGCCCCTAGCTACTTTATATTGGATTAATTGATTTTCAAATAATCCTATGGCTTTTCTATCATTAGCTGAAGAGCTCATATTAACTCGCCAAAATTCTAAAGTAGATTTTATTTTAGGATATCTTTCTTCTTCAGATAATAATGCGTAATTTAATTCTTCAAAAGATTTAGGGGTTTTGCCAAATAAAAAATCAGGAGTATCTTCATTTTTTATAGGAAAGTGTAATAACAAAATAGAATCATTTTCTTTCGCATATTTAAGGATTCTATCTCTATAAATAAGTTCTTTTGCATCTCCTATATTTAAGTCATCACTATATTTTAAATTTGAGGGCGAAATTACAACTAAGGAAGGATTTAAATTCATTGATGCAATCTTATCCAAGTCAGAAAACCAAGCAGTTGTTAAGGTGTATTCTATTGCATGAAGTTGTGCATGTTTTGTTCTTCCAGAATAATCTTTTATTGAAGGAATCTTATTTATTCCCCACTCATTCATTTGATTATGATAGTATCTTAATCTTTCTTGTTTTAGTAAAGGAAAAAATATTTCTGGAAATTCTAAAACCATTTCTTTTGCAAGTTCCACACCTTTAGAATCAAAATCTGCATTAATATTATTAAAATAAGAGTTTACTTTGTTAGGAAAATCTTTTATACCAAGTAAATCTTGGAAATACTTAGTTTCTAGATCCATTATCATATGTAATATTTCTCTGTTAGTATACTCTTTTATAGAATTACCTTCGTCTTCTACAAAATAAACAGTTGGAACTGAGAATGGAGCGAAGGTGTTTGTTGTTATTGAATGTAATGATTCTTGGGGTGTTTTGCAATCGGCATTATCTCTATTGATTATAGAAGAAATATTTTCATACTTAATTATTCCGGACATACAACTAGGAGAATTTTAAGCAATTTATATAATTTGTGTTACAACAATGATTTTTAGAATTTAATCTTTTTACATCAAATTCCTTCTTAAATGTAATTCATTGATGTGTCTTAATTTTGTTTTAATTAATTCTTCAAGATTGCCACTAATATTTTCAAGCATTAATGAAACATGTTCTCCTCCTAGAAGGTGTGGGACTATAACATAATCTGCTCCAGCTTTATATAATTCTAATGCATCAGATATGCTGTATGCAGTTAAGATTATATTAACTCTTTTCTTTCTTTTTTTAACTTCTGATAAAACAACAAGATTTGCTGTTACATCTGGAATTGTCGAGATAACTAATTCAACTTCTGTAAAGTTTATACTTTCAAGAACATCCGGGTCATTTAAATCACCATATATGCATGGTATTTTTCTACTAATTAAAGATTTTATAATATCTGGGTTATACTCTACAACAACAAAACCTTTACCTATTTTTTGTAATGTGTGAAAGATGCTATAACCAATTCTATTATACCCACAAAGTACTACCTTGTGTTTTTTCTTATCATTAAATAATTCTAGTGCTTTAGATTTCTTACCAATTTTATCTAAGAATCTTAATTTATTTGCTACAATATGATATACTTTTAATTCATATTTTATGAAATATGATGTAGTAGTTATAGAAACTAATGCAATAACTATTGCAATTGTATAAATTTCTCTTGAAATATGGCCTAATAATAATCCTTGTGCAGCGAGTATTAATCCAAATTCTGAGATTTGGGCAAGACTTAAACCAGTTAGAAATGAAACTCTTTTCTTAAAACCAAATATTGAAATAGTTAAAATTGTAACAATGGGTTTTATGATTATAACTATACCAGCTAATATAATTATTGGCCAGATTATTTTTCCAATACCACTTAATACTAATTCTAATCCTAATGATGTGAAAAATAGAACTGCAAAGAAATCTCTAAGTGGTTTTATTTTGTTTGCAATTTCATGATTATAAGGTAAGTTACCGATTGCAACACCAGCAACAAATGCTCCAACTGCAATAGAAAATCCTCCTAGATAGAAGAGAAATGCAAAAGCAAAGCATACTGCAAGGCTTATCATAAATAAGACTTCTTGTGATTTTGCAGCTGATTTGAATATTTTTGGGAATATATATTTTGTGCATATAAATGCTATTCCTACAAGTGCAGTGCCAATAATTAATGTTATAATTAAACTCATAATATTAAGATTTCCTGTTTGGTTAAGTAAAGATAATGCTATTATTGCAATTATATCTTGTGTAATTAATGTTCCAATAATTATTCTTGAGTGTAATGTATCAAGTTGTTTTTTATCTGATAATATTTTTAGCACAACCATTGTACTACTAAACATTATTATCAAACCAATATAAACAGAACTTATTGTTCCTAGTCCAAAGAAATTTCCTGTTGCAAAACCTAAAACAAAAAAGATTGCCATTTGTGCAATTGCTCCTGCCGTTGCTACTGGACCTATATTCTTTAATTTCTTTAGATTTAAATCCATTCCTACAATAAATAAAAGAAATGCTATCCCTATTTCTGAAAACATGTGAATTATTTCTAAATCTTTTACTAATCCAAAAACTGGCCCAAGAATTATTCCTGTAATAATATATGCTAAAACTAAAGGTTGTTTTGTTCTATTTGCAATAAATCCTCCTATTGCTGCTATGATAATAATTAAACCTATATCAAATAGAATATTTTCCATATCTCAACCTCTTTATAGGTATATAAGAAAGATTGTTTTTAAATGTTATTATAATTAAAGAAATAATATAAAAAATGCTCAATAACAAATGTTATTGGCACCAAAAAAGTTGGAATAAAAATAAAAAGTTACTTATTCTTCTTATTGTTCTCAATATTGAAAATATTGGCATAATAAAAAACAGTTATTTCTGTTTCTTATTATAACGCTTTCTAAATTGAGCAGCATCATTTCTGTGCTTCTTTCTATAAACTGCAGATTTACTAGGTCTAAGTTTTTCAGTTCCTTTACCTTTTTGATCTAAGTTTCTAGCTTTTCTTCCTGCACTTGTTAATCCCCTGTAAGTTCTTCCTTTCTTCTTAACTAGGTTTTTTAGTGTATCATTTGCAAGAATTTGTGGATGTTTTCTATCAATAAGTATTACTTCATACCAGATTGATTGTCCATCTTTATCAACATAATAACTATTTAGAACTTCACAATTTGTAAATTTTCTATTAGCTCTTTCTTCACAGATTTGTTGGTATGATTTTCCAAGAACAAGATTTCTCCTATTATGTTTAGGTCGTCTTCCTCTTTGATCATGAGGTCTACTATGCCCTCCCCTTCCAACTTTTTGTCTAACAATAATAAAACCTTGTTTTGCTTTGTAACCAAGAGCTCTTGCTCTATCTGGTCTAGTTGGTTTTAATATTCTTAATGTTACTGGTTCTCTTCTATAAGCAACTAATCTTTGCTTTTTTATTTCTTTAGCATTCACATCTGGTTTTTTCCAGAGTTGTTTTAAATATTTTAAATATCCCATTTTTTTCACCTATATGGATTCAGAGTCGCTAAAACTCCACATCTCCTTAAACATAATTATTTTTTCTCCTCAGCAGGTGTTTCTGCTTTAGGTTCCTCTACTTTTTCTAAAGGTTCCGGACCATACTTTAAAATTTTCATATTAATCTGTGCAGTTTTTTCATGAATAGTGTTACCTGCAACTGTTTTTCTTAATCTGATTCCGTTTCTCTTTTTCTTCTTTATACCAACACCAGAAGCAATAAGTATTTTTTTTCTTTGTATTGTATCTACATCAGATCTCATAGGAAATCCTGCAGAATCAGAACCACCTGTTATCTTAAATTCGTAACCTGGGAAGTCAATTGCTTCACCTTTTAGAACTTCATTGATTTTTTTACCTATTAAAGGTTTGCAATCATTGTCTTTTAAGTTTTTTTTAACGCATTTTTTGGTTTTTGGACAACCAATATTCAATTTAAATTCCATTTCTGTTTACCTCCGAGCTCCTTGCAATCAAGCACAAGACTCAGTTAAATCTCACTATTATACGTAGAATCCAGTTTCATTTATAAATGTTATGTGGGTAATCTAAAGAAAAGTATTTAAATATCTAATAATTCTTAAACTTCATGGTTGAAAAAAACTTTGAAGATTTTATTAATGAAGAATCAAAAAGATTGGGTTTAGACAACTTTTTTTATAATCCTGATAAGAATTATTTAGTGGCTTCTATTATAAAAAATAATAATGATAATCCTCCTAATTCTGGAGTGGATATTGCTGAAGCAGAGAACTTTTTTGCTGATATTTACCAAGAGTTGCTTAAGGATTGCCCTCAATCTGATGGTGGTCCTGAATCTTTTTGGATTATGAGAGAAAACTATTTATTTACTTAAGGAGAATTATATGGCAAATGAAACTTACACATTGGGATATTTTGGATTTTTGGCTGATGATAAGGTTAATGCTATAATTGCTGCGAGAAAAGTATATTCTGCTGAATCTTCTTCCGAGCTTAGTGTTCCAATTTTTGATAATATAAATGTGCCTCAAGGTACTTTTTTTACTCCTGAAGAATTTTATAATCTTGTTAAATTACCTTTGGGTATTGAAAGTGCTTCTAGTAATGATTTTGAGGATAATTTAGGAGAATTGATCTAATTACTTTTTCTTATCAAAAAACAAAAACCAAAGAATGATGTAGATTCCACCTAGAGTTATACAGGCATCTGCAATATTGAACACTGGAAACCAGCCAAAGTCTATGTAATCAATAATGTGGCTAAATAGAATTCTATCTAATATATTACTAATTGCACCAACTATAATTAGGTTTGTTCCGAGTTTTGCAGCACTTAACTTATCATAGAAATAAATTATGCCTCCAAGAATTATTATTGAAATCCAAAGTAAAAGTGCAGAATTTCCTTTAAGCATTCCCCAACTTACTCCTGTGTTTGCTATATAATTAATTTTAAATAAGAAATTTTCTCCACTAAAACCATTTTTAACAATGTTTTTTAAGATTCTATCAATAATAAAGAAGAGTGCAGGAATAACAAGTAACCAAATATGTTTTTTATCCTTCACTTTACCACATCGGTCTTTTATGATCGTCAGGATTTATTGGTTTACCTAATTCTCTCTCAATCTTTAGTATGTGTTGCATTAATGCATCTAATTCTGATTTTATTGAATCTAATTTAGAATTTAAGATTTGATATTCTTTTGAATCTATATTTTGTGTTGTTTGTGGTGGCTGGTTTGTTTGTTGTGTAAATCCTTGTTGATGCAAATCATTCATTGAGTTTGGTGTGGTTCCAATATTACTAGATCCAAAATTACCAAATGTTGATGAATCTTTTTCATCTTTAAAAATATCGCTTCCTGTATCCAATGGACTTCCAGTGTCTAATGGTGGACCAAGATCTTGATCAAAATCATCTTCCTCTTTTTTCTTTTTGAAAAACATTTTCTCACCTATTTATCTTTGAAGATATATTTATTATTTTTTGAGGTATGTATTTTATCATTCTAAAAGATATTTTTTCTGGATAGAATGAAACCTCGCCTGTTTTTATTTTTGATATTAAAATTGAAGGGTTATTTAATTCTTCTAACTTTTCACTAATCTTTGCTAAGTCTCTGTCACCATCACTATTAATAATCATTATTAATTTATCTGGTTCTTCCCCATTATCAATAAGCATTTTTAGTTTGTTTGTTTCAGCATTATCCAATTGAATTAATTCTTCATTTTGAACATCAAAAGCAATTATCGCTTCATCATCAGATACAATAAGATAACTCATTCCTTCTTCACTTGATTTTTTCATAGAATTAATATCACTAACTACAATAAACATTGTTACTGCGCTAATAATTATAATTACAACAATAACACTTAGTGCAAATTTTATTGTTCTTTTTAATATGCTTAGGACTATACCAATAATTAATATTGCTATTAAAATACCTACTATTATATATAACATACAATCATTTCTCCTTCTCTTATTTTTAAAGTTTCTTAATTTAATGGGTTTGTTCTAAGTCTCAATAATACTGCCTTGAAGTTCCCAACAATAAGCTGTATTTTACACGTAGTAGAAAATTTAAGCAGCTTATTGGCTAAGTTTATACTGCGAAGCAGATAATAGTTCTCCGCGGTATTATGGAAAGAAAAAGATTTTTGGGCACACCCTAATTTATTCCACCAAAACATATATAAAGCAAGAAGCTATCTTTTTCATTATGAAATATGCTGAACTTGCAGAGCTATACTCTAAGCTTGAAGCTACATCTAAGAGACTTGAAAAGACTTATTTAATCTCTGAATTCCTTAAGAATTTAAAATATAAAGATAATAATGAATTAGAAATGTTTCTTCTTTTAATTAAAGGAAATATTTTTCCAAGTTGGGACAATAGGCATCTAGGTATCTCAGATAAATTGGTAATTAAAACACTATCTTCATGTATGGGTATTAAGGCTGATAAAGTTGAAGACGAATGGAAAAAGTTAGGGGATCTAGGATTGGTTGCCGCTCATCTTGTTAATTTTAGACAACAGAGTACTTTATTTAACACAGAGTTAACTGTAAAAAAAGTTTTTGCAAATCTCAGAAAAGTTTCAGAAATAGAAGGGTTAAAAAGTGTTGATACAAAAATAAAGTTATTATCAGAATTATTAAGTAGCGCTGATCCTCTAAGTGCAAGATATATTACAAGAAGTATTCTTGAAGATTTAAGAATTGGTGTTGCAGATTCATCATTAAGAGATGCAATTGTTTGGGCTTTTTTAGATATTGATCCTCATTATAATATTGAAGAAAAATCAATTACTCCTGATAATCGTGAAGAATACAATAATTATGTTAATACTGTTCAATCAGCTTTAGACAAAATTAATAATTTTGTAGAAGTTGTAATTATTGCAAAAGAAAAAGGTCTTGAAGGATTAAAGCAAGTTAAAATTAAGATTGGAACTCCTGTTAAAGTTATGCTTGGTCCAAAGGTTAAAGATTTTGAAGAAGGTTTCAAGGTTGTTGGTAAACCTTGTCAAGCAGAGTATAAATATGATGGTTTTAGAGTTCAAATTCATAAAAATGATGGAAAAATAACTTTATTTACAAGAAGATTAGATAATGTTACAAAACAATTCCCAGATGTAGTTAGATATGTTGAAGCGCATGTTTCAGGGGATAATTTTATTTTAGATTCTGAAGTTGTTGGTTTTGATATAAAAACAGGTAAGTATCTTCCTTTTCAATCAATTTCTCAAAGAATAAGAAGAAAGTATGATATTGAATCGATTGCTAAACAGTTTCCTGTTGAAGTAAATGTTTTTGATATACTTGTTCTTGATAACAAAGAAATTTTTATTGAACCTTTTGAATCAAGAAGAAAAGTTATTGAATCAGTTATTGAAGAAAAGAAAGGTGAACTTGTTCTTGCAAGATCCCTAAAGATAGATTCAATAAAATTAGCAGAACAATTATTCAAAGAAGCTCTTGATTCAGGCAATGAGGGTTTAATGTTCAAAAATCTTGATGCATCATACAAACCTGGTGCTAGAGTTGGCCACATGGTTAAACTAAAACCCGTGATGGAAACTCTTGATTTAGTAATTGTCGGTGCAGAGTGGGGTAATGGTAAAAGATCTGGTTGGTTAACTTCCTTTGTTCTTGCTTGTTATGATCCTGCTTCAGGAGAATTCTTAGAAATGGGTAAAGTTGGAACTGGCATAAAAGAATTAAAAGATGAAGTTGGAAGTGCAACTTTTTCTCAACTAACTGAACTATTAAAACCTTATATTATTGAAGAAAAAGGTAAGTTAGTAAGGATAAATCCTAAAATTGTTCTTGAAATTGAATATGAGGAAATACAAAAAAGTCCAACATATGAAAGTGGCTTTGCATTAAGATTTCCAAGAGTCAAAACAATAAGGCATGATCGGAATGCAGAAGATGCTTCATCATTGCATGAAGTAGAAGGTTTTTTCTTTATGCAGAATAAGAGATGATTGTTTTTCTAAGAAACAAAAAAGAAAAGGGGTCGATCATACTGCTTTATGCAATCTTCTATTAAAATAGTAAGTTCTTTGCTTGCACTAATTTATATAATCTATTAATGATAGGGGTATAAACTTTCGTTTATAGAATATAAAAAAATAAATAAAAAATTAAGATTTATCGAACAATCTCAATTCCTAATTCATTAGATAATCTTTGTCTTGCAACAGCAGATTCTTTTGAATTTTGTTTTCCAAGAATCCAAGGGCTGTTAACGCCAGTGATGATAGTCATAACAGTAATTTTGCCTTTCATATCATCATCAACTCTTGCTCCCCAGATAACATTTGCATCTGCATCCATTGATTCAGTTACTAATTCTCCGATCTTATTGATGTCATCAAGAGTCATATCTGGTCCACCAGCTACATGGATGATTGCTCCAGTTGCTCCTTCATAGCTTATGTCTAATAATGGGTTGCTTAAAGCTCCTTTTACAGCTTCTTCTACTCTATTATTAGTATCTGATGCTCCAACTCCAATAGCTGCAACTCCACCATCAGTCATAATAGCTTTTACATCTGCATAATCTAAGTTTACTAGAGATGGTACAGCAATTGTTTCAACAATTCCTTTAATCATAGTCGCAATTAATTCATTTGCAACAGCGAATGCTTGTTGAACTGGTAAGTTACCTGCAATTTGAACTAACCTATTATTATCAATTACAATTACAGTATCAGCAACTTGTCTTAGTTTTTGTAAACCAAACTCTGCTTTGTCTACTCTTGCTCTTTCAATTTTGAAAGGCATTGTAACTGTTCCAATAACGATTGCTCCTGCTTCTTTTGCTGTTTGTGCTACAATTGGTGATGAACCAGTTCCTGTTCCTCCTCCCATTCCTGCACATACAAAACACATATCAGCTCCTTTTAATGTTTCTTTAATTTCTTGCATTGATTCTCTTGCTGCTTCTGCTCCTTTTTCTGGGAATCCCCCACAACCTAATCCTCTTGTAATATCTTTACCTATTAAGAATTTTTTATCTGCTTCTATAATATTAAGATGTTGTAAATCTGTATTACATGCGATAATTTCTGCTCCACTAACTCCTTTCTTGTAAAGCCAGTTAACCATATTGTTACCTGCTCCACCTGCTCCTAAAATTTTTATGTTAGCATGGCCTACTTGCATGTCTGCGCCTAACATATTTTCTTGTTGTTTTATTGCACTTTCAACGATAAAATCCATTTTCTTATTTCCCCCTTGGTTTATTTGTATTTAGTTTATATGTTTGAACATATAGTTTTTAGTATCAAAAGGCTTTTAAATGATGAGTGTAAATCAAAACAAGAAACTTCACACACAACCCCTGAAGTTGCTATTAAATGAGTTTTTGTGGGTTTTTAGACTTTTATTTTGATTAACGCCTTTTTAACTATAACTAGAATAATTGCCATAACTTATATTTAAACCTTTCTATACTGCAGTATATAATAGAAGTAGCTATTTCATGTAAAGTGTCTTCTTTCTACCGGAATATAATCCCATATCTGACATTTGCTCATATTGTTCTGGTTCTAGAATTAAAGTGTTTAATGTGATACCATATTTCTCTTTAATATTGTATATATTAGCCTTTATAGGCTCTGAATTAACGTTTCTTCCTATTACAAGTAAATTGACTCTGTCTTTTGTTTCTTTACCATACTGAGTAATATTATCTATATTTGGGTCATTTCTTACTGCTTCAATAAATTCATTAATGTGGGCATCAGAATCTTCAAATAATGTACTTAAGTAGGATATTGCATCAGTATCATTTAAAGAATATAACCTTAAAGTTTTAATCTTATTAAACTTAATTAAATTAAGTTTTAATAGCTTTCTAAGCATTCTATGGGTTGTAGCTACAGGAACTTTGCTTTCATTAGTAACTTCATTAAGGCAATACTCTTTATTTGGATTTCTTATGAAAACACCTAAAACTGCTGTTAGTTTGTGATCAATTAATCCTGTTACTGATTCTTTGAAGTTCATTGTGGCCTTTTCCTCATGAAAATATTTTATTTCTTAATATCTATCTTAGACTAGGTTATATATAAACTTTATCATGTTTGATTATATACTTTCAAATATAGAGTTCTACTTCATATATGGAGCTTGTTTCCATATTTGATATGAAGTGTTTTTAGAAGGTTTTGTTGGAATTGAGGGTTTTAGAAATTAATTAGAAATAATTACTCTTTAAGCTTTTTAGCCTTTCTCCGATATGAGCCATACTTGTCTTCATTTGAGAATTTAGCTGGTTTTGGATTGATTGTTGCAATATTGCATTCAGAACATTTATCTTCCATTGTGTATTTACTACATTTTGGACATTTCATTATGTGTTGCATTTTATTTCTCTTTTGATTTATGCACTTAAGGTGAGCTCGTTGCTGGGGGTTGCTCCATTCGGGGAAGCAGAACCAGCAAAGAACATATCGATTGAGCGAAAGTGCATTATAATTTGAAATATTACTTTTTTGCTTGAACTTTCTCAAACTTAAAGTCTGCTTTGTTCTTTTTGCAGAATTCTTCAGCTTCATCTAATCCTTTTTTAAGAATCGCTTCTGCTTCTTGATAGTCATGAGCCACTAATCTTAATCTGAACTTACTAGCTCCTAAGTATTTAACAGTTATTTTTTCTGTATCTGTTTTCTCAATCATGATTAAAGCTTTTTTTACAACTTCAACACCATTTTCTTGATAACTTTGGATTATAATATCTCCTAAGATTTCTACTTCTTTAGGTTTAATTCTTTCTTTAACTAGTTTCATTATTGTGTCTAATTCTTTTTTCTCAAGTTCAAGATCACTTAAATCATAATCTTCTTCAATCACTGCTTCGAATGCAGGATAAACTCCTCCATATTCTGCTAATGGAAATTTAGAAACTTTTTCATAAAATTTAGGAACTTCAATTTTCAAGAGTTTTGCTGAATCTTCAATTATTTTTTCAGCTCTTTGCTCTTGTTTAAGAGTGTCCATCTTTTTTCTTTTTTGGTTATCATTAACTCTTCTTAAAGATAAATCAATATGTCCTCTTTCTTTATTAATTCTAAGAACTTTGCAAACAACCATTTTGCCTTCTTTTACAAAATTGCTAAGACTTCTAATTCTACCAGGACTAACTTCAGAAATATGGATCATACCTTGTTTCCTATATTCATTTATAGTTACAAATACTGCATTGTAAGAAACTTTTCCTACTTTGCATAGAACTAATTCTCCTTCCTCAGGAAATCCTTTTTTATATAGTAACATAGTAAATATGAAAAATAAAAATTAATTTATCCTAAAATCTCAAGAATTCTTGCTTTAATCTTTGTTTTGCCGCCAGTTGATTCTGCAATTTCATTCTCACAAACAAGACATTTTATGTTGCTAGCTGACTTGCCAAAGATAATTTGTTCATTCTTGCATTTAGGACATCTAACTTTAACAAATTTTGATTTTGTTTCTTTTAATTTTTGATTTGATTGAGTCATTTTAAATCAGTTCCACTTTTTTAGCTCTTATTCCTTTTTTCTGAGCGTGACTTTTTTTACAAACTGAACATTTGTATCTAAAATCGGTTTTTTTAGTTAATTTTTTACCAGTACTTTTCCATTTACTAATTGGCGGTCTTGAACCTAAACTACCTAAATTACCAGTTCCTTTACCAAAACCAGTTCTTTTTTTAGATCCTTTACCCATTGGGTGTGCACTATTAGGTGCTTTTCTTTTAGCTAATGAAACAATATGTTTTGTATGTTTTTTACAAAAAGGACATAATCTCATCATTTCTTTAGGTTTCTTCATTTTTATTCCTTTATTTATCTTGATGCATCCGCTTGTCTTTCTAATTCTAATTTCTTTTGAACTATAGACGAGTTTGGACTTAATTGAAAAGCATTAATAATTTCATCTGCAAGTGCTTGTTCTGCACTTTTCTTTTTATTAAAGCATTTTTGGTATGCTCCTTGTGTCATAAGTTTTAGAACAATGTCAACTCTCCTTTGAGGGGAAACTTCAACTGGTTTTGGGTATCTTGCTCCACCATATTGTATTGTAATTATTTCTTCTCTTGGTGCACCATTTTCGATTGCTTTAACAAGAACTTTAATTGGGTTTTCTCCAATTTTCTTTTCAATTATTTCTAGTGCTTTAATTACAATTTGGGTTGCTGCATTCAATTTACCTGTATTATGTCCAGAACTATGTTTATGTTTTCCTGATTTGTGTCCAGAAACCATAATTCTATTAATTAGTCTTTCTACAATAAAGGATCTTGATTTGTGAAATTTATTTCCTGCGTATTTACCACAAGTTTTTGGAACAACTTTTGGTGCAAGAGTAATATATCTTTGTAAGCCTATATCTTCTACTTTAATGCCTTCTGTGCTCCATCTGTTGAATGCTAAAATTCCTGTCATTTTTTATTTTCACCTATATTAAATATGATTATACTATATATTTATCTTATGTGGTGGAAATTTGGTTAATTTATAAATGTATTGCTTAAAGAAATAGTTATATTATTTTGGTTGGTTAAATTTTTTGATAATGAAAATTATTAAATGTAAATCTCAATCAAATTAAAACATATTTATTGGCATTTAAATGTATTAAACAATAATATTTTTAAAGAAGTAACCTAATTAAAGATATATAAACAGCGGCTGTTTTGTTCAAATACTTTTGTAGTGTTTGGGCAAAATAGCTTATTTTATTGTTAGGTTTTAATATGAAATTAGTTTATATATTTGTTGTAATTCTTGTATTGATGCTAGGAGTATCATCATATTTTCTTAATAGTGTTCAGAGACCGGATTCTATAACTGGAACAATGACTAAAAACACAGGTAATTTATTAACTGGTTATGCAACTGGAGGACAACAAGACAATCCTTTAAACCCGGTCCTTGTTGTTAGCGGTGATGTTGATTCTTGTTTTATTTATAGAGTTAGTTGCCCAGATGAAACAAAAACTTTATTTCGTGTTTCAGAAATTGATTGGGGATTTGTAGGAGGATCTCATGTTGTAGCTTTTGATAATAATGACTTTTCTTGGAGAATGTGTTGTAAAGATATATTGGATGTTGGAGATGATAGAAACTTTGCATTATTCCATACAAGCCAAGACTTAATGACACTAGTTACAGACGCAAATAAAGAATGGGGATCTCATGTGTTCGACACTAATTCTCCAATCCCAAGTAATGACCAGAACCCAAAAATTGGAAATTATATAGAATACACAGACGAAAACAATTGCTCAGAAGGATACAAATGCATAATAAAAACATCACCACTAGAAACAAACAATTATGATTTCTACAACTCACACATATGGCCATGCGATACAACATTCAACACAATAAACATGACAAGCATATGCTACAAACCAGAAAGCGAAACAAACTGCCAAGGATACGAATATCCTTGTGATTGGGAAGGAATAGCTTACGTAGATGACCAATGGGTTTATTGCAGCTTTGGATTAGACGACGAACAAATACCAGCATATCCTAATGCAGAACATGAAGAAGGAATATGTTGTGCACCAGGAGAAGTTAAAACTTATGATAGTTTTATTGATGCTTATATATGTGAAGATTTCGAAGAGTGTGGTTTTAATATTGAATCACGTGATTGTTATTTACCTGGAACAAACCCCCTAACAGGAGAACCAGTTGGTTATTTTGAAGAAGAATATTTTAATCAAGAAGGATGTGTTAATTGGGAAACAGAAACATCTTGTTGCTATAACATAGAAAAATTTGAAGTACTTGGTAATTGGGTTTGCCCAATAAATAGTTTTAATAATTAAATAAATAATTTTTTAATCATTAATTTCTTTTTATTACTTAATTCTTTCATAGGAGGAATAATAGAAAAAGCATTACTAATTTTTTCACTAATAATAACTGCATTATCAGGAAGATCTTCTCTCTGCAAAATTTCCGACTCATCTTTAACAACAACATCAATAGGAGAATAACCCAATAATTTACTTAAGTAAACTTCTTTACCATTAATATAAGTGGTATAATCATATCTAACTTCATCATAAACATTGTTATTTCTAAGACTTCTACTTTGCTCAGAACCAGGATCAGTATCTGGACCATAATTTTCCAATAGTCTAGAATACATCCAATCACACCAAGCCATATCAATCACAGTAGGAAAATCAGAGTGAGCCCCATTTTGAGCAAAAACACTAGGCAATAAATAATCTTGATCAGTATGTGGCCCCAACAATTGCATTGCCTCTTGACTAATAACTGCTTGACCAATACCATCTTGATAAGTTGCTTTACCGCCAATTACAACATGACCATCCCTATAAAGCCCATTCATCCCAGAACCAGGAATAGTAGTATTCCAACGATAAATTAAAAAACCAATACCTGCATTCTCTACGCATTCATCAACACTGGTTGCAATCAAAGTGTCACCAGTTTCATGAGTTGTTATGAGCCCTCTTGTAGCTTCGTAATAATAATCTAAAATATTTACAACTCTTTGAACCTCTTCTGGAGTAGGATTGTAACCCCAACCATTAGCATCACAAATAGTTAAATTAACATTAGCAATATGTCTAACTGTGCTTGAACCAAGCCATCTAAAACTTTGATCAAATCCTTCCATGTAAGGATCATAACCAAGACCACCATCATATAAATCAGGAACAAGAGTAAAATCTAAATAAGTATCATCATTAAATTCAATTAATCTATTACTATCATAATAATCTTCTTTTGTTATATGAAGAATTGCATTATCCCCATAATCAAAAAAAGCTATAAA
>Ga0257125_1000047_pt1 | contig 170106 bp, 197 predicted proteins | sample SI106_200metaG_FD_190183 | JGI IMG/M metagenome (GOLD analysis project Ga0257125, IMG submission 190183) | Marine microbial communities from Saanich Inlet, British Columbia, Canada - SI106_200 | ecosystem: Environmental > Aquatic > Marine > Inlet | place: Canada: British Columbia | collected... | reverse complement strand
TATTTATTTGAAGAAAAAGAAATTCGTGATTTATTTACAAAAGCAGGTTTTAAAATTATTAAAGAACAAAACAGTGAAATGATGATTCGCTTCATAGCAAAAAAAGAATAATCATTTCAAGGGAATCGTCATCGGAGGTCGAGAGTTTACGCGAGGAGAGAAAATTAAAATGGAGATAACGGCGAGCGTGGGCTCGAGTTACTAAAGACGATTCTATAAAATAAATTTCCACAGAAATTTATCAAAATTAGTTTTCTATTACACTGTAGCTTTTCTTTTTCTAAAAGAAAAACCCAAATGATGATTAGATTTATAGCCCAGAAGTCCTAATTGAAGAGGCCTCTCCTCTAAGATATTTTTCAATCTCCATTGCAACATACTGTGAAGTTCTATCTCTTGTACGTAAAACCCCTCCCAACTTAGAAAGAACACTTTCTGGAAGAGTTTGTTTTGGTTTAGAAACAAGAAGCACAGGAGGAACTCCATCTCTTTGAGCCTTGTCAGCAAAAAAACTTAAATAGCCTTGATTTTCAAAAATTCCTCTCTGAGGTCCAACTAAACAAACCCCATCAAAACCAGTTAAATCAGAAGGCAAACTATTTCTAGAAGAAAGGACTATTGTGCTTTCTTTTCCATTTAAATAACCATCAACTGCTTTAGCAAATCTTACACTTGGTCTTTGGGCAACATATAACATTCTCATACAAAAACAGCTCAAAACTAGTTTTTAAAGATTATTTTCCTCTAGAATATTCTTTTACTTGCAAAATTAAAATGTAAAAATATTTATAAAGAAGTTCTTCTCATTAAATTAATGAGAAAAGAGAGGCAGATAATTATTGCAATTGGAACATTAATCCTTATCTTAATTATTCTTTTTTTCTCCCAAAATCAAATTTCTTTTTCTCCTGAAGAAGCATTTGAAGTAACAAGAAATATTTCAACACCAGAACTAAATAACATAAGCAAAGTCAATATTACAATTACAGTTAAAAAACAACTAGACAAATTAATTTTCGCAGAAACAATCTCTGGAAGCTTTTCGGCAAATAATATTTATCCTGCAGAAGAATCCCTTTTAATCAACGGAACAGAAGGAGTAATCTTTTGGCAAATAGAAGACCTCTCCCCGGGAAAATATGCTTTTGGGTATGACTTAATCCCGAAATCAAACCTTATAATCGAAGGAAAAATAGGAGGCAATGCCGAAGAACAAGAATATGAATTAGTATTGCCAAATAAAGTAATAACTGTACAACCAGAAGAAGCACCTGCAACCCCCACAGTAGTTCCTGCAGGAGGAAACAATCCAGGAGGGGGCGGAACAAGAGGAGGTTCAACTCCAACTCAACCCCAAAATAATTCAGAAACATCAACTTCAGAAGAAAATCTAAACCAAGAAAACCTTGAAGCAGAAAATGAAGATGAAATTGACAGCAATGCACAACAAGAACAAAATCAAGAAAAAACAACTCCAAAAAAAATAATTTACTATCTAATTATGGGAATAATCTTAATATTAATCTTAATTCTGATTATAGTCTTCATAAAAATAAAAAAAGAAAACAAAATTATTCAAGAGGCAAAATAATGAAAACAAAAATACTTATCACAACAACATTAATTCTACTTTTACTTTCATTAAATATAATTTTAGCAGAAGAAGAAATTTATGAAGAAGATCAAAAAGATTTCGCACAAAAAGTAATTAGATGGACAAGAGGAGAAACAACTTTCTCAGAAATTATACAAAGAGTAAAAAATGTAAAATTCCAAAAACAAAACTTCTTAACAAAAATAAAATGTAAATCAAAACAACTCTTCAATGGAAAAGAATGTATAAATTTGCAAGAGATAGGAGAAATAACTCAAAACATTGTAGAAGAAAAATTACAAATCCCTTCTCAAAATAAAATCAACATTGATTTCAAACACCAAGACAGCGGAGTAAACCAAGTAACAAAAGATTCAGAAGGAAACACATACGTAACTGGATTTTTTTCAAGACAAGCACAATTTGGAGACATAATTGTAGAAACATGGGAAGAAACAAAACAAACAGAAAAAGAAGAAGCACAAGCCCAATTTAAAAAATATAAAATGCCCTCTTTTCTCGCTTCACAAGATGCATTTATTGGAAAAATAAATTCTCAAGGAGAATGGGAATGGGTAAAAACAATTGGAAGCAACAGACGCCGAATGAATGATGCGTTTGGTTTATTACTTCCAGGAGTAGTTAAACCAGAAGGAATCCAAATTGGGGAAGACAATAATCTAGAGGTTTTAATTAATTCTAATCATAATTCTTTTTTTAGCAATAGTGAAATACAAAAAATAGGAGAATCTCCTTTACTAGTAAAAGTAACAAAAGAGGGAAACTGGCTTGAAGCTAAAAACCTCTTAAACACAAAAAATTTAGATTTAAAAGAATCTGAAAATAAAATTGTAAAATTAACAAACAAAGCAGCATATACTTTTGGTTCAAGAACTCCCTGGTCAAACCAAATAATAAAACAATTTGTTCAAAAAACAGATCTAGATGGAAACAAAATTTGGTTCAAAGAAATAGACAACAAAAGCATTTATTTTTCTCCAAGAGTTACTCTTCACGACATGCAAACAGACAAAAATGAAAATCTCTTTGTCTTAGCAGAATTTTACAACAAAGTTCCAATAAACGGAATCTATGCAAAAAAAGAATTAGATTTAGAAAAAACTTCTTCAATCAAAATTGAAGACACTGAAATAAAAACAAACTACCCTCTAAATAGAAAAGGAAATGGTTATACAGAAATAGGAAAGAAATTCATTCTTAAAATAAATCCTGCTGGAAAAATAATAAACACACTTGAATTCTCTGGAGAAAACTTTACAATAAGTAAAATGATTATCAAAGACGAAGAAATATTTATTTTTGGAAGATACACAAAGAATGCAGTTATTCAAAACAAATTATTAAAACAACATCCAAACGCAATAGACCTTGTAAGAGGAGGAGTTAAAAATAAAGAAACTAGATTTATAGCAAAACTAAATAATCTTGCAGAAATACAGTGGATAAAAACATTTGTTAACTATAATGGAATAAATGACATCCTAATAAAAGAAAACAAAGTTCTAATGATCGGAATGAGTAGTCAAGTACTTGGGGGAGCACACATTGGAGGATTAAATCTAATTCCCTCAAATCAAGGGGCAACTTCAGCTCTTGCCAAAAATATAAATTCAGATATTTTTATTGCAACTCTAAATAAAGAAAATGGAAATTGGGAATCAATAAAAACAATAGGGGAATTAAAATCAGAAATTCTTAAAAATTCAAAAATAATAAACAACAAATTAATTTTAACTGGAACAGTTGGGGACTTTATCCAAAGTAGTTTCAAACTAGACGGATTTATTTGGGAAGTAGAAATATAATCTAAAAACTACTTCTTTTTATCAACATCTTTTTTCTGAAACACACCAACCATTTCCATAAAACTCTTTTTCTCAAAACCAGTAACTTCCAAATCAGGCAACTTCAAATTAACTTTCAAAATCCCCATTCCGGAGATAAAAACAGTTGCAATCAAAAAATCAACACCCTGAATATTTTGTAAAGAAAACAACATCTTCTGAACATCCTTCTTAATCTCTTGAGCTTTCATCTCATCTTCAATCTTCACCTGAACTTCTTTAAAATCAAAATCATAATTCGCTAAAAGTTTTTCAGGTGCTTTTCCATCAATACTTTCAAGAGGAACTTTCTGAAGCCCACTCTCTAATTGAAAACTAAACATCTTTTTAACAGAAGGAACATAAAAATCAAGATGCTGTTTCTGATCTTTTCCACTTAAATCAACTACAAAAAACCCTGAAAACAAATACGCATCTTCAAACTCTTTTTTAAAATTATCAAACTCTTGAGATGCATACAACTTTTCTAAATAAAATTGAAGATTCATTTTAATCATACATAAAAGGTCCCTTGCCAAAAAAAGGAACAAGATTTACAGCAACATAGGCATAATCCCTCGCAACATCACAACATGCCCCTCCAACAGCCATTGTATTGTCTCTTAAAGCTCTTAATGCAGAACAAAATTTATCTCTTCTAGAACTTTTACTTCTTGACTCACTCCAATCAACAACTTCTTCTCTACTCATTCTCTCCCTTCAATCTCTTTTTTCAATTTAACAATAAACTCACCAACAGAAAAATTCTCAATCTTCTTATTTCCTTTAACCCGAACTGCAACACTTTCAGCTTCCTCTTCTCGATCTCCAACAACAATTACATAAGGAATCCTCATTATAGAAGCATCTTTAACTTTTGACTGAACAGTTGTTGAACTAAAATCAGCATCTAACCTAATTCCCGGAACAGCTTCTCCAATCTTCTTAATAATCTCTTCAGCATATTTTCTATTCTTATCTGTAAAATTAATAACTCTAACTTGAACTGGAGCTAACCAAGTTGGCATCCAACCTTTATAATGTTCAATTAAAATCCCCATAAATCTTTCAAGACTTCCATAAAGAGTTCTATGTAACATCACAGGCCTCTTCTTCTTATTATCTTTATCAGTATATTCTAATTCAAATCTTTCAGGCATAGACATATCTAATTGAAGAGTAGCTGTCTGCCATTCTCTTCCAAGTGAATCTGTAACATGAAAATCGATCTTCGGCCCATAAAAAGCACCATCTCCTTCATTAATCTTATACTTCAATTTCTTTTTCTTTACAACTTTTTTCAAAAGAGCTTCTGTCTTATCCCAAATCTTATCCGAACCAATTCTCTTCTCTGGCCTAGTAGAAACTTCAACCCGAAATGAAAGCCCAAACACTTTGTAAACAAAGTCCACTAAATCTATAACTTTCTCTAATTCTTCTTCAACTTGTTTATCTGTACAAAAAATATGTGCATCATCTTGTGTAAACTGAATAACTCTAAAAATCCCTCCAAGTACACCTGACAACTCTTGCCTATGAACTTCTCCAAGCTCTGCAACTTTTAATGGGAACTGCTTGTAACTTTTTGGAGAATTTTTATAAACAATCATCCCCCCTGGGCAATTCATTGGTTTAACTCCAAGTTCTTTATTATCATACTCTGTCAAAAACATATTTTCTTTAAACTTTTCCCAATGCCCGGAAATCTTCCACAGAACATTACTCAAAATCTGAGGCGTCTTAATCTCTTCATATTCTGCTTTAGAATGAACCTCTCTCCAAAACTTAATTAATTCTTTTCTAATTATCAAACCATTATTGTGCCAAAAAACCATTCCAGGCGCAGTCTCTGAAAAACTAAACAAATCCATTTCCTGCGCAATAATCCGATGATCATTATCCTTCAATTTACTCTTATCCAAAACCGTCTTTGAAATTTCTTTAATCAATTGCTTTGGATCATACTCTTCAGCACTCTCATCTCCAGAAATCTTCAATTCACGACTTAATTCACTCATTGGATGTCCTTTAGTTTTCATCTCAAATGTTTTATAATAACCAAAAGGAGCCTTGGCAACTTTGAAATCCTTTTTCAACAACTTCTCAGCTTCATCTAAAACTTTAACCGCATTATCTGGACTAGCTAAATTACTAGATAAATGTGCATATGGATAAAGTACAATATTATTAACATTCAACTGGTCTGCAATTTTTTTAACTTCATTCACCATCTCTTCTGCACCAGAATCTCCTTTCTCTACAGCAGTAAAAATAACAAGTGGATCATCCTTAACCTCTGTCTCAACCATCTCTTTCTCATCAAGCCCAACTAAACTTTTAATAGCCTTCTTCAATGGCTTAAACTTAATATAATCAGTGTGTAAACTTAAAATCTTCATGTTAACTAAAAAGGATTTATATTTATAAAACTATGGAAATCATTCCGCGGTTGTCGTAACCTTAGCTTTATACATGCTAAAACAAAAGCTTTATTATTTAAATAATCTTCTATATTCCAAGAAAGAGCAATCAAAAGCTTTATAAATTACTATCCGGTGGTGGTGGCATGAATCCAGCTGAAAAATACCTTACAGAGAAGAGAAGAGAAGACACCAGAAAGAACTGGCAAAAAGAAGAAAGAAGAAACACAATTAGCGCAATTTCTAAATTAGTAACTTTGGTGGTTGGGGTTCCTGCTGCGATTATTGGGGCAGTAAGAACATATGGCTCTATTGAGGAACCCATTCTACCTGAAGAACCAATAGCAATTGTAGAACCTGCAAACAAAGAGGAAACTACAAATCCAGTAACGACAGATACAGCCCAACCAACACCAGTTCCGATCCCCACAAAAACCTATCCTAATCCGCTATACACTGCAAAAGACAATTTTGCCCAAGATTCAGACACAATGCTTTTAGCAAGAGCAATATACGGAGAAGGAAGAAGAGAAGTAAAAAAATATCCTGACTATATCAAAGGGGTTATGGCATCTATATTTGAAAGAGCAGAAGACAGAGGAAGCTCATTAAGAGAAGAAATTTTACGAACAGGAAAAAATGAAAAAGGCGTAACAGTACATGCATATACTTGTTTTAGTCCAGCAGATAAAAATTATGATAATATTAGAAATCCCGATACAAAAAGTTGGGAGAAAGAAGCATGGGAAGCATGCTATGATCTAGCAAAAGCAACTCTAGCAAATAAAGATGCGGAGGGAAACCCAATTACCCCAGATGGTTTTGACGAAGTCATAGGTTACTACGTAGGAAGAAAAGCAGGCTATGACAAAAAAGCAGTTGCAAAAAGAAGAGGAATTCCAAGTTGGGCATATAAAATGAATAATGAGGGGTACTTTATATTAAGTGGAAGTAAAACAAGAATCCCAAGAAAACCCGCAAAAGAAATCCCAGTTGGAAATCAAACAGCTTTTTTCTATACATTTAAAGAATAATCACTTATACAAAAACTTATCAATCTTCTTTTCAGCTAACTTTCTTTTTGCTTGATGTTCTTTAAGAAAATCATTTATCTTATCAATTAAAATCTTTTTCAACTCACCAGTCAATAATTTTCCACTTCGATAATCTTCTTCAATCTTTTTCAATTTATCATCATCAAATTCAAAATACTTTAACCACTGAAATGAAACATCTATATCTGGATTTCCTCCATTTTTCCGGTGATCTTCAATTGTATCTCCTCCTCCGGAAAAAGCATATTTGTTAATTTTTCTTTTAACTTCCTTCGGAGAATCCGTTGTCAAAATAGCATGATCTGGATTTGAACTCCCCATCTTTCCTTCAACCCCCACAATTGGAGGCATCATCTTCGCATGAATAATCGCAGGCTTCATGTGTCCAAGCTTTTGAACAACATCTCTTGACAATCTAAAATGCGCATCTTGATCAACCCCCAAAGGAATTAAACAAGGCCTCTTCTCATTTCTCAAAACATTCGGCAAGAATACCGGAACAGTTTGCATCGCAGTATAAAAAATACTCCCAATATTATTTGAATCATTAAAACCAAAAGCCGACTTAATAGTAGAAAAAGTAATCTTCTTTGCAACTTTGATTGCCTCAGGATACATAATCCCCGCATGCTTTGTATCAACAATAAAATGCGTCTTCTTAACATCAAACCCTAAAGCAATAATGTCCAACATATTCTCCTTTGTCCATTTCTGAATTTCCTCATAGCTTTTATCCTTAAACAAAAACTTCTCATCATCTGTAAACTGAAACCACAACTCAACATCAAACTTATCCTGCAACCATTTAGTAAATCTCCAAGTCGCAATATGCCCCAAATGAATCGGCCCAGACGGCCCACAACCAGTATAAAGAAAAAACTTATTTCCCTTATCATATTCATCTAACACCCAATTAATATCTCTGTGTGCAAAAAAAATCCCTCTCCGAATATATGGATGAATCTCCCCAGTAATCTTTTCAATTCTATCTAACTCCTTATTTCCAAGTTTCTTAATCCCAAATTCCTTAATCAATCTATCATAATCAATTTTCCCCTCAACATCATACGGATTAACTTTCATCTCTTTCTTCATAAACAAACTAACAAAACGCAATTTATAAATCTAATCAATAATAAAAATAAAAAAATCCCCTGCCCCAAAAGGAGCAGGGAAAAAGAGGTTTCTTTTATATGACAAAAGAAGTATGATTATTCAACTTCTTCAACAGTTATTTCAATGTTCTCTTCATCTTCCAAAGAACCAACATTGATTTTATAATTGTCAAATTTTTTATGGGATCTTGCTCTAATTGTTTTTGTAATTGTTTCTCCATCTTTCTCAATCTCTACTTTAACAATTTTCTTACCCCAAGGTTTAGGGAAAATTTTCAAAAACTTTTCTCTCCTAATTTCAACAGGAGTGATAGTTAAATCTTCATCTAATTCTCTAGTTTCTACTTCCAAAGAACCATCTGTCTTTTCTTTTCTAAATCTAACAACTTCCTTAACTCTTGTTTTCATAACTTTGGGTTGATTCTCTTTAAGAATCCCGACTTTATGGGGTGAAATTACAACCATTTCATATTCTCCATTTTTAATCAAAAGAGTCCCTTCTAAAATTGAAAATAGATCATATTTTACAACTTTACCTTCAAACTCTCCTTCATAAGCAATTGAATCAGCTTTCCCCTGCGAACCAGGAATAAAAAAATTAAATTCAACTTTTCCATCAGCAATGATTCCATCAACAAGATAATTTCTACCATCAATAGCAATTTTTCCTTTAAGATTTTGCTCATTTTTTAGAAGATGCAAATTAATAAATTTCCCTTCATAAACCGCATCATCTTCAGAAGTGTGACGTAATTCTTGTTTAGCATAACCAGTTCCACTTATATAGGGAAGATTGTAATACTTAAATTCAACTTCATTCTCATCTTGAATCATTGATTCTTCTTCAGAAGCATCAATTACCATTGTCTCAATTGACCCTTCTTCTACCTGAGTTACCAACTCTTCAGCTAGCACAACAAAAGTTCCAGAAAACATCAAAGCCATTAAAGCTATTGCCATTATTCCGTTCTTCATTTTTGTTTTTTGTTTCATTTTATTTGTAACCATTATTTAAACCTCCCGGCTTATTAATTAAGATTTTACAATAAAAAAACTATATAATAATTAGGTGGAACCATCTGGAACCAAGATTACTTAAGTCTAACAACTTTATTCTTACCTTCGCCTTCTCTAAGAATCAATTTCTTCTTCTCAAGATTAATTATATATCGAGAAAACGACGCCTTAGGAATATCAAGAACCTTCCGAATCTTTTTTTGCCTCATTGGTTTTTTCATCAACAACTCAACAATATCTTTTTCTCGATCATTTATCAGGGGCATAATTATCTCCAACTGATCTTTTTTCTTAATCTTCTTTTTCCTGGTTAAAAAGAAAACAAACACAACCACCAATAAAACAAAACCCAACCAATAAATCCAATTTGAATCCTCTACTTCCTCAACAGTATAAGAAACACCAAAATCAAGTTTCTCATTTTCCCCAAATAAACTAATCATCCCATCACTTAAATCAAGAATGTTATCAATACCATTAACCCCTGTAATCATTCCAACATTTGAAGGAAGATAAATATCCAAGAGAATATCTTCGTAGATTGCCAAATCCAATGCAAAAGTCCAAACACCTCCACTCTTACTAGAAAACATCTCAGTCCTCCCCCTAACTGTTTTGCTTGAAAGATCAAAAACCAAACCAGGCTCATCTATCCCCACATCTGTACTAATAACAAATCTTGCAGAACCAGATTCACTCAGATAAATATCTCCAGAAATATAACTAGCTGAAACAAAATTACCCAATAAAACTACAACTAATAAAAACATCACCACATTTTTCATAACAAAATTAACCATTTATTATTTAAAAACATATCCCAACATATCTATCGTGAGGGGAAAATATTTATAAACAACAATTAACTCAGTTTAACATGAAAAGAGGCTTAATTGTATCATTAATTTTACTTGTATTAGTAATCCAACTTGCTTCTGCAGATATTGTAATAAGCCAGCAACCAAAAGAATTTTACAACTTAGGAGAGATTGTTGTTACCCCAATAAAAATAGCAACATTAGGTGGAACAAATGATTTTTTCACAATCAAATTAATTTGTAACGGACAAGAAACAGAAGTCCATAAAGAATATGTTGCAATAATCGCAGGAGATGAAAAAGCAATAACTTCAACAATTCCTTTAATCAGCACATTCACTTCCGGAAGAACCTCTGGAACATGCAAACTAAAAGCAAGCTTAGGAGAAGAATTCATATTAACAGAAAACTTCAAGATAACAAATAAACTAACAGTAAAACCCTTAAGTGACCAATTTGAACTAGATCCAGGAGAAGAACTAATTATCGAGGGAGAAGCAATAAAAGAAAACCAACAAGCTGCAACAGGATTTGTTGAGATTACAATCTCTGGAGAAGAAGGGGAAATTGTTGCAGAGACAACAGACACAGTAAACGGAGGGTATTTTTTTGCAACAATCTCTTTACCTGAAAACTTGGGATCAGGAAAGTATTTAGTAAAAGCAAGAGTTTATGAAAAAGATTCTGAAGATAAAATTACAAACCAAGGAGAAACTTCTTATTATATTACTGTATCTCAAATACCCACAAACCTAGAAATCTTTGTAGAAAACAAAGAGATAACTCCAGGAACATCAATCAAAGCAAAAGCAATATTAAGAGACCAAGCAGGAGATAATATTCCTGCTTCAACAATAATAACAATAAGAGATTCTCTAGATAAAATCCTTGAAGAAACAGACAAAGCAACAGATGAATTTCTAGAATATTCAACAACATACAACACACCTCCTCAAGAATTAAAGATAACAGCAAGCTCTGGCCAACTAACAACAGGAGAAACAAGAGTAAGAATAATAGAATACCAAAAAATACAAACTGTTTTAGCAAATAGAACATTAACTGTGGAAAACAGAGGGAATGTTTATTACAACCAATCAATATTAGTGAAAATAGGAACAGAAACTAGAACAATCAACCTAAATCTTAAGGTCAACGAACAAGAAAAATTTGTATTAACAGCTCCAGATGGAGAATATGAAGTAGAAGTTATCAGCGAAGGAGAAGCACAAGTAACAAGCAGAGTAATGCTAACTGGAAATGCAATTGACATAAAAAAAGTCGGAGAAGGAGTAATTAAAGTTGCAAGAAACCCAATCGTATGGATATTTATTATAATAGTCTTAATTGTTGTGGCATACATGTTTTTCAAAAAAGGCTACAAAAGAAGCTTCTTTGGTAAAATGCCAAAATTAAGAAAAGAAAAAAAATTAGGTCAAAAAGCTGAAGAGAAAATAGAAAGCTCAGGAGAACTAATTAAAACAAAGAATAAAGCTGAACTCTCTTTATCAATCAAAGGAGACAAACAACCTGCTTCAGTTGTATGTTTAAAAATTAAAAACATCGAAGAAATTAAATCAAAAAAATCAGGCGCAGATGAAACACTTCAAAGAATAGTTACAAAAGCAGAAGAACAAAAAGCAGCAGTATATGAAAACAAAGAAAGTATTTTCTTTATCTTTTCTCCAGCTAATTCAAAAACATTCAAGAACGAAATAACCGCAGTAAAATTCTCACAAGAAATGCAAAGAATATTAAGAGAGCATAATAAAAAATACAAACAATTAATTGGATTTGGAATCTCAATTAACTATGGGAACATCGTAGCTAATAAAGACAAAGAATCAATGAAATTTATGAGCATGGGAACATTAATCACAGCATCAAAGAAAATTGCATCAATCTCAAAAGGAGAAGTTCTACTAAGCCAGAAAATAAATGAAAGATTAAAACACGATGTTAAAACAGTTCCCCAAGAAAAAGAAGGAATTAAAGTATTTACAATAAAAGAAGTTATGAATAAAAAAGATCATTCAAACTTCATAAGTGGATTTCTTCAAAGACTTGAAGACGGCGAGAAAAAATAATTATTTCAACTTCAAAACACTCTGAACAACAGCATGTGGAAGCTCAGGATGTTTAACTTTTAATCCATCAACAAATTTTCCCAATTTAGAAGATTGTGTCTTAACTTTTTTAGATTTCAATCCTCTCAACTTAACATACAATTCAACTTCTTTATCTAAGAATAAAATCAAGGGTTTGATAGTTTTTCCTTCAACCGGTTGCTTATTTTTCAAATCAAATTTTCCATTAATAACTTCCTCAACAACTTCAAAAGCAACAACATCATTTGTATCTGCTAAAGCAATCTTATTTCCCCCTTTATGAACTAGCTCAATTCTTCCTTTACCAGCATACATCTCCAATAAATATTCAAGCACAACATCTTTTTTATTGTGACCAACTTTATCTCCAATCTTGAACATATCAAACTTCCGGATAGTATAAAGAAACTTTTTCTCAAACCACCGAAGAAAACAAGTCTTACAAACCTTTCTCTTATTTGTAAATTCATACACTGGTTTTTGTTCACAAAGTTTACACATAATTAAAAATAGAAATTCAAAGTTATAAACTTTCCCTAACACCTGAGGCAACATCTGGCTTGTTTGTTATAATGCCTTCAATAACCTCTTCTGAAAAAAGTTTCTCCATATGATTTTTATCTTTAATAGACCAAACCAAAACAGAAATTTTCTTCTCTTTTGCATATTCTAAAGAAGCTTTATTCAAATATCTATAATCAGGAATAAAATATTCAAAACCATTCTCAACACAAAAATCAATAGAATCCTTAACTACTTTTGAAAAACCAAGCCTCTCTTTCAACAAACCAATCCCTCCTATCCCTTTTAATAAAACCAAACCCAACTTTATTTTAGAATTAAATTCTTTAATTTTTTTCAAAGAATCTAATTTAGCAGAAGTAATCATAAAATCTTCTGTCTTTAATTCTTCTAAAATTAGATCAAGAACTTCTTTTTCATAACCTTCTTCTTTCAACTCAATATCAAACTTAATCTTTGATTTATATTTTTTAAGAACATTTTCCAAAATAGGAACTTCAAATCCAGAGGCAGTTTTCAATTCTTCATAACTTAAATCAGAAATCTTCTCTTCATTAACAGAATCATCATGTATAACAGCATAAACTCCATCTTGTGTCTTCCTCACATCAAATTCCATAAAATCTGCTTTCATCTCAACTGCTTTATCAAACGCTTCATACGAATTATCTTTTTCATAAGCAGACGCTCCCCTGTGCGCAATAATTAATTTCCCCCCCATATTGAGATTATCAGAGGGAGATTTATAAACTTCTCCTTTAGAAAGACTCCCCAATAAAATTAAGACAAAGACAAAAACCAACAATGAATAAACCATTCCTCTTTTCATAAATAACTACCTCAAAATATCTTTAATAAGATTGCTATCTTCAAAACTATATCTTCCACTTACCAAACTTGTCTCTTTCTTTTCTCTCAGCTCCTGTCCTATATGCTTCCTGAAGCTTCTCAGCATCTTTTTTTCCTTTTTCAAGAGAATAGTAAACAGAAGGCTTTCCTTTAACCCCTTCAACAACAGTTTTGAACTTTTCAATTATTTCGCATTCTCTTTTGTCTCGTGCAACAATAAACCAAACTCCTTTGAGGAAAAAATGCCTTCCAATATAAACTAAACTCAAAACATCTTCTTTAATCAAATCATTCTGTAACAAAGCATTAAATCTTCGCTCCAATTCTGATTCACAAAGCAAACATCCTCCCCCCGGAGTTGGATATTTCATATTAAACTTTTTAGCTAGTTCCATTTGTTTTCCCCTATTTCTCCCTCTTATTCCTGCTTCAATCAACGGTCTCTTTAATTCAAAACCAATTGCATTATCAATAACTTTCATCGCACCAGGTGTCTGTGTCATTGGCCTTTGCCCTGTAACCTCTCCTGTTGCAATAACTTTAATTTTTTTAGAATCTGCATATTCCTTAGCTTTCTTAAACATAAAAACCTTACAATCTCTACACGGATTAGCTCCTGAACCTGTCCCATATTTTGGATTTTTCAAGAGCTCAATATATTCCTCAAAAAGCTCCCCCTTGTTACAATCAAACACAGTTAACTTAACATCATTCATTTGAGTAAATTTAAAATTACAATTCAAATCACAACAACCACACCCAAAAGGCAAAGCAAAATGCAGTGCCTCAATTTCATAACCTTCTTCTTGCAACAACTTCACAGCAAGCCGACTATCTAATCCTCCTGAATATAATACTAATGCTTTCTTTTTCATAAATAAATAGACAAAAATTAGTTTAAAAAGGTGAGGGAAACCAAACATTTAAATATCAATCAGAAAAGGGTCAATTATGGGAACAAGAATATTAACTCCAGAAGATAGACCAATTGTGCCTGCATATGTAGCTTTGTTTAACAAAGTCCTAGATGAAATTGGCCAATTTTACAATACAGCAACATTGCAAGATGCAAGAAACCACTACACTGCCGCTTATGTCTCAAGCCATCTAACTCCTGATCAAGAAAGAAGATTCATAGGACATTTCTCAAGAGAGAGATTAAACGGCATCCTCATAGAAAGCTTTGACAAAGAAGAAAACAGAACAGGAATAAACTGGGTTATGGCAGAAGAAAAAGGAAAGGGAATAGGAACATCCCTTATTCAAGATTGTATTGGTCGTGCTAAAGAAGAAGGAAAAAGTCACATTGCTCTTGCAGTCTCCCAAACAAATAATTCTGCTAGAAAACTATATGAAAGACTCGGTTTTATTTCCGGGGGAAAGTACCTAAACAAACATGAATTACCAATGGAATTAATGGGATATTTGTTTGATTGAGCTTAACTATTTCTTCTCGCTCTTTCCCGCAGCTTCATTAACTTTCTTCTCAACAATCTCTCCAACATCTGCTTTAGAAACTTTTGTAGATCTTCCAGAGAAATATAACCAAACCCTAAACCCAATTCCAAAAGCAATTAAAATAATTCCCATAATTAGCAACAACAAAAACACAAAGCCTAGTTTAACTAAAAGAAAATTAAAAGCATCTAAGGAAATTTCTGCTCCCAACGCATTAACAATCGGCGACAACGCAAACTTCAATAAAAATCCAGAGCTCCATTTAAGTATAAACGCCCCAACAATTCCAACTCCACCTGCAACAATAAAAGCATTTGATCTAACTTCTGCAACCAAAAGCATCAAACCAAAACAAACTAACATGATCAAGAGGGACCAATTAAATTTACTCTTCCAATAATCCTTTGCATGTTCAGACACAAAGAAGAAAGGTTTATCTGTTTTCTCAAAACAATCCCAAAAACCACAATCATATTCTGCATAATAAGCATCTTCAATTAAATCAGCTACTCCCTGTTCAACAATGGCCTCTGTTCCATTCGCAACAACTTCACAAGGAATAGTAAAAGTATACCCTTCTTCATTAAAAACATATTCTGAATTATTCTGGCAATAAATTTCCATTAATGGAAGTTTACCACGAATACTAGAAGATAAATCAAACTGATTCTGAACCAATTCATTGATAGTCACCCCCAAATCAACTTTAACAACCTCATAATCCAAAGACATACTTAAAGTTAAAAAAATCCCACCGACTAAAAGAGAAAGAAATAATATAACACTTACAATTACAAATGCTCCACCTCTAATCAATCCCATAACAAATATAATGAATAAGTGTTTTTAAATCTAATCTATAAACCACCCATTCCCCTAAGAGCAATAGAATCCATATGTGCTCTTCCATATTTTTCCTGTGCTGCATCCATAACATTTTTAGGAACTTCATGATTTAAAGAATCTAAAACTAATCCTTGCCAAATTGCCCAATGCATTCTGACTCCTTCTAAATCAAAAAAAGATCTAAGTCCCCTATCTTCGATAAAAGAGACTCTTTCTCCAGAACAATCTAATAAACTAACCTCCTGAGTATACTGATCCCAAACAGAACCTGTAAAAACCCCTTTTCCTTTATAAAAACCAACACCATAAAAATTAACTTTTGTTCCTACAATATCAGTATCACAAACAGGAACTCTCTCTGTATAATAAGGAAAAACTTTATCTCCCCCCTGCACATAAAGAAATATCGGATCGCCACAAACAAATTCTCCCACAAAACATAATTCCTCTTCTCCTAGATTATCTAGACGAATTTTTCCTTTCTCTAAATCTTCTATCCTAGTTTGAATTGATTCTTTAGTTACCATAAGATTAAATAGATCTTTACTTTTTAAAAATTATTATACTTCACTACATCCTCTCTAATCTTCCAATCCTCTTCTCAATCGGAGGATGTGTGCTTCCAAGTCCTTTAAACGGATTTGCAAAAAACAAAGGAGCAACTGCCTTAGAAATCTTTTTCTCAGGTTCAACAACATCCATCTTAATCTTCTTCAAAGCTTTAATCAAGGCATCTGGATATCTTGTAAATTTAACAGCAGTTGCATCAGCAGCAAACTCTCGTTTTCTAGAAATACTTAACTGTACAAGTTTAACAACAATTGGAGCAAGAATAGCCAAAATAATTCCAATTATTAAAAGAACAGCCTTGCTCTTATCATTTTTTCCTCCTCTTCCGCCACCAAACCATAAACTTCTTAAAAAAATCTGTGAAATAATTGCAATCATTCCAACCATCACCGCAACTAATGTCATATAACGAATATCATAATTCCCAATGTGTCCTAACTCATGAGCCAGCACAGCTTCAAGTTCCCTCTTATCTAATTTTTCTAAAGCACCTTCTGTAACACAAACAACTGCATTCTGAGGATCTCTCCCTGAAGCAAATGCATTAATCTGCTTTGGCGGCATAACATAAAGTTCAGGCATAGGAAGCCCAGACGCAATTGTCAAACCTTCAACTAAATCATAAAACTGTTTATGCTCTGTCCGCGAAGCTTTCTTTGCCCCAACAGATGCAACTGCAATCTTATGTGAATTATAAAAACTTAGCCAAATATAACCAACTGAAAAAATAATTGAGATAATCATAATAATAAAAAACAAACCAGGCTCAAATGCAAAAGAAATAACATAACCCAACAAAACAAGAACAGCAAATACAATTATCATAAGAAAAATTGAACTTCGCTTATTCTTAGCAATCTGATCTCTAAAATCTATTCGTGCTTCCATAATTAAATCAAGAACTTGTTGTTTTTAAGATTTGGTATTATCTTTTCTTTTTCTTTTTCCTACTTCCGCCATTTCTCTTTTTTCTGATTGAACCATCTGACTTAACAGTAACTTTTGAATGATGTCCAATATGTTTCATACGATCTGACCTTTTCTTAGCTCGAGCTTTATCTCTAGCATCTCCCATATAATTAGCCAATCTATCCAAAACCCCATAAGAACCAGCTTGTTCAGAATAGCCACCAGCCAAAGCAGTTCTTCCATAAAGTGCCTCACTTGTAACTTCAACAGCTTCTCCTACTATTCTTACAACATATTGTATTGCAGTTATCATAAAAATCCTAGAAAATTTATCTTTATAAATATTATTATGCTGCAAAAGAAGTTCTCAAACTAGATAAAAATTGTGAATAACTCTTACACCCGATTTCTTGAGCCATCTTTCTCCACTCTTCTGCTTTTAATGCATCCCTAAACAAAGTATAAAAATTCCCAACATCTTCAGAAAGTTGATCAACAGGGCCAGTATAATCTGTACCTTCTGGTCCAAACCTAGAAGCAATATGCTGATCAGATAAATAATAAAAATGACTCTTACATCTTCCTGCTTCAGGAGGGCAAACCATCTGAACAATTCTTGGATTTGTATCTATCTCTTGTCTTTCAATAGACACTTTGAGTGAATAAGGAATACATCCCATACAAAAATAGAAAAAAATAGACTTTTAAACATTTCTTTTAGAGAATTATTACAAAGAATCTACTTCATCAGAAAACACAGCTCGAAGAATTCGTCGTGCAAAATACCTAGATCTTAAACAACCTGTTGCAAGACCAGATTTTCTATCTTTCTTCGGAGCATTCAAATATTCTTCCAAACCATTTTTATAAAAATCCAACAAACTATTTTTCAATTCATCCTCACGTAACCTTCCCAACATCAAAGCATATTCTTCAATTGGAATAGAATAATATCTTTTACCTGAATACCAACCCATCTCTCCAGGCACATCAACCTTCTTACCTCGAACAGTAACTGTTCTCATAAATAACAAAAACACTCTCTTCTTTTAAACATTTATCTACTCAAAACACATTTCCCACTTCCAAATTACCCATAAATCTTAAAAACCCTCTTTAATCATCTATCCTACCAACTAAACTCATTGCTCTTGTTAGCTATTTCTAAATGACCCAAGTACTAGAAGCTCAACCAAAAAACCAATCTGCTATCAAAAAGAAATTGCACCCCCTTATTCGTGAATGGTTTTTCAACAAGTTCGAAGATTTCTCAGAATCTCAAAAATTCGGAGTTCCAGCAATCCACTCAAAACAAAACATCCTAATCTCAGCCCCAACAGGGGGAGGAAAAACATTAACTGCTTTCTTATCAATCTTAAACAGACTAGTAACTTTAGCAGAAAAACAAAAACTAGAAGACAAAATCTACTGCGTCTATGCCTCACCATTAAAAGCTCTATCAAATGACATCAACAAAAACTTAGTTGAACCGCTTGAGGAAATAAATGAACTTGCAGCTTCAAAAGGAATTAAATTACAAAAAATAAGAGTTGGTTTACGAACAGGAGACACAACAGCATATGAAAAAACAAAAATGACAAAAAACCCCCCACATATTTTCATAACCACCCCAGAATCTTTAGCAATAGTATTAACAACAAAAAAATTCTCAGAATCTTTCCTAGATGTTGAATATTGTATCTTAGATGAAATCCATTCATTAGGAAACAAACGAGGAGTTTACTTAAGCATAAGCTTAGAAAGATTAAATGAAATGTCAAAAACATTTCCCACCAAAATAGGATTAAGCGCAACAGTCGAACCTCTTGATGAAGTTGCTAAATTCCTTGTGGGTATTTCTCCAGAAAGAAAAGTCTATATTGCAAAAGTGAAGCAAATAAAAAAACTAGACATCGAAGTAATAAGTCCGGTTGAAGATTTAATTCATCATGAAAATCCACATCAACCTCTTTACAATTTATTAAACAATTTAATCACAGATCACAAAACAACTTTAATCTTCACAAACACAAGAGCAGCAACAGAAAGAGTTGTAAATTATCTCAAAGACAAATTCCCCCAAGAATACGGAGACCACAACATTGCAGCCCACCATTCCTCTTTAAGCAAAGACCACAGATTCGACATTGAAGAAAGACTAAGAGACGGACAACTAAAAGTAGTAGTCTGCTCAACATCATTAGAACTTGGAATAGATATTGGTTTCATAGATTTAGTGCTTTTGCTCGGAAGCCCAAAAGCTTCTTCACGTGCCTTGCAAAGAATAGGAAGAGCAGGTCACAAACTCCATGATACTGCAAAAGGAAAATTCATAGTTTTAGACAGAGATGATTTAATTGAATCAGTTATAATTCAAAAAGAAATGCTTGAAGGAAAAATAGACAAAATACAATTTCCAACAAACTGTCTCGATGTTTTATCTCAACAAATCTACGGAATGGCAATCTACAAACAATGGAACATTAAAACATTATTAAGCAGAATAAGAAAATCATATTGCTACCACAAACTTACAAAAGAAGATTTTTTATCTGTCTTAAGCTATTTGTCTGGAGAATATACTTCCCTAGAACAAAGCCACGTCTATAGAAAAATATGGTATGACAAAGAAACAAATCTAATTGGAAAATCCGGAAAACTTGCAAGAGTTCTTTACATGACAAACATTGGAACAATACCAGAAGAATCTTTCATCACAGTAAAGCTCTCCCCATCAGGAGAACAAATAGGTTTTATCGACGAGAGTTTCCTAAGCAGAATGCACAAAGGAGATGTTTTTGTTTTAGGAGGAAAAAAATACAACTACAAATACACAAAGGGAATGAATGTGTATGTAAATTCAGAAATTCGCAGAGCACCAACAATTCCTTCGTGGGTTTCAGAATCTTTGCCTTTGGCATTTGAAACAGCTTTAGAAATTGGGAAATTTAGAAAAACAGTCAAACAACTATTTGAAAAAAATAAACCAAAAAAAGAAATTCTAGAATCAATTAGAAAACATGTTCATGTTTCAGATTCAATTGCAAGAGAAATTTACATTTATTTTGAACAACAATTCAAATTCTCAGATTTACCCCATGAAAATTTACTGACAGTTGAAAAATATATTGATGAAAGAGACGACAAACATTTTTTACTTTTCAATTCAATGTATGGCCGCAGAGTTAATGATGCAATTTCAAGAGCACTCGCTTATTTAATCTCAATTGAAGAACACACAAGCAAACGAGACATTGAAATAGGAATCAGCGACAGAGGATTTTATTTAGCAGGAGAATCAATTAAATCTTTAAAAAACATTGAAGAAATATTTCAAAAATTAAATTCCAAAAACATTGAAGAAATTCTTAAAGAAGCAATTGAGAAAACAGATATTTTAACAAGAAGATTTAGGCATTGTGCAACTCGATCTTTAATGATTTTAAAATCTTATAAGGGAAGAAAAAAATCAGTCAAAAGACAACAAATGAATTCTCATTTTTTAATCATGGCTGTTAAAAAAATCTCAAAAGATTTCCCAATTCTTAAAGAAGCAAAAAGAGAAGTTTTAGAAGATTTAATGGACATTAAAAACACCCAAAATATTTTAGATTTAATTCAAACTAAAAAAATACAAATCAAAATAGATTATGCAAAATACCCCAGTCCTTTTGCATTAAACTTAATTCTTCAAGGACATGCTGATTTAATGAGGCTCGAAGACAAACAGGAATTCTTAAGACGTATGCATGATGTTTACATTCAAGAAATTGAAAAGAAAACTAAAGTAGATTATCAAGCTGCTTATTCAGATATAATGTAAATGAAATACAAACTAATTTCAAAAACACTTTTCCTCGAAGAATCAGGAACACTTATAATTGGAGATTTACATCTTGGTTATGAACAAATGTTAAAGCAACAAGGGATAGCATTCCCAGTTAATCAACTAGAGCAAACAAAGAAAGAAATTGCAAAGGTAATTCAAGAACTTGGAAAAGAAAACATAAAAAAAATAATTCTCCTAGGAGATTTAAAACACTATTTTTCATTTGACAAATCAGAAAAATTTATAGTAAGAGACTTCCTAGAATTTTTAGAAGAATTTGTTCCTCCAAAAAAGATAATCTTAATCAAAGGAAACCATGAAAAATTTGAACTAGACAAAAGAAAATATTATGACTTTTATATTCAAGATAAAATCATATTCACACACGGGCACAAAGATTTTCCAAAACTTTGGGACAAAAAAATCAAAACAATAATCATGTCACACATTCATCCAGCTGTAACTTTAAAAGAAGCTGTTAAAAAAGAAAAATTCAAAGCACACCTTATGGGAAGATACAAAAAAAAGAATATCTTTATTCTTCCAAGTTTCTTCCCATTAGTATCTGGTACTGAAATTACAGATCTCAAAAAAACAAAAACATTTGGGATAATCCCAAATACAAAATTAAAAAACTTTGATGTTTATCTTGTTGGTGAAAATGATGTTAATGGGTTTGGAAAATTAAAAGATTTAAATTAAAACTAAAGTAGCAGGATGGGTAAAAGAACCTCCATCATAATCCCTACATCTTACCTGGCTCCTGCAAGCTCCAGGAGCCTCAATATCAGAAGCTAACTTAACTAAAACACTTCCATCCCAATAAACAGTGTCATTTTCTGCAGCCTCAATTAAACCCTCATACGTTGCACAATTTCCACGATTATCGCAAACAGGGCAAACCCTTTCTAAAAAAGTTACAAGCATAGAATCACTAGCCTCTCCCCTTGCATCCACAAAACCCTGATTAACAGAAATATGATATCCTTCAGGAATTTCAAAATTATCCATAAAAACTAAACAAAAAACCAATTAATAAATATTTATATTCTAAAAACAAGCCCCTTCGTTACATCCATTTTCACATTTAAGAATTTCATAACCTTTTGTATCTGGGTCTGAACAAAAATATTCATACACATAACACCTATTAGCAAAATCAAATTCTTCTCCACATTCTGAAGTGTATCCTCCTTCAATACTTCCTTCTGAAGTTGCAACCCAACATGTATCCTCACCTGTGCCTCCAATCCCTTCTATTTCACCTCTTTTATAACTATCTTTGCCTCCATCTGTATCAACGCATATCCCTAAAGATGCATCACCCTCCATACAAGCCCCATTTCTACAAACATAACCCTTTCCACAAGTAGATTTAATCTCCACGAACATTCCCTCTTCGCAATAAGTCTCTCTCACTAAACCAACACCTTCTTTAGATTTTTCATGATAATAATCACAAACATCTTCTGAACCATACAAACTTGTTTCACCAGGTTCTTCTCTTTCATAATCCGTCCAACCTTTTTCATAAATATTATTTCCATCACTATCCACACAAGACAAAACAACCTCAGAAGATTCCTCAATAACACGAGGAAAATAAGTAATTGAATAAAAAGCATAACCTCCCCCAATCAACAAAATAAAAATTAAACCAATTACAAAAAATAATTTTTTATAAGATTTGTTTGGAAGAGTCTCCACGGTAGATCCTACCTCTTGAACTTCATTTTGTGAATTTATTTCTTCTCCTTCCATTTTACCTCTTTTATATTCTAAAACTTAACTTCAACATTCTTTTTCTCAGCTTCAGCAATCTTCAAATATTCTCTAGCTTGTTTCCCATAAATCTTAGCAAACATAACTCCAGGGAAAGTCTTACACAAATTATTGTAAGTTAAAATAGAATCATTATAATGCTGCCTTGCATATGCGACTTTATCTTCAGTAGAACTCAACTCTCTTTGTAATTCCAAGAAATTAGTATTTGCTTTCAAATCAGGATAACCTTCTGCAATTGCAAAAATACTCTTCAATGCTTTCTCAAGTCCTTGATCAGCCTTAACCTTTTCAACAGTTCCCTGAGCACCCACAAGCGCCTTTCTAGCGTCTGTAACAGCCTTAATAGCCTCTTTCTCATGCTTAGCAAAACCCTTAACAGTCTCAATCAAATTCGGAACCAAATCAGCCCGCCTCTTCAACTGAACATTAATCTGACTCAAAGAATTATCAATCCTATTCCCAAGAACATTAAACCGATTAAAATAAACAATCAAAGCAATCACAGCTAAAAAAACAATTGCAATAATTAACCAAATCCACCACATCATAAACAACTAAAGAACTTTTTATTTATAAAACTATGCACTTTCTTCTCTTGCCTTTCTTTCATTCTCAACCCTATCTGCAAGTGCAGCCATCAATTCAGAATTATAGTCAGAAGCGCATTGTTTCATAAGCTCAATTTGTTCATCTTCATTTAATCCTTCAACACTAGAAAGTCTCCTTAGATTTCCCTTTGTATCTCTATACACAGCACCATCATCAACATAAAATTCTCCTATAACTTCAGTAGCTGTTCCAGGTCTTGAAGGCCTAACTAATCGAACTCTTTGTTCATCTCCTTCTCGAGCAACTCTTACCTCATAATCAAAACCATTATCGCTTGTCATAAATTTGAACCACTAATTACATTTATAAATATAACTATGCTAAAAATCCCATGGTAAAAATAAACAAAGAGGCATGTATTGGTTGCGCACTTTGCACATCAATCTGTGAAAAAGGTTTCAAAATGAACGAAGAAACAATGAAAGCAGAAGTTTTAGACCCAAAAGCAGATTGTGTAAAACAAGCAATTGATCAATGCCCCACTGATGCTATTTCTTAAAACAAGACTTCACTAAACAACAAAAATCTTTATTAACCCAAATTAACTTATCTAATTATGGCCATAAAAAAAGAAGTTCAAACAAAATCAAAATATCTTAAATGGTTTTCTGAAATTCGTAAAAATTCTGGGGCTATTGCTGGAGGAAAAGGAGCAAACCTCGGAGAAATGTATAACACCGGAATTCCTGTGCCACCTGGTTTTGTAGTAACTGCCCAAGCTTACGATTACTTCATTGAAAAAGCAGGATTAAAAAAACAAATCCAAGAAACATTAGATCAAATAAAATATGAAGATACAGCTCAACTAGATACCTCAACAGAAAAAATAAGAAATTTAATTTTAGCATCAAACCTTCCAAAAGACATGGAAGAAGAAATAATTGAGGCATACGAAGATCTAGACACAGGATTTGATTTTAAAAAAGGATCTGCATTAGAAATTCTAAATCACACATCTGAACCAGTTTTCGTGGCCGTCCGAAGCTCAGCAACAGCAGAAGACTTAGCAGACGCATCATTCGCAGGGCAACAAGACTCTTTCCTAAATGTAAAAGGAAACAAACAATTAATAGAACACATAAAAAAATGCATCGCATCTTTGTTCACTTCTAGGGCAACATATTACAGAAATAAAAAAGGATTCGAACATTCAAAAGTAAGTTTGGCAGTAGTAGTGCAAAAAATGGTAGACTCAGACAAGTCAGGAGTTATTTTCTCAAAAGACCCGGCATACAAAAGTGAAGACATAACAATGGAGGCGGTCTGGGGACTTGGAGAAGGAATTGTATCTGGGCAAATAACCCCAGACAAATACATAATAAATCAGGAATTAGAAATCACAGATACAAAAATCTCAGATAAAAAAATAGCCATCACAAGAGATTCAGGCGGAGAAAAAGCAGTTATAAAACTCAGAGAAGACAAATCAAAACACCAAGTTCTAAAAAACTACGAGATAAAAAAACTATCTGAACTTGCATTAAAATTAGAAAAACACTACAAAAAACCGCAAGACATTGAATTTGCAATTGAAAGAGAAGAAATTTACATTGTTCAAACAAGACCAATCACAACAATTGAAACAAGATCTGAATCTGCTCAAAAAGGAGCATTACAAATAAAAGCAGAACCAATCCTGGAAGGGATTGCAGCTTCACCTGGAATTGCAGCAGGAAAAATCAAAGTAGTAAAACATATGGCTGACTTGCCCAAAGTTCAAGAAGGAGACATCTTAGTTACAGAAATGACAAACCCAGATATGGTTGTAACAATGCAAAAAGCATCTGCGATTGTAACAGACGAAGGAGGACTAACAAGCCACGCAGCAATTGTGAGTAGGGAAATGGGCATTCCAGCAATAGTTGGAACCGGGGAAGCAACAACTCGCCTAAAAGAAGGGGAAATAATAACTGTCGACGGTTACACTGGAAAAGTTTACAAAGGAAAACACGCTGAAACAGAGAAAAAAGAAGTCCTGCCTGTAACAGCTGAAACAAAAACAGAAATAAAAGTAATCGTAGACTTGCCAAGCTTTGCAGAAAGAGCAGCAAAATCAGGTTTAACAAAAGTTGGTTTAACAAGACTTGAAGGAATAATAGCAGAGTCAGGAAAACATCCAGAATATTTCTTGAAAAATAATTCCATCCAAGAATATGAAGAAATAATTTTTAAAGGCGTAAATGAAATTGCTCAACATTTTAAAGAAATGTGGATAAGAACTTCAGACATTAGATCAGATGAATATAGTAACCTCAAAGGAGCACCACAAGAAAAAGAAGACAATCCAATGTTAGGTTTCCATGGAATAAGATACTCTCTAAAAAAACCAGAAATATTCAAAGCAGAATTAAGAGCATTAAAAAGAATAGCAGACTCCGGAAGAACAATTGGAATCCTATCTCCCCAAGTAATCTCTATTGAAGAACTTCAAGCAATAAAAAAGACCTTAGAAGAGATTCAAGCAAAAAACATCAAAGTAGGAATCATGATAGAAACTCCTGCTTCTGTTCAACTAATAAAAGATTTCTGTGAAGACGGAATAGACTTCATCTCGTTTGGAACAAACGACTTAACACAGTACATGCTAGCAATAGACAGAAATAACGAAGAACTTCAAGACATTTACAATGAAATGCATCCTGCAATATTATACCAACTAGCTTTTGTAATAAGAACTTGCAAAAGATACAATGTAGAAACAAGCATATGTGGCCAAGCAGGTTCAAGAAAAGAAATGGCAAAATTCTTAGTGGAAAATAAAATAGACAGCATAAGTGTAAATGCAGATATGGCAAAAGAAATATCAGAGTATATCGCACAGATAGAAAAAGAACGAGGGGAAGAACCAAGACAATATAACCCTGAAAAAAAGAAAGAAAATCAAGACAAGAAAACCAAAGAAGAAAATAAACCAGAATTTTCAAAAGAAGACAAAGAAGTAAAAAGTTTATTTGAAAATAAAAAAGCAGAAGTTTTAATGACTCCGCAAGAACATGAACAAGCAAAAAAAGAAAAACATGAACAAAAAGTAGTTGAAAGAGTAATCGAACAAATAGAAGATACACCTGAAAATTCTTCGAAACAAATTCAAAAAGAAACAAATCCCACAGAACAAGAAAAATCAGATGATGAACCAGAATTTTCAAACAAAGGAGAGGTACTAGATATCTTTTAAGAAACTTTATAAATCCCTTTCTCCTTAATAAAACATGGCAAGAAAAAAGAGTGTGAAGCGTAAGAAGAAATCTCCAAGAAAGAAAACTACTTCAGCAAAAGACAAAAAAGTAGAAAAGATGTTAGTAGAAAACTTTGTAAGTCTACAAGAAGTAATAACAAATCTCTCAATAAAATTTGATGGCCTCTCAAATCAACTATCTCAACTTTTAGATTTATTTGAAACATCCGCAAAAACATTGGCAAAAAAAGATTTTAATTTAGAAAAAGAAAATCAAGAAACAAAAGAAATTCTAGGAAAAATCGACAATCTATTTGAACAAAACAAAGTAATTGCAAGAGGATTAACAGCATTACATGAAAATGAAGCCCCTTCTCAAGACATGCCTTCAATAAACCTTGGCATTTCAAAAATGCAACCAAAAGCCCATGTGAACAAAGAACAATTCCAAGAATCAATTTCTACCAAACCACAAAAGCCAAAATTTCCTGCTTTACCCAAAAGATAAAATGTTAGAAGAAACTTCTCAAGATTTTAGAACATTTTTCCTATTAGCTTTAACAAAAGAAATGATTATGAACTCTGCACCTGCAGAAGTTTGGGAATTAAAAGAAACTTTAGATGAGGAAAGAAAAGAAAAACTTCTTCCCCCACAAACATTCAAAAGAAGCGTAATGCATCAGCCACAAAGATTAATTTTGCCAAGAAAGATAAGAACTAGACCTCTTCTAAATATGCCTCCATCACAACCTCTTCCACCAAGATTACAATACATCAAACCAGTACCAACAACAAAATCCCCGGAAATGAATATAGAAAAACTAGATGCTCTTCTCAAAGATCCGAGCGTGCATTCAATAGAATGCAATGGGCCAGGAACAGAAATAATCGTAAGAACACCTGCTTCAAGAAAAACAAAAATAATTTTAAACAAAGAAGAAATAATTAAGATCTTAAACAAATTTTCTATGGAAGCAAGAATCCCCTTAGAAGAAGGAGTTTTTAAAGTAGTTATTGGAAATTTAATGATACTTGCAGTAGTTTCAGCAATTGTTGGTTCAAAATTTATAATAAAAAAGATGAGATATAATCCTCAATTAAGAAGATAAAAAAATTAATTATCTACTAAACCAGCCTTCGATTGTTTTCTCAACATCATCTGCTTTTCTTGGATTAAATAGTTTCTTAAATATCCCTCTTTGTTTTATCCCCAACAACATAAACATTGCTGTCAAAATAACCCACAACACAGAAGAGATCCATTTTCTCAAATCAAAGAATGACCTGCTCTTTGTTTTATCATCATAAGTCTCCTGCATAACTGAATCAGGATTATCTTCTCCAGTTACAAACTCCACCTCAACAATCTCATTATCATTTTCGTCTACAGAATGAAGTATTCTCGCTAAATTCTCTCCTGTTGAAGGGCTTGAAACAACTAACCCTGTTGATCCCCCGCTACTTCCACTGCCCCCACCAACAACAACCGGATCTGTATTTATCACAACAGTAATATTACATCCTTGAGTTTCAGTTAAATTAGCCACACAGCCATTATCATCCACACAATTTCTTTCTTTTTCTCCAGCAAGATACCCAATTGTAGCCAACAAACTATTTGTATCATAATCTGATTCACATTCACTCCATTCTCCACAATTCCAAGTTGGAAGGCATTGTTTACACACGGGATCATCACAACCACATTCATCTTTAAAAACTTCCAAAGTGCCATCACACCATCCTGGGGCACGCCTAGAAGGACGACAAGCAATTTCACAAAGATCTTCAGAATAAAACAAACCATCCCCGTTATTATAAAGTTCTGAAACAAAACTACTCCTTTCTACATCAGACTCAAATTCAATATCCTTCCAAAATGCCACTTCATCTACCGCACCACTAAAATATCTATTTTGCTTTACAGTTCCTTCATTCAAAGAATATCCAATAGTAAAAATTTCACTTGGTTTTATTTCTCCATTTGCAGCAGGATCATACCATTTATTTTCTCCTAACAATTTTCCATCAACATAAACAACTAGCTTTTTATTTTTCTTATCTGCAACCCCAACAACATGATGCCAACCAACATTCACAGACTTTCCTTTATTTACATGTGCCAAACTACTACTTGAACCTGCTGAACTAGCAGAGAAAAAACTTCCAGTTGGACCATACTTAGTTTCACCAATTCCATAAGAATCATGACTTCCTTCAACTCCAGAACTAATAATTGATCTCCCGGGTGTTTCAGAAGGCACTTCATTCAAATAAATCCATGAACTTAAAACATATGAGTGTTTAGGTTTTAAATCTACACCCGGAACCAAAGACAAAGAATCATCCACCCCATCAAAAGAAGCAGCAGAACCTTTCTTCCCAGAAATAACTCCAACACCATTATTATTAGTTAAGAAATTTCCTCCAACTCCATCTTTTCTTATCCCACTCTCTTCATCCATATTCCAATAAGCAGTTAGAGAAGAAGCAAACTTCCCCTTGAATGGTTCAACTAATGGAGATTCACATTCTTTTTTAACAGGCTTACTATTTGTTAAACCGCATTTATTATTATCAACACAATTATACGGGGAAGTATAGTAACTTCCATCTTCTTCAATAACACATTCTGTCCAAGAACATTGCCAATCTTCTTTACATCCACATTGTCCATTCACACATTTTTCTCCCCACGAACAATAACCACATTGAATTGTTTTTCCACAATCATTCCAAATTCCACATTCATATTGAGATTCTTTACAATATTCTTCATCAGTATTCTCTTCAACAACATTTCCAGTTATGGAAGGCTTCTTAGGTTCACAGTTTGTAACACAACTATCAACCACGTTTCCTGTCAAAAGAGCTTGTAAAGGATTGTAAGAAGCTCCAGAATACCATTTTCCATCAACATAAAAACTTCCCTTCCCTTGATTATACAAGTCTTTAACAAAAGACTCTCGATCATTCTTATCTGTCAAAGAAATGCCATTCCAAAAGCCAAACTCATCTACTCCCCCCTCAATATATTCTCCAAAAGGAATTTGCAATTGACTCTTACCCTTTCTAACAAAACCACTTCTAAACTTCTTTTGACCTTTTAATTCTCCATTAATATAAACATAAGCATTTACTCCATCCCCCATAAGTCCAATATGGTGCCAGCCTTTCAAAGAAGAAGGGTAAACTATTCCAGAAATAATTTGCATTTCTCCAGTATTATGTGCCTTAAAATAATATCCCCCTCCGAGAACATGAATCAATCCAAATTCATAAGCATCTCTATCTCTAACCAAAGGAACATACCCTCCAAGATTTTGAGAAACTTCCCCCACATTAATCCAGAAACTCATTGCAAACTTTCCTTCCACAGCTAATTCAGAAGCACCAGCCCCTGTTTTCAAAATAGCAGAACTATCCTTATCAAACTTAGCTGCTTTGCCTTTTATTCCTCCCTCAGAACGAATTGTTCCCCCTTTGCCTGCCCACGTTCCAACAAACAAATCATTATCATTAACACTATCTTTTCTTAATCCAGAATCTTCATCCATCCCCCAATAACCAACCAAACTAGCATCGTAATCTGAAAGAGAAGTTACAACTTGTTTATTCTTTCCACACCTTTGTATGCATTGATCATATTCATCATTAGCACTAGTACCACAAACCCCCGAACAAGTCTGGAAAAGATCTGGCATTTCATCTTGCAAAATCTGCTCACACTTAGCTGGCTCCTCTGTGCAATTATATTTCAAACAACCAGCAAAAATTTCACAATTCCTTGTCCTAAAAGAAGCTACCCCCGCAGCAGAATAAAGATAAACTTTTTGCCCAATAGAAAGATTCATTGAAGTTAGATTGGATTCAAACAACAAAGTTATATTTGTATTTAATTCCACAACTTCTTCTTCATTAGAGTCACTACTCATTAAAAAAACATCAGAACAAGTCGTAGTACATCTATATTGTTGCCCTCCGCCTACTCCAGAAACACCATAACTAATAATATCGCAATAATTATCTCCTCCAGCAATTAATTTAGCTTGATTCTCAGTAAGAATTCCGGTAGATATACCCACATCGTAAATAGAATCACTACAAAAATTATTGTTTTGAATATCAGAAAGAACCCCCACAGTTAAATCAAGAGCAACATTATTCCCAGACAAATCATTACTGGATAACGTTAATTTATGTCCATTTCTATAGGAAACACCAAGATTACTTTTTGAAACTTTATTATCCAAAAGAATCCATTCTCCCCCAACTCCCGCATCAACATGAATCCCATCATTCCAATTTATTAACTCGCAATTTTGAATCTTATTAACAGAATCTCCAAAATCAAAAGTAGGATCTGCTTCAATTCCAATTTGCCCACTTTCTTTTTCAGCCCCAGATAAGACAGCACCACCACAATCTAAGGTTATCTCTTTCCCTTTTATTACTAAACCTTTGTCTAAATTATAAGTCCCCCCACAAAGTTTTGTATTTTCCCTAATCTCCATTCCAGAAGTTGGTGTAACGCAATCACCAGCAACAACGTTTCCAGTCATACCTTTTTTATTAGCACTGCAAGTACAAGTTTGCTCCCAAGCTTTATTTCCATAAACACCATTCACTGGATTAATTCCTTTTTCAACCTTCCAAGTACAAGTTTCCCAATCAACAATATGCTTATAGAAACCCTTTCCAAAAGCAGGTTTCCTACAATAACCACTCCCATATCCAATAGTAACATCCTCACTTCCACAATAATCTTTACATGCTTGAAGCTCTTTTTCAGTGCCACAAACCTCCCAATAACTAACATGCTTTCCCCCCACCACTCCACTATGAGTCGAACAAGTCCTCCTTCCATTCTGATTATTATTAAGAGAAAGAGACCTAACCAATTCAAAATCAGAACTAGAAGAAATTATTGGTTGTGAACTCAAGGGTAAATTAAGGTTAAACTTAACACCATTTTCATTCCCTTCAAAACCAGCAACACCATTGCCCCAACTCAAAAAATCTTGATTCAACAAACTCTTAAGTAAAACTCCTTGCCGATCATAAGGTCCAATATAAGAAATATTTGCTTTTGGTTCATCCAACCTTATCTTTTCTAAAGTTCTATTTTCTCTATTAATTAAAAGAATTGCCTTTCCATTTTCATCCATCCCAGTATAATTAACAGAAATAACTTCCCCATTAAATACATTAAAAGAACCAAAATCTTCAGGAGCCAAACTTAGTTGATGTTCCCCGCCTGCAACATTGAAACAATCCTTACATGCACTCCCACAATCAATTCCCTCTTCATTATCATCTTTAACACCATTAAAACATTTTTCAGTGACACACTCTCCTTGATAACAAGTATCTTGCTCTTTACAATAAACTTTATTTTTAACCACAAGTTCTTTAGATTTTGTTGAACACTTAGAGGAACATAGTTCAGTTTCAGAACCTTCACCATAAAACACCCCTTCTCCACGATAAAAACCAGTGCCACTTCCAAACAACTCTAAAACAAATTCATCAATCTTTTCCTTAGTTTCAAATTCAATATCTTTCCAAAAACTCATTTCATCTAAACGATAATTAACATTCTGGTCATTTCTGTTTGAAGCATCTCGATCTAAGATTAAGTCATTATCACTTACTCCAATTCCTTTGTCAATAACAATTTCTCCAACATTATTTATCTCTCCATTCAAATAAGAATATAAATTACCTCCAGACTTAACAAAACAAACTTGGCTCCAAGTTTGAACATCCAAATCCAAAATTTCTACAGCAGGACCAGCAAAACCATAGTTATTAAGTAAAGCAAAAATCAAACTAGCTCTCTTTCCATAGTCTGCAATAGTTAAACTAATTCTATAATCAGAACCTTTTTCTAAAATATTTGTACTTGCTGCTTGCAAAGATTGTTTTAAATTATCTGGATTAATCCAAAAACAAGTAGCCATTGAATTAGAAGGAGAAATAGATTCAGAATTTTTAACAATCCCTTCAACTTGCTCCGAACTCAATTGATCTAAAGATTCTCCTTCTTTGCCTTTTTCATTCCCATAATTTCCAGTAAAAACAAAATCATTGTTTCCAACACTATCCTCTCCAACACCTTCCTTATCAAACTCCCAATACGCAGTTAAATATTTTGTATAATCATCAAGAATTTTATTATCAAAACCAGCTTCAGAATTTTTTTCAGCAAGATAAAACTTTCCATTCCCCCCATTATATAAAGCACTTGCAAAATCATCAATCTCTTCCTGGGAGCTAAATTGAGAACCCGACCAAAATCCAACTTCATCTAAATTAATTCTCTCATTACCCATTCCCCCCAAAACAATGTCTAAATTAGCCCCAAGAACACCATTTCCTCCTCCAAACTTTCCTTCTCCAACTTCCTCTCCATTCAAATATAAATAATGCCTATTTTTAGAAGTAACTAAAACAAGATGTTTCCATTCAGAACCAATAAGATCGTTAACCTCGGGAGTAGTATAAATTCCTCCATTAAAATCAATTTTATTTGTGGCAAGTCCCAAATGATCTCCGAACAATTTAATACGGCGGGGAGTGTTATGTTCTGAAAACCAAAGAGAAATTGCTAATTCTCCGCTATCAGAAAAAACTCTATTTTTTGCAACAACAAGATGTCTTGATGTCCCACTTTCCATTCCAGAATCAACAGCTTTTCCATTTTTTCCAGAAACACTCTTAACCCCTAGATTATCAAAACTTCCAACAGGAACCGCATCATTATCTCCAACACTATCTTCCCTAGTTCCACTCTCTTCATTCATATTCCAATATGCAGTTAAATAATCATTATAATTATCAAGAACAGCATCACCAAATCCAGCTTCAGTAACTTCTCCACTAGAACACTCGTCAATGCACAGACTATATTCTGAATCCTCTGTTACCTCTCCTGAACACAATTTATCTTGGTCTGGAAAAAACTTTCTAAATAAGTTTACAAAAAAATCTCCTGCTTTCCCAAACATTTCTCCAAGCCAACCTTCTCCTCCCTCCAAAATAACATTTCCTGTAATTCCTCCACAAGTTGACCAATTACCACAAACTAAACCCTGAGAAGGAAGTTCTGATTGAGAAGTTACATTACAAGCATCAAGAGGAAAACAAAAATCTTTTGGGCACCCACAAGCATCGGCACCGGTGGAAACAAGATAAACCAATGGATCTTCAGGAAATTTTTTACAATCTTCCTCTGTCAAAGGAACATACACTGGACAAGTTCCAGTACATTCAGGGGGAGGACAACCTGGGCCAGGACAAGGGGGCGGCCCTTTATTATGAACCAACATTCCTTCTGCATAATATGTTGCAGTTCCAGCAATTTTATTTAAATTATAAGTTTGAACTCCTTCCTCAATATCTTCATAAATAATTTCAACAATCTCAACCCAATTATTATTTAAATCTAAAACAAAATCTCCTAACTCAATTTTATTAACTTTCAAACCATGTGTGTCCAAAGTCATCTGAGGATCAATTGAAGCCCAACCTTTATTCTGAACAAATAATGGATGTTCCTTAGTTAAACTCAAATCATTTTCATTTTTAAATTTCAGATGATACATATGATAATGAACTGGCTTTGCTAATTCCAAAACTTCTGCAATAACTTGCTCTCCTAATTTTTCATCATAGCTTAAAACTTTTTCTCCAACCAAAACATCTTCAATATTTTTTTCTAAACCATCTGCCATAGAAATTTTTGTTCCAGCTGGAAAACAATAACCCCCTTTATTATGTGTTAGCACATCTTCTGCAAAGAAAGTATGTGTATCCTCAATTGTTTTCAAGTTATAAGTCTGAACTTCTCCTTCAACATATTCAATTGACTTAATTTTTTTCCAACCACGAACTGTTTTAACTTCATTTCCTTTTTTCAATTCCCTAATTTGAAGATAAGGATGGTCCATCAAAGTTTTATCTGGATTAATCGCAGCCCAACCCTCAGAATCTACTTCCAGCAACGACATTAAATCAACATTTGAATCAAATTCTGTGGTGCTAACTTCAAAAGAACACAAACTAACTAAAAAAATAAGTGTAATAAATAAGTAAACTACTTTAAAATTTAAATTATCCTCTTTCATTAAACACCCCATAACAAATTATTGGTGATTTTAGTTTAAAAACATTCCTCTTCGAAAAACAATTCAGCCCCGAACCCAAACAGGATGCTCATTTGTAATTTTTAACTCAGTTCCATCCTCAAATTCAATTATATAATAACCCTCTCTAATTGGAGATTCCAATTCTAAAACTTTTGATTTAGCAAACTTCATTAACTCAACATCATAACTTAAAACAATCTCCCCAACTTTAACTTTCTCAATATTTTTCTTTGAACCATCTGCCATCAAAACTTTTGTCCCAGCTGGAAAACATGAACAACTTGCAGAAGTACAACTCCCTGCACCATCACAAGTACTTGCACAACTTGAATAAGTACAACTAGTTGAAGTTGATTGATACGCATCTACAGGACAATCATCACTTGCTCCATCACAGGTTTCAGCAACATCACATTCTCCTGTTGCTACTCGGCAAACAGCAACAGACTTAGAATCAGAAGGACAATCAGCAGTAGCTCCAGCACAAACTTCTGCAGTATCACAATCTCCTGCTGAAGCCCTACATGAAGTATCTGCAGCAGCAAAAGCATCTACAGGACAATCTACTGAAGCACCATCACAGGTTTCAATTAAATCACACAAACCTGCTGAAGCTCGACAAACAGCAGAACTAAATGCATCCGCAGGGCAATCATCTGAAGAACCATCACAACTCTCAGCAACATCACAATCTCCTGCTGAAGCTCGACATTCTGCACTTGATTTTGCATCAGCTGGACAATCCGCAGTACTTCCAGTGCAAGTTTCATTTACATCACATGTTCCTGCAGCTGAACGACAAACAGTAGCTGAAGAATTAAAAACATCTGTTGGACAAGTTGAACTTGAACCAGTGCAAGTTTCTGAACCATCACAAACCCCCCCTGCAGCACGACAAACATCTGAAGAAGAATTATAAGTGAATGTGCTTAATCCAGTACAAGTTGAACAAACAAAATTAGAAGCATTACAATCAAGATCATTACAATCAATACCTGTATTTAAATCCGCATCTAAACTCCCAGTCGAATTATCGCAATCATTATCTACTCCATCTGTACAAATCTCAGGCATACCCGGATTAATAATGGCATTAGTATCATTGCAATCTCCATCTATACTACAAGGAGGATTATTAATTCCAGCCCAATAACCATCTCCATCTAACTCACAACCAACATTACTTGGATTAACATCACACGACTTACAACTTGCTTCTGGATAACTTCCGCCCATATACGAAGGACATACAATTTCAAGATACCAACAAAGACCTTCACCTTGGTCGGTGCAAGTCTCAACAGAAGAATTATCTGCAGAACATCTATTTAAACCATCTTCTGAACAAGAAGGAGAACACGCCAAAACAAAAGAAATTAAAAATAAAACCAACCCCAAAAATAAAAAACTCTTTTTCCGAAATAAATTTATTTTACACCTCATCTTAAAAAAGAATGGCAAATCTACTTTTTAAATATTTACTAATTTCTTTTTGCATCAAAGCTAATTCCAGGAAGATAACTAGAAAACATCTTAAAAGAACTTTTAAAAGTAGAGGGATAATCTTTCCATCTAGCAACAACTTCAACATCAATATCCTCAGGAGAAACTTCTACATATTGGGATCTTAAATTTCTCTGCAAAATAGGATCAAAAATTTGTCGAAGATTTCTTTTTGCAACTCGAGAAGGATGAGTTTTGCTTCCAACAGCAGGAGTATGAAGTTGAGCAAATAAGTGAGCAAAATATTCCTCTTGATCATTTCTTAAATTGCCATCTCCTCGATTATAAACAATTAATTGTCCTTCTTCATCCTTTCTTAAAGAAGCTCCTTTAAGAGAAAAAGCTTTTGCTTCTTTAAGTTGAGGATCAACCAATTGATTTGAACGAGTATCTTTTCTATCAACATCTCCATCTAACAAAATTTCCCCTCCGGGCAAATTAACTCTTCTTTCCATTTCTTGAGTGTACCTAGCAAGCCCATCTCTAGCAACATCCATCCTTTCAGCTTCAGAAAAACCCTTCCACAAAAAATGTGCTACCTCGTGAGAAACCCTATTTGGAGCAAGAGAAGCAAAATCAGGAATATACACAGTATCACAATCTGGTAAAAAATAAATATCTTTTTTAGGAGTCAAAGGATGAAAAGAGGTAATCTGCCACGACAAACCTTCAATTTCTTTTTTAGAAATTCCGCTTTTATTCAACACTTCTGCAATTCTTTCTCTTGCAAGATCTTGCAAATCACCAACAGAACACTGTCTTGAGACAACAGGGTAAGGAGAATTTAACTTATTATAAAGAATTTCTGCTGCAGGATAAGCAACCAAAAGAGCAGAAGTTGCAATTGTTAAACCAGCACAAAAAAGAGCCAGTTTATCTAAACTTTTAGCAACCACAGAACTTTTTTTTGGTTTCCTCTGAATTCTTTCTTTTTCAACAGGCAAACCCCAAGGGGGAGCAATTGCTCCTGCACCAAGAGTGGTGTGTAATTTCACTAAAGAATCTTTACTTTTATTTGCAACTATTGTATCTGATAAATGCTTCATTTCAATTAAAATATACTAGAAAACATAATTTTTAAACCTTCCGTTTTGTCACTACTACCTAATTAGTATAAATCCTTAAGTATGACTATTTTAAAATAGTGAAAGTTTCTTCATCTCTTTTCCAAAAACCTTTTAACCAGCAAACAATTATCTTAAACATGCAAAACAAAATAACTCAAGAAAAATTGAAAAAATATTTTTCAGTAACAGAGTCAGCTTTAGCTATTGCAAAAAAATCTGTAATCAAAGGAAAAGAAAAATATTCTAAAGAAATCTTTGAAATGGTTGAAAACTATTTATCAGACGCAAAACACTTTGAATCAAAAGACGATTTTGTAAATGCATTTGCCGCCCTAAACTATGCACACGGTTGGTTAGATTCTGGAGTTCGATTAGATATTTTTAAAGTTAAAGATGATAAACTTTTTACAATAAAATGAAAAAACCAACATTAAAAGAAAAACTCCAAATGATTGGGGTAATTATATTGTGTGTACTTTTTTTAGTTATGCTCCTTGCTCTCCCCTTCGGAAAACTCTTTTATGATGACGCAGAACCAAAACAAGGATTAATTATTATATCAACAGTTATTTTGCTATTAATATTTTTTGGCATTATTTTTTTACTTATTGAAAAACTCCTCCCAAACTCTAAGGTAGGTAAAAAAATCAACAACATTATAAAAGTCCTAACAGAAATACTTGGCGGAATTTTAATGGGAGCCTAACAAACATTTTATAAATCTCATTCCCATAATACAATCATGAAAAAAGAAGTGATAGTCCTAAGTCTCGGAGGTAGCTTAATTATTCCAGACAAAGTTAACACAACATATCTTCAACAATTTAAAAAAACAATTCTCAAAAATACAAACAAATACAAATTCATAATTGTCTGTGGCGGAGGAAGCCTAGCAAGAAAATACATTTCATCTTTAGAATCCCAAGGATTAAATACCACTTTTCAAAGCTTAGCTGGAATTGCCTCAACAAGAACAAACGCACGATTCATGTCATATTTCTTTAAGCAAAATCCAGAAAAAGGAATTCCCCATAAACTAAAACAAATAAACAAATATCTAAAAAAACAAGACATTGTTTTTTGTGGGGCACTAGAATATAAACCTCATCAAACATCAGATTCAACAGCAGCAGAAATTGCAAAAAAATATAAAACAATTTTCATAAATCTCACAAACACAAAGGGTCTTTACACAGACAACCCACAAACAAACAAAAAAGCAAAATTCATTTCAAAAATTTCCTGGACAGAATTTAATAAACTAGCAAACAAATCAAAATTCAAACCAGGCCAACATTTTGTCCTAGACCAAACAGCATCAAAAATAATTTTAGAAAATAAAATACCAACAATTATCTTAGGACAAAAAACAAATCAATTAGATAATCTTCTAAAAGGAAAAAAGTTTATTGGAACAACAATTAAAAATTAAACATTTTCATTATCATAAAGATCTGCAACTTCTACGGCAGTCAAAGCTTTATTATAAATTCTAACATTATCCATCTTCCCTTCAAAATATTTAGGATCAGATAAAGAAGGCATATAACCAATCATTAAATCATTTATTGGTGTTAGAGAAGGTATACTTTTAGTCCAATCAGTAACTAAATAATTATTCTGATATAGTTTAAAATTATCCCCATCAATGATCCCAACAACATGTGTCCACACCCCCACATCAACATTTCCACTTCTACTATAGCGATTAGCCCCAAAAGACATTTCATTGGCTATCTGTGTCCTAAGATAAAAATAAAAAGATCTTCCCCAATAAGAATTTCCTTGACCAATTAATGCATATTGTTCATAACTCTGATAGGGTGCAGCAGCCATACGATCTTGATCATCCAAATAAAACCAAATAGACATAGATAGCTCTCCTTCACTCAAATCAAAGTTTTCTGTTATATCCACGTAATCTCCAGCACCATCTAAACCTAAAACTTTTCCACGAGCAACATCTTCAATAGAAGCCGCATCTCCAACAAAAGTTCCAGGATTATTTCCTTGTACATCGCTTGCATCTATTTCAAAATCATAAAAAGAAACTAAACCATCAGACAAGAAAACAAGACAAGAATTACCTGCACATTCATAACCCAAACCACAACCACTACAATCAATTTCAGTTCCACAACCATCATCAATCTTTCCGCAACTAGCTCCCAATTCACCACAAGTTTTTGGAACTCACGCAGGAGCCCCCCCAGAATTTCCCCCAGAATCCTGAACAACATCATAACTATCAACTTCTTGTCCAACTAATTCCTTACCTGCAGAAGAAGCAACAACAGGCGCAACAGAGACTTTTTCAACATCTGCTCCATTAAAAACCACCTCTGTTAAATTAATAATAAAAATATTTTTCTCTAACTCATCTAGGGCGGTCCTGTTCTCAACAACAAACGACTCTCCTTGCGCCTCAAGAACAAGATTCATTCCAATCAAATCTCCTTTGCCTAATCTCCTTTTCACAGTAACCTTCATTATCTCCCCTTCAACTCGAACCCTTTCTATATTAAGACCAACTAAAACTCTTCCAGTAGAACTTTCGTCTAAATCTTCATCAATTAAATTACTAATAAGAACCCAAGCAATAGTAGCCACAACCAAAGTAATCCCAACAAGTAACGCCATTGTCACAACAGGAGAAATTCCCCTCTTACCAAAACCCCTTTTCATAAAACCTTCAAGAGTTTAAACTTTATAAATTAATCTAAAAAAATATAATCCTCTAGATATTTCAAAATTAAAATTCAGGCAAATATTTTATTGTTAAAACACTTTCCTGATTTGCCTCACAAAGATCAGATACACCCGAAACATAAACCCCACCATAATCATCTGCAACAACCTTCATGGCAGCATCTTCATCACAACCTTCATATTGTCTTTCCCAAACTTTTGTTCCATCAAAATTAAAAATTGAAACATAATAATCATCAAACTGGGAATTCGGACCATCATGATCTCTCACAGCACCAGCAACATAAACCAGCTCATTTCCTTCATGAATGTAAACATCTTTTGCTTCTCGTAAAATATCTTGTTCCCAACTTTTTACATTCTCAAAACTATATTTATACAATCTATCTCTAGACATCAAATAAACATTATTAGAAGAATCTACCTCCATATCCATAACACTAGAAATTTCTGTTGCAAATTGATCAATAATTTCCTGAGTTTGCAAATCAACCTTAACAATGAAACTCTCTTCGTATCCTAATCCCACATCAGAAGCCTGCACCAAAAGATACAAAATATTTCTATCTTTATCTAAATAAGATTTTTTAATCCAATCATCATGTCCCAAGTTATATTCTTTCTCCCAAACAAAAAGTCCAGAAGAATCATATTTTCTCAGCAAAGAATTATGTAAAGTTCTTGAACACCTATATCCACAAGACTCATGATCAGAACGCAGAGAACCTCCAAGATAAAAATTTTCTTCATCATCTAAACTTAAAGCATAAACTAAATCCCGATAAGATTCACAAGGGAAAGGAAATTCCAAAACTTTCTCCATTTGATTATTATACTTGTAAACAAAACACCCTCCAGAGTAAGTAGAAACTAAATAAATATTATCTTTATCATCTGAATACAAGGCCTTGGGAGAGAAAAGAGAAGGATAATTTTCCATAAAACCTATTTGGCCATTCCCATCATACCCAAAAAGGTGTGGTCCGGTAAGATGGAACCGAGACCGGGTAGTTGACACTGCTCGATAACCAGTCAAAAAAACATTTTTTCCGGAAGTTAAAACCATTCCAATTAAATTATCATAATCCCCTGGATTTCCCATATCATAAAGAGCAGACCATTCACTAACACACAAGCCATTTATACAACTATTTCCATCATCGCATTCTGCCTCACTCCGGCAACCAACACACTTTTTATCAACACAGTAAGGAGTATCTCCAAAACAACTTCCCACCTCTGGGTTTCCATCATCACAATCTCCCCCCTCTCCATCATCATCAGAAAAACCATCTGGAATATCGTCTCCTCCAGGAATATCATGCGAACCATCCCCATTGTCAATTGAACCAGGAGGAAGACTTGGACTTTCGCCAGGAGCCCCAACTCCATCTCCATCATTATCTGGATAAGCACGATGAAATCTAGTAATTAAATTATCTCCATCATCAGGGTCCTGAGGTCCACAACACTTTGTTCCACTAGAATTAACTCCATCCCCATCTAAATCATAACACTGTAAATCATAACTGCTACCAGAATTAACCAACAAATTTTCTCCAACCACAGGATAAACCTCCACAATATTTGGACAAACCAAATTCATAGGAACTTCAAAAGATTTTGTTTCTAAAATTTTTAAACCCCCCTTAATTCTTTCAATTTGCTCACCATCATCTTCTCTAAAAACAAAATCCAGATTACTCAAATCTCCCTTATCCCCTTTTCTCTTAACAGCAATTGTTGCATTATCTTCAGTAAAATAAACATTTGTAATTTCTAATTCAACAAAGCCAGGATAAACAAGACCCTCTGTTTTATCATTTAATATTCCCTGAACTGCTCCCCAAACAAAACCAATAAGAAGAAGCGCTAAAGCAACTAAGATAACAGTAACAACAACTTGCGAAACCCCTCTCTTCTTCATGGAGAATAAAATAATTTAAACTTTATAAATGTTAATCTCCTCAATAAAACATGTTAATATATGAAAAAACTTTTGAAAAAGCAAGGAAAAAAATAAATGAAATTCTAAAAAAAAATCCAGAAGAAAAAATAACATTCACTTCTGAAGACGATGACCTAAATAGAAAAACCCTAGAAAAACTTGGAGACAAAATATCTGCTCTTTTAATTATTCAATCAGATAGAAAAGATTTTATGAAACAAAGAAACTCAGGATTTAATCATGTTCTGGCAAAAGTTGCACAAAAACAAAAAGTACTAATTGGAATTTGCCTAGATGAAATAATTGAGAAAAAAGGAAAAGAACGAGCAGAAATTTTAGCAAGAACAAAACAAAACATAAAAATTTGCAATAAAAATAAATTAAGAATGAAATTTATGCAATCAAATAACCCAAGAAACATTTATGATCTAAAAGCTTTAGGAAAAGTTTTGGAAATGCCAACAAAGATGATTAAGTTTCTCTAAGTAATTACAAAAGGGTAACACAACCTTTATTAATAATACCTTCATATAAAATACTATGGACATGCAAAAACTAATCCAATCCTTAAGTCCGCATGAAAGAAAAATAATTCCTTATCTTAAAGAGGAAAAGATTGCAGAAATATGCAAAAAAGCAAGCCTAGATAAAGTTTCTGTTCTTCGTTCTCTAGAATATTTAAAAAATAAAAAAATCCTTGATTTGCACACTGAAACAAAACAACAAATTGAAATCGGTGTCAACGGCGCTTTATATAAAAAGAAAGGACTTCCAGAAAGAAGGCTTTTAAAATTAGTAAATGAAAAAAGAATAATTCCTTTACAAGATGCTCAAAAAGAATCTGGTTTAAGCAAAGATGAATTCAAAGCATCTTTAGGGGCTTTAAAGAGAAAAGCCTTAATTGATTTAATCAACGGAAAAATCCATTTAAATGCAAATCCATCAGAAATTGCAAAAAAATCACTAGAAGAAATGTTTATAGAATCAATACCTCTTGACCCAGATAAACTTACTCCAGAACAACAATTCGCATTTAAATCACTTCAACAAAGAAGAAATATAATTCAAATTGAAGAAAAGAAGAGAATTACAATAACTTTAACAGAACTAGGAAAAGAATTAATTAAAACAGGAATCAAGCAAGAAGATCTAATAGAACAACTAACACCAGAATTAATCAAATCAGGAAAATGGCAGGGGAAAAAGTTCAGGCACTATGATGTAACTTCTCCTGTGCCTTCAATCTCTGGAGGAAAAAGACATTTTGTAAACCAAGCAATTGATTATGGGAGAAAAGTTTGGACAGAAATGGGGTTCAAAGAAATGACTGGCGGCTACACAGTAAATTCCTTTTGGACATTCGACGCACTTTTCCAAGCACAAGATCACCCTGTTAGAGAAATGCACGACACATTCTTTTTAGCAAATCCAAAAAAAGGAGAACTTCCAGATAAAAAATTAGTTGAAGCTGTGAAGAAAGCACATGAAACAGGAACAACTGGAAGCAAAGGCTGGGGATACAAATGGGACGAAGAAGAGGCAAAAAAAATGGTATTAAGAACACACACAACTTGTTTATCTTCTCAGACATTAGCCAATCTAAAAAAAGAAGATCTTCCAGCAAAATTCTTTGCAATCGGACCAAACTGGAGAAACGAAACAGTAGACTGGAACCATGGATTCGAACTACTTCAAACAGAAGGAATCGTAATAGATGAAAACGCAAACTTCAAACACCTACTTGGATACTTAACTCAATTTGCAAAAAAAATGGGTTTTGATAAAGTAAGATTTAGACCAGCATACTTCCCTTACACAGAACCTTCTGTTGAAGGAGATGTTTGGAATGAAGAAAAACAAGAATGGGTAGAATACATTGCAGCAGGAATGTTCAGGCCAGAAGTTACAGAACCTCTTTTAGGAAAACCAACCCCTGTTCTAGCTTGGGGACCTGGCTTCGGAAGAATGGTCATGAAAATGTTTGACGTAAAAGATATTAGAAATTTAAACAAAAATAATATTACTCAACTAAGAAAAATAAATAATTTAATGAAATAATGGCAAACATAAAAATACCAAAAGAAGAATTTGAAAAAGACATTGGAAAAGCAACACCTGAAATGTTAAACACCGTTGCGATGATGGGTTGCACAATAGAATCTTTAACAGAGAAAGAAATAGAACTAGAAATCTTCCCAAACAGACCCGATTTGCTTTCATATCAAGGATTTAAAAGAGCTTTCTTAGGCTTCATAGGAAAAACAAAAGGATTACCAAAATACAAAATCAATCCCCCAGAAAAAGACTTTGAAGTAAAAATAGACTCATCGGTTAAGGACATTCGTCCATATACTGCTTGTGCAATTGTTAAAGGTTTAAATTTTAATGATGAAAAAATTAAAGAAATAGTTGACATTCAAGAAAAACTCCACAGCACAGTGGGAAGAAAAAGAAAAAAAGTTGCAATTGGGATCTATCCTCTTGAAAAAATAAAACTCCCAATAACTTTGAAAGCTCTTGAACCAGATAAAATAAAATTCATGCCATTAGAAATGGAAAGAGAAATGTCTGGTTTACAAATTTTACAAAGACATCCCACAGGAAGAGATTACGCACATTTACTAGCAGGGAAATCAAAGTTTCCAATCTTCATAGATGCAAACAAAAACATTTTATCTATGCCTCCAATAATTAATTCACATTTAACCGGAAAAATAACAGAAGATACAAAAGAAATTTTCATAGAATGTTCAGGTTTCAACTTTGACATCTTAAAGAAAGCTCTAAACATAATCATTACAACTCTTGCAGATATGGGAGGAAAAGTTTATCAAATGAAACTAACAGGCTCTGTAAAAGACATAACCCCAGATTTAACTCCAGAAAAAAATACATTATCAACAGAACATACAAACAAACATTTAGGTTTAGATTTAAATGAAAAACAAATTAAAGAACTCATTGAAAAAATGGGGCACAACTATTCAAAAGGAAAAGTTGAATCTCCTGCTTGGAGAACAGACATTTTACACGAAGTAGATTTAATTGAAGATATTGCAATAGCATATGGTTATGAAAAATTTATTCCAGAAATACCTGAGATATCAACAATAGGGCAAGAAGATCCAAAAGAAACAATCAAAAGAAAAATAGCAAACATTCTTTCTGGTTTAGGAATGTTAGAACTTTCAAACTACCATTTAACAAAACCACAAGACCAATTTAAAAAAATGGGAATCTCAGATTTAAAATTAAAAGACCAAAAATTCATTGAGTTAGAAGAATCAAAAACAGATTACACAATATTAAGAAAAGATTTAACACATTATACACTAAAAGTCTTATCTGAAAATGTTGACTCTGAATATCCTCAAAAGATTTTTGAAACAGGGAGGGTATTCAATTTATCTCCAGACAATAAAATAATTGAAACTGAAAAAATCTCAGCCGCAATAACTCCTGGAAACTTCACAGAACTTAAACAAGCATTACAATATCTAGGCAGAATGATGAACCTCAATATTCAACTAATGGAAGCTGAAACTCCAAACCAACATTTCATAGAAGGTCGTGCAGCTGAAATCTACTTAGATGAAAACAAAATTGGAGAAATTGGAGAAATTCATCCTAAAATCTTAAAGAACTGGAAAATAAAAATGCCTGTTACACTTTTAGAAATGAATCTTGAAGAAATATTTAAAAAATTGCTTTAAATTATTCTCGAACCCCTTGGGTCCTAAATCTTTCAGAATAATTACCTTCACTTGGAACTTCTCGATTAACCTTTGCTCTCCAACCAAAACAAGAAGGTGAAGAACTATGGGGACAAATACCTTCTCCAGAATCCTCTTCTAAAGGACAAGGAATTGCATAATGTCTACAAGTTTTATAATCTGTCATTAGAACAAACAAAAAAATCAATATATAAAGTTTACGATTATCCGAAGTAACTTTTACTCTCAGCCTCAAACTTATTATCCCAATTTTTCTTAATAGTATCTGAAATTCCTTTAAACTCTTTCTTAATATCCTGCCAAATCTTAAAACTCTCCTTCACAAACTCAGCTTCTTTTTCCTCTGAACCATCAACATCTAAATCCAAAAGCAAAACTTCTCTTTTAGCTAATTTTTTATAAATATCTGTCAATTTTTCTTTATCTCCTTGATCAATTGATTTAATAACAGAAAAAATAAAAATCGGTGCATTAACAGGATGAAGAATTGCCTCAACAAACCTCAGATAATTTGAAAACTTCTCAGAGACAAATCTCCGAACTTCCTTAACCAAATGATCTGTCTCAAGCTCTGCAAGTTTCTCAACACTAAAATCAGCATTAAGCTCATCAAAATCAGGAAGCCCATACTTTTTTTCAAATTCAGCATATCTTTCTTTTAAATTTTCTAAGCTAGATTCTTCTTTATCCATAAGGCCTTAGAGAAAACCTCTTTTATAAGGATTGTGTTATTAGGTTATAACCATTATATAGTTACACCAAATAAATAGATTTTTATACCTAATAAACACCTAAAACTATGCCAGAAGCCAAGAAACAAGGCGCGCCAGAAAGTGTAACCGGAAGCCAATACAACATCAAACTAAAAGATGGTATCAATCAAAACCACCAAGCATTAAAAATAATGACAGAAAAAGAAAACACAAATCTAATAGACTTGCATTTAATAATTGACATTTACGCAAACGCTCAACGAAAAGGAGAAACACAATTATTCGGAGATGGAATAAACAGACTATACAGAGTAATTGAACTCATTTCCCAACACAGATTAAAATCACACAACATCAGCACACATGTCCCAGAAGTAAACCAAGAGATAAAAGAAAAATACAAAAAACTAACATCAGAAATTTATGGCTTTGAAAAAGAATTCCCAAAAGAAATTGGATTAAAAGACGGCTATATTCTTTTACTTATTTTAGAAGACTCCCTACTAAAGCATAAAACCCCAGAAGATCTAAAAAAAATGTTCAGTATTTTAAGAGTAAGGGACATGTCAATAATGGCGCATGGCCTTGAACTTGTTGGAGAAAAAGCTTTTAAAAATTTCAGCGAAATTGCAAAAGAACATATCCAGAAGATATGCGAACAACAAAACCTAAACTTCTCAGACTTAATTCAACAACACACATTTATCAAAATATAATTATTTCTTAAAAACTTTATAGAACCATAAAACAAGAAAGACAATTAACAACGCAAGACAAATAAATGAGAAAAGAAGAGCTAAAACAGCAAAAAGTTCAATATAAAATTCAGAATAAGAAAATGCATACAAGATCAAAGAAACAATTGCTAATATTAAAACAATAATAAAATTCTTAAGCACCAACCCAATTCTTCTACTAGGATCTTTACTTGATTTTACAGCAACTTTTTTCTTAGTTACTTTCTTACTCGCTTTCTTTGTCACCTTCTTTTTTGCCATTTTTTTATGAAATAAACTCTCGGTTTCTTTTCTTTTTCTGAATGTTTTTCTTTTCTCCTAAAAGAAAAGAAAAAGTTCATAATATATATTAGACTATATAGTTTTTAAATCTTTACTCCACCAAATCTTCAGGAGCTTCTTCAACCCCCCAATCCATTTGAATAGCATTTGCAGTAATTGTCTTTAAGTTTCCAAATAATCCCCCCAACCAAGCAAAATATACCTGGCTCCCTTCAATAAATCCAGGAAGAGTTGTAAAATCAGCACTACTCTCTTTCAAAATAAAAGTTCCACTTAAGTAAATAAACAAGATCATTCCAATTAGAAAAATAGCAAAAAGCTTGTGCTTAAATCTCTGAACTTCAATAACAATCCAAATCGCAGCTACAAGAATTCCTACAACTAAAACTGTCACCCCAATTGCCATGCTTAAAATAAACTAAAGAACTATAAAAATGTTTTGATCCAAACATTTTTAACCAAAAAAGAACAAAATATAATATAGCCCCATAGTACAGTGGTCAAGTATAGTTGGTTCTGGACCAGCTGACCCAGGTTCGAATCCTGGTGGGGCTATTTAATTTCTAAAAAGCACCAAAACCAGTTTTCTCTTGAAATCGATATTTCAAATAACTAAAAAAAGAACATTCATTATTTTCATAACTAACTGTGTGAGTCTCATCTCCATTCCAAATTAACTCAAAATACTTTTCAAAATCAGCAACTAATTGAGAACCAGAATCAATATTTACTTTAACATGTGCTTCAATATTCAAATCATTTAAATTTCTCCTTGTCAAATTTGAAGAACCTGCAAAAAGAATCACTCTTCCATTTTTCTTCTTGATCACAATCATCTTACTATGAAATTGCTGATTGCCGGTATTATACCAACGAATATCAACCTTATCATCAGATTTGCATTTCAAATCTTTTGCAGCAGGACAATTCGGAACTCCTTTAGATTTTTTATTAAACAAATCACTGCTTGGGTCCACAACAACTCGAACTTCAACTCCTCGCTTTGCAGCTTTAGAAATTGCCTTAATCACATCTTCCTCTGTCAACAAAAACATTACAACATCAATTGATTCTCCTTGAACAGTCTCATCAATTGCTTTAATCAAATTCTTTTTAACTTTTCCTTCTGTCAAAAACTGAACACTTGCATCTCCAGAAGTTTCATAATCAAAAACAGAATACTCTTCAAAAGAACCATATGAAAAATCAGCAATTGATTTTTCAGATTCATAAATTTCTTCAATTAAAGCAACAGGTGCCTTATCAAAATACAAACCAGTATTTGAATATCCACTTCCCCAATCATCTGGATTTGCAGAAGTAAACAAAGAAACATATTTTTTACTTCCATCTTCATCAACTGCATCTGCAATAACAATTTTCCTGTGATTTGCTTTTGCATTAAACATCCTTAAAGTAGAACTCACACAAATATTTGCTCTATCACTCACACTCTTATCACAATCTAAATCTGGATGACCAAACCATTGAATCAAAGTTCTCCACACAGAAGAAAACAAATAATTTGAATCTCTCAAATAAGTCATGTCTGTATAAACCACATTAATTCCTGCTTCTTGCATTGCTTTCAATTCAGGGTGATCATAACTCCAATAACGAATATTAAACTCATCTGTAATAAAATTTATTTTAATCTCTGGCTTTTCCAATTTCTTCTCAATCAAAGCTTCACTTAATTCTAACGAAAGATTTCTATAACCTTCCCGAGAATTTCCCATCAAAAACATATCAATTAAAATAAATTCTTCTGCTCCTTCAATCATTTCAAAAACTTGATCAAAAACTTGGTGATCTTGCAAAATATATTTTCCTTCCCGAGAAGTTAGATCTCTAACAAAAGAAACATCTTCTTCATTAAAAAAATATTCTCCTCCTTCAAAACTTAATCCAGCTGGAAGAGGTTTATTTGTATGCCAAACCCCAACAACAAAAAGCCAAGCAAAAACTAAAACTAAAACTATCAAAAAAATTCTTGTCTTTTTTTTATTAAAAAAATTCATTTTCTATTCTCCTTTTCAAAAGAAACAATTTTATTAAAAACTTCTTGTTTATCATAATCAACTAACAAAACATGATTTGATTCTGTGAACAAAACTTTCTCTTTAATCTCACTTGAAGCATCCTCAAAAATCCATTCAGAGGCAACATAATCTGCAACAACATCATTATAAGAATGAAAAGTCACAATATTTTCAGTTATTCTATTCAAATCTTTTTTAACTTCTTTAACAAAAGGGATTGAATTCTTCACAGGTTGCAAAGGCATAGAAATATACATAAGATGTTTTTCTAAAGCAACAGGGTCATTAATCTGAGCTGCTTTATTTTTTGTAATAAAAACAATCCAGTCTGCAAACTTCTCAATATAAAACTCAGTTGGAAGAATCATCCACTTTTTGTAATAGTTTCTCAAATAAGGATTAGCAACATAAACATTTCCAAGTTCATGTTCTTCTGCAAGTTTCAAAGACAAAGCCCCACCATAACTTGACCCAACAACATTAATTGAACCACATTCTTTTTCTAATTCAAAAAACTCTTTTTCAACTTGTTCATGCCAATCATATAAATCCAAATTTAAAATTTTACTTGGAACTTCTCCATGTCCTTTAAGTCTAATTACCTTAATATAATCTCCAAACTCAGCATTAACTATTCCAGAAATTTCCTTCATAACATCTGGAGTTGCAGCATAACCATGAATCATTAACCAACAAACTTCTTTATTTCCTTCCAACTCAAATGCACGCGCCCCAACCATAATTCCCTCTGAATCATACTCTGTTCTTTTCAAATCTGCTTTATCAATATTTTCAATCCCAAGAACACCTGTTCTAGAAAAAAAAGAAAACCAACCATAAAGAAAAATTGAAATAATTCCTAAAATAATTATCCAAACTAAAAATCTTCGAAAGCCCTTTTTATTAAACACCTCTCTCATGAAATAAACTAGAATTTAGAATTTATAAAGTTGTCTTAAAATAAAATAACCACATTTAAATACTACTCTCTCCTCTATAAAACATGGCTACAAAAGCAAAAGCTAAGGTTAAAAAACCGAAAGCAAAAACAAAAAAGAAGGTGATGACAAAAGCTAAACCTAAGACAAAGGCGAAAGCTAAAGTCAAAAAGAAAGTAAAGCCACAAAAAAAAGTGGTTGAAAAAAAGAAACCTACAGGAAAACAAATTGGGCGTGTGAGCAACTATTTCAAGCACGTGAAAGCTGCGGCGATAAAGTTGACAGCTCCTCTGAAAGTCGGAGATAAGATCCGAATAACAGGTGGAGACAAAGACTTTGAAGTAAAAGTGAAAAGCATGCAAGTAGATAGAGAGAAAATAACAAAAGCAAAAAAAGGCGATGAAATCGGCTTGCTAGTTCCCAAAGATGTCCATGATGGATATAAAGTTTTTCTTGTTAAGTAAAACACTTCTAAAATAATTTGAATAATCTTTATAGTGGAACAAAACTATCCTCCAAGATAAACTTCCTTAATCTTTTTGTTCTGAACAATATCTTTTCCTCCACTTAATGCAATCTTTCCATTCTCTAACAAATAAGTTTTATCTGCAATCTCAATTGCCTTCTTGGCATTTTGTTCAACAATTAAAATAGACATTCCCGCTTCTTTCAAATCCTGTATCATCTTAAACAATTCTTTTTGCAATTTAGGACTCAACCCCAAAGAAGGTTCATCCAACATCAACACATCTGGCTTCATCATCAAAGCTCTTCCCAAAGCAAGCATTTGTCTTTCTCCTCCAGATAAACCATAAGCCAACTTTGATTTCCTATTTTCTAAAATTGGAAACCTTCCATAAACTTCTTTAACTCTCTCTTCAATAACTTCTTTATCTTCGATAAATCTCGCTCCAAGTTCCAAGTTTTCTTCCACAGTTAAATCATCAAAAACAATTCTTCCCTGAGGAACATAACTAATTCCTTTCTTAATTAACTCATGAGTTTTCAATTTTTTTATATTTTCATCTTTAAAAGAAACTTCTCCATCCTTCACATCTGCAATCCCAAACACAGATTTAATCACAGTACTTTTACCTGCACCATTTGGCCCAATAAGAGCAACAATCTCCCGGGGATTAATAGAAATATTAACTCCTTGCAAAACTTCAAATCCCCCATAACCTGAATGCAAATTTTTCAACTCCAACATATTTAAAATAAGAAACAAGGGTTAATAAAAGTTTATTTTTTAATAACAATAGCAGAACTAATTTCTGACAATTTGCCATCTTTCTGCAATAAATTTATATAATTATCAACCTTCTTAACAAAATCTGAATCAAATCTTTTTAATCTAAATAAAAAGTTCAAGAATAATCTTTCTTTTGCTTCTTTTTCTAAAATCTCTAGTTTCTTAAGATCAATATGTGATTTAATGTGATTTAGGCTATAGTCTATTCTTGATTTATTAAGCATCCCTACAATATCTTCAGTAGTATTTTCTTCAAGCACCACCCCATGAGCTTCCTCCCAAAACCTTTCCCTTACTAATCTACTTTCTCTTACCTGAGACCCAAGAAAAATAAGAATAATCCCCCTTGGCTCCAATAATCTTAAATATTTTTTAAACAACCCTTCCAAATTAGAGCAATAAAGGGAATGCGCAAACAAAATAAGATCAAATTTTTCATTAAGTTGATCTGGGATTTTATGCAGATCTCCCTTAATTGATTTCGTAACCGAGTTATTTTCTGAATAAATATTCAAAGCTTGGTCTGAGCTATCTACTGCAGTAATATAAAATCTTTTTTTTGGAAAAGCCTTCAATGCACTCGCAATTTCATCTCCTGCACCACAACCCAAATCAAGTATTTTAATTTCAGATTTATCCAATCTCTCAATAACTTTCTGGAGAAAATCTATTTGTTTTGCACATCGATCAATAATCTTATGCCAAAAACCATAGGCATTTTCCCAATCCCGGTTATAAAAATCTGCATAAGACTTAGAACTAATATCTTTCATTTTAGGCTAAGACCTCCGGTTTCCCATTAATAACTCTTTTCATATAAATTGGTTGAACTGAATCTCCCTTTAAATCAAAGTATCCTGTATTATCAAGATAGTTTTTTAAGTCGTCTGAGTCTGTTCCAACAGATTCCACTGCTTCAACCATTATCAATAGAGCGTTGTATGCATTAAGAGCAACCATATTTGGAAGTTCCCCATATCTTTCTTCAAAAAGTTTTACAAAATCTGCATCTGCTTTTTTTAGATTAAATGGATGAGGATAATATACCTCATCTGAAACATGCCCATAGCCATCAAAATAAGGAGCGTTTTCAGTCCCAAGATGTCCTAACCAAATCTTATCTAAATCCAATTCTTTTCCTTGCTTAAGAACTTCTCCAAATAAGCCTCCACTATGTAAATTATAGATTGCATCTGGTTCTCCTGCTTTAAGTTTAACCAATTGAGTCCTAACATCCATGTCGTTTAGTAAGAAATTTTCTTTTCCAGTAATCTCTCCCCCAATTGAAATAAACTGTTTTTCAAATTCCCTCATATGAGACTCTCCGTAAGGATTTTGCCCATATAAAATTCCAACCTTTCTTAATTCAAGAATGTTATAAGCATAATCTACTAAGACTTCCACCATCTTCTCTCCAGTAGTAATTGTTCTAAAGAAATAATCATCTGCACTCAATTCTTTTTGAATTGCAACTGGAGTAATAAGTATTACTTTATCTCTATTTGCAAATGGAACTATTGGAGCTGTGCTTGTTCCCCATGCATCGCCAATTAGAAAGTCTACTTCATCTAGATTAACTAATTTGTTATAAGCATCTGTGGATAATTTGGGCTCTCCCCGACTATCCTCATAGATTATTTTAAATTTTATTCCTTTCTCTTTTTCTAATTGAATCTTAGCTAATTCGATCCCTTTTTGCTCTTGATTTCCAAAGTAAGCAAAATTCCCCGATAAAGGCCCAATTACCCCAACACGAATTACATTTCCTTTAACTGCATTCCCCGTCAAGCCCCAAAATAGGAAAGTGCTACTAAGAGCAAGGATTACTAATAATCCTACCAAGATTCTTTTAGTTTTGTTTTGTGTTTCCATTTTTATTTGTTGTTTATTTTGTTACTACTGGTTATTTTCAAAGGATTATAAATATTATCTCCCCCCAAGTGAGTAGTAATATTTATAAAGTATTTATTTGTATAAAGACAATGTACAAAGAGATACTGAAAGAACTTGGATTCACAGAAGGAGAGATAAAAATATACGAAGCAGTGATTAAACTAAAAAAAGCCTCAACAGGACCAATTGTAGAAGAATCTGGGGTTTCTAGTTCGAAAGTATATCCTATCTTAGATAAATTAGTTAAGAAGGGGCTAGTTAGTTTTATACTGGAGAATAATGTTAAGAAATTTCAAGCAACAAACCCGGAAAGTATAATAGATTATATTCAAAAGAAAGAGAATAAAATAAAAGAATTGAAGGAAAAATCAGAAGAAATTGTTGATAAAATGAAAAATCACCTAGTTCAACTACAACAAGAAACAGCCCAAGTCTACATTGGACTGAAAGGAATTCTTTCTGCTCATCTTAATATATTGGATGAATTAGAAGAAAAAGAAGAGTACTTGTTCTTTAGTGTATCTGGACAAGAACTTACAAAAAAAGTAGAGTCTTTTTTTATGAACTTTCATTCAAAGAGAATAGAGAAAAAGATCGGGGCAAGAGGAATAGTTGATAAAAAATACAAAACAAATTTCAAAGAAATGAAGAAGCTAAAGAAATACTCCTTAAGATTTGCAGAAGTAAATCTTCCATCAGCAATAGCAATAGGGAAAAATAGGATAATCCTTAGTATGTGGGAGGAAAATCCAATTGCATTTGAAATTGTATCTGAAAGAACAGCAAAGAGGTTTAAAGAATTCTTTGAAAAAATGTGGAAAAGAGCAAAAGATTAATTATGCGACTTCAACAAACTTGTTGCCATTCCATCTTTTTATTGTAATTTCAAACATTGCTATTTTATTTTTGAATCCATTAAACCCAATCTCATTAGTTGATGGTGAAGAACCTAATCTAGATCTTTCGCAAACAATATCTCCTGCACAAGAACTAATAGCTTTTGCTAATTGTGTTAAATGAGTATAAGCAACAGCTGCTGCTTCTGGAGCAGGAACATTTGTGTTTAATCTCCCTATAAAATCTTCAGAAACATCTGGAAAGCCAAAAGTTAATGTTTTACCTAAAAGATTCGCATTATCTTTAACAAACCCCCCCAAAAGAGAATCAGAAACAACAATAGAATAAACCTCCATTCCCAATTTGTTTATTTGAGTTAAAGTGCCTTGAGCCTCTGCTGGGAAAGCAGGATTGAAAATTGCGCCTACGTCTTTATCTTTCATTTTAGTAAGCATTGTTCTAAAATCACTCTCTCCAGGATTATATGCTTCCACAACAACATTATCATAAACTTCCCTTATTCCCTCATCACACAATTCTGCAAATTCCAAATTCATTTTTAAAATTCCAACTTTTTCCACATTCTTTTCTTTTAGATAAAAAGCAACGCTCTTACAATTTTCCTTATAATCAATATAAGTTTTATAATTATTTTCAGAATCTTTCAGTGGAGATTCTATAGCAGCATCATAAACATATAATTTTTGCTTATCTTTTAGAAAAGAACTTACAGAAATAGCTGCAGGCGCGAATTCAGAATAAACTGCATCTACTCCATCCACATTAACCAACTTTTGAGCAGCGCTTAAAGCTTTTTTGGGATCTAGTTGACCATCTTCAAATATGAACTCAACATTTATCCCTTGCTTTTCTAAATCTTGCTTTGCTAATTTTGATCCAGAAACAGAAGACTGCCCCCAAAATCCCGCATCTCCAGTTAAAGGTGTTACTATTCCAATCTTGATTTCTTCTGGGCTATTTTCCATTCCATTAAAATAAACCAAGTTTATTCCAATGATCGCTACAGCTATCAAAACCAATACACTGATTATTACTTTTTTCTTTGTCATTTTAATAAAAAAAGAGATAAATACAAACCTTTAAATATTCGCTACTATACCAAGATAGTAATGATGAACGCTAAAGAAATATTAGAAAAAATAGGCATATCTGGCCAAGAAACTAGAACATACCTAGCATTACTTAAACTTCAAGAATCTCAATCCGGTTCGTTATGTAAAGAAACAGGCATTGCCAGCTCTAATATCTATCAGATCATTAATACTCTTATAGAAAAAGGGCTTGTTAGCTATAGAGTTCAAAATAACACTAAAATATTTATGCCCTCCCCCCCGGAAGTACTAAATGAACTCTTCTTGGAAAAACAAAAAGATCTTGAGCAAGAAAGAAAAGAGATTCAAGGACTAATATCTAATTTAAAAACAAAAAAACCAAGGGAAGACCCCCAATCAAACTACAAATACTATGAAGGAATATCTGGTATTAAGGGAATGTGGCACGAAGTTAACTCTCTTATGAAAAAAGAGAACATTGAATTAATTTATGGGAGTAAAAAAGAAAGCTATGAAAATCTTGTTAGTTTTTATAATGAGCACCATAAACAAAGAGTGAAAAAAAAGGTTAAAGCAAAGATACTTTTTTCAATTGAAGATAAAGAACTAGCAAGAAAAAGAAGGGGACAGTTAGCAGAAACTAAGTTTGCTAAATTAGAAAACGAAGCAGAGTGGGGGCTTGTTGGAGAAATGTTCTACATACAATATTTAGTTTCAAAAAAACCAATTGGCTTTCTAATAAAAGATAAAATTATTTCAGATACATTTAAACAAGTTTTTGAACAAGTCTGGAAACAAGCTAAAAGTTAATTTATCCTAAAAGTAATTCTAAATACAAGAATATATGTTACTAACCAATGACAACACTAGTAAAACTTATAAAGGCCTAAAAAGTAGGGATTTTATAGAAAATGGCAACAGGTTCAGAAACAAGAGAAAGAATTATTGTGGATAGTCCCAGTTATACTCCTACTGGAAGAGAACTAGGAATCGGATGCTGGGGAAATGTCGATGAATATACAGATCCTTCTGGTCAAATGTGGGCAATTAAAGCAGTAAATAAAGGAGAAATAGCTGAAGGACAAAGCGAAGACAGAAGATTATCTGATGAAGATTACGCTAAAAAAGAAACTGTTCCTTTAAGTGCCGCTAGACACCATGTTGTCCCAAGAATTCCTGGAAGAGACAATCAAGGAGTTAGATTCTTTGGTATGCCTGTTTATGAAGGAGAAACATTGGGAGAAGTTTTTGGAGAAGAGGAAGATAAAAAATATTGGAAAAAAGGATTCCCCTTAGAAAAAATCTTTGAACTTGGAAGAAATATTTCTGATGGACTTGCATATTTTCATGGTGCCTTAGGAAGATCTTATGTAGATTTTAATCCAGAAAATATTCTTGGTGGAGAAGATGGTGCATTTTCAATTACAGATCTAGGTGCCTCAAGCATATTAGCTCCTGAAGAAAGAAGTCAAGACCCAAGAGATAAAATCGGTAATCGGCACACAATGGCATACGAATGCTTTAAAGAAGGAAGCCATCCAGATGAAAGATCAGATGTTTTTGGTTTTGGAGCTTTAATGACACGAGCATTAGTAGGAGAATATCCAAACGAAGGAAGACTTGAATCAGCTCCCAATGTGGGAGAAGCAGAAGCAGATGGAAGAGTAGAAGACTTAACTAAAGATTTACCCAAACCACTTAGAAATTTTTTAAGAAGCTGTTTAGCTTATGATCCAGACAAAAGACCCCAAGGAGGAGTAGAACTAGAAAAAGCATATCACAAAGCAGTGAAAGACTATCATAATAGTTTACCCCGAGCAAGATTAAGAAGATGGGGAGCAATCGGAGCTGCTGCAAGTTTAACTGCATTAGCAACTGTCGGCACAATAGTTGGTTTAGACAAAAATGCATCTCTAGAATCTCAACTAGAAAAAGAAACAAAAAAAGTATTATTTGCAAAAAGATCAAAAATTGTAAATGATTATTATGAAGTACTAAACAACAAGCGAGCCAAAAGTATCAGGGTACATATTGAAGAAGGAGAAATAGATGGCTGGAGAGAATTATTTAATGACCCAAATACTGCTCTTGCAGCTTACTTGGATCATGAAGCAGTATATGCTGCCATTCAACAAGCAGGAGGCAAAACAGATTGGGAAAGTGTTTATCCTGAATTACTTACCACAAACATAAATGCTGCAGCAGTAGTAGGTTATTTACCAATAGAAAAAAGAGACGCAGTCGTAGATAATATTATGCACCTGGCCCAACGAGAAGCAAAGGCAGAAGTTAAACCAAAATGGGCTGAAGCAGAAAAAAACTGGAAGTCTAGAAAAGAAAAATTACCTACAAAAGAATAAACCGAAATCTTTAATTTAATTCTTTATGCAAAATCTGTCCAAATATCGGAGAAGCTCCAATCTGAATTAATCTAAAAATTTCCCTCAAATAAGAATAAATCACCGCATCTCTTGAAGAAGACTTTTCTAACAAATCAATCAACTTTCCAAAATGCAGTTTCCTCTTAGGCTGATTTATCTTATTAATTGACTCAATACTTTTATTTTTATAAGCATCACAAAACAAATCAAAATTTGATTCAAGCCCTATTAGAAACTTCACAAACTTATCAGAATCTTTTATTTTTTTATCTGCAACAAATCGATACAAGTAATAATAAGCATGTTCTATATGCATCAAAAAAGTCAAAAGCTCCCATTCAAGAGAAAGATTTTCTGAATATTTCTCCATTGTTAAAACTCTTTTACAAAATAAAACAAATTTATCTCCACTATTTCTCAACTCTTCAATCTCCTCCAGGTTATGAAAAGATTTTTCATGAAAATCTTTTTTCAAAACAGCATTTGTTTCCTTAATAATTAAAAAAACTTTATCTAAAATTACCTGATATTTTGTTTCTGTTGGTTCAGAAATATTCTCAATAACAACTTCATCTGAAGTTATTTTTGTAAGTTCAAATCCAAGCAACAAATCCTTAACAACTTTCTTAACTTGTTTTAAAATACCTGCATCAATTCCAGTAATTCTTATTTTATTAAAGCCCTCTCGATAGATATGTGTAATAAAAACCTTAATATTAAATTTATTTTCTTCATCTAGTTTGATAAGAAACTCTTCTTTTTTCTTACAACTCCCCCCAATAACAAGAGAAGCATCTTTCTCCTCAACAGAAATTATATCTCCTTGTTTCAAACCTTTTTTTTCAACCCATGGCTTTGGCAAATAAATTGTATATCCTCCTCCGCCTTGTTTGATTAATTTCCTTTCCATAATCTTTACAAAAGAGACGCTTTTTTAAACATTTCTATTTTAATATCAGTGATATCATTAATATCAGAAAGATATTAATTGCATAATTCTCTACTTTAGAATAATAAAAATGAACAAAGGAATAAAAATAATCATGGGAATTGTCATAATCGCGATACTAGTAAATCTAGTTTTCCTAACTAACTTCAATGGAAATACCGTTAAAGGAGAAAAAGAAACAATCAGAATAGGGGTTGTGCTTCCACTTACTGGAGGAATTAGCTTTCTTGGACAAGCAGGACAAAAATCAATTCTCCTAGCAAAAAGTCAATTAGGGGAGACTAAATTTAACTATGAATTAATATTTGAAGATGACAAACTAGACCCAAAACTAACTTCTACAGTAACACAAAAATTAATTAATATAAATAACGTTGATGCAATGATTTCTGCCAGCTCAGGTTCAGGAAATGTAGTTGCTCCTGTTACACAAAGCAAGAAAATAGTTCATATCGGAGTTGCCTCAGATGCAAACATTGCAAAAGGAGAATATAACTTCATACATTGGACAACACCAGATGAAGAAGCAAGAATGTTCGTAGAAGAAGTTCAAAGAAGAAATATCAAAACTATTTCTTCAATTAGCGTAAATCAACAAGGAACAGATGCAATCATAGAATCTGTACAAAAACACCTAAAAGGAACAGGAACCAAAATAGCTTACGAGGGAAAGTTCAACTTTGGAGAAACAGATTTTAAAACAATACTATTAAAAGCCAAGGGAAAAAATCCAGATGCTTATTTAATTCATGCGTTTTCTCCAGAATTGGAAATACTTGCTAAGCAAGCAAAAGAATTAGGAATCCCAGAACTTATTGCAATAGAAGCTTTTGAATTCACAGAACAACCAGAACTTTTTGAAGGAATGTGGTATATTCAAGCAGCTAGCTCCTCTGAAGACTTTGCAAAAGCTTTTGAAGCAAAATACAATAGCCAACCTGCAATGGCAAGTGCAAATCTATATGATGCATTTAACTTAATTGTTAAATCTTATGAGACTGCAGCTAAAGATGGAGAAAAACCTTCTAATCAAGAAGTTGCAAAAGCATTATCTAATGTGAGAAGCTTCAATGGAGCACTTGGAAAATTAAAAGTTCTAGATGAAGGAATTGTGTATAGTAAAGCTTCTGTAAAACAAGTTAAAAACGGAAAGTTTATCACACTACGTTAATTTTATTCCCACTTTCCATTAACAAAATTAATTGGATCTATTTTTTTCTTTGAAATTCCTTGTGTATTAAAATCAATCTCTCCAGTTATTCCAGGATAATTAATCGAATATAATTCATTTGTTATACAACTTGTACCTTCTCCCTTACAATTTTCAAGTACTTTACTCAACATCATAACATCCTCATAAATATTTGCAGCAAATCCAGTTGGTTTTTTCTTAAATCGATTGTAATATCTGTGCACAAACTCCATTCCAACAGAACCTTCTTCTCCTTGATCAAAGAAAAAATCTGAACCAACAGCATCTACTAAAAGATCATTAGCCAAAGCAAGACTTGTAGCTTCTTGATTTCCTGTACAAGTAGAAGTCGCAAAAGGGCAAACAAGACGAGTATCTATATCAAGCTCAACTATCTTCTTATAGAGATTGGGAAACATATTTGCATAAGTATAAAGCACCAAAGCATCAGGATCTTTTTCTTTAACTTTAGTTAAAATTGTTTTAAAATCAGGATCTTTTAAATCAAACCTCTCTACTAAAACAAGATCTGCCTTTTTTCCAACAAGTGCTTGCTTTATTCCATCTTCACATTCTTTCCCTCCCCCAAGCAAATCAGTAACAAAAGCAATTTTTTCATCTCCCTCCAAGATAGCTTTCTCAGTCGCAACTTTACAAAAATCTTTTGCAGTAGGAAAATCAAGAAAAGCATTCTGATGCTCTAAAGCAGTATATGAAGTTGTAGAACCATAAAGAAGCACAAAATCTTTACTCTTAAGTTGCTCGGCAATAGCAGCACTCGGACCAGTAAGAGAAGAAACAACCACTTTCACACCATCAAGATCAACAAGCTTGTTCGCAGCAGTCACACTATCCTTAGAATTTGTCCTCCCATCTTCAACAATAATTTCTATATTTTTATCTTTCAAATCTTCTTTAGCCAACAAAATACCATTAAGATCTTCCTCTCCAATATATGAAGCAGGACCAGTCAAAGGAATAACAACCCCAATCTTCAATTTATCTTCCTTTACTGAAAAACCAGTCATTCCAATAACCACAAGAGACAATAAAGCAACAGCTAAACAGATTGTTATCAAAATCTTTGTTGTTCTTTCAGTTGTCATATAAAAGATTCAAAAAATAGACTTATAAGTTATTGTTGTAAGTAAACTTACACTAACAAGAAGACTTAAATAATACAAAAACTAATCTTTATTATGGACAAACAAATACTTTTAGAAGTAGGGCTCTCAAAAAATGAGATTGAAATCTATTTATCTTTATTAAAAACAGGATCACAAAAAGCAACAGAACTAAGTAAAAACTCCAAGATCCCAAGAACTTTTGTATACGAACTACTAGATTCATTAATAGACAAGGGCCTAGTATCTCACGTGATCAAATCAGGAATTAAATATTTTGAAGCAGTTGATCCTGAAAGACTAAACACTCTTCTAGATGAGAAAAAAGAAGCACTTAAGTCAATAATGACAAACCTCAAATCTATGAGAGTCAAGACATCAGAAAAGCCTTCTATTAATGTTTACGAGGGGAAAGAGGGAATAAAAACAATTTTAGAAGATATCTTGCAAATGAGTAAAGGAGAAACCCTTTTTGCTTACGCAAATGCTGATTTATTTAAAAAATTAGAATTTTTCTTTCCACATTTTGTAACTCGAAGAGCAAAAAAACAAATTAAATCAAAACTTATACAAGAAAAAGAAATTAAAAAACTAAGACCCACAAAACTAAATAAAAAAGAATTAAGAGAAATAAGATTTTTTGAAAAACCTCTTACTTCTTCTGTTTTAATCTGGCAAGACAAAGTAGCTTTTTTAGATCTTAAAGGAGATATTTTAGTGGGTGTTTTAATCAAAGACAAAGTCATAGCAAATACTCAACTAGATGTGTTTGAAATGCTTTGGAAACAATCTAAAGCTTAATTATTTCTCAGCAACAACTACTGCAAACATATGATTCTTATAATATTCCTGAATATTGCTAAATCCTGCCACCTTCAAATCATTTAATGACTTATCTAAATACATAACTCTTTCTTTCTCCATATCTTGTTCATAATGATTTCTCCACTCCACACTAAGTTCAGAATATCCAAAATCTTTAATTTTATCTAAACAAGCAAGGTGAAAATTTAAATCAATCTGTATTTGACTATCATCCCCAGAAAGATATTTATCTGCATTAAGAAAAATGCCTCCTTTAACCAACACCCTATTGATTTCTCTCAAATACTCCAATCTTCTTTTAGATTTAACATTATGAAGAGTTAAAGCAGAAACAACTAAATCAAAAGAATTATCTTCTAATTTTTTCAAAGATTCTAATCCGTCTTCACAAATAAATTCAATCTGACCTTTATGAGACCTTAGGCCTTGCTTTGCTTGCTCCACCATCGCAGAATTCCTATCTACCAAAGTTAAGTTTACATCAGGCAACTTTTCTAAAATTTTAGAGCTAGTAAATCCGGTTCCACAACCCAAATCAAGGACTTTCAATTTAAATTGTTTTTGAAAAGATTCTCCAATAAAGCTAGCAAGTTTCTCATGCAAAATATTGTAAAAAGGACTTACTATTCTCAAGAGATCGTACTGCGATACTCTCCCTTGAGAATAGTTTCTATTTTTCATTTACAAGTCCTCCTTAATCTGTACAAACTTACTTTGGCCAGCAATTACCTTAAGCTCCGCAAAGCTTTCGTCAGGAAGAATCGGATCTCCGAATTCATTAAAGTTCCAAGTTGAAACTTCTCCTTGCCAGTCATTTAAACCCTTAATGTAACTGTTTATACAAGCGTTGTTCTCTCCGCATACTTCAAGAGCTTCCTTTACAATATACACAGAGTCATAACTTGCTGCAGTAAGGAAGAAATTAAATCCAGGTTCAGATCCATATCTACCCACGTACTTATTCAATAACTCGTTATTTTCTAAATAAGGAACTATTGTAAAAGCATCTGAAGGCAGCTTTCCATCTGTTGCCCCTACTACTGAACTTCCAATAGTTACAGGATTTCCAGTTATTTGTATATCTTCTGCCATTCCAAGCTCAATCATTTCATTAATGATCTCTGCTGCTGTTCCAGGCTTTTGTGCTGAAATAAAAATAGCATCAGGCTTCAATTCTTTCATTTTTGATAACGAAGTCTTAAAATCCATTGTTCCTGGATTAAACTCTTCTTTCAAAAGAATTTTACCTCCAATTGATCTATACTGATCACTGAAATCATCTGCCCAACCTTTAGCAAAGTTAGTTGTCTCTGTAATAACAACAACATTTTTCTTATCATACAGGTTCAAAAGCCTATTTGCAGTTATTCCTGCTTGCTTCTCTGAAGAAGGAGAAGTTCTAAAGGCAAAATTGTACTTATCAAAAATATTTTTGGTAGTTGTAGTTGCTGCAAAAATTAATTTGCCCTTATTTGAACTCATAGGAACTACTACTGCAGAAGTTGGAGAACAACTAGGTCCAAAGATAATATCTACATTATCTACTTCGGTTAATTTTTTAAAACTGTTTACTGCTTCTGTAGCAGAACATTTACCATCTTCTAAAATCAACTCTAGTTGTTTTCCATTTACTCCCCCATTAGCATTAATCTCATCAACAGCAATCTTTACAAAATTAGCTTCTGTTCCCCCGCCAACAGCCCAACCTCCAGTTAAGGCAAAAATACCTCCAACTTTGATTGTGTCTTGTTCAACAGCATTCCCAGTTAAACTAATTAGTAAAAAAGCACTGCTAATTAAAAGGATCACTAACAATCCTACCAATGTTTTTTTCGCTTTTTGTTTTTCCATTTTGTGTTTTACCTCCTTCCAACTCTATTCTCTCTCGTTTTGAGTTTGATTTGTTACTACTCGATAGTTCAGGACTGTTATAAAGCTGACCCCCTACTCTGTGGGGAGTTAATAGAAAGATTTATAATAAATTTAAACTACTAATTAATATGATAGAAACAGTATTTCAAAAAATAGGGCTAAATCAAACAGAAATAAAAGTATACAAAGCCCTGCTAGAACTAGGGGAATCTAAAACAGGAGAAATACTAAACAAAGCTAAACTAAACTCAGGAAGAATATACGAAATTCTGGCCTCCTTACAAAATAAAGGGTTAATCTCATTCATTATAAGAGATAAAGTAAAATATTTTAGCCCTTCAGACCCAAGCAAAGTTCTAGACTACTTAAAAGAAAAAAAACACAGCATAGAAGATCAAGAAAAAGCCTACAAAGAAATTCTTCCTAATTTAATGAAAAAAATAAACAACTCCAAAAAAGCATCAAAAGTAGAAATATACACTGGATTAAAGGGCCTTGAATCAGCTTATAAAAAAGAACTAACTTTTTGCTCAAAAGACAGCACAGTTTATGTTTTTGGGATCATGGACACAGAAAACTATTCAAAAGAATATTTAGATTTTTTCAAATACAATATTTATCCAAAAAGAGAAAAATTAAAAGTAAAAATAAAAAAAATATTTTCTAAGGATGTAAAAACACTTAGGAAAGATCAGGAGAAAGGCGCAGAAATAAAATATCTCCCATATGCATCTCCTGTAACCATAAATGTCATAGAAAACCTAACTACAATAGGAATTACAGGCGAAGAACTATTATTTATTTCAATTGAATCAGAAGAAATTGCTAAATCTTTTATACAGCAATTTGAATTTATGTGGAAAATTGCTAAAGCCTAATAATAACTATATTGCCCAGTTACTAAGTTGAAAATCTTGTTGTCTTCTTGTATAACTTTTGCACAAGTAGGAATTTTAATTTCCCCTGAACTATCTGTGTTTACAATACCCACATTTGTTCTCATATTCTGGATTAAATGTAAATTACCCATAAACTCAGAGGTACTTACTTCCCCTTCCTTGTTTGCCCTATCAACTATCTCCCCGATATCATAACCCATTTCTGCAAAGAAAGAAGGGTAGCTTGAGTATCTTGATTGAAACTTTTCTACAAATCCAGCAGGAGTTCCATCTGTGCAAAAAGCTGTTACATAAACTCCTTCTGCTGCCCCTTGAGAATCTTTTAAAGAATATTGCCCCGCAATTGTCCCAACTGCAATAATTTGCTTATCAATCCCAAGTTCCTCAATTTCCTTTAAAGCTTCAATTTCTTGATAATCCAAACCAATCACATAAATAGAATCAATATCTTTTTCAGCAAGCTTAGCCAACTGTGTTTTATAATCTACATCTGTATACTGAAAACTCTCACTTACAACTACTTCTCCACCTAACTTGGCAACTTCTTTACTAAAAACATTTGAATAACTTATTCCAAAATTATCCAATAAGTGTAAAACTCCAAATTTCTTTAATCCTAAACTATTCACAGCATATTTTGCCATTTCAGGAGCATCATCATCTGCATTTGTAAAATACCTAAAAGTATACTTATTTTTAGAAGGCAAGCCAGATGTTGAAGAAACAGTTAGAATAACTGGGATTTTATCTTTCCCAGCTAAATCTAATATTGCTTCATCCCCGGTACTTACAAGAACAAAAACATCTACATCACTTGTAGCCTTAATCTTATTATACGCAGAAACTGCAGTTGCAACATCTCCTTGACTATCTTCATAAATAGCCTTTACCTTTTCTCCATTTGCTTGCATCTCATTAACAGCAAGTTTAATCCCTTGCACAATTCCTTCTCCTAAGAAAGCTTGCGCCCCAGTTAAAGGAGCAATAACCCCAATTGTAAATTCATCATTAGTCTTGTTCTCTGAAAAAAAAGCAAAATTAATAGTAACAACTAGTAAAATCAATACTACTATTGTTGTAATGCCCAATATTTTTGTTTTCATAAAAATTAAGAGAAAAATCTCCTTATAACAAATACCTACCCCCAAAGTAGTAAGTAGTTAGAAAAGCTTTTATACTAAGAAATCAGAATAAAAATATGCAAAATGAAAACTTATTCAAGGAAATTGGATTAACAAAATGGGAATCAGATTCTTATGTTACTTTACTTAAGATAGGAAGCACAACCACTGGCCCCCTAGTAAAAAGATCAGGAGTTCCTCAATCAAAAATATATTCAGTTCTAGACTCAATTATAGAAAAAGGCCTAGTAACTTATATAGTAAAAGGTAAGGTAAAATACTTTCAAGCAACAGACCCAAAAAGAATCCTTACTTTATTTAAAGAAAAAGAAAAACAAGTAGAAAAACTAATTAACTCCCTTCCATTACCAGAACCTTCTTCAGTTGAAATGTTTGAAGGATTAAAAGCAATGAGAATAGCCTGGGCAACTACTGTAGAAAACTCAAAGAAAGAAGAAGAAATCTACGGATATTCACAAGGAATAGATTACCCGGAGGAAGTTTCAGAATTCTGGGGATGGTGCCATGAAAGATCTTCAATAAAAAAACTCAAAGATTATCTTTTAATAAGTAAAAAAAATAAAGAGGAATTTGAACAACTAATCCCAAAAGAAGAACTACCAAAGATAAAACAATACACAAAATATAGTGAAGTTGTTTTCCCCGGAGATGTTGGCATTTTCAGAGATCAAGTTCTTTTATATAATTGGAATTATCCATACAAACTAATAGTGATAACAGACAAAGCTCTTGCGAAACAATACAAAGATTTCTTTATGGATTTATGGGGAAAAGCTAGAAGTTAAGATCCATTATAACGGAGCTCCAATTCCCCCTTTAACAAAATAAATCTTTTCTTCTCTATCTAAACTTTTTGAAGGCCCAATAACTTTTATTAAACCGTTTCTTAAATTATCATTGTCTTTTTCATATGCTTTCATTATTGTATTCAATCCATTATACCCAAAAGAAACTAGAGTAATATCTAAAGGCTCTTCTCCATATTTGTTTACATATTTCTTCCTCAATTCTTCAGAATTCTCACTAAATATGTTTGTATAATAAATTCCCTCTGCTGCCTTTCCAGAAGCATCTATTACTTCTTGTATCAATGCATCTCCACCCAATAAAGGAATATCTAAACCCAACTGCTCTGTTTGTAATAAAAAATTAACAGAAGTTGGTGGAAGTAAAGGAAGATAAATCCCATCTGCTCCACTTTCCTTAATTTTCAATAAAGTAGTCTTAAATTCATTATCATCCAACCTATGTCTTTCATGCAACACAATCTTTCCTCCTTGTTTCTTAAATTCATTTTTAAAAGATTCTGAAATAATTTCTGCCCAAGCATCTTTATGGGAAACAACTGCCACCTCCCTTAAATTAAGATTCTTAAAAGCAAAGCTAGCCATTTTTTCTCCTGCTTTTTCTGTAGAAAACCCTGTGCCAAATAAATAGTCAGATTCATCAAGAAAATTATTGCTGTCCCAAACAACAAGCAAAGGAGTTTTACCCTTTTCAAAAATTGGCTTAACTGGTTTTGCTTCTTCAATAGCAGCAGTAAGCCCAACATCAATCTTATCTAAATTAATTAATTTATTAGCAGCATTAACTGCAGCTGTACTTAACCAGCTCCGATCATCCTCATAAATTATCCTAATCTCTGTTCCCGATGTTTCTAAATTAGCAAGCTCAATTCCTTTTTGAATTTCTTCTCCGATAAAAGACAACTGCCCAGAAAAAGGAAGTATTGCTCCAACAACCAACTTTTCTTCTTCCATAACTTGTCCTGTCTTGAAAACTAATAAACTAGAAAATAAAACAATCCCAATTATCAGGCCCAAAACTGCTAGTTTGATTATTGTTTTCTCTCTCATCAACAATCAAGCAAAAGAAAGGTTTATATATTTAGTTCGCATGATATCATACGAACATGAATAAAGATATTTTAAAGGAAATAGGTTTAACTGACTATGAAATAAAGATCTACTTAGCTTTGCTAGAAAACGGGCAGCTGTCTGCTTATCAACTTGCAGAAAAAACAGGACTTTACAGACAAGTTATATATGACACACTCAACAGATTAGTTGAAAAAGGTTATGTAAACTCTGTAAAAGAAGAAAAATCCCAGCTATATAGTGCCCTTGATCCAAAATTAATTCTAGAATATCTCTATGAAAAAACAGAAGGGTTCAAACAAATACTCCCAGATTTAAACAAAATACAGAATAAATCTTCAGACAAAGTTAAAGTAGAAACATACAGAGGGAAAAATGTACTAAGAATTGCTTTTAGAGATATTATTAACGCACTTAAACAAAAAGGCGGAGAAAACCTATGTACTGCAGTAGATGAGGAATTTGTCGCTTCATCTCAAGAAACAATAGTTGACCAATACGAAAGAGATATGCTAAGATTCAATATTAAAGAAAGAATCGTGATTAAAGAAGGAGTTAGAGGAAGATTCAAGAAAGGGACTTCAAAGTACAAAAGAATCCCTCAAAAATTCTTTAATCCAAATCCAACCCAAATATACGGAGACAATGTCCAAATTGTTCTTATGGGAAATCCTTCTCATCTAATAATTATAAGAAGCAAAGAAGTTGCAGAAAGTTATAGAAAACAATTTGAATTCTTATGGAAACAAGCAAAACCTTAAATCAAAACAGTTTTACCCTGAACAATTTTCATTTCTTTCCAACTATCAAAAACAGGATCTCCATTTTCTTTAAAAGTGAACTTCCCTGCAACACCAACATAGTTTACTAAATTATCAAAATTCTTCTGCACACATTCAACATTTTCTCCACACAATTCTAATGATTTCTTAAGCATATATGTTGCATCATATGCAGCTGAAACATAATATAAATTATACGGAACATCTTTTCCATATCTAACTTTATATTTTGCTTGAAGCTCTTTAGACTCTAGAGTATTTGGATCTGCAAATAAAGTTATTGTAAATGCATTTTCTGGAAGCAATCCCCCGGACTTTTGATAAACATTACCACTAACAAAAATAGTATTTCCAAACAAAGGAATATCTAACATATCAAGTTCTTTCATTTGCTGAAGAATCATTACTGCTTCATTTGGATCCTGCGGAGAAATCCAGATTGCATCTGGATTTTCATTTTTAATCTGGATCAAACCAGCCCTAAAATCTTTTTCTCCAGGAACATAGTTCAACTCATAACCAATTTTACCATCAAAAGTTTTCTTAATATCCTTACTAAAACTCTTAGCATATGCTGCTTCCTCAGTTATCAAAGCAATCTTTCTATATTCATATTTATTATATGCTGTTTCAGAAAGTATCTTCGCTTGTTCAAGTGTAGCAGGACTTGTTCTAAAAGCATATTTGCTCCCAGAAACAGCTTCATCTGAGCTTGTAACTCCTGCAATTAAAAAAACTTTTTTATCATCAACAATCGGCACAATAGCTGCAGTCTCAGGAGAACAATGACCCCCAATTACAAATTCAACACCATCAACATTAATTAACTTATTTACTGAACTTACTGCTTGCTGAGCATTACATTTACCATCTTCCACCACCAATCTAATTTCCTTTCCATTTATTCCTCCGTTTGCATTAATCTCCTCAGTTGCAATCTTAATCATATTTAATGAACCTTGTCCCCAAAGTGAAGGTCCACCAGTTAAAGGAGCAATAACTCCAATTTTTATTTCTCCTTCTTGAATTGCAAACCCATTCATATAAACTCCAACAATTAACAAAGCTAAGACTATTCCTACCAATGCCAAACCAAGTGTAATTTTGTTTTGTTTCATTTTATTTTTTACCTTATAGAAAATCAGAGAAAAAACCCCATATAAGTATTGCCTCCCTTCTAGTGGGCACTAATAACAAGGTTTAAATAAAGAAAAAAACTCTAATCCATATGTATGAAGAAATATTCCGAGAAATAGGACTAACACGATCAGAAACATCAGTTTATTTCTCTTTATTAGAAATAGGAAGCTCAACCACTGGACCAATAATAAAAAACGCGCAAATAGCCTCAGGCAAAGCATACATCATACTAGAAAAACTAATAGAAAAAGGCCTTGTAACCTATGTAATTAAATCAGGCACAAAACACTACCAAGCAAAAGACCCAGAACAACTTTTAGATTACTTAGAACAAAAAGAAAGAAAATTCAAGAAAAATGAAGAAAAAATAAAAGAAATAATTCCAAAGCTTAAACTAAAATATGAATCTAAAAAATACAAACCAATTGCAGAAATTTACGAAGGAGTAAGTGGATTTAAAACATTTTACGATTCAGTTTTAAAAGAACTTCAAAAAGGGGATACAATAAGACTATTAGGAGTGCCAAAAGAAGCAAACGAAAGATTTCAAGCTTATTTTATAGAATGGAATAAAAAAAGAATAAAACTAGGAATAAAAATGCAAATACTCTACAATAACGACTCAAGGAAATTCGGATACAAAAGAGAGAAAATGAAACTAACTGAAGTAAAATACATGAAAGAAGAACTAGAAACCCCTGCTTGGATAGATATTTTCAAAGATTATGTAGTAACTATAAATGTGCATGGAACTCCAATCTGCTTTTTAATAAAAAACCCAGAATCAGCTGAATCATATAAAAAATATTTTGATCTTCTTTGGAAACAAGCCAAACCCTAGTCAAACTCAACTAATTCCAATCCAGGATAAATATCATAACCTTGTTTATTAAGTTTAGATACAGGCGTATTAATTTTTGATCTTTTACTAAACGATTCCATAATTTCCTTATTGTCTAAAGAATCAGCTGACTCAATCATATCTCTCAAAACATAAACATAGTCATAAAAAACAAGTGCAAGCATACCTACTTTGTGATCTGTTTTTTTAGTCAACTTATCTAGTATAATCTTTTTACTAACAGTTGGATTTGAAACATCTGTAAATTCAGTATAAAACACTCCTTTAGCATAATCTTCTGCAGGTCCTGAAATCCTTGCACTTCCAAAGCCCCAACTAGCCAAAATATCTCCATCATAACCAAGAGTCCTCAAATTTTTCACCCCTTCTCCAACTGAAGGAGTATATCCAATAAACACAACAACATCAGGATTAAAATCATTAATCTTAGTAACTTGCGTCTTCAAATCAACATCTGACTTTGCAAAAGCCTCTGACTTAACTTGCTTTCCAGCCAAACTAATCTTCAAATAATCCTTAATGGCAACAGAATAATCATCATTAAGATAAACAATTCCTATTTTATTAAAACCATTCTTATTCGCATAATCAACAAATAAATCTCCTTCTTGAGCAGCAGTTTGAGAATACCTCACAACATAGTTTGAATCTTGAGTTACAGCTGGATGTGAAGCAGAACCTAACAAAATAACTTCCTTTTGCTCTGAAACTGGTTTAATAGACAAAATAACAGAACTAACAAAAGTCAAAACTTTGTCAACACCTTTCACTTCAACAAGATAATTAAAAGAATTCAAAGATTTCGCAGGCACAGCTTCTCCATCTTGAAAAATCAGTTCCAAGTTCATTCCATCTACTCCTCCTGCATTATTTATCTCTTTCACAGCAAGTTCTGCACCAAGTTTAGCATCTTCTCCCATTGAAGCTGCAGGTCCACTTAATGGAAGTATAGCTCCAACTGAATAAGTTCCTTTCTCTGATATTGCATTGCCATTAAACTGAACAATCGCTGTCCAACTCAAAGCAACCACAAGCAAGATCAATATTCCTGCTGTCATATACACTGATTTTTTGTTTGTCATATAATCCTTGCATTTAAAATACTTATAAACATTTGTTGTTAAAAATTAGCAACATTTAAAAGACTGTAAATAGTTAATAACCTATGGAACAAAACCTCTTAACTGCACTCAAAGCAATAGGTTTATCTGAAAAAGAAACTCAAGCATACATAACACTTCTAGAACTAGGAGAAGCTCCAGTAAAAGACATAACTCTAAAATCTGAACTAAATAGGGTAACTGTTTATCCTGTTCTAAAATCACTAATGGAAAAAGGATTTGTCTCTCAATTTAGCCAAGATAGAAAAACCTTCTTCAAAGCAATAGATCCAAAACAAATCCTCGATATTATAAAAGAAAAAGAAAATAAAATAAAATCTGTTTTACCTTTACTTGAAGCAAGAAAAGGTTCAATAAAATCCAAAACAAGCATAGAAATCTTCAGAGGTCCAAAAGGAATCTCCGCATTCTTAGAAAAACTCTACTCTGGAGAAGAAAAACAATTCTACGCTTACGGAAGCATTGATTCAGCAAAAGAAGGAATAAGATATCAATCCCTGCATGGAAGAAATCTTAGAAAACTAAAAAACATCAAGCTAAACGCAATAGTAAACAGAGTAAGAGAAAACGAAAAAGAATATGTAATGGAAAAAACATATCAAAAACTAACAGATATTAGAATGAATCCTGCATTAGATAATATGCATCTCTACATTATATTTTCAGAGAAGATAGTTGGCATACTTGAAATAACTCAAGAACCAGTAGGCATCTTAATGCAAAATCCCGAAATAGCAAGTTACCACAAACAAATTTTTGATATGTTTCTAAAAGAAAGTAAAAAAGTTAGTTAAGAACAAACTTTCCATTCTTAACTTTCATTACGGTATAACTTTTACCAAAAACATCTCCATTCTCATCAAAGCTAGTAGTTCCTGTTACTCCTCTAAATCCTTTTAGATTGTAAAGCCATTGCTGTGCTTTCACAACATCTCCCTTGTTGTTAATCAATGCTTTTGCAGTTAACATAGTATTATCATAAAAGAAAGTAGCAAAAGGAAAAGCCCCTGCTCCATACTTTGATTCATGTTTAGCCATAAAAATCTTCAAGTCATTTGTACTTGGTTCTGTAAAAGTTGTAAACACAACTCCTTCTGCCAATTCTCCGGCCTCATCTAGAATAGATTGTTCTTGAAAAGTTTCTGAAGCAAAGATTGGCAAATTAACATTTAACTCTTTCATCTGCTTTAAAATTGAAATATAATGATTATTATGTCCAACAATTAAAATTGCATCTAAAGATTCTGCTTTTATTTTTGTTAGCTGCGCCTTATAATCCGGTGCTTCCACTCCAAATTTTTCTGAAACAGCAACTGTTCCTTTATTTTCATTGAATTTATTTTTAAATATTTTAACTAGACCTTCCCCATAATCATTTTGCACATTTAATATTGCAACTCTCTTATGCCCTTTCTTAGAAATTAAATCAGCTAGATCATTTCCTTGGTAAGAATCTGAAGGATAAGTTCTAAAAACAAAATCTCCAGCATCTGTAATTGCTGCACTAGATCCAGCTGCCATTAAAAGAACTTTGTTTGCTTCTGCAATAGGTGCTGCAGCCAAAGTTTCTGAAGAACTACCAATAATAATTGCATCAACTTTATCCAAATTAATCAGCTTTTGAGTAACTGTTGCAGTTTTAGTGGCAGATAATTGAGAATCCTCATAAATTACTTTAATTTTATTTGTACCATATTCTTCCTCAAGTTTGTCTATAGCTAACTCTACTCCTTTCTTCCAGCCTTCACCATAACTTGCTGCACCACCAGACAAAGGCAAAACAACTCCAATCCTAATTTCTTCATCAACAATAGTTGCACCATTAGGAGAAAACACCATAAAGTTAATCGCGATTAATAAAACCACAATCAGTACCATTATTGTTATTAGCGTATTTTTTTGTTTCATAAAAGCACCAACATTAATTATTATAAGAAGGTTTTCATGAAATAATGCCACAAAGTAGAAAGATTTAAATAGATATTAGATAATATCTTAGTTATGATAAAGTTAGATCTGAAAGATAAAAAGATTATTTATTATTTGGACTTAAATGCAAGGCAAACTAACTCAGAAATTGCTAAGAAAGTTCAACTAAGTAAAGATGCAGTTGGATACAGAATAAAAAAACTAGAAGAACAAGGAATAATCAGAGGTTACAACACAATTGTAGATCATGCTCGCCTAGGATACATTTTCTACAGAGCAATGTTTAAACTAATAGATGTTTCTCCAGAAAAACTAAAGGTTTTGATTAATTTTTTAACTAAACATCCAAAAGTAGGCTGGGTATCAAAACTAGACGGAATATGGAATTTTGGATTTGGAATATGGGTAAAATCTAATCAAGAATTTAGAGATTTTTATTTTTTAGAATTTGGAAAGAAGTTTAAAAAATATGTAAAAGAAAGTCAAATAGTCCCAATGACCAAGTTCAAACACTATGAAAGAAGTTATCTTATTGGAAAAGACAAAAATCCAAAAAATGAAATAATTGAAGGAGGAGAAAAAGAAAAATATGATGAAACAGATGTTAAGATACTAAAAATCCTAACTAAAAATGCAAAGACTTCTCTTTTAGAAATAGCTGAAAAATTAAAAGTGAATAGCATGACAATCCACCACAGAATAAAAAGATTAGAAAAAATTGGAATCATAAATGGCTATAGAGTAAACCTTAATTTTAATATTTTAAAAAAAGATTTTTATTCTGTGAAAGTTAACATGAATAATTTAGAAAGATTAGAAGACTTTGAAAAATATGTTCAAAAACTACCTGCAACAATTGGAATAATTGAAACAGTTGGAGGATATGATTTTGATTTTGATATTGAAGTAGATAACCTAGAAGAATATTATAATCTTATAGAAGACCTAAAAGAAAAATTCAACTTTATCAGAGAAATATCTTATTTCAGAAATCTCTTAAATTATAAAGTAATCTATATGCCTGAAGTTTAATTAACTCTCACGAACTTTCCAGAAAGAATCTTTTTAATAAAAACTGGCTTTCTTACATCTCCGTTTTTATCAAAAGACAAAACCCCACTTCCCCCATTAAAGTTTTTTATCTTCAAAAGTTCTTCTTTAACCTCCAAAGGTGTTTCATTATCTGTATTCTCCAATGCTTTAGCTAAAACCATCAAAGCATCATATGAATTAGCAGATATAAAATTAGGTGCACCCCCATATTTTTTCATATGTTTATCAACAAACATCTTGTTTGCATTATCATAAATGAAGGGATAAACTAAACCTTCCAAAACATCTCCATATTGTTGTATCAGAGGGCCGCTTTCTGCTCCAAAATGAGAAATCCAATTAACTTCAATCCCAAGTTCTTTTGCTTGTTTAACCAATGAACCAATCTTAGGGCCTGTTGCATGCACATTCAAAATAGTATCTGGATTTTTTGCTTGAGCTTTTGTAAGTTCTGCATGCAAATCTGCTTGAGTCAGCACAAAACTTTCCTCCAAAACAACTTTCCCCCCAAGACTTTCAAATTCAGTTTTAAAATCTCTGGCATGTTCAAATCCAAAAGGAGTTGCTTGCATAAGTATTGCTATTTTTCTTGAACCAATTTCATAATAAGCATAATTAGCAAGTTCTTTCATCATATCATTTGTTTTAGGCACGGTTCTAAAAAACATATCATCTGCCTCCAAATCATCTAAGATAGCAATTGGAGAGATTAGAACAACCTTCTCTGCATTTGCAATAGGAACAATTGGAACAGTTGTAGATGACCAACTATCACCCAAAACAAAATCAACTTTGTTTACATGAACCAACTTATTCATGGCATTCACTGATTTTTTTGGATCTGTACCACTATCTTCAAAAATTAGTTTAACCTTCTTTCCATTTATCCCGCCTGCCCCATTAAGTTGATCTCTCGCAAGTTCATATCCCTTAAGAGATTCTTGACCAACAAAAGCCCCAACTCCTGTTGAAGTAGTAATTACTCCAATTTCAATAGTTGTTTCATTGGTACTTTGGCCAGTTAATCCAAATTGAAACCAAACAAGAGTGATTACTAAAAGAGCCACAATTCCTAGTGCTGCCAAAGATTTTATTTTTCTATTTTCCATAATTTGAACTACTTTTAAGGTCTTTTAAAGATTTATCCTCCAAGATAGTAGGACAAGAGAAAGGCTTAAATATCAAGTTAATCTTAAAATAATATGGATATGCAAATACTTGAAGATATAGGATTAACAAAAGGAGAAATAAAAGTTTATTTAGCCTTACTTGAACAAGGACCAAGCACAGCAGGAAAGATACTAGAAAAAGCCCAAATCCAAAATTCTGTTTTCCACTTTAACATAAACAGACTAATAGAGAAAGGCCTAGTAAGTTACATAAAAAAAGGCAAAGTTAAAATATACAATGCAGCAAATCCAGACAATTTTCTAAGCTACCTTAAGGACAAAGAAGAAAAAATAAAAGAAATCCTTCCAAAATTAAAAGAAAGGCAATTTATTAAAAAAGAAAAGCAAATAGCAGAACTATTTGATGGAACAAAAGGAATAATGAACATCATGAACTCACTAATAGAAGATACAAAAAGAGGAGATGAATTCTTATTTTTCCCCCCAGATGTAGATGAAAAAAACAAAGAAATACAAGAATTTTTTGAAATATATGATATAAAACGAAAAGCAAAAGGGTTAGATACAAAAGGAATTGTTCCAATTGAAATGAAAGAATTATTTAAAAAAAGAAAATACATTAAAGTGAAATATGCTCCATTTCCTACTCCCGCGAATATAGGAATTTGCAACGACAAAATAGCCATTATTTCTTGGGACGAAAAACCAACAGGGGTTTTAATCCAATCCAAACAGATAGCTAAAAAACAAAAAGAATTTTTCCACTCTTTGTGGAAATCAATTAATTAATCCTTACAAACTTTCCACTTTTAATGGCTTTCATAAAGATTATTTTTTCTGCATCTCCATTTTGATCAAAAGAAATCTTTCCTCCAGCCAAATCATAACTTTGAGTTAAAATATATTCTTTAACTTTAACTGGATCTTCTCCAACCTTTTCTATTGCATCTGCAATTACTCTTAAAGCATCATATGCATTTACCGCAACAGAGTCAGGATAAGAACCATATTTCTTAGAGTAAGCTTCCTTAAACTTAGTTCCTTCAAGAGTACTTATTTCTAGATCGTAGAAGTAAGGGTAAATTATTCCTTCACTAATATCTGCATAATCTTTTGTCAATGCTCCACTTTCTGTTCCAAATCCACCAAGGATAGTTACATCCATTCCAAATTCCTTAATTTGTTTTAATGGATTTACCATACCAGTACTACTTATAGGAATAAAAACTGCTTGAGGATTTTTCTTTTGTATTTTAGTTAATTCTGTTTTTACATCTTCTTGACCTAATTGAATTATTTGAGTCTCCACAACATCTCCTCCAAGTCTTTCAAATTCTTCAGTAAAATAATCAGCATGTTCTGTACAAAAAGAAAAAGTACAACTAACAATTCCCACTGTCTCAATATTATTATCATAAGCATAGTTTGCTAGGTAATAAGACATATCCTTGATTGAAGGAACTGTTCTAAAAAACAAATCATCTTTAGTTAGAGAGCTTAAAGCAGCAGTAGGACTAATAGCAAGAACTTTATCTTCCAAGAGAGGAACTAATGCTCCAGAATTTGAATTCCAAGAATCTCCAACAATAAATTTAACTCCATCTAAATTAGACAATTTATTAAAAGCCGAGACAGTAAGTTCATTTTTAGTTTGACTATCTTCAACAATTAATTCAATATTTCTTCCATTTACTCCTCCTTCAGAATTTATAATCTCTTTAGCAATTTCTAATCCTCTAACTTCTTGCTGACCAAAAAAAGATCCAATTCCAGTCAAGGTTCCAATCACTCCAATTTCAAGATCATTACTTTTATTAGAAAATATCAGGAAGTTCATTCCAACCAATAACACTACAATTAGTCCCAGACCAACTAAATACCTCTTCTTCATGTTCTTAGTTAGTTTTTCTTTGTTATTAAATGTTGCGTCTGTCATTTTTTATCTTCTTCATAATAATTTAAGTTATAAAAAGACATGGCAAATTCTCTAGAATCTTTTGGAATTTCTCCTAAGACAGAAAAACACAACCTAAGAGCAATCCTAGCAGGATCATTAAGTTCGTTTTCTTCTATGTAAGGCATTGCTTGTCTCCAAAATTCAGGCATTGATTTAGACCTTTTATCAAAAACTCTACTCTTTATATGGTCAAAGATCGATACTCTTTCAAATCTTCCACCATGTTCATAAGTTCCGCCTGTAACAATATGAGGAAGTTTTCCTTCTTCTAATGCAACTCGAACAACTTCAAATCCGCTTGTAGGAGTTTCCATCTGCATATCCGAGACTATACAATCATAATCCCTTAGGCTTCCTTCAACTCCACTTAAACTTGGAACATAAGTAATTCTTGGATCAACAGATACGGCAACTTTCCCATTTTCTAGAGAATCATCTATATAGAGAATTCTATCTATTTGTGTTTTTCCTTCATTTGTTTGTGCCTGTATTTTGTTTGTCATTTTGTTTTTTAAGTAGTCATTATGTAACTACTCATTAAGAATCCTAGCAAAATAAGCGTATATATAGGTTATCTCACCCCAGGGGGTGAACAGATCAAAAGCTTTATATAAGCTAGAAAATATCTAAAAACATGGAAGTAAACACACAAATACTTGAAAAAGTCGGATTAACAAAAGGAGAAATAAAAGTTTATTTAGCCCTTATAGAATTAGGGGAATCTAGTTCAGGTGCAATAATCATAAAAGCAAAAGTCTCTCGTTCAAAAGTTTATGAAGTCCTTGAAAAACTAAAAGAAAAGGGTCTGGTCTCAGAAGTAATCAAAGAGAATATTAAATACTTTCAAGCAGGAAACCCAAAAGTTATTTTAGAGTATATTAAGAAGAAGAAAGAGGAACTCAAAGAACAAGAAGAAGATTTTAAAAAAATACTTCCTAATCTTGAAGAAATGCAAAAATCCAAAGAAGAAAAACAAGAAGTAAAAGTTTTCACAGGCATAAAAGGAATGAAAACATTTTGGATCTGGCTTCTAGACAACTTAACAAAAGAAGATGAATATCTTGCATTTAGTTTTTCCAAAGAAGCCACTCAAGAGGAATCTTTAATTTATATGTTTCAAGATTTTCATAAGAAAAGAGGAGAAAAAGGAATCAAAGCAAGAATCCTCTCTTCAGAGAAAAAAGAACTTACAAAAGTAGGAATGAATTTTCCAAAAACAAAACATTACGAGTTTAAAGAAACTAAACATATTCTTCCAAAAGGAGTTTCAGTTTCAGGAGACATTGTGGCAACTGTAAATTGGGGAAAGACACCAAGAGTATTTGCAATAATCTGTAAAGAAAATGCAGACCAATATAGAAAATTCTTTGAAGATCTATGGAAGACTGCTAAAACCTAATCTTTCTTAGCAATAAATCCCACATAAGGACAATCTTCTTCAAAACCATTCCAATAAGAACTTCCCATTTTTTTGATTCCAAGTTTGTCAATTTTCATATTAACCCATTTAAATGATTTAAACCCAGCTTTCTTAGAGGCATTTTCATAATCTTTTCTAGAAAAATCTGAAAATTGTATTGTCATTGATACCTTCCCTGAAAAATCAAAAAAGTCTGCTTTCATCCCCGTTTTTGTCTTTTGGAAAAAACGATTATACCTTAATTGATTTAATTTTTTATAATCAGGATTACTAATGATCCCAACAAATTCCCCTCCGTCCTTTAAAAGATTAAAAGTAGATTCAAAAAATTGTATTAGGTAGGGAAAGTCTTTTGCATAATGTAAAACAAGTGTGGAAACTGCTTTATCCACTAAAAACCCTTTGTCAAACTCTTTTTTCAACATCTTTTCAATGTATTCTGGTTCAGAAACAAAATATTTAATTCCCAATTCATCTTTTTGCTCTTGCTTTTTAGCTAAAGAAATCTGTTCCTTTGAAAGATCATAAGACAAAACTTTGGCACCTTTTTTTGCTAATTGTCTTGTTAAATTTCCTCCCCCGCACCCCACATCTAATAATGTTTGATTTCTAATTGAACCCAAAAGACTTATTGTTTCTGGATATTGAACAAATTTTTTACATGGATCAAATTGAACAAATTCCGAATAACTTTCACTAAGAGTATCATATTGCGCACCCATTATTCTAACTCAAAAGGTTTGCTATTTTCAACACGCAAAATTTTATAGTTTTTAGTAAATCCGCCTTCTCCATCTGCAACTAAATCTCCTGAAACTCCGGAAAATCCTTTAAGATTATTAAGATATTCTTGAATAACTTTCGGATTAGTTGATTCTGTTTCTTCTATTGCTTGAACAATCATTATAACAGTATCATAAGCAGAATCCGCAGAGATATGGACTTGACTTCTGTAAGTTTGAAAATATCTTTCAACAAATTCATCACTTGGAGTAAATGAAGACAAATACTCCCACCCGTCAATTGCTCCTTTACTTTCATCAATTCTTGTTTGATCAATAGTTACTGAATATACGGGATATTTCATATTTAGTTCCCTAAGTTGAATTGCAAAAAGAGAAGTTAGTGGAGTAGCACCAGTTGTTGCAACAAGTGCCTCTATAGTTGAATCGCTTTTAACTTTTAATAAATCTGTTCGAACATCTGTTTGTTCAATAGTAGGTTCAAACACATATTTCACAATTCCTCCGAGATTTTTAAACACTCTTTTAAACTCATCTGCTTGTTCTTTATTATAGGGATCATTTACACTCAAAACTGCAACTGTCCGATATCCTTTACTATAAACATATTCTGCCAAGCTTTTTGATAAAATATAATCATGTTGCCGAGTATTGAAAGCATATTCATTACCTTCATTAAAATCTTTTCCTCCTAAGCTTGGAGAAACTACTACTTCATTATTAACTAATTCTTTTATAGCTAAACCAAATTTAGTCCAAGAGGGACCAATAATAAATTGTATCTCATTAACTTCTGTTAATTTTTTAAAAGAAGTAACTGTTTTGGTGGGGCTAGATTGATCATCTTCATAAATTACCCTTAGTTCTTTGCCAAGAACTCCTCCGTTATCATTAACATCTTTTACAGCAAGATTAATTCCATTTTGTGCAGCTTCACCCCATGAAGACGCAGCACCAGTTAAAGATAAAATACTTCCTAACTCAATAGTCTCTTTACTATTAGGAAGAAAAAAGTATAGATTTCCCACCAGCAATATTCCAACTAAGATTATAAGTCCAATTAAGTACACTGTTTTCTTGTTTTTTGTTTTGTTTAATGTTTCCATTTTTTGTTTTAGTCTATCTTATTTATTACTATCTCGGGGTAATCAAGCCTTATATACCTTAGTCTACCACCACTAGTATATGATAAAACAACTAGAATCCATAGGCCTTACTAATGGAGAAGCCAGAATATATCATGCTCTGTCTCAGCTAGGAGCGACTAGTGTCGGACCAATAAGCGACTTGTCAAAAGTACACAGAAGTATCATTTATCAAGTTCTAGAAAAACTTATTGAAAAAGGACTTGTCAGCTTTGTTATAGAAAACAAGATTAAAAAATATCAAGCTTCTCCTCCAAATGCATTATTACAATTTTTAGAAAAAGAAAAAGACCAACTAGAAAACAGAAAAGAAAACATCATGGAAATTTTCCCGAGCATTATTAGTTTGCAATCAAAAGGTAAACGTGCAAGTGCAACTCTTTACTCTGGTTTCCAAGGAATATTAAACGCAACATTTAATATTTTAGAAAAACTAGAAGAAGGAGAAGAATATTATATAGTGAACATCCCCGCCACTCAACCAGAATACCACCATGCAAACTGGGAAAAGTTTCAAATAATAAGAGCAAACAAAAAAATTAGAGGAAAACAATTATACAATCCAGAAGTGGATAATGAAACTCTAAAAGAAAGAAATTCCCATAAATATATTGATGCTAGAAAAATGCCAATAAATTTTCAATCACCTCCAACTTATTATTTTGTTTACAAAGATGTAACTGTGATAGCACTTTCACAAGGAACAGAACCCCTAGCAGTTGAAATAGTAAACCAAGAAGTTGCAGATGGATTTCGTACCTATTGTGATTGGCTATGGAAACAAAGCAAGCCTTTCAAAAAGAAGTAAACCATTCAAAATTTTTAATCACCCAAATAAGCTTCCAAAACCCTTTTATTTTTCTGAATCTGATTTGGAGTTCCATCTGCTATAATTTGCCCATAATCTAAAACAAAAATCTTATCTGCCATATCCATGACAAAATTCATATCATGTTCAACCAAAAGAATTGTCTCTCCGTTTTTTTGAAGTTTCATTAAAATTTCTTTAATTTGTTTTCTCAAAGCAGGATTAACCCCTGCAACAGGTTCATCTAACATAAGCACCTTGTGCGGCTTTGCAATTGCAATTGCCAGATCCAAAAGTTTTTTCTGACCATAACTTAAATTAGCAGCAAGAGTCTGAGACGGCTTATCCAAACCAATTAACTCAAGTATTTCTTTTATCTTGTCTGAATAATCTTTTTCTTTTCTAAACAAGTACCTAAGCTTTTCATCATCTTGCATCAAAGCAATTTCCAAATGATCTTTAATTGTCAAATTATCAAACAACCTAACTTCTTGAAATGTTCTTGAGACTAAATTAGCAATCTGAAACTCTTGCTTATCTGAAAGTTTTTCTTCACCCAAAAAAACACTTCCTTTATCATTCTTCACCAAACTAGAAATAACATTAAACAAAGTTGTCTTTCCGCTCCCGTTGGGCCCAATCAAAGCAGTTATCTTTCCTTTTTCAATCTCAAAATTGCAATTATTAAGAGCCTTAACTCCTCCAAATGATTTTGAAACTGAATTTATTTTTAACATTTTAACCAAAATCAACCCCGCCAAATAATCCCCGAGGTTTAAACATTAAAATTCCAATCAAAATAACTGCATAAATTATCTGCCTCATTGGTCCAATTATAGAACTAGGCAAATTCAAAAACCTCAATGCTTCAGGAATTAAAAGAATAAAAAAAGTTGCAAGTATAGAACCTTCAATTGAAGCCAAGCCCCCAATAATTACAATAGTTAAAATCAATATAATATCTGCCAAATAAAACGAACTCGGATCAATGTAAGTTATATAGTGAGCATACAAACTCCCAGCCAAACCTGCAAAAAAAGCAGAAACAACCATTGCCTTATACTTTAACTTCCCAGTATCTTTCCCCAAAGTCCTTAATTTTAACTCATTATCCCTAGTTGCTTGAAGCAATCTTCCAAAAGGAGACTGAACAATCTTGTGGATTAAGTAAATAGCAATCACAGCCACAACTAAAACAAAAATAAAATACTGAAAATTAGAACTAATCACAAACCCAAAAAAAGAAGGCTTTGGTATTCCGGGAATTCCAAGAGGCCCACGAGTTATTTCTAGATTCAAAAATAAAGAATACGCTACAAAAGCAAATCCCAGAGTCGCCAAAGCCAAATAATCTCCTTTAAGTTTTTTAGTTGCCAACACCAAAATATAACCAAAAAAACTAGCAACAACTCCAGCTAAGAAAAAAGCCAACAAAAAAGGAACTCCTTTCATAGTGAGCAAAGCAGAAGTATAAGCTCCAATTCCAAAAAAAGCAATATGTCCAAGATTAAGTAAACCAGTATACCCCAAAGCCAAATTTAAACTAACTGCCAAGATTGAATATATTCCAATTAAAATCAGCAAATGGATGAAATACTCTTGAATCATTCTCTACCCTCCTTTTGGAAACCAAACAATCCTTTAGGCCTAAACAACAAAAACAAAAACAACAAAATAAATGCAATTGCATCTTTATATCCTGAAGGCAAATACCAAATACCATAGTTCTCTGCAAAACCAAGAATATAAGATCCTAAAATCGAAGCAGGCACACTAGAAATTCCCCCAATAATTGCTCCAGTAAATCCTTTAATCCCAAGCATCATCCCCATTGTGGGAACTAAATTTTGTTCAAGCCCAATTAAAATCCCTGCAACTCCTGCAATAGTAGAACCCAAAATAAAAGAATAACTTGCAACTTTCTTATAACTAATTCCTAAAATTTCAGCCAATTCGCGATTATCTGCAACAGCACGAATATCTCTTCCCAACTTTGTTTTCTTCATAAAAAAATAAAGCCCAACCAGCAAAACAAGCGAAGTCGCAACAATCCAAATCTGCAATGGAGTTATAATCGCTCCAAAAAAACTCAAACCCTTAGCAACTTCAATATAACCAATTGTCTTAACATCTGCCCCATAATGCAACTGAATCAAATTCTCGATTAAAATCAAAATACCAATAGATGCCACAAGCAAAATAACATTTGAAGAATTCTTTTTCTGAAGATTTACATATACTCCATGATAAATAACAAAACCCAAAAGACCAGACAAAACCAAAGTTAGTAAAACTGAAAAATAAAAATTAATTCCATAAACAGAAAATAAAGAATAAAGAACATACGCTGCAAAAGCAACAACCACTCCATGTGCAAAATGCATAAATTTATTTGTTTTGTAAATTAAAGAAAAACCTGCAGCTATAAGCGCATAAATACTTCCGGCAATTAAACCATTTATCGTAAGTTGAAGTAGTATTGACATATTCACCTCAATTTAAACAAGAAAGTTTGACTTAAAAATTTATAGTTTTGCTTTTTACATAAAATCTAAAATGCATTAGTTGGAAATTTTCAAAGGAAGCTCTTAGAAAATTTCTATAAAACAAATCTCCACAGAGATTTGTCAAAATTAGTTTTCTATTACACTGCAAAGTTAGTTTCTTTCTTATGAATGTTCTTTCTTTTCTAAAGAAAGAAGTTCTTTTTCTAAAAGAAAAACCCAACGCCCTCACCGAGATTCGAACTCGGGTCACCACCGTTCTCTAAAGATAAGGTTGCATTGAGATGCTAGACCTTGACTCTCATCGAGTTTTGATCACCCCTCTTAAGGACTCTGAAATATCTTTTCATTATCCCCGATTTGAGAGGGTGGCATACTTGGCCTCTGTACTATGAGGGCTTAGATAAATAATATTAAAGACACTTTTAAAGATTTGGTAATCAATTCAAAACAACCCGCGCATCAACAACTTTAACATCTCCTTCTTTAGAAACAGTCAAAGGATTAACATCCAGTTCACTTATTTTTGGATTTGTATCAACTAACCTACTTAATTTTAAAATATTTTTCACAATCTTATTTCGAGCATTCCAACTAATCTTTCTAGTTAAACTAATCTCTCCAATCATTTGCCGAGCATCTTTAATACTTAAAGGAACAACTCGGAAAGAAACTTTCTTTTTCTCTTCAACACCTGAACCTCCTTCCCCAAACCCAAGCACATGATCAAACTCCGGAGTTTTCTTAATTCCAAGAATAAATTCTTTTCCAGAAAACATTTCCTGGATCAAAACACCTTCTGCCCCAGAAATCTTCATAAACTCCTTAAAGATTTTCAAAGCATCTTCATAATTCTTTATTCCTACTTTAACTCCTCCAACTCCAACTTTATGAATAATCTTTCCTCCTGAAACTTTCATCACCAAAGGAAAACCAATCTCCTCACAAACTTTTTTCAAATTACCTTCTTTAGAAACATAATCCCGACCAACAACTTCAAATCCATTTTTCTCTAAAAAATCCTCTGCCTCTTTTTCAATCATCACTTCCATAGAAAGATCAAAATTAGCATCTATTTAAATTCTTTTAAAATAAAAAAATCACCTCTTTTTAGAAACTAAAAATCAATCTTAAATCCAACATAAGTAGCCATATCTTTCAAAGCACCCTTATATTCTCCAACATCTCCAAAGGCTCTCCCTTGTGCAAAAGCAGAAACTTTGTCTGTTAATTTAACATCTACATTTGGTTCCAAGTAAAATCCTTTACTTTCCAAATCATAGTCTGCCAAAACACTCGCTATAACTCTCTTTCCTAGTTTCTGAGAACCAAACACAACTGCTTGTGTTCCATTATCAGTTTCTGAATCATAAGGAAACAAAGTAAATTGAGTGAAATTACCCTTCCAAGTTTTTGGTGTCAAGGTTATCCCTGCTCTAACTCTATCATCAAGGTTATTCCCTCCAGTATAATCTGCAGCAAGCCCCAAAGGACCTTTAACATTATAATCAACACGTCCTTTCAAAAAAATATTCTCCACGTCAACATCTCCTTCTTTAGCTGCATCCAAATCAGCAAAACCATAAAGACTTAAATTATCATTAACATTCTTTCCACCTTCAACCCTTAATGCAGAATTTTGTTGCCGAGTATTCTGTGAGGGCTGAATATTTATAAAAGAATCTCCTGCTCCTGCTTCCAAAGCTCCAACGAAACCAATAGCCATTAGTGCTTTTCTAAATATATTTGTCATTTTTGTCTACCTCCTTCTGATTCTGTTCTTTCTCTTTCAGAGTGTAATTCATATGTTTTTATCATAATAGCGTAGCAACAGCTTTCCTTTTAAAGAAGAGTGTCCCCTTAAGGGACAACATTTATAAAGAAAAACAAACTAAATAAAATATGGAACTAGCAGATTTAAAAAAAATAGGATTAACTCAAGGAGAAATTAAAATATATTCTGCCTTACTTGATCTTGGAGAAAGTACAAGAACTCAACTTGCAAAAAAATCAGGGATCTCCCCATCCAAAATTTATGATGTGGCAAATAGATTATTAGAAAAAGGAGTTATTTCATCTGTTAAGAAAAATGGGGTCATCCATTTTATTGCAGCAAATCCAAAAAGACTAAAAGATTTTCTTAATCAAAAACAAGAAGAAATAGAAAACGAAAAGTCAGTGGTAGATCAAATGCTCCCTCTTTTGTTATCAAAATACAAATCAACAAAAGCAGAAACAGATGTAGAGGTTTTTTACGGATGGGAAGGAATGAAAACAGTTTTCAATGATTTGCTTAATGAAGTTAGTAAAAAAGATAAAAATTATATTTTTGGGGCAAGTAAAGGAAAAGATCTTGAAAGAACAGACACTTTTTTCCTCAACTACTTTCAAAAAGCAGAGAAAAATGGCTATGAGATAAATGTTATTTTTAATGAAGACATGAGGGGATGGGCAGACAGAACAGGTTATTTTGTAAAAAGCAGAAAACATCAACTTAAATTTCTACATCAAAAAACATTCTCTGAGTTTAATATATACAAAGACACAGTTCTTTTCATAATGCTACTAGAAAAACCAATTGTAATAAGAATAAGAAATAAAGAAGCAGCTGACGCTGCAAAAAAGTTTTTCCGAACATTATGGGAACAAGCAAAACCTTAAGCTATTTCCAATGAACAACTTTTCTCTCTATTAAAAGCAAAGCGTAATTAAGAACATATCCTAAAATTCCAGCCAAAATAATTACAGAATACATTTCAGGAGTATTGTATACAATTTGCGCATCTACAATTCTTTTTCCAATCCCAACTGTTGTGCCAATAAACATTTCTAACACAACAATGATTACCAAACTTACACTAACCGCACTTCTTAAACCAACAAAAATATCCGGCAAAACTTCCCAAAATACAATCCACTTAAAGACCTGCGTCTTTGAAGCCCCCATCAACTTAGCAGCCAACACTCTTGACTTCTTACTGTGCATAACTCCATAAGCAGAATGAAACAAAACAATCAACACTGCCCCAAATGAAGCTGCAAGTATCTTAGAAAAATCTGACACTCCAAAAAAAAGCAAAAACAAAGGAAAAATAGCAGTTGCAGGAGTAGATCTAAAAAAATCAATAAGAAACTCTACACTTCTATAGAAAGGTTCCCTTAACCCTAAAGCAAGCCCAAGAGGAACCCCTACAACAAATGCAATAAAGAAAACAATAATCGTTCTAAAAAGAGTTGCAAAAAAATCTCCCAAGATATCTCCTCCCAAAACAAGGCCAACAAGATAAGAGAGAGTCTTAATTGGGCCAGGCAAAAGTATACTTTCCATAAACACAAACTTAGCTACCCAAAACCACAACACAATAATCACTAAAGGCCCGATAATCCAATTCCACTTATTTTTCATCTTGTCTTGCCTGCTTAAAAAGCTCTAACACTTCAGATTTAATTTTATGAAACTCCTCAGACTTAATTGTTTCTAAATTTCTTGGCCTAGGGAGTTTATTCTCCACAATTCCCAAAACCTTAGAAGGACTATCTGAAAAAACCACAACCTCATCTGCAATATAAAGCGCCTCCTCAATATTATGTGTGATAATTAAGCTAGTTGCCTTGCTTTGCATATAATACTCTTGCAGACTATCTAACATCTTCAAACTATTATCATAATCCAAAGCAGAAAAAGGCTCATCCAACAAAAGAACCTCTGGCTTTGTTATTAATATTCTCAAAAAAGCCAATATCTGTTGCTGGCCCCCACTTAATTCATAAGGATACCTCTTCAGATTTAAATCAAAACAAGCAAACTTCATTATTTCATTAAGTCTTTGCTCTATCTTTTCTCCACTAAACTTTTGTATTTGAAGTGGAAAAATAAGATTCCCCCTATTTGTTCTCCAAGGTAAGAGAGTTTCTCTATAATTCTGAAAAGCATAACTAAATTTAAACTTGTTAAAAGAAGATATTTTTAAATCTCCCCCGTCAGATTTTATCAAACCTGCAAGCACATTAAACAAAGTTGTCTTCCCACAACCATTCGGGCCAATAAACGCAGTAATTTTACCTTTTTTTATCTGAAGGCTTAGCTTATCAAAAACTTGTTTACAATTAAAACTTTTTTCTAAATTCTTAATAAAAAACATTTGGAATCCCTAATAAAGTAAACTCTCTACATCAATTGTTCCTTTAATTGCACCATATTCTGTAAACAAATCAAGAAATGCCTTTAAATCCTCAAGCTCCTTTGTGTTAAGATTTTTTGTGTCCCTAAAAAAAAGAATAGGTACTTTCTCACTAAGTGCTTCATTTAGAGGAGTATACTTGGGAAGATACTTTCTATTTTCATCTGGAAACTGATTCACTTCTTCTGCAGCTTTATTAAAAATATCTATAACTTTCTCTGCTAACTCCGGATTATCTTCTGCAAAATCTGCATCCACTATTCCTGCTCCCCCAAACCAAGGATTACTAACATAGGTTGCTATTGGAGCTTTCACCAAATGACGGGCAAGCCCTTTTTCAACTGCAATTGTTCCAATTGGTTCAATAGTTAAAATAGCATCAATCTGTCCTGAAACCAATGCTTGAATCTGAGAACCCAAAGGAAGCTCTACAATCCTAGTCTTTTTCAATCCTTCTTGATTCAAAATATGTTTTCCCATAATTTTCCATTGAATTCCAGGAACATTTCCAATAGTTTTTCCTTCTAAATCAGAAACACTTTCAATTAGACTGTCTTTCCTTACAACAAATGAGGTTCCAACCCTTTCTTTTGACTCTGCAGCTAAATTATAAACCTTCAACTCACCTGGACTTTGGTGGTGTGCTAAAGCTGCGATTCCAACAGGTCCTCCGGGAGCTGCAAACTCAGCTCTTCCAGATAACACATAATCCACAATAAGATTAGGAGAATCAAGCTTCACAATATTAACCTCGATTCCCGCATCATCAAAATATCCCTTTTCTAAAGCAACGTATAAAGGAAGATTATTAACTCCGCCCAAATAGGAGATAGTAATTCTTTGGTCTCCAACAAAATTTCCAGTTAATTCATGATAAGAAAAACCAATAAGCACCACTAAAGCTACTACTGCAATAGCAATTACTAACAAACCTTCTTTGCGCTTATTTTTATTTTCTTCATATTCCATTTTCTTAAAATTGGGAAAAGAAAACCCTATATAAGTATAACCCCCCACCAAGGTAGTGGTAGCATAAAGATTTAAAAACTTGCATTTACAATTAACAAAATGGATACAACAGGATTATCTAAATTAGGACTAAACAATTCAGAAATCAAAACATATCTAGCTTTATTAGAATTGGAATCATCAAGTGTAGGACCAATAATCGAGAAAGCAGCTGTCCCTGATTCAAAAATCTATATTATCCTAGAGAAACTAAAAGAAAAGGGATTAGTTAGTTTTGTGATAAAAAACAACGTAAAACATTTTCAAGCTTCTGATCCAGAGAATATTATCTATTTACTAGATGAAAAAGCTAAAGAAATAGAAGTTCAAAAAGAAAAAATAAAAAAGGAACTAATCCCTGAAATAAAACGAAGGAGAAAATTAACAGAGGACAAACAAGAATCAACAGTCTACGAAGGTATTAAAGGACTGAGAGCTGCTTTTAATTATGTCTTATCCACAATGGAAAAAGGAGAAGAATATTACGTATTTACTTTAGGAGAAGAATATGCTCAAAAAAATGCAATTTATTTTTTTCAAGATTATCATAAAAAAAGAGTTGCAAAGGGAGTGAAAATTAAATCGATCTCTGAACCAGAAGGAAAAGAAATTATAAAAAAATATCATAATTACAAACTAATGAAATACAAAGTTGCTAATCAAAAAGTACCCATCGGGACTGTGATCTTCAAGGGACACATCCTTATTGTATCTTGGCAAGAAAAACCAACAGCTTTCATAATAAAATCTAAACAAGCTTATCAATATTACAAAGCATTTTTTGAAGAAATATGGGAACAAGCAAAACCTTAAAAATAAATTAACTTAACAACAAATATGAAAAGCCGTGATTTAAATTCATTCTTTAGTCCAAAGTCAATTGCAGTTATAGGAGCATCTCCAACACCCGGAAAAGTTGGACATACTTTAATGAACAAACTAAAAAACTTCAAAGGAAAAATAATTCCAATAAACCCCAATCATCAAGAAATACTTGGAATAAAAACATACAAATCAATCTCAGCTTACAAACAAAAAATAGATCTAACTTTAATTGCAATACCTTCAAAATTTGTAAAAAAATCTTTATTAGAATGTGCAAAACAGAAAATCACAAATATAATAATTATCTCAGCAGGTTTCTCTGAAACAGGAAACAAAAAAGAAGAGGAAGAATTAATTCAAATAGCAAAAAAGCACAACCTAAACATTCTAGGGCCAAACTGCTTTGGAATTGTAAATACTGCCTTAAATATAGACTGCACATTTGCAAATTCAACTCCCAAAAAAGGAAGTATAGCATTCATAAGCCAAAGTGGAGCACTATGGAGCTATATCTCTGACATGAATCCAAAAGAAGGGTTCTCTGGAATGGTCAGCTTAGGAAACATGTCAGACTTAAATTTCTCGGACTGGATTGAATATTTCAACAAACACAAACAAACTAAAAAAATAATCTTATATCTAGAAGCCCTAGACCCAAAATCCGGAAAAGAATTTATTGAAATTTGTAAAAGATCAAAAAAACCAATAATAGCAATTAAATCTGGAAAAACAGAAGTAGGAAGAGAAGCAACAATTTCACACACAGCATCTTTGGCAACAGATCATGAAATTTATAAAGGGGCATTTAAACAAGCTGGTATAAAACAAGTTATGTCTGTAGCAGAAGCATTTGGAATCCAACAAGATAAAATAAAAAATCCAAAACCAACAAAAACATTCATCGTCACAAACGCAGGGGGGGTTGGGGCTTTAATTGCAGACAAATATTCAAAACAAGAGTTCAATGTTTCACCGCCATTAGATCTAATTGGAACTGCTTTAGCAAAAGATTACCAAAAAGCCCTAAACACAAAAACAAAATCTTCAGAACTAATAATCACAATCTTAACTCCCCAAACAATGTCTCAACCAGTTGAAACTGCAAAAGTAATTTCTGAATTCAAAAAACAAAATCCCAAGAAAAAGATTATAGCCTATTTTCTGGGAAACAAAAGTATTAAAGAAGCAAAACAAATTCTATTGAAGAATAAAATAGAAACTATTACAAAGATATGATAATAAAAGAAATACAAGCAAAATCAATTATAACAAAAACAAATCTTCCTGGAGGAGATTTTGTAATTAACCCATATACTGGTTGTCCACATGCTTGCAAATATTGCTATGCTAGATTTATGAAACGTTTCACAGGCCACAAAGAAGAGTGGGGCGACTTCTGTGATGCAAAAATAAATGCCCCTGAACTAATTCCAGAAAACACAGACAAATACAAAGGAAAACAAATTGTTATTGGTTCTGTTACAGATCCATATAATCCTGTTGAAGAAAAATATAAACTAACAAGAAAAATCCTAGCAAAATTATTTCCATTACAACCCAACATAGATATCCTGACAAAATCCAGTTTAGTTACAAGAGACATTGATTTACTAAAAAAATTTAATGATTGTAATGTTGCCCTTTCTATTTCAGTATCTGATGAAGAAACAAGAAAAATCCTAGAACCAGGAGCACCTTCAATTGAATCCAAATTCAAAGCACTAAAAGAATTACATAAGGAAGGAATAAAAACAACATTATTCATTTCTCCAATCTTTCCTTTTCTTACAAATTGGAAAGGAATAATAAAAGAAACAAAAGAATTTGTAAATGAATATTGGTTAGAAAATTTAAATTTATATGGTTCAATAAAAAAGAACATCAATAATTTTTTAAGAGAAACAAACCCAGAACTTATAAAAGAATATGAAGAAATATATTCCCCACAAAATAATTATTGGAAAGAAGTAGAAGAAGAAGTAAAAAAGTTTTGTGAAGAAGAAAAAGTGAAATTCAAAATATTCTTCCACCATAAAGAAGAAAGAAAAAATGCCTAACTCAAAAATAAAAGAAGTCTTAGAAATCCTCTCAAAAAAATATCCTTCAGCTAGTAAAACAACTCTTAATAGAATGAGAGAGAAACCAGACCCATACAAAGTTCTTATTGCTTGCTTACTTTCTTTAAGGGCACGAGATGAAAACACAGAAAAAGTTTCTAAACAACTTTTCGCAGTTGCAGACACCCCAAAAGAAATTGCAAACATGCCAACCCCAAAATTAGAAAAATTAATCTTCTCATCAGGACATTATCATAAAAAAGCAATTGCACTCAAACATGTTTCAAAAGAATTAATAACCAGATTCAAAAGAAAAGTTCCAGAAACTAGAGAAGAACTTTTATCCATCAAGGGCATAGGGATAAAAACAGCCAATCTAGTCCTAGCTTTCGCATTTGGACAAGAATTCATTGTAGTAGATACACATGTTCACAGAATAGCTAATCGTCTTGGATGGGTAGAAACAAAAAACGCAGATAAAACAGAAGAACAATTAAAAAATATAATGCCAAAAGAATTTCTAATGGAAGCAAACGGCATCCTAATCTTATTCGGCCGTGAAATATGTCAACCAATCTCTCCTTGGTGTTCTAAATGTCCTGTTGAAAAATATTGTAAAAGAGTTGGAGTTACAAAATCACGCTAAACTTTCATAAAACTTCTTCGCAGAAACAAAATGAGGCAAACCATATTTCTTAGCAACTTCTTTAGCAATTTTCTTATATCCAAAAATAGCAACAGGCTTTATCTTAACTGGCCTATGAAAAATAGCTTCATTATACTCAATCAATTTATGCTTCTGCTTAGATAAAGCAAGATGTCCATTAGAAACCCTAAACTCATTCACTTTTTCCCAAACCTTCTCAAGAGAAGGAAAATTACCTAAAAGAGAATTAATATCCTTAAACACAAACTTTTCAAAACCCGGAATAAGATTATGATTATAATACATATGAAGATTATCTTTAATTCGATAATACCTCACAATTATTTTCTTAGCATCAGATAAAATAACTAAATCAAAAGGATAAATAAAATCCGGTTCTTGTTCTGTTTGAAAAATAATTCCCTGGGCCCGATAAGTTTTCAAATAATTTTTATGCAAAAACGAACAAGCTAACCTCTTCTCCCGTCCAAAACTATTTGTGTTTGGATTAATCACCTTCTTTTTAATAACTTCATCAATAGATTGAAAATTAACTTTCTTCTCCCCTTCCAAACTTTTCAACACAAAATCTTCCTCAAAAGATTTTGCATAATATTGTTCATCAACCATAAAGCCTAGATGCAAAATAGATTTATTAACCTTCCTTTCATTAAAAAAAGTAGATAAAATGAAAACAAAAAGAATTAATTCAATTGATATTCTTAAGGCACTAGCAATAATCTTAGTTGTCTGGTTTCATTTTCAATACCAAGCAACAGGAGACAATGCACTTAGGATCTGGGGATTCATGGGAGTTTCAATATTTTTCATTGCAAGTGGATTTCTTTTATCATAAAAATATTCAGATAAAGAATTCAAATTCAAAGACTTGATAAAAAGATACTTTGGTGTTGCAATTCTTTACTATTTTGCAATCTTTATTATAATAATTTTATTTCAAGAACAATCTTATTCAGGAAACCTTTTTCAAAATATTTTATCTCACTTTGTTTTCCTAAATCCTTATTCTGCAACTCCCTACACTTTCATAAGCCCCGCATGGTTTCTAACTCCACTAATAGCATTCTACATTTTATTCCCTCTTCTAAAAATAACTCTCAAAAAACACCCTCAAACACTTTTGGTTCTATTTGCACTAACAACTTTCTTCAGAACAGCAAATCCAGTTTATACTTCTCCAAACCCCTTATTCTATTTAGCAGAATTCTGTTTTGGGATATACCTCTTCCAGAATAAAAAAAGCTTGCTCCTTTTATCCCCATTATTACTTTTAATAAATATTTTAGATTGTAGAATGATCCTTCCTTTCATCATTGTTTATTTAATTTACAGCCTAGAAAACTACACAAAACAAATAAAACTAATTAAATTTATCAGCACGCAGACACTTGCAATTTTCTTATTTCACGAAGCATTTATGAAAATAATATATAATGAATGGGCAATCTACAACTTAAACAAATACCTCTCAATAATCTCCTTGGGAATCCTCACCACCTTAGCAATTATTTTTTCTAAAAAAATAAATAGCAAAATAGCAAAAAAACTATAATCACAATCTTTAAAAACCAAAATCTCCCTCTCTTTCTATGAAACGTTCAAGTAGAAGATGGAAAAAGAAAAGACAAATGCGTTGGAAATGGCAGCGTAAACGTCTAAGAAAAGAAAAGCGAAAACGTAAAGTAAGACGTGCAAGAGCTAAATAATAGTAATTCTAAATCTCCTTCTCTTTAATAAAGTTCAAAATATCTTTAAGAGAAGAAACAATATTGATTTCATTAACTTCCTTAGCTTTTGAAACATCTTCAACATTATGTTCCCTTTGGATCATAAAAGATTTAACCCTTTCCAAATCTTCAACTCTTTTATAATCTTTTAATTTATCAAAAACCCAAATACTCTTGTCAAATTTCTTTTGCAAAATTAATTCCTTTATTTTAGCTTTTTTACCAATTCCCCCATCTGCCAAGGCAATAACTCTAGGAGCATCAATACAATTAATTCCATGTTCTTTTAATCTTTTAGAAATTAATTCATTTGTTGTTCCAGAAATTATAAAATAATCTATTCCATTAGAATTTAAATACAAAAATAATTCAAACAAAGACTCATCAACATATCTTTCTTCGCTTTTAGGATGACTCCAAAGCGTACCATCTGCATCAAAAAAAATTCCCAACATAAAGAAACTAATGTTAACAAATTTATAAAAGTTCGCAAAGAAAACCCATCTTTATCCCGCACAACAACAATCTTTAAAAGCAAAACTCACCATCATCAAATATGGTGAGCGAAATCTGGACAGAAAAATACAGGCCCTCTCAATTCTCTGAAGTTGTTGGTCAAGAAGACACAATAAAAAGAGTTGAAGCACTAACAAATTCTCTAAACATTCCACATTTAATGTTCGCAGGTCCAGCTGGAACAGGAAAATCAACTTTGGCTTTAATTGTAGTAAAAGCATTATTCGGAGCAGAATGGAAAAGTAATTATTTAGAACTAAATGCTTCAGACGAACGAGGAATTAATGTTGTTCGTGAAAAAGTAAAAAACTTCGCAAGAACAAAATCTCTAGGAGCAGTTCCATTTAAAGTAATCTTCTTGGATGAAGCAGACGCTCTAACCCCTGAAGCTCAACAAGCTCTAAGGAGAACAATGGAAAATTACGCAGCAACTTGCAGATTCATAATGTCCTGCAATTACTCAAGTAAAATCATAGACCCAATTCAATCACGTTGTGCAATCTTCAGATTCAAACTTTTAGAAAAAAAAGATATTGAAAGAGTGATCAGTATGATCTCTCAAAAAGAAAACCTAACAATTGCTCCTGAAGCAACAGAAATACTTTACGAAGGAGCAGAAGGAGACTGTAGAAGAGCAATCAACATCCTCCAATCAACAGCGGCAATATCTCCAACAATAACTTTAGATTTAGTTCAAACAATTATTTCAAACGCAAAACCAAAAGACATCAAAATAGTTTTAGACTACGCAATTGCAGGAGACTTTCAAAGAGCAAGAGAAAAACTTTTAGACGTAATGCTAAAAGAATCTATTTCAGGACAAGATGTGATAAAGGCTATTCAAAAAGAGATCTGGAATCTTCCAGTAGAGCCGACAATTAAAGTAAAACTTACAGAAAAAACAGGGGAAGCAGAGTTCAGAATAACAGAAGGTTCAGACCCTTTTATTCAACTTCAAGCTCTTCTAGCAAGTTTTGTTCTGGCTGGCCTAGGCAAAGAATAAAAATAATTCTACATAAAATTTAAAAACAAGATAATTCTAAGAATAATAATTAGAATGTCAGAAACATTTAGTCCAACAGGAACACAAAGAATTCCTTATAAAATAATACAACAAATAAGGGAAGCTCCAAAAAGATCAACTCCTAATTCATTAAAAGAAACCTATCCTAATTTAGCAAGATTAGGATATGAAACAATAGAAGGAGTGATAAAAGGAATTCGAGGAAAAGTATTAAAGCCACGAGAAGTAAAATCAGTTATCTGGAGATATTCTATAGGAAGAGAAAATAATCCTCAACTTATTCAAAGCATATCTACAACTTATCCAAACCTCCTTACAGGAATAACTAGATTAAGAAGAGCCCTTAACACGGCTTGGAGAAGATAAATCCTTTTAAACTCTTAGAACTTTTTCTAATTATAAAATGAGCTGGACAGAAAAACATAGACCAAGTTGCTTTGTAGACATTAAAGGACAAGACGAAGCTATCTTAAAAATAAAAGAATTTATTGACAATTTCCCAAACACAAAAAGAAAAGCAATAGTCCTACACGGCCCACCAGGAGTTGGAAAAACAACCTTGGCACACGTAGCAGCTCAAGAAACTCAATCTGAAATATTTGAACTAAACGCTTCTGACTTTAGAAACAAAAACCAACTTCAAGAAAAACTAAAACCAGCAATTGAACAAAGATCCTTAACAAACAAAGGAAAAATAATCCTTGTCGATGAAGCAGACGGAATCTCAGGTTTCTATGACAGAGGAGGAGTCCCTGAACTAATTCGCCTAGTAGAAAACTCACATTACCCAGTAATCATAACTGCCAACGACATCTGGTCAAAAAAACTAAGCGCATTAAGAAAAAAAGCAGAGCTTATCGAACTAAGAGAAGTTGAATACAACACAATCAAAGAAGTCTTAGCTTGCGTCTTAGAAAAAGAAAAAAAATTCATACATCCAAAAGTCTTAACAGAAATAGCAATAAAAGCAAAAGGAGATCTAAGGGCAGCAATCAACGACATACAAACAACTTCCCAACTTCCAAACTCAGAAAAAGTTGAACTATCTGAAAGAAACAAAAAAACAGATATCTTCAATTCTTTAAAACAAGTATTCAAAGCAAAACCAACAAACGAAATATTAAATGTGTACGATTCAGTAAATATGGGCTTAGATGAAATAATCCTTTGGGTTGAAGAAAACATCCCCGCAGAATACAAGGGAGAAGCCCTAGCAAAAGCAATCATCGCAGTTGCAAACGCAGATAGATTCAAAGGAAGAATTTACAGAAAACAATATTGGAGATTCCTAGTTTACGAAAACATTTTTTTAAGCTACGGCGTGTCTGCTTCCAAAAAAGAAATCAAAGAAGATTTTACTTCCTATAAAAAACCAACTAGAATTTTAAAAATATGGTTAAATAATCAAAGAACAATGAAAAAGAAAAGCATTGCAATAAAATATGCAAAACAAACACACATTTCCCAAAAACAATCAATGAAAGACTTTCCAATTACAAAACAAATAATAAAATCAAACCCAAACATTCAACACGAACTAAAACTTTCTGAAGACGAAATAAGTTATCTACAAACCCACTAACTATTCTCTCGCGGCCAAAGCTTCTGCAATTGTTTCTTCTCCAGTAAGAGAAAAACCATCTTTCTGTAAAGTTAATTCGATAAATTCGTATCCCTTTGGAATAGATCTTCTTGAAAATTGTTCAAGAGAAGGGATTAAAGAACTATCCTCCACTTCTGCGGGAATTCTCCCAAAATCTCCTTCGTTAATTCTTTGAGCAAATGAATTTAATCCTTGCCTTACATACCTTGCATATATTTCAACTTCTACCATAAAAAATAGACTAAAAAATCCTTTAATAAAAATTTAGATACAAACTTAACAACTAGCATCATCTGAAGAAGCAACTGCTCCTGATCCTTCTAATACTGGAACAACACAACTTGTTGCTTCACCTAACGAAGCCAAAGTTCTTTCTCCAGTATAAACTTCTCCATTTAACTTAATAGTAGGATAACCAGTAACTCCTTCTTCAGAACATAGCTCTGCTTCCTCAGTGCATTCAATATAAGCATCACCTGCAACATCAAAACCACCAAGAGTTTCTACAACTAATTTCTTTGTCCAACCACACCAGTTAGCACCATATATTTTAATCCCTTTAGTAGCTAAACAACTTGAGAATTCTCCTAACTTAACCAAATCTTCCTCAGTATAATCTCCTATCTCAGCAGGTTGTTCTGTTTGAGTTGGAGCAGCCATAGTCAAAGGGCTCATTGTTCCTGCAAGCTCTCCATCTTTTGTAACAAAAATAGGGACAGTATTTCCCTCATATAAAATATTAACTTGATATAATCCATTAATTTCTTCAACACTATCTAATTCTAAACCTTCTGCCCCACTTGATTCATAAAATTCTAATAACTTAGCTCCTGCATCATTTGGAGCAATAACATTTCCAGTCATTCCACCAGAAAAATTTGCAACAATTAAAATAATTGCCAAGATTCCTAAAACAACAGTAGAAACTTTCCAAGGATCTTTTCTCATAACATCAGTAAGTGTTTCTTTTTTCTCACGAGGCATTCTTTCTTCAGAAGATTCAGATCTGTGTTCAATTTTTACACTAGGGCTTTTCTCTTCTGGCTTATCTTCAGAATTATTTTCGTCTCTTTTTTCTTCGTCCATGTTTAGTTCATGAAAAAACCCTTTATAAATATTTCTTTCCTAAAGAAATAGTATCGGCTTTTTTTCTTTTCCTGAATGATTTTCTTTTTTCCTAGAAAAAAAGAAAAGGTTCATAGATATTTTGGTGAAATTAATTACTATGTTCAAAAACAAGGCACTACTATAAATTACAACAATCTTTTTAAGTAAAGACAATTTTAAGTTAATAATTAAAATGAGTGCACAAAACGCAATTCAACAAACAGGAGGAGAAGGGCCTCTTCAAACAGAAACAACTCTTCCAGATCATTCCCAATTTTTTAAATTAACTGCGCAAGAAGGAGGAGGAAAAGTAAAATTGCCTGAAGGTGCAACAGAAAAAGAGCTACAAGAAATCAGAGACAGAATTGATACTTCTATTTCAAACGCAGGACCTCAAGGAGAACTCCCTTTACTTACCTTAGCAAAAGAAGGAGAAGACCAAGATTATGCTTCAATGGATAGGGCAGAAAAACTTTATCATGATTTAGGACCAGACTTTGCTCAAAGATGGATTATGTCCCCAAATGCATTGGCCTTTACTTCAAGCAGCATAATTATAACTACTGGAAATGACATGAGTGCTGATGCTTTAATGGAAAAAGATAGACAAAAAGTAATTCTAGATGCAGCATATAAAAATCCGGAAAACAGAGGACTAAGTTTAGAAACAATTACCAACAAAAAATTACACCAAAGACTCGTCCCAACCCAACAAGGAAATACTCAAAGTACAACTACAAAAAGAAGAAAACTTCGTCAACCCTCCCCCAAAATAGTTGGTAATCCTCTTAACCCAATTTGGACTTTTGAACAATTCCTAACTCAAGCACACAATAAAAGACAAGCAGCACAACTAGAATCAATGGGTTCCGCAGAATATGATGCCCCTCTTTTCCCACAAGTATTAATTAAAGGAGAAAGAGGAATTGGTAAAACCCATCTTGCCCAAGCAGTAGGCCATAGATTAACAGAAACAACTCCTGGATCAAGAGTTGTTTTTATAGAAGGAAATGGTTTTGCTGGAGAATATGTCCGGGCAATGAAAGCAAAAACTTTAGATCAATTAGAAACAATATTAGCAACAGCCGATCTTCTAATAATAGATGATATTCATGAATTGCACGGAGAAGCAAACCAACAAACATTGAAAACTGCTTTAAACACTCGTTATGCGAGAATGCTTCCCGTCATTGCAACAACAAACTATCCTCTTAGTGCGCCTCAATTCAAAAAAGTAAGTTTAGATATAAGATCAAGATTAGGAGAATTTCTTCCCCTTCCAATGGTTCCTCCAAATGAAACACAAGCCACAAAAATAGTTCAACATTTTTTAGAAACTAGATTGCGAGGCAATTTGACAGTTAGACCAGGAACTGCGCAGGTTATTGCAGAAGCAACCCAGGAATCATTGGCAAAAGGAGAATACTTATGTTACAGAAATTTATTAAGTTCCACCCTAAAAGCAATGGGTTATGTAATTGGAGGAGAAGGAATACTAACTCCAAACTTGGCTATGAAAGCTCTTCAGGAAAATCAAACTAACTCAGACCAAGAAAATTCCTATGGAGGAGCAATCCACAATAGATTGGAAAGACAAGCAAAAACTGCCGCAGCAATAACAGAAGTTCCATATGATCTTTTGGCAAACACCTCCGGAACAGGAAAACCCTCTCGAAAAGGAGAAATTCCAGATGTAAGAAGAGCCACTGCGTATTTATTAAAACAATATGAATCAGTACAAGGAAGAGAAATATCTGATGGAGCGATAGGAAGTGTTCTTGGAATAAGTGCTTCTGCAGTAAATACAGGTAGACAAAAAATACAAGAAAGGCTAGAAGCAGGAGATCCAACTTTAACTGAATTGGTAAGATCCCTAGAACAAGGGTTAGGTTATCAAACCCCTCCAGACCCTCAATAAATTTATAAGTTACTAAATCTTATTCTTTTCATGGGTTATGATATTGTGGTTGGAAGAAATGAAGGGGATAAAAAAGATTTCAAAGATAAAGGTTTAATCAACATCGGCAAGGGCTATGTAAAAATGGGCCAATACACTTCTCTCTCAAATAAAATTAAAATGGATGTTGCTCGTTCACATGTAGTTTTAGTTGCAGGAAAACGAGGCTCAGGTAAATCCTATACCTTGGGTGTTCTGGCAGAGGAAATTTCAAACCTACCTGAAGAAGTTTCAGGAAACATTGCATCATTAATATTCGACACAATGGGAATCTACTGGACAATGAAATATCCAAATGAAAAAGACAGAAACTTATTAGGAGAATGGGATTTAAAATCCAAGAAACTTCCAGTAAAAGTTTTTGTACCCGCAGGACACTGGGACAACTATTTAGAAAAAGGAATTCCTGCCGATGAAAAATTCGCTCTAGATCCAACTGAAATGAACTCTGAAGACTGGCTATTAACTTTTGGTTTAAAAATCACAGATCCAATCTCAGTTTTAATTCAACGAGCAATAACAAAACTACAAGAGCAAGAAGACTTATTTTTTATTGAAGAAATCATTGAAGAATTAAAAAAAGACGAAGACTCAACTCAAGAAACAAGAAACGCAGCAAAAGGTTTATTTGAAGCAGCTCAAACCTGGGGCGTCTTTGCAAAAACAGAAGATGAATCAACTCAGGTAAGCGAGCTAGTAACAGCAGGAACTACTTCTGTTCTAGACTTAAGCGTCTACAACGCAGTCGGAGCTTTTAACATAAGAGCATTAGCAATAAGTTTACTATCAAGAAAAATATTCAACCAAAGAATGGACGCAAGAAAATCAGAAGAAATAGAATCTGTTTCAAAAGGATTAGATTATTTATCTGGAGCTGAGAAAAAAGAAAATCCTTTAGTTTGGATTTTTGTAGATGAAGCTCACGAGTTCCTTCCTGAAAATGGAAAAACAATTGCAACAGATGCTTTAGTTCAACTTTTAAGAGAAGGTAGGCAACCAGGAATTTCAGTTGTACTAGCAACTCAACAACCAGGAAAAATCCACACAGATGTGATGACTCAATCAGATATTGTGATCAGCCACAGAGTAACTTCTTCTCAAGACTTAGATGCCCTAAACAAAATAATGCAATCATATGTTTTATCAAGTATTAAAAAACAAATGGACGACCTTCCAACTTTGAAAGGTTCAGCAATTTTACTTGATGATAATTCAGAAAGAATCTATCCAATAAGAATTCGGCCTAGGTTTACTTGGCATGGCGGTGAGGCTCCAACTGCGGTAGCAAAAGAGAAGAGCCTCTAAAGACATGCCTGGCATTATGGGAATTTACAAAAGTGACCAATTTGACTAACCCATTAAAAAATATTTTTATTTTTCAGGAGGATTATGAAAAACTAATCTTGATAAACTATCTTCCTCATCTAAATGATTCCAACCCCTTGTTTTTGGCATACATGCAGAAATATTTTCCGTTATTAAAAATTCTCCCATATCCTTTATCACATGAGCTAATGCTCGGGAGCTATCCCCCTCCATTTTTTTATTTTGATATGGATGTAACTGAATAGTCCCATTAAATCCTCTTGACTCATAGTCCTTTATAACCTCTGTCGGAGGCCATTCCGCAATTTCTTCCTCAGTTGAAATAATCACCGTTCCAGGAACATAACTAAACCATTTCTTTTTTACTCCGGGAGCCATAAATTTTGCATATTCAGATCCATCTTGATACATATCAGATTGTTCAAAATATCTATGAACGCAATCAAGATTTCCACTAAGATGAATTGGAAAGTTATCGTAAACTCCCAATTCTCCAGTTAATTGTTCATCTGGACAATTCTGTAGTTCTTCTAAATATTCTTCCAATTTTTTATATTTGTTTATCATTTTATTTTCTTCCTCCTTCCACTTCTATTCTTTCTCTTTGAGAGTTTGAATCCTTATTTATTTCGATTTTTCTTTCACATTCCTCAGCGCGTTCTCGACAGTAGGCCATAAACCCCTCATGATGCTCCATCCTAAACTGATCTCCTAGCCCCATCTCCCAATCCCTATAATATAATTTATTATACAATTCTAATGCTTTAAGATAATTTTGGGATTCCTCATAAAGACCAGCAGCAAGGAAAAAAGAATGATCTTTCTCACGACATCTAGCTGCTTTTTCATATTCTCCTACCCTTTCATACCCCAAAGCAGCTTCGTCAAACCAAGAAGAACCTAATTCTTCATACGCTTCTGCTCTTACTCTCAAAGCAGACTCTATTGTTTTTCTCGAAAGAAGTTTTGTTTCAGGAATTGGTCCACAATTTAGACCTCCCGTTGCTTGTATGCCCGCTCTATATAAAACTATTTCTAAAAAATACAATCTATCATTTAATTCATCCTTAGATTTCCATTCGCCTCGATTCATTGCTTCATCTTGTCTAGTCATATTCTTTCTTCTTACATGTTCCTTTACCTCTTCTGGAGTCATGCCTCTTTCTAGCTCTATTCTTTCTCTTTCAACATTTTCTTCTTCTATTTTTTCTTCCATTGTTATTACTATCTCGGGGTAAGCCCCCCTTATATACCTTAGTCTACCACTACTAGTATATGATAAAACAACTAGAATCCATTGGACTTACAAACGGAGAAGCAAGAATATATCATGCCCTGTCACAACTAGGAGCAACAAGTGTGGGGCCAATAAGCGACTTATCAAAAGTACACAGAAGTATTATTTATCAAGTTCTAGAAAAACTTATCGACAAAGGACTTGTTAGTTTTGTAATAGAAGATAAAATAAAAAAGTATCAAGCATCTCCTCCAAACTCATTATTACAATTTTTAGAAAAAGAAAAAGACCAATTAGAAAACAAAAAAGAAAACATCATGGAAATATTCCCAAACATTCTTAGTTTACAATCAAAAGGCAAACGTGCAAGTGCAACTCTCTACTCTGGTTTCCAAGGAATCCTAAATGCAACATTCAACATTTTAGAGAAACTAAAAGAAGGAGAAGAATATTATATGGTAAACATCCCAGCAACACAACCAGAATACCATCATGCAAACTGGGAAAAATTTCAAATAATAAGAGCAAATAAAAAAATAAAAGGAAAACAATTATACAATCCAGAAGTAGACAATGAAACTCTAAAAGAAAGAAACTCACATAAATATGTAGATGCAAGAAAAATGCCAATTAACTTCAAATCCCCTCCAACATATTATTTTGTTTACAAAGACACAACAGTAATCGCACTTTCCCAAGGAACAGAACCAATTGCAGTGGAAATAATCAGCCAAAAAGTTGCAGATGGATTCAGAACATATTGTGATTGGCTATGGAAACAAAGTAAACCTTTTAAAAAATAATTAAGCAAAACAAAACCTCAAAGTTTGTAAGGATTTTTGGAATTAGATTGAAGATTTTATTTTACAAAGTAAAACATGTCTTCGAAGTGTAGTGCACTACATGAGAAGATAAAATCTTTAATATAAAACAAAAAGACTACAAAATTTTAAAGTCAACTCTTAACCGAACCTTATACGGCGCAATCTCACCAGCATTTTTAACTTTCAAAACTTTAATCTTTTTCCGCGCTAACTTACTCTCTTTGTAAATCTGTTCAAGAATTTTTCCTTTCTCATCAACTTTACAAAAACCATAATAAAAAATTCTCGTACCTTTCTTACTCAACTTAAAAGCCTGCTTCAAAAAAGTATCGCGAAGATTGGGCCGCGGCATAACAATCACATCGAATTTTTGCTTTAACTTATCTGCAACTTTTTTAATATCTCCTGAAACTAATTCTACTTCCCTACGAACTTTATTTAACTGCAAATTCAACTCAGCATATTTATTTGCTTTCTGATTAATCTCATTAGAATAAACCATCGCAGCTTTAGAATTCTTAGCAATACAAATTGAAAAAGGTGCCACCCCTGCAAACATAACTAAAACTTCCTCTCCTTTTTTAATCAACTTAGCAACCTCAAGCCGCTCATTACTCAACCTCGGAGAAAAATAAGTATCATCAATATTAAATCTAAAAGAACAACCATTTTCTTTATACAAAACTTCTTTATTTTTCTCACCAGCAAGATGCCTTGTTGTCATTTTTCTCAAACGCCCATGAAAATTCCCAGACTTCTCAACAACGGTCTGAATATTAGCATGTTCTTTTAAAATTTTATTAGCAACTTTCTTTTTATCCTTCAAAAGAATTCCTTTATTAAAATTAATAACAGCAATATTTCCAAGAACATTAAAAGCCCTATGTTTAATCTCTTTTTTCATAAAACACAAAATCTAACAAAGTTTATAAATCCTTTTTTCTTAAATAAATAATGGGAAGAGGTTTGAATATAATTTTAGGATTATTAATTGGCTTATTGAGTGCCAACGTAGTTTTTGAACTATTTATATCTGAAAATATTGCAATCATCACTGGAATACTACTTTTTATTCTATGCATTATTGTTTTTAAAAAAGTTAGTAAAATATATGGGGGGTTAATATTTATTCTAACTGCACTATTCTTTATTGGAATAATGTTGCCTGCATTAAATATGGAAAACACTCTCCCCTTTTATGAATATTATCAATCAATAATTTTCCTTTTAGGATTACTTGTTTTATTCAAAAAACCAAAATTAGCTCTCGGACAACTTCCAAAAGTCAAAGGACAAAAAACAATTATTGTTAAATATAATCCTCAAACCAGAGATTTTGCATATAAACTGGGCTGGTCAAGTCACAGACAGACAACCAAACCAGGAGTAGAAAGAACAATCAGAACAAAATACCCTAATGCCAATATCATTTATCAATAACATTTATAAAACTCTCCTTCTTAATCTATTCATGAAAAGAGGCAAGACATTACTAGGTTTGTTATCTTTAACTTTTTTAATTCAACTAGTAAGTGCTGAAGAAATAATTTCTTCTTTAAGAGAATTAATACTTTATTTTGACCCAGAAACAATTCAAATCGTCTTAACATTTTTAGTTTCATTTGTAATCCTATTTTGGGCTTTTAAAAAATACTTTAAAAAAGATAGAACAACAGCAGGACTAGTTTCTTTTTGTTTATCTCTTGGAATAACTTATTGGATGGAATGGCAGAATATAGAACTTAACTTACTTGACTTTGACGTAGGCTTTTTCAACATAAATGAAATAGCTTGGGAACTTGAATATTTTACGGGATTATCAATTCAGACATTGGTTGTAATGGCAGTTGCAGTAATTTTCGTAATCTTAATTGCTAAAAACTTTGACAAGAAGAAAAAGAAACCTGCACCTGCTCCGGCACCAGCAGCAGAATAACTAAATTCATAAAAAATTAAACCAGAAAATAAAATAAAAAATGGGAAAAAGTGAAATAAATATCCTCTTAGCAATATCCTTAATCGCAATCTCCCTTAATATTTTATTTTTGTGGGTGGGAGGAAACTTTGAATATTTAATAGAATTTTCTGGAATAATAATTGTCATTATAGGAATCTTAACGTTTAAGAACTCCCACAAAATGATCGGAATAATAATTTTATTAGTGGGCGTTCTTCAATCAATAGAAAAAGTAATTGCAGATTCATTTAGTTATGTTGTGTATGTTCCGGTTATAACAATTATCTTAGGGGCAATATTATTTATGAGCGAACCAAAAGTCAAAACAAAAACAATAGCGATTCACACAAAAGATGGTCGAAGATTAAAAGCTGGGACCGAAGAATTTGAGAATGCATTAAAATATACCTAGATAGAAAAACTCTCTTTTAGATAATCACCAATCATCCAAACTAGTCTGCTTCCGAAAGTTTTGTTTCGGCAAAACCTTTCGCAAACAAATAGATTATCAAAACCACTTATCTAAACCAGTTTGTTTTTTCTTTTCATTAATTTTTTTTAATCTTTCAATTTGTTTATCAATTCTTTCTTCAGAAAAATTATGTCTCTCAACTAAAATATCTTTAATCTTATTTTCATCAACTTTTGGAAACTCCAACTCAACATCAACAACATCTGGCTTGTGAAACAACTGAAAAATTTCCTTCCAATCAAATTGATCTTCTTCAGGAAGAGAATGAATCTTCTGCTCAACTTCTTTAAAAATCAAAACAGGTTGTTTTAATCTTTGAACTAACTCCAATGCTTTTTTCTGCCCAATTCCAGGAACCCCTTTTGGATTGTAATCTGTTCCAACTAAAATCCCCAAACAAATTAACTGATCTAAATCAATCTCCAACATATCAAGCATATGTTCAAAATCAACAAGCTCTGGTTTAACTTCAGTATAACCAGAAATAGTTTTTCTTTTTCTTGCCAAAGTTAAATTCTGAATTAAATAAGGAGTTCCGTAAAGCAATGAATCATAATCTTGACTTGCAGTTGCATAAATATCCAAATTATGTTTACACAAATAAGATGCTTCTGCTTCTCCCTCAGAAGGAGCCTGGACAATCATAACTCCAAGCGCCTCAAGAAGTTCTTTACTTTCTTTAATCATTTCATCATCTAACCTCAACAGTTGTGAAGAATATCTTTTCATTCTCATAATATCTTCATCCTGCTTTGCCTGCTCATATTTTTCACTAGCAGAATCTCTTGCTTCTTGTCTTTTCTTATGAGTCTTAGCTTTCAAATAAGGAGCTTTCCCATCAAAAACATAAACCAACTTCATTCCCTGCTCAAGCAAAGCAATATTTCTATACAAAATTCCAGAAAGATGAGAAGTAATTTTCTTATTATCATCCATCAACGGAGTTCCATCCATCTGCCTCACAGACGAAAGAAACTGATAAAGTGTATTAAACGCATCTACAACAATTGTCTTTCCATTTAAATCTTCTAATTCAATTTCCTTTTTCGGAATTATATCCTTAATGCTTAAACCCATCCCATATTAAACAAAACTTTATTTAAAAAACTAGAGTAATAGAAATATAAATAATTAACTATCTTCTATGAGAAACATTAACTCTTCTAATACATTTATCCCTAAGCAAAGCAAAATAATGATTAAATTCTCCTTCTTTCATTTGCCAATGGTCTTTTCCCTGGTGCCTTCCAGTTGGATAAAAATGCCTAATTACTTTTCTCTTTCTTGAAACAGCACTATCTCCTGTAACAAGAGAAGCTTGAATATTATAATCTTCACAAGCCTGCAAAAAAAGTTCTGCTTTTTCTGTAGCATTACAATCACCAATATAAGGCAAATCCAAATCTGGTAAACCTTTTCCTTTTTTTCTTGCCTTTCCTCCTGCATTAGGGGACTCAATTTCCTGACCTTCTGCATAAATTTTAAACTCCCAAACATTTTCTTTCCTTGAATTAGGAACAACATTTAATCCAAAAGGAAATAAAACATCAGAAATATTTTCAACACCCTCTCTCAAAGCAAGCCTTGCAGAAGTCCGCTCATGAACAAGATCTTCTGAAAAAGTATAAGTTGCAACATCATATGTTCTTGAAAAATATTTCTCAACACCACGAGGAGCTCCAATTATTGCTAACCTAACCAAACCACTTAGAGGAAGCCTTACTTCTTGTTTAGACAAATCAACAACATCTGAAACAAAATTATCAAAAGGAGATTTCTCTACAGGAACAGGTACTTCTTCTCGAACCAATGCACTTTCATGAGTTAATTCTTCTCTTTTCCTAGCTTCTTCAATAGTTTTATTCTGAGCAAGAGCAAAATATTCCCTATCTGCTGCTTCTGAAGCTAAATCCTCGGGGGTCTTACTTTCAGCAAGAGCTATTCTTTGCCGCTCCAAATAATCTTCAGGATCAATAACTTCTACTTCTGGACCAATTAAATTTTCACCTAAATTGTCATCAGACACACTAGAATCTTTTCTTACTTCACCTAAATCATCATTTCCGGCCATAATCCTAAAAATACTTCAGTCTTTTAAACCTTTCTATTGTAACTCCTTTGTAGTAAATACTCTAATACAACATATGACAATCAACTATATAAATTCAAAACCATTATACAAAATATGCTAACACAATTCATTCCAATAGATTATGATTATTTTGATTTCCAAGGAAGAAACTATGTAAAAATAATCGGAAGAGACGAAAAATCAAAACGAGTTTGCATAATTGACTCTTGCCCTGTTTTTATCTGGGCAGTTTTAAAAAATAACTTACCAAAAGAAAAAATAGACAAACTAATAAAAAAAATATCAAAAATCCAACTTGATTCAAAAGGAAGAAAAACAAAAGTTGAAAAAGTGGAACTGCAAGAAAAAAATTATTTAGGAAAACAAGTACAAGCTCTAAAAATATTTGTAACAAACTACAAGGATTTGCAAGAAATTGCATCTGAACTAGATTTTAAAGAAATAGAAAAAAGAAGAGGCCATGATTTAGGATTCATAACACATTACATAATTGAAAAAAAGTTATCTCCATTAAATTGGTATGAAATAGAAGGAGAAATACTAAACAATTCCCAAGAATTTGGAGGAATAGATATGGCATTAGAAGTTAATACTTGCATCAAAGTAGATAAAATAAAAAAATTAGAAAAACAAAAAGAATTCCAGCCAAAAGTTTTAGCCTATGACATTGAAACAGATTCATTAGAAATAGGGGAAGGAGAAATATTAATGATCTCCTTAGTTGGAAATAAAGGAACAAAAAAAGTTTTAACTTGGAAAAAAGAATCCTCTAAAAAACCAAACTATGTTGAATATGTAAAAGACGAAGCAGAACTTTTAGAAAAATTTGTAGAAGAAGTAAAAAAAGATTCTCCAGATTTTTTAGTAGGATATTTTTCAGATGGATTTGATCTTCCCTACATAAAAGCAAGAGCAGAAAAACTTGGAGTAAAAATTAAACTAGGCTTAGATGGAACACAACCAAAATTTTCAAAAGGAACTTCATTAAGAGCAAAAATAAATGGAATAGTTCACATAGATATTTTAAGATTTATCAGAACAGCCTACGCCCAATACATGAAATCCGAAACACTTACTTTAAATGAAGTTGCAAAAGAATTTTTAGGAGACACAAAAAAACCATTTGAACACAGGCATTCTTCAGATATAAAAAAAATTGATTGGACAGAATACTTTGAATACAATTTGCACGACTCAGTTCTAACATTGGGATTATTTGAAAAATTCTGGCCAGACATGTTAGAGTTCACAAAGACAATTCAAGAACCAACATTTGACATATCAAGAGCAGGACTTTCCAAATATACTGAAAGTTACATCTTACACAATTTGGAAAAATTCAATGAAATCCCTCAGAGAAGGCCAGGCTACAATGAATCTGCAGAACGTAGAGCACTCGGAGGAGTAAAAGGGGCATTTGTAATGGACACAAAACCAGGACTTTACGAAGACATTGCCATATTCGATTTCACTTCAATGCACACTAGCATAATAATAAGCCACAATATTTCAAGCTCAACTCTTCTAGATGCCCCAGAACTCAAGAATTTGGGGTACGCAGAACTGCGAAAGAAATATCATGAATCTCCTGAAACAAATGAAGAAGGAACAAAATACTACTTCACAAAAAAACCTGGTTTCTTCCCAACATTGTTAAAAGAAATATTTGAACTAAGAAAAAGATTCAAAGCAGAATATGTAAAAAATCCAAATCCAATTACAAAAGCGCGAAGCAATGCTTTCAAGGTTCTATCTGCTTCTGCACACGGCTACATTGGATTTTTCGGAGCAAGATACTACTCGCACGAAGCTTCAGCAGCAATCCTCGCATTTGTAAGAAAATTCAATAAAGAAACAATCTCAAAAGTAGAAAAAGCAGGCTACAAAGTAATTTTCGGAGACACAGATTCAGTTGGTTTCTTAAGAGAAGGAAAATCAAAACAAAATATTAAAAAACTTTTAGAAAAACTAAACTCTGAACTTCCAGGAGTAATGCATTTAGAACAAGATGGGTTTTTTAAACGAGGATTATGGGTAACAACACGCGCAGGAACAACAGGTGCTAAGAAAAAATACGCAATGCTTGATGAAGAAAACAAATTAAAAATCAGAGGATTTGAAACAGTTCGTAGAGATTGGTGTCAACTTTCAAGAAAACTTCAATCAAAAATAATTAAAGACATTCTTCAAGATGGAAACGGAGACAAAGCCCTAAAAGCTGTAAAAAAAATAATTAAAGAAATTAAAGAAAGAAAAATACCAAAAGAAGATTTAATAATTAAAACACAATTGAAAAAGCCTCTTTCAGAATATAAAGCTCAGGGTCCACATGTTATTGCAGCTAAAAAAATGAAAGAGCAAGGAATTCCAATCTCTCAAGGAGGACTAGTAGAATATTATTTAGCTGAAACACCTAATTCAAAATCAAAATTAGTTAGAGATAAAGTAAAACTTCTTCATGAGGCAGGGCAATATAATATAGAATATTACTTAAACAAACAAATCCTTCCTGCAGTAGAAAACATCTTTCAAGTTTTTAATATTGATATTAAAGAACTAATTGAAGGGAAAAAGCAGATGACACTAGGGGATTTTTAAAATATGCAATTCAAAACAAAAGAGCTGATACATGAACTAAAACACCACTTACCTTTTACAGCTTTCGCAAGCTTAGTTGGAGTAATTATTATTTTAATTATAAACTATTTTATTAAAACAAATATCTCAGAATCTCTTTTTGAAATCTTGCATCCTCTTCATGTTTTAATTTCTGCTTTTGCAACTTCTGCAATGTTTTACAAATATCAAAAAACTAAAATATCTGCAATCCTAGTTGGAATCCTGGGTGCAATAATTATCGGAAGTTTAAGTGATGTTGTGCTTCCTTATTTAGGGGGATTGATTTTCCAACTCCAACCAACTTTTCATCTTCCAATAATCCAAGAACCAATAACAATTCTAGTATCTGCTTTAATTGGAGGAATAATTGGAATATCAATAAAACAAACACGAGCACCTCATTCACTCCACGTCTTCTTATCTGTCTTTGCAAGTTTAACATATCTTCTAGCATTCAGTCAAAGCACAAACTTATTTTTCTTCATACTAGCTTTAATAATTGTAATCATCGCAGTAATAATTCCTTGCTGTGTTTCAGATATAATTTTTCCTTTCTTTTTCTTAAGAGAAAAGATTAAAAGCTGTGACTGTGAACATTGTTAAAAGATAACTATAATCTTATTCCACTATTCTTCTCGCCTACTGGTTAAAGGCGAACGGGCATATGATTGAACAGCATTATGTGCATTAATTAACTCATCAATATCTTGTAACCAAGCATGACCTTGAATAGAACCATCCCCGTTCCTGCTTAATGGGTGGCCAAAAAATTCTTTGTGTGACGCACTAGGATGAAAGTTAAGGGAACATCGGTCATATTTGCCCTCACTTATTTGTCTTGCAAGGAAATAAATTACACTTTCCGGATACAGAAATCTTTTGAAAAGTTTATCTCGGCAATTTCTTTCTTTGTCTGGTCCAAGAATATCCACCTTTAGCCCATAGGGTTTTGCCTCTACATCATGATGTTCAACCCACATTTCAACGCTTGTTTTTTCCATTTTAACTACTTTAAAGCAATATAATATAGAGCATATTAATCTTTGTTGCATACCAGTATACAACAGAATAATAAAATTTATATACTCCAAAATATATCTGTTGCTATGCAAGAAATTTTACAACAACTTGGATATTTAAAAAGTGAATCACTAGTCTATACAACTTTATTAAACCTAGGACAATCCCCCGCAGGGATTATAGCAAAGAAGTCTAATCTAAATCGTGTTTCTGTTTACAAAGCCATGGAAAAGCTAGTAAAAAATGGATTAGTAAGCTACACAATCCAAGCAAACAAAAAAACTTTCAAAGCTGCTAATCCAAATAAAATTAAAGAAATTCTAGAAGAAAAGAAAAAACAAATTTTAGATTTTGAAAAACAAATCCCTTCCATGATAGCAAAATATCAAGATAAAAAAGAACAAATTCAAAGTGACATTTACGAAGGAATCAAAGGACTAAAAACAATAACTGAAAAAGAATTAGATGAAGCAAAAAAAGGAGACGAATGGCTTGTTTTAGGAACCCCAAAAATGGCAGAAAATCTTGGGGGATATTATAAAGATTTAAATGTAAGGGCAGCAAAAAAAGGACTAAAATTAAAAATAATTTATAATCAAAATGCAGATTCTCTTTATAATGTGAGAAAAACACAACCACACACCCAGGTAAGAATTATGCAGGACAATTTTATAACTCCTGCCCAAATTGAAATTATAGGAGACAATATTGTTATTGCCCTATTCTTCCCTCAAATTATTGCATTTCATATAAAGTCTAAAGAAGTTGCAGCTTCCTTTAAACAATATTTTAACTTAATATGGAAACATTCTAAATAACCACACATCCCAAACTTTAAAACCTCTTTCTCTCATACAAATATATGGAATATAAAAGAAAAATCCCTGAACTAAAACCAGAATACTTAGAAAGAATTCAGAAACTGCTCCCAGACAAAGCAGACTTAAAAAAATACTTAGACATTTTAAAAATCCATCCAGTTAGATCAATTCGTTGCAATAAACTAAAAATGAAACCTGCTGAGTTAAAATCTAGATTAAAAAAAGAATACAAATGGGAAATAAGCCAACCTTGGAAAGATTATCCTGAAGTTATGATCATTGAATCAGAACTTCTTCCTGGTCAGCTCGGAAGAGCAAGAGAACATCTTCTAGGTTACTATTATATTCAAGAACTTGCATCTATGTTACCCATCATTGCAATCCAACCTAAAGAAGGAGAAACAATTTTAGATTTATGCGCAGCACCTGGTTCTAAAACAACTCAAATGGCAGCTGAAATGCAAAACACAGGAACAATAATTGCAAACGAAGTTTCAATGGGCAGATTAAAAATCCTCGCCTCAAATTTAGAAAGATGCGGAGTCACAAACACAATCATAACTCGAAAAGACGGAATTGCATTATGTAAACGTTTAGTAAAATACAACCCAGAAATGAAATTTGATAAAATTTTAGTTGATGCACCTTGCTCCGGAGAAGGAACATTAAGAAGCTCCCTAAAAACATATGTAATGTGGAATCCAAAAACAATAGTAAGTTTAAGTAGGTTGCAAAAACAATTGTTTGAAGCTTCATTTGAAGTATTAAAAGTTGGAGGAGAAATAATTTACTCAACATGCACACATGCTCCAGAAGAAAATGAAGAAATTGCAAGCTGGGCATTGGAAACATTCAAAGATAAAATAGAAATACAAAAAATAAAACTCCCAATAAATTGTAGAGAAGGAATGACCGAATGGAGAAACAAAAAATATAATCCAAAGGTAAAAAACATTTGCAGAGTCTGGCCACATGATAGTAATACCGAGGGCTTCTTCATTTCGAAATTTAAAAAAACTGCAGAGGTAACAAAAAATGAATAACGAAAATGAAGAGGGCCGAGTTGAAGGTTTGTTTGTAAGCGAGTTTAAAGGAAAGCGACAAACTCAAAAAATAAATAACGACTTTTCTTTGAAGGAGTTGAATTCAAGAAGGTAAAAGAATGAGAATAAGAGAATATAAAAAAGAAGATGAAAAAAAAGTAAAAGAATTAATTAAGTCTGTTCTAACAGATATTTATGGAGAGACTTCTGTCGGCAAATGGGAAGATTTTTCAAAATATATTATTTTTTATATTATAGAAGAGGAAAACGGAGAAGTTATTGGAACTGCAGGCTTGAAAAAAATAAACAAAGATATTTGCAAACTAAAAAGGATGTATGTTAAATGTTCTTTGCAAAGAAAAGGAATTGGAAGTAAACTATTAGATAAAATAATCGCATATTCCCAAAAAATGAAATTTAAAAAAATGATTTTAACAACATATCCTGAAATGTTAAACGCAATCAAATTTTATGGGAAAAAAGAATTTATCATCATTAAGAATGCTCCAGATTATTATTTTACTTATCCTAATAAAAAAGAATATAATGCAAGACAAGTTGTCATGGAGAGAAATTTAAAATGATACAAACTAAATTCAGAAACGAATACAAAAGACTAGAAATCCTAAAAGCAAAAAAGAAAAATAGAATCCTAACTCTACTTAAACAACAATTTGGAATAGAAAATGTAAAAGGACAAATAATTGCAAGAGGGGAAGAAAGATTATTTCTTTATCAAGGAACTTTAAGTGAACAAGAAATTAAAGAACTAGAGAACACTCTTCCAGTTGAAAGAGTTGGAATTTACTTTGCAAAATACATGCCAAATGAAAATAAGGTGCGTTTAAGTGTAGATGGAGCAGATTTATTCAAAGACCAAATAACAAAAAACATTTTTGAACTAGATGACGAACAAGCAAACCAATGGTTATATGGAAATGAAATTCAAGTAAAAACAAATCTAAATGATTTTGTGATAATCAAACACAAAGACGACTTCCTTGGAACAGGAAAAGCATCAGCTGAAAAAATAACTAATTTTGTTCCGAAGAATCGGAGATTGAAGGAAAAGAGTTAAAACTTTTTCTTTACCCTCACGCCAACATACTTCTGTCTCAAATCATCTTTGTGTCCTGCAAGTTTTCCTTCTACTCCAACTGAAAAGTCTTTTCCCAGCTTAATATCTAGACCAGGTCTAACAAAACCTTTTTCTGTTTCATGATTATAAACACCCAAACAATCAGCATAAAATCTCTTTGAATTCAAAAGCCCATACCAATCAAAAGACTCTCTATCTGGGAAATATCTTAAATCCAACTTTCCAAAAAGTCCTTTAACCGGTTTTCCACTTAGTCTCACAACAGGCCCAGCCTCATTATGTTCTGGAAACTTACTTCCATTCATATGCTGCCCCACAACTCCAAAACTTAAAGGTCCTTTTTTCAAAGGCAACCATTGGGCCCTTGCTTTCCAAAAATTAGAATCTCCTTGCTCTTCTGCCATCCCATAATAATCTAAATTCCCCGGAAGCTGTCCAAGAACCTCCAACCGATTCACAGGCTCAGCTTCATCATTCTGAACTCTTGTCAAGACTGCAGTTGGAGTGGCTTCTGCGCAATAAGCCTTTACTTTATTTGCAACTTCTCCTGCCATACTTCCTGCTGAAATCAAACCAGATAATATTGCCGCCTTTGTTCGATTTAATACTTCGTTTGTCATAACAAAATGCTCACAACAAAGCTTTTAAATACCACTTCCTCCTTAGGGAGTAATAAAATGAATATAAAAACATTAGAACAACTTGGATTCACCCCGGGGGAGATAAAAGTATATCTCGCATTATTTGACATAGGAGAATCCACTGTTGGTCCAATTTCCAAACAATCAGGAGTCACACACGCAAAAGTATATCCCATACTAGAAAAACTAATTGCAAAAGGCTTAGTTAGTCAAATATCAAAGCAAGGAAGAAGATACTTTGCATCAACAAATCCAAACTCTCTTTTAGAATTTGTATCTAAAAAACAAAGAAAACTTGAAGAAGAAAAAACCCAAATAAAAGAAATCGTAAGCACTTTAAAAACAAAACAAAAATCAAACGAAGAACCTCAACAAGCAAGAGTGTTCGAAGGATTCAAAGGATTAAGAAACCTATTCCAAGAATTATTTGAATCAAAAGCAGACAAGGAAATCCTTGTATTTGGTTTAAATGAAATATTAGCCAATGAAAATGTTACAAATTTTATGAGTTTTTATCACAGTGTAAGAATAAAAAACAACATTCAATTAAAATTACTTTTAAATAAAGACTCAGAAAAAATAATCAAAAGAAAACACCCCCAATCATATTATAAGAAAGCCAATATTAAATACCTCAACAAAGACTTCCCAACCGGAACATTCATTTTCGCAGACCATGTAATAAGTATAATTGTAGAAAAGAACGCCACAGCTTTTGACATAAAATCAAAACAAAACTCAGAAACATACAAAAAATTCTTTAATGAAATATGGAAGAACTAACACCTGGGAAAATGATCTCCTAAAAAAGACTCAACAGAATAAGAATTAACTAATCTATCAACTGCTTCAGAAGCCAACCTAGCATAAACCTTTTCTTTACCTGGAGTAGGAGAAGAAATTCCAACATTTTCTAAAATTGCAACTGTCTCAACAGGAGACAAACCTTCTAAAGAAGCACACTCTATAAAAAAATTATAAGTTTGTGTATCTGATTCTGTTTCAAGAGATTTGCAATAACGACCAGCAATTTTTTCAACAGTTGCTACTGCTTCTGCTGGAATCCGCCCTCTCGCAAAACCAAACTCTTGAATAGCATACAATTTAGAAAGAAAAATCCTTAACTTTTGTGCCCCGCCTTCAGAATTCCATCTAACCAAAGGCCTTCTTTCTTCCAATACAAGTTCTGCGTCTGATTTATGTCTACACATGCAATTCCAATTTTTTCACTCTTTATAAAGGCCACAAAAGCAAATTTTCTCAAAGAAAACACTTAAAAACACCAATTTCCACTTAAAATTGAATTCGGCACGCAAATTTCTAAAATACCTAAATAAACAATTATTTGACACTATTTCAAAATATATTTTTATGAAGATAAGTATTTATAAAGAAAGAAACACATTCAGACATATGCAAAATGCACGAACTTTAATTTTAGCAGGATTAACAAGTACAGCAACATTATTAACTGGTTGCGCAAATAATTTTCAAGCTTATCTTGGAGATAGACTTCTTAATCCCTCTTCAGATTTATCTAGTGCAGGCTACAAGAGAGTTTGTGGAGTAGAAGCAGAAAGAAGAGATCTAGAATGTGAACAAAGAGCTCAAAATAATGAATTTAGTGCAGGACATTGCTATCCTTCAACAGTTCAATTATTTACTCTTAGACCAGGAGTAGCTTATGATCCAGGTTTAATGCTTGGGTTAACGCCACAGAAACCTCTTCCAGCAATTCAAGCACCTTCATGGAAAGCCCCAACTCCAATTAGAAAAAATCCCCTTCCTCCTAAAGAACCAAAAAGAAGGATTTCTGCAGAAGGAGAATGGAGTATTGCTCTAAAAGAATAATTTCTTAAACCTTAATTCTATCTAATTATATGTCTAAACAAGATATTATCCAAGCAGGAAAAATAGCATCTGAAGTTAAAGACTATGCTAGAAAACTAATCAAACCAGATATGTCTCTATTAGAAATTGCTGAAAAAATAGAATCAAAAATACAAGAACTAGGTGGAGAACCTGCTTTCCCAACAAATCTTTCTATAAATGAAATCGCAGCCCATTACACTCCCAGCCACAATGATGAATCAAAAGCATCAGGATTATTAAAAGTAGATTTCGGAGTACACATTAACGGATATTTAGCAGACACAGCTTTCTCAATTGATTTAGAAAACTCAAACGAAAACAAAAAATTAATCCAAGCTGCAGAAGCAGCTTTAGAAAACGCATCTAAAGAGTTTGAAAAAGGAAAAACAACTTCTGAAATAGGAGAAGTAATAGAAAAAACAATCTCAGAAAAAGGATTTCAACCAATTATCAATTTATCTGGACATTCAATGGAAGAATATGATTTACATGCAGGGATAACAATTCCAAACATAAATGATGAACGAAGAATTTCAATTGAAGAAGGACTTTATGCAATTGAACCTTTTTCAACAACAGGATCGGGAAAAGTCCAAGATGGAAACCCGTCTGGAATCTACCAACTACAAGACAACAAAAAACCCCGCTCTCCAAAAGCAAGAGAAGTTTTAGAATTCATAGAAGAAAACTATTCAACTCTTCCATTCTGCTCAAGATGGTTAGTAAAAAAATTCACTCCAACTGTAATCTTAGCTTTAAGAGAACTTGAACAAAATCAAAACCTACATCAATATCCACAATTAGTTGAATCTTCACATGCCAAGGTGGCACAAGCAGAAAATACTATTTTAATTAATGACGAGAAAATTATTACAACAAAATAAACTGTTTATTGCATTCTTCCATTATAAATCCCAACATGATTCGGACAAAGAATTCTAGAATTATCCTCTTGCGCTGAGCCAGCCCAATGTCTAACCCCCGGACTATTTCCTGAAACATCTGAAATAACAATTTTATTGGCGTTCTTTCCCATATCTGTAATCTCAACATTTCCTCTCTGCATTAAAACTTTATGAGTACGCGGAGACAAATAACCATGTGCCTCTTCTGCACCTGCAAGAGTTCCTCTACGGCCCTTTGTTCCTTTAAGATCTACTCCTACTCCGGGGGCCAAAGGAGAATCCCTTAACTCTTTTAAAAAATAAATAAAAACCTTTCTTTCTTGAGCTACGCTTCCTGCTACAGAGGATTGATAAGTCCATTCACCCTCCAAAACACTTCCAGGAGGCATAGCCATATCTTTTACATCCAATGAAACATCGAGTAAACGAGCATCATAACAAGTAACTATCATAAAATTCCAATTAATTATTACTTTAAAAACCTTTACAAAAGAGAACAATTAACCTTTTTAAGAAAATCAATAATCCAAAACTCTCTTCCTATCATTCCTAATTCCCTCTTGTCCAAAAGAAGATAAGACTTCTTCAACAGTATAAACTCCTCCAATTTTTAGACCAGTGCCAGTTAAGGCACTATTATCCACTCTTTTGTAAGTATCAACTCCCTTAAGAAAAACACTTTCCTGTCTTTCTTTTTGAGCTGGACTTAAAGAACTTGCTCCAGGCAAATTCATACAAGTTATTCCTTTTTTAGGACAACCTTTGCAAATAACATCTTCTCTGCCTGCAATGATTTTGATTTTTGTTTTAGGATTTTTCCTTAATCTTTTAAGAAATCCAAATGAATGATTAACAAAAGGATCTTTCCCGGATTTAACATAACCTGTTTTAATTAACATACTCGCAAGTTCCTTTTTGTCAGTGGCCCATGCAATCTGGGGAATATGATGTGCTCTAATCTCAACAATTCCTGCTTTAGATTTTTTTATTATCAAAATTCCTCCAAGAACAGCAACCACCCATGGAACATATGCAGTGTAACTAAACAAATCCACAATCCATTTTTCAGCTAATTGGACAATTCCCAGCAAAATAACTAACAATCCAATTAATTTAGAAGATTTCCATATCACAAAAAGACCAATTAAAATAACAACAACACTAGAAGCAACAGCTAAATACTCAAAATCAGCTCCAACAAAACCAAATAAAACATTAGCTGAAATAACAATTAAAACTAAACCCAAAATAATATTTAATCCTCTTCCCATAAAAAATATAACCAGGACTATTTTTTAAATCTATCCCAAATAAGAATTCCCATTTTCTAAACCAGCTTTAGCATTTCTCAAAAAACTATCTTCAATCTTTTTATAAGATTCAATTGTATTCTTTGTTACAGACGGCTTAACTTTTTTCAAAGCTTCATCAAAATGCTTTTTTTTAACTTCTTTAGCATCATGGGATTCTCTTAAAGCCAACATAGCAGCTTCTCTAGCCAAAGCCTCAAGATCAGCCCCAGTATAACCTTCTGTCTTCTTAGCTAGCTCTTTAATCAAAACTTCTTTTCCTTTAATTGGCATTTTCTCAGTATGAATCTTCAAAACAATTTCTCTTCCTTTTTCATTTGGCGCATTCACTAAAAGAATTTTATCAAACCTTCCAGGACGAAGTAAGGCAGCATCTAACATATCTGGTCTATTTGTTGCAGCCACAACCAAAACATCATTCATATCTTCAAGACCATCCATCTCAGCAAGTATCTGATTCAAAACTCTTTCTCCAACCTTAGCTCCTCCATCTTGTCCTCCACCTCTACGTCCAGCTAGAGAATCTACTTCATCAAAAAACACAATACATGGTGCAACTTGTCTAGCTCTTTCAAAAATCTTACGAACTCCTTCTTCAGATTTACCAACCCACATACTCAATAACTCCGGTCCTTTAACTTGAATAAAATTTGCCTCTGACTCATTTGCAGTTGCTTTAGCCAATAAAGTCTTACCGGTTCCAGGCGGACCATAAAGTAAAATCCCTCGAGAAGGTCGAATCCCCATTCTCTCAAAACTATCCGGATATTTCAAAGGCCATTCAACAGCTTCAACCAAATCTCTCTTAACTTCTTCTAAACCACCAACATCATCCCATTTAGTATTCGGTGTTTCAACTAGAACTTCCCTCATTGCAGAAGGTCGAACAATCTTCAAAGCATTTTCAAAATCATCTTGTGTAATAATCAACTTTTCTAAAACATCTTGTGGAATTTGGTCTTGATCTTCATCTAATTTCAAACTAGGTAAAAACTTTCTCAAAACACTCATCGCAGCTTCTTTAGTTAAAGATTCTAAATCCGCCCCAACAAAACCATGTGTTAAACTAGCAATTCCATCCAAGTCAACAGATTTATCCAAAGGCATTCCTCGAGTATGGATTTTCAAAATTTGTAATCTTCCTTTTTTATCTGGAACTCCAATCTGAACTTCCCTATCAAATCTTCCTGGTCTCCTAAGTGCTTCATCAATTGCATTAACCCGATTTGTAGCCCCAATAACAATAACTCTTCCACGAGATTTCAAACCATCCATCATAGTTAACAATTGTGAAACAACTCTTCTCTCAACTTCTCCTTGAACATCTTCCCTCTTTGGAGCAATAGCATCTATTTCATCAATAAAAATAATTGTTGGAGCAGTTTTTTCCGCTTCTTCAAAAATTTCTCTAACTTTTTTCTCAGATTCCCCATAAAACTTACTCATAATCTCAGGACCATTTAATAGAATAAAATTAGCATCTGTTTCATTTGCAACTGCCTTAGCCAATAAAGTCTTACCTGTTCCAGGTGGACCATGCAACAAAACACCCTTTGGTGGACTAACTCCAAGTTTATTAAAAATCTCAGGATGCTTCATTGGAATCTCAACCATCTCCCTAATTTTTTTAACTTCTTCGGTCAAGCCCCCAATATCTTCATAATTTATATCTGGAATTTTCTCATCTGAAATCTCAACTGCCTTAGGATTCAAAACAACCTCTGTATTTTCTGTAATAATAACTGGTTTTCCAGTTGGATTAACATTAACAACTAAGAATCTAATCTGAGCAACTCCTCCTCCCAAATTCCCCATCATGCTATTTATCTCTTCTCCAAACATCTCTCCAATACCTTCTCCTAAGCCCATTTCTGAAAATAAATCTCTTCTTCTTTGAACTCCTCCCAATACAACTAAATCCCCTTTAATCATTGTCCTCCCTAAAAGGCCTCTTCTCAAAGATTCTGCATCTCCTTGAACCATAATTCCTTTCTGGGCAGGTGCAATCATAACTCTTTTTGCTTCTTTAACTTCTGCTTTCCTTATCTCAACCATATCTCCAATTCCAGTCTTAGCATTTCTTCTCAAAATACCATCAATCCGAATAATTCCTGCCCCAACATCTGCAGGATACGATTGATCTGCAATTGCAACAGTTTCTTTATTTCCTTTAATGATTATAACATCTCCTCTTCGAATATCTAGTTCACTCATCACAGTTTTGTCTAAACGAGCAATTCCCTTATACGCATCATCTTGCAACGACTCTGTAACTTTTAATTGAAAGGTTGGTTTTTTCATCTCATTAAATCCTCAAAATTTAAACTAACTTTTCCAAAATCTTCAAAACACAGCTTAACCATGTCATCCATTCTCTTCTCATGCGCACTCATTTGATCCATAAAATTTACAATCTCCTTGGGGATTGACACAGCATAACTATTTCCTACTAACCGCATCTTTACCTTAAATTGTTTATTCTTTAGATTTATAAATTTATTGTACTCTTGCTCATCAACAGGATGAATTAATTTTTCATTGCATTTTTCACAAACAAGTGCTCTTAAAACCAAACCATTTTTATTTAATTTAGCTTTCGCCATTGGTTTGTCACATTTCTTACAAAGAATTTTTTGATCAAATATATCCATTTTATTTCTTATCCCCCTCTCCTCTCTCAGCATATCCAGCATCAGGATTGGCTTCTATTGTTCGCAAATATCTTCTTGACCTTAACATTCTTTCAGTAAACCTACTGGTACCCTCAAAAATATTCCAAGTAAAATCCACAAGTCCAATCCCTGCCTTTTTAAGTAATCCATATGTCATTTTAATTTTTTGTTTTTTGTTTGTTTTATTTAAATTTTAGCGAGTATAAAGTTACGCTGACGATGCAGCGTAACTGGGATGAAAAGAGGTTATATGATTTCTCATATATACATTCTGTGTATACAGGCCAATATACATTTATAAATGTTTGTGTGATTTAGAATATAAATCACAACTCTTAAAAACAACTATCTCTTTTTCAAATAATGCAAAAAGGTGATCTTAAAAAGTTCTGGGACAAATTCTGGTTTATAGTTTGGAAAGATGATTCATTAAAAGGATGGATAATTTCAATAATTTTTTTATTTGTCCTAATCAAATTTATATTTTTTCCTTTTCTAAGTCTTGTTACTGGAACAACCCTCCCTCTTGCAATTGTAGAATCATGTTCAATGTATCACGACGGCAACATACTATCAAACTACAACGAATGGTTTGAAAATCAAGAATCAAAATATTCAAAATTTGAGATAGCGCAAGAACAATTTTCAGATTTTATATTTAAAAAAGGTTTCAATAAAGGAGACATCTTATTTATAGTTGGAGCAAATCCAGATAAACTAAAAATCGGTGATGTCATAATATTCAATGGGGGAAGATCAAACCCATTAATCCACAGAATAATAAAAATAACAGAAGACTCCAAAACAGGCGAGAAAACATTTGCAACATTAGGAGACAACAATTCAGGACAACTAGAAACAGAAAAAGCAATTAAAGAATCACAACTAGTTGGCAAAGCAGTTTTCAAAATAGCCCCTTATTTGGGCTGGGTAAAGTTAGTTTTCTTTGAACATTCAAGACCTTCTAGCCAAAAAGGTCTTTGTAAATAAAACAAAACATTTAAAAAACAAAAAGAGGTTGAACAACAATGGAATTTTGCCCTAAATGCGGTGCAGTACTTATTCAAAAGAAAAAAAATGACGGATGTCCAAGATGTAGTTATTCTGCAAAAGGCAAAACAAAGCTAAAAACTTCTGAAAAAATTGCAGCAAAGAAACATGTTGGAGTTGTAACAGAAAAGGACAAAGAAAATGATGTCCTGCCAAAAGTAGCTGAAAAATGCCACAAATGCGGAAATGAAGAATGTTATTTCTGGACTGTTCAAACAAGAGCAGCAGATGAAGCAGAAACTAAGTTCTTCAAATGCACAAAATGCAACCACACAACAAGAGACTATAGTTAGATAATCTTTTAAACCAATTAATTCTATTAAATTTAAGGTCCTGTAGCTCAGCCTGGTCAGAGCACCAGACTCTTAATCTGGGTGTCGTGGGTTCAAATCCCTCCAGGGCCATTATAATTCTGAAAGAATTATTAATTTCTAGAGAAATTTGAAGGCGCGTAAATTCAACAATCTTTAACATTCGTGGGTCGATGAACTTTGGGGTAGAAGAATAATCCATAAACAACTTCGTGCAAAGTTTGGAGATAAAGAAATCCCTCCAGGGCCATTTATGATATTTTAATATCATTAAATTTCTAGAATAAATTTGTATGCACATAAATTTAAAAAAAGTTAATCTAATAACCTAACAGCTCTGCGCCAACTTCCACTAAATCTAAACCCAAAATAGCTTGAACAAGGTTTGCATCTGTTCCCAACGGAACATCATAATCTTCAACAAAAACATCTTTACCCGGCAAATAAGTAGAATCCAATAAAATAGCAGAATCTCCTCCTTCTGGAGCTAAAGAAACTCCTTGTGATATTGTTGCTCTTTCTGCCAACATACGCAAACGAGCTTTACCTCCTGCAAGAACCACTGTTGGATCATAGGTTACTCTTATTCGTCCTGCCATATTATTCAACCAAATCTTCTCCTTTTAAATCTTGCTTAACTTCCTTATTAACATAACCACATCTCTTACATTCAAATCCTTTAGAACTTACAGTAACTCTAGAACTATTACAAACAGGGCATTTTTTTGGTGGCTTTTCCATATTAAAAAATACTATTAGTTTTCTTTCATTCAGTCAGTAGCAATCACCTCACTACAGTCTTACTTAACTAGCTTTTGAATATTCTCAATAGCATCTGCAACTTCTCTACCTTTCTTAGTCAACTTAATAAGCTTTATTCTTCCTTTCTTCTCAAAGTCAACTAATTTAAGTACTTCCAAAGTTTGCAGTATCTTCACTGCGTGGCTATAAGTGCAATCCACTTCTTTAGCCAAAATACTACCATACCTCATTCTTGTGCTCTTTTTCAAACTTACCAGCATCAAAGCAGGCTTCCTTCGAAAAAAGATGTCAAAATTGTCTTTCATTTTATTTGTATGGTTTAATCTATATATCCTGACAATGTTGTTCTTTTAAATGTTTTGTATTATATATATTCACGAGCTAGTGGTAGTGAATTTTAGCAAATTTTATTAACTACAAACTCTTCAAGAAAGCATGAACAAAAAGCACAAATCTCCTGAAAGAAAAGTAAAAGAAAAAACAAAAATCCTTGCTGTTGGAGACATACATGGAGACACAGGTTTAGTTAAGAAACTTGCAAAAAAAGCAGAAAAAGAAAATGTTGATTTGGTGATCTTGGCAGGAGATTTAACAATGGGCGGAGAAGAAACAGATAATTTAATCAAACCTTTTCAAAAAGCAAAAAAACAAGTTCTTTTAATCCCAGGAAATCACGAAGGCCCAGAAACAACAGAATTCTTATCAAAAGTTTATGACAATGCAACAAATATACATGGCTATTCATTTAAACCAAAAAAAGACAAGAACCTAGGAATTTTCGGAGCAGGAACAGTTGATTGGGGAATTGAAGGCTCAAGTTCAGATGAAATTTTAGCTCTCTTAAAAAAAGGCCACAAATACATTAAAGATTCAAAAAAGAAAATCATGGTAACCCACATGCACCCACGCGGAAGCAAACAAGAATTCTCTGGATTCGAAGGTTCAGTTGCAGTAAAAAAAGCAATTAAAGATTTTAAACCAGATATTTTAATCACAGGACACATTCATGAAGCAGGCGGCTTACAAGAAAAGATTGGAGAAACAACTGTAATTAATGTTTCTAGAAAACCTACTGTCTTTGAAATCTAATTCTATACTAGAACATAAAAACATATAAAAACTCGTTCCCTCGTTAAAACATAGAAAATGCCTCGCAAAAAAGCACTTGAAAAATCTAAAGAAGAAATAACTGCAGAAGGTTTCTTTCCAGTAGATAAAGAATCTTTAGAACATGCCACTGAGAAAATTGAGCAACCTCCAACTCCAAGAGCAGAAGTCCTAAAACGAGTTACAGAAAAAGAAGTAAGTGAACCAACTCCGGAAAAAGAAGTTAGAAAAAACGCAGTTGAAAAAACATATTCTAAACCAACTTTAGCTGAACTTGAAACACATGAAGCTTTTGAAGATCCAACTCAAAAACCAAAACCTAAAAGAAAATATAAAAAAAGAAAAACAAAATCAAGAACAGTTACAAAAAAAGTAAACTACACCCCTCCAAAATTCCTTCTTAAGAAAAACGGCTATGAACTAATTATAACTGAGAAGCCACAAGCTGCAATGAAAATTGCTTCTGCTTTAGGAGATGCAACAACAAGGGATAATCAAAAAGTAAATTATTATGAAGTAGATAGAAATGGAAAGAAACTAGTTGTTGCTTGCGCAGTTGGGCATTTATTTGGTTTAAAGCAAAACCCAACAGGAACAGTTGTCCCAATCTTTGACATTTCATGGAAACCAAACTTTTTAGCAAGAAAAAAAGACTACACAAAAAGATATTATGACACAATCTTGAAGTTAGCAAAAAACGCAGGCTCTGTAACAGTTGCAACAGATTTTGATGTTGAAGGAGAAGTAATTGGATTAAATGTTATACGGTATCTATGTAATCAAAAAGATGCATCAAGGATGAAGTTCTCAACTTTAACAAACGACGAGCTAAACAAGGCATATGACGAAAAATCACCTACATTAGAATGGGGCCAAGCAATTGCAGGAGAGACAAGACACCACTTAGATTGGTATTATGGTATAAATCTCTCAAGAGCTTTAATGAATGCAATCAAAACAACAGGCAAATTCAGAATAATGTCAATCGGTAGAGTCCAAGGCCCTGCCTTAAAATTAATTGTAGAAAAAGAAAAAGAAATCCAAGCATTTAAGTCAGAAGATTATTGGCAGATCTTCATAACAGTTGATGATGATAAAAACAAACTAGAACTAAAATACAATAAAGATCTCTTTGATAAAGCAGAGCTTGATCAGTTTAAAGATCTAAAAGGAAAAACAGCTGAAGCTTCAACTAAAAAAACAGAGCAAATCTTGCCTCCGCCTGTTCCATTTAATTTAACAACTCTTCAAACAGAAGCTTACAAGTTCCATGGTTTGTCTCCAACAAAAACACTTCAAGCAGCTCAAAAACTTTATTTGGCGAGTTTAATTTCTTACCCAAGAACTTCTTCGCAGAAACTTCCTAAGGAATTAGGTTATGATAAGATTTTGAAGAAATTGGCTAAGGTGCACAAGGTTGAAAAGTATATTACAAAGTCAACACCTGTTGAAGGAAAGAAAACAGATCCTGCTCATCCTTCGATTTATCCAACAGGGAATTCTGCGAAACTTTCAGGTGATGAGGAAAAAGTTTACCAGTTGATTGTAAGAAGGTTCTTGTCTTTGTTTTGCGACGCAGCAATTATAGATAATAAAACAGTAAAAGCCACAGTAGAAAATATCAAGGGGCATTTCTCAACTCGAGGTTCTGCAATTCGAGAAAAAAACTGGCTAGCAATCTATCCAAGCAAGTTAAAAGAAAATGAAGTTCCAGACATGGAAGGAGAAGTGGATATTGTGGATTCAAAGATAGAGCAGAAGGAAACTCAACCTCCAAAGAGATTTTCACCTGCTTCAATACTTTCGCAGCTTGAGAAAAGGAATTTGGGAACAAAAGCAACTAGGGCGAATATTATTGAAACACTCTACAAGAGAAACTACGTGCGCGGGCAGCAAAGCATAGAAGCCACAGCTTTGGGGATTTCACTTATCAAAACACTTGAAGAACATTCCCCAATAATTATAGATGAGGAACTAACCTCGCAGTTTCAGCAGAAAATGGAATCAATTGAAACTGAAAAAACTAAAACTAAGCTAGAAGATAAAGAAAAAAAGATTTTAGATGAAGCTCAGAAAGCAATTACTGCAATAGCAAAAGATTTTGAGAAAGATAAAGAGAAAATTGGAAAGAAAATAATTCAGGCTCAGGATAAGTTCAGGGAACAACAGAAAATCGAGAACAAATTGATGCAATGTCCAAAGTGTAAGAAAGGTGATTTAGCAATTACATATTCTCCGAGATTCAAGAGATCTTTTATTGCATGCGACGCATATCCTGAATGTAGAAACACTTTCTCTCTTCCACCAGGAGGGACAATTAAGAAAGTTAAGAAAGTTTGTGAAAAATGTAACTTTCCATTATTAATGAGAGTAATGTATGGAAAAAGACCTTGGATGTTTTGCTTTAATCAAGATTGTAAGAGCAATGCTGAGCTAAAAGAAAAGAGGGAGAAATATAAGAAGAAGCTGGAAAAGGAAGAAACTCAAAAAACAGTCAAATAATTCAAAACCCCAGCAAAACCAACCCATAAAGCATAAGGCACTAATAACCAACCAGCTTTCTTATCAACTTTCCCAGAAACATAAATCATCCAAATTATACTAGCCTCCAAAAAAATCAACTCAAAAAAAGCAAGCATCGGATTCTTCAAACCAAAATAAAGCACACTCCACAAAATATTCAAAACAAGATTAATTCCAAAAACAAGGGCAATCATTTTTGCCCCCTTACTCCGCAATTTGGGGTACCCAGAACTGGGCCTAACTCCAACCCACGCAAAATACAAACTCAACCCAATCATAAAAAACAAAATATTCCACACAATTGGAAAAACAAAACCCGGCGGAGTTATACTCGGCTTAATCTCTTCATACCAATCTGAATCTGTCACAGGCGAAGTAAATAAACTTCCTAGAAAAGCCACTAGATAAACTATAACTAAACTTACAATTAATACTTTGTAATTAATTTTTTTCATTTAAACAACCTCTGCAAATGGGGATACGAAGAATAACCTAATCCAAATCCAACAAACAGCATTCCAATAAATTTATTACTATTCAGCAAAATAATTCCAAACACAACTAAACCAGCACCCAATGTATCTTTCCATTTCATTTGGAAAAAAACCCCCTTCCAATAAAAACCCCCACAAAAATTCCAATACAAAATAAAAGCACCTCTGGAGCTTTATCCTTTGAAAACAAAACTGCAATTATTGCAATAGCTGCCGAAATTCCATACATTGCCTTTCTAGGAACAATTATATTCTCCTTCTTTTTCATAAAACATTAAACAAAAGAGACTTTTTAAAAATATTTATTTAACTTTATCAAGCACAATAAAACATTCACTTCCAATCTTTTTTGGCTCATCTGGAAAAAGAAAATACTTTCCTTTCTTAACAATAACTTCCTCATCTCCATCATGCCCAACAACAGTATCCTCTTTAATTTCTTGAAAATCTTTAAACCAATCTACAAATTTAAATGGCCCATTCTTATTCTTATAACGATAATCTGTTCTAAAAATCTCTTTATTATCAAAAGTTTCAAAATCTCCTTCAATTAATTCAAGTTTTTTAAGAAGATTCAAAATAGAATTCTTCGCAGTTTCTATTGAATCCTCTGAATCATGCAAACCACATTCAACACAAATCCCTGGCTTTCCTTTGTTAAACATATAACCATCTGAGCCCCCTTTATCCACATCATCAATTCCAAAAAGAACTGTCTTAGGTTCAAGAGCTGAAATCAAATCCAAACAATCTTTCTCACAAATAATATATTTCAAAGAATCTGAACTTTTAGACGAGTGCAAATCCAACAAAACATCTGCTTCATTCAAATAAGGAAGAATTTCTTTAGCAGTCTCTGCTTCCAACTTTCCTTTAACATCTTCAGGCTGCTCATCTAAAAAACACCGATTCAAATTTGCCTCAACAAATCTTTTCTTCTGCTTCTGCGCTTCAAGATTTGCATAAATAAAAGTAACCTTACCCTTCTTAATCTCAAGTTTATCAATCAAATCATCAAAAGCTTTAACTCCACAAACTTCATCCCCATGCACACCTGCAAGTACAACAATCTTTTTTCCAGGAGATTTACCTTCTTTAACAATAGTTCTTATATTTGACATTTTAAGAAAAAGTTATCACTAATTACATACGATGATGCGAACTTAGTGATTCTCTCATGTTTAATAAACCTAATTCTAATATTTAAATTTATGCATTAGTTAACGCCCCCATAGATTCTTCTTTCGAATTTCCCCCCTGCATTGCAAAATACTTAAAAATTCCTTTAGGACTTTTATCTGACAAAGACAATAATATCTCTCCCTTGCCCTCCAAGTGATTTATTACTTCTTCTGGACTATTTGCCTGCATCTGAGAAGAACTTACCGAAACATAATTGCCAAGAAGTTCTTTTAATTTCTCCTTCATCAAAAATACCGGTGTTACAGCAGTCATTCGAATATTAGGATCTACAACAAAATAGTTTCCTTCTTTATCTTCTAAAACATCTAAACCAAAAAAACCCCCATATCCTTTTTCAACTAGTTTACTACAAACACCCAAACCCACTTTTAATAAACCTTCATCTACTTTCTCTTCTAATGCGCAACAACCCCCTTCATATTCTCCTTCACTAGTAACTATCTGATAATTATGTCCAAGAAAATAAGGTAATCCAGAAGAATCTATAAAAAACTGCAAACCATAATTATTCACTGCATCCACATACTCCTCTACATAAAACTCTTCTCCTTGTGAAAGAAAATCTTCAACAGAACACAGCCCTTCAAGATTTTTAACAATCTTGACACCATCTCCTGCAGCACCTGTTTCTTTTTTTATTACAAAGGGTGGTTCAAGATTTTTCAGTTCTTCAATTGAAGGACTTATCTTTCCGGGAATACTAGAAGTAAGATTTTGCAGATTTGTTTTTTTATTCATTTGAAAAAGAATCTCAGGAGAAATGAAGAACTTAGCCGGATCTATTGTGCCATAAGGATGCAAAACATGCAAACTTTTATCTGGAAGAGCTGCAATTTGTCCACAATATGAAACAGGATCCGAATTATCATAAGAAAGGAGATTTGGAAATTTTATTCCAAGTTTTTCCTGCAGATGAATAACTTGCTCTATTGGGGCTTGTTCTGGCATAAGAAAATTAGCTCCTCCTAAAGAAGCAACAAGAAGGAAACGCATTGTTTCAGAAATAATTGTCTGGTCATCATAACCTCCCTCTACAAAAGGAAACCCCTCCTCTACAAAATCCTTTCCATTAATAAGTTCAGGATATTTTGTGAAAAGAGTCTGGCCTACAAAAAAGTCTTGCAATACCTGTTCTAATTCATTTTGTTCCATAAAAACATTTAAATAATAAAATATCTTATACTTTCTGTATAGTATTATACATTAGATAAAATGGAAAAAGCAGAAGCAACAGCACAATTAGTAAAAGAAGAAATAAATTCTAGTTTATTTATTAAAGAATCTCTTAAAAAAGGCCTAATTAACTATTCAAAATTAGCTAAAAAAATACTTCCAAAAGTTAAACTGCAAAACAAAAAGGCAAACTTCCAATCAGTATTAATCGCAATACAAAGATATTATGATTGCCTCAACAAATCTGAAAAAGAATTTGAAAAATCTCTAGCAAGCGCCCTTCCAAACTTAGAACTAATTATTAAAAACAAAATAATAACTCTCTCCTTGGAAAGAAATAAAAAAACAATGGACGAACTAAATGAGATCTCTAAGAAAATAAGGTGGGATGCAGGAGACATAATGTTTTTCATCCAAGGAACAAGTGAGGTAACAGTAATCCTGGACAAAAAAAATCTAAATAAATTTGAAAAGATAAAATCAGAAGTGATTGAAAAACAAGACAATTTAGCTACAATTTCTGTAAGAGAGCCAGAAGGAGAAAAGTATTCAAAAGAAATCGTGGGTTTCCTTGCATTACTAACCTCAACTCTTGCAGACAACAACATAAATATATACGAAGTTGCAACAACATTTAAACAAGAAATCTTTGTAATACATGAAAAAGATTTGACAAAATCTTATGAGGCATTTAATAAATTAATTTCAAAAATCTAAAACCACTCATTCAATCTTCGCACAGTTCGAATATTTTCCAACAACCTAGACTTCTTTAAAATATCTGAATTATCAAAATTATATTTTATCCCAGAAATCTTTTTAGCCCCTTCAATCAATTTTTCTCTTGATTCAAACTTCATTGCAGCTTTTGCCATTGCTTTTTTAACACTCTCACGAACAACCCAAACACCAAGCCCTGCCCAATACGAAGGAGTTTCAACTCGAACAACCAAAACAGAAGCTTGTCTTTTTATTGAATCTAAATATTTTAAAATTGGTAACCTAGTAGCATAATAACCTCCAGCAGTTGCAGTTGCATAAGTCTTACGACCACCAAACCATTCTAAATCTGTTGAAGCTTTCATTTCAGTTGAAGGATTCCATGAACTTCCAGGAGAATACAACTCAAACAATTCATAACTCCAAACATTTGGAAACAACATCACAATATACTGATTCCCAAGAAACTCTCCAAAAAACAATTCATAATCTTCAATCCATTTATAGTCCTTAATCTTTTTCAAAAGCTGCTTTCCAATTATATCATCTGTTGCAGTTATACTCCACCGAGTAGGAACTAAAACCTTATTTTTCTTCAAACCCAAAGCACCAACACTCAAAATCTTACTCAAAGAATATTCATCAAAATGACTTTTATACAAATAACTAATTCCTTCTGCAGCTTTAATCTCATCATTCATAACCTTATCCACTTTCCGATGTATCTTAACATTTGAAGTAATCCGCGCTTTCTTCAACGGTGCAGCCATTCCCTGTCCAACAACAACCTTATCTTTAACCCGACCAGGATTAACAACCTTCTTCAAATGAATCTCAACATCAACAGGCTTCAAAGAAACAGCAATATCTTTTGAAATATCAAGAAACTTATGACTCTGCCGAACATCAGTTGCCTTTTTCTTAAATCTAGAATTAAGTAAATTCTCCCGAAGCTTCACAACATCCCCAATCCCAAAATCATTTGCAGCCCAAAACTTCGCATCATCATAAACCCACGCATTATCATCTTTATCCAACGGACTAAGAATCCCAATATTCATCAACGGATACTTTAACTTTGAACCAATAAAAACACTTGGTGGAGAAATAGTATCAATCTCTGAAACCCGCGAAATATCTTTATACTTAAACTGAGTATCAACTAATTTCTTAATAACTTGAAACTTAATATCTGCCATAAAAAAATAAGAAAAATCTCCTTTAAATCATTGTATGACTATCTCTAAATGATAATTATGCAACTGCACTTTCAAACTCATGAAAATTTTGCCTAATAAAAAATCCAAGAAGTTTAGGAGAAATTCTTTCTTTTTTCAACAAAGCCTTCCAAGAACGAAGAATACCAAAATCATTTGAACAAATAGCTGTCTTTCCTCTCCTTCTAGATAAAGTTGCACCAGAAACCAGTAAATCAAAATCAGGAACACTCAATCCATACTCTAATCTGAGAGGAGCATTTCTTTTTGCAAAATAATCATAAGTTTCTTTTTCAACATCATCAAACTCCAAAACATCTCCCTGAAATACAAAACCTTGCTTTAACTTTCTTTTTACTTTCAAAAAATCCCTATATTGTCTAAATAAAACCAACCAATCTCTTCTTTCTTCTGGAGAAACATCATCTCGATTTAATCTTTTAATTGATTTAGTATAATTAAAATGACTTCCAACCATCTCATCCAAAACAGGCCCAGTAATGTAAATAGATCTTTGCTCATCTAAATGTCTTAAAAACAATCCTAGCGCACGAGTATTTTGTTTAAACTTTTTCGCACTATCAATAAGAGTTCCTCCTTCATAATCCTGTTCATTTGCAAAATGCTCCAGAGTACAATTATCAACAATTCTTATCGGGTATTCACTACACAAATTCCCCCAACCAACTGTTTCTCTACTTTGTATCATAAAATTCCCACCAAAAATCAACTTAAAAACATTACTATGCCCTTCAAAACAATCCTTTCTTTAAGCATTTTGTTTTACAAAATGATTCCATGAAAGGACTTTTCTAGAAAAGTCCTTTCTTAAAAATCCCAGCATCTTTAATCACAAAACCCATCTCCTTTTCCTCAAGACTTCTGTGCTTTAACAAAACAGCCTTCCTCTTTGAGCCATCCCTCTTCAATTCAATTATACATTTACTCCAATACTTAAACAAATCTCCTCCAACAATATTAAACTCTTTATCAAAACCAGATTTCCAATTTTCATCTGAATCTTTCACAAACTGTGCATAAACTTGGTTTGTAATCAGCACAGGAATCTTCTGCTTCCGCGCAATCTCAGCCAAACACCTCATTTGTTTTGCAACAGCTCGATTGACTTTATTAATTTTGCCCTCTGCAGAGGGTACACCCGGGGGTGCCACTTCAGCCTCTTGATCTCGCGCATCACCCAACTCTAACCGATACAACATCGCCATCCCATCAACAACAATTAAACCAACATGCTCTTTTTTTAAAGTCTTCAGCAATTTATCAAAAGCCATTTTCTGTTCTTCAAAATTAGTTGGCTCCAAAAGCAAAATATTATCTAAACACCCTTTATAATCTTCTCCCACAATCTGCTTAACTCTTTCAACACTAAATCCTCCTTCTGTATCAATAAAAATGACCTTATTGCCTTTCTTAGCTTGAGAACACGCAGCTAACAAACTAAAATTAGTTTTTCCTGAACCTGGTCCCCCCGCAACCATTGTAATAATATCTTTTTCATAACCTCCGAAAAGCCATTTATTCAAATCAAAACTCCCAGCTGAAATCTTATTTACCATAAAAACAAACACAAAATTAACTTAATAAAAATTTAGTTAATTTTAAAACCACAATTCCCTTCACTAAATTATGAAAAAGAAGGTGAAACCATTTGAAGAAAAACACAGAATAATTTCTTTTTTAATTATTTTTATAATAATTATTGTACTAACAAGATTAATAACTTCACTAAAAGATCCAAATATAATCTTCAGAGGATTTGAGCTTCACCACTTTTATTATGGATTAATTCTTTTAATTATCGCAAGTCTTCTAATGCTCTACCGGAGAGCTTCATTTAAAACACATCTAATTTTAACTTCAATTGCATTAGGGTTAATTGCAGATGAAGCAATTTTCATAGCAGGCAAAGTCAGAGGCCCAATAACTTATTCAGCAACTTTAAACTCAACAATAATAATTGCAATAGCAATTTTATTAATAATAGAATTTGTATTTTACAAAATTAAAGGACATAAAGAAATTAACTAATTACTTCAAAGCTTTGAAATCTTTTTCTAAAGAATCAAGATCTTTTGTAACCGCTGTAACTGCATCTTGAACAGCTTTCTTAGCAGCCTTTCCTTTTGTCTTAACAGCCAAAATAGGATTCTCAGTTGGATGGTTTCTTTTCCATGCAGCAAAACTAACTTTCTCGTCTTTATTCAAATAAACACGCACAAGCTCAGCTAAAGTCAAACTTTCAAGCTCAAACTCCAAGTCTTCTTTTTCATCTTTTAGAAACTTAATTTCCATAATAGAATTCATCTAATTTGCTTTATAAAGGTTTTCCTATTTCCCAAAAATCAAATCATTAATATCATCCTCTGATAAACCAGATTCTTCCATTTCCTTAACTTCCTTTTCTAATTGCTTCTCGCCAAGAAACTCTGGCTCATTTTCATCTCCCCCACTAACTTCAAAAATCTCTCTTTCTTTTTTATTTTTAGCTTCTTGCAAATCTGCAATTGTAATTTGTTTAGCACGCATTTCATCAAAACCTAATTCAACTTTCTCAGGTTCTTCTGGAACAACAATTTCCTTCAACTGTCTTTCTTCCACAACACTTTCTTCTTCTATTTGTTGGACTGTTGGCTTTTTCAAAATCTCAACACCCAAATAAGCTTCAATTTTTTTAACCAAATTATCATAATTGCTAGGAACCTTCCCTGCTTCAAGCATCTTAATAACTTCTTCTGGTTCTGCAATATCTTTTGCAAGCTGTTCAGAAGTAAGTTTCTTCGCTCTTCTTCCCCTCATAACTTTCCAATGGAAATTCTCCACAAACTTTTCAACATCTCCAAGATTAACTTCTCCTGCTTCTTTAACATTCTCCTCAACTAAACTTCTCAAACTTTGTTCTTCTTCAACTAATTCTAAGCTTGGCTTTGTCTCCTCAACTACTGGCTCTTTTGCTAAACCAGACATTTTCATTAATCTCTCATAAACAGCAGATTTTCTAATTGGTTTCTCAACAACTTTTTCCCTAAATTCAACAGGATTGGATTCACTTAATTGTCTTTCTGCTTTCTCCTGATCTGAACTAACAGGTTTTTTAACAATAGGAATTCCTTCATCAAAACTACAATCTCTACAGATCTTCACAACCCCTTCACTTGCAATTGCATCATACAAATAACCCTCTGCTCCTGAAAGCCCACATTTAAAACATTCACTCATGTAAGAACAACTAAAATTTTCTTTAAAAGAATTATTGTAATAGAAAATACTAACAATTTAAAGCAATTTTGAGATATCTTCCGCACTTACAAGATCAGAAAGAACATGCTTACTATTAACCACAACCACTGGATAATTAACAATCTTAAATCTAGAAGCCATTGCTTCTGTAGATGCAACACCAGTATTAACTGCAATAGGAATCAAAAGAATGTTTCCCCCCTCTGCTTGCTTTAAATCAAATAAAACCTTCGACCAAACACCTTGCGTAGCCTTTTGAGCAAGATCTTTTGGTTCATATTCATACAAATAAACAACTGAATTAAACTCTCCTTCTTCACTACATCTTTCCATAGTTTTTTCAATATTTATCCACAAAAAAGTTCTAATTAAATCATACCTTTGGTGTGCTAACTTAATATTGCTAGACAACCTTCCTGCTTGTTGATATTTTTCCATCAAAGAAGCTTCTTCATATATTCTATCTGCAAAGACAATATGAGAATCAATCAAAACAGAACAATCTGCATCCTGATTAACAAGATTATTTAACACAAACAAATCCATAAGTGAAATTTCCGATTGAGCATAATATTCATTTATCTTATCCAACCTATTTGCTTCAAAAGCAACACCAATCAACAACCCCAATACAAAAACAACCAAAGTCATCAAGAGAGCTTCCCAAAAAACATGTTTTCTACTTTTTAGCACCATTTCATTACCAACTCCGGTACCCTCTTAAATATTTGTATATTGAAGTAACCAAAACAACAGGATAAAGTAATAAATAAATAAACATGTAAATCAAAACCCCAATTAATCCATGTCTCTTAAACTGTTGCTCTTTTGAATAAAGCAAAGCCAAGCCAGTAAAAGACAAACTCATAACCAAAGTAGCAACTCCAAAAAACACCAAAATATTTGGACTCAAATTCAAATCTCTCATAGACAAGATAGCTGTTTGAGCCTGAACAGAATAACTTGTAGCAAGATATCTTACAATCATTGCTCTTGAAACTCTATAAATCAAAATAAAAAGTCCAAAGATGGCAATCAACCAAGAAAAAGTAAAAAAAGGCAATATAAAAGTTCCAAGCATCCCACACTTTAACCAATATTTGCTATAATGTACAATTGTCTGCAAACCCCCAACATTCCAACGAATTCTCTGTCTAATCCAAACCTTAAGTGTCTCAGGAACAACAGTATAAACTTTCGCAGCAAGAGCCATCTTAACTAAATAACCTTCCTTAACAATATGCCAAGTAATCTCAATATCCTCAGTCATATTTGATTCATCAAAACCACCAACTTTATCAAAAGCCTCCTTTCTATAAATACTCAAAGGCCCATTTGTAACATAAATTCCCCCCACAAAACCCAAAAGCTTTCTTGTAAAAGCAATCACCTTATATTCAATAGCTTGAAGTCTCGAAAGAAAAGTATTTCTATTTTGAACCAAAACCCTAGAAGTAACAGCTCCAATTCTAGGATTACTAAAAAAACCAATCATACTGGAAATAGCTTTTTTTTCTGGAAAAGAATCAGCATCACTAAAACCAATCACTTCTGTATCCACAAACTTCGCCCCATAATTCTTCGCTCCTGCGGCACAACCAGTGTTCTTTGGAGTCTGACACGCAATAACTTTTTTATACTTCTTAGCTAACTTCTTAATAATTTCATAAGAATTATCCTTAGAACAATCATCCACAACAACAATCTTATCCAACTTCTTATAATCAGACGCAAGCAAAGTCTCAATTGTCTCTTGAATAGTATCTCCTTCATTATAGCATGGAATAACAATACTCAAACTCAACTCTTTTTTAATCTTAGGCGCCTCAAACATATCCTTCCTATTCTGAATATAAATTAACAAAAACAAAAACAAGAAATACATTGCTACAAAAGAATAAAACAAATAAACCCCAGTAAGCACTTCAACCATGTTTAGGAAATATAACTAAGGTTTTTAAGGATTATTGAGTTCTGCTTCTCTCTCTTCAGCAACAACATTCTCTCCTGTTCCATCAACCTCAATCACAACACTTTCCTCTTTTTCAGCTTCTTCAACACCTTCGCCTTGCTCCTCTTCAATAACTTCCTCCACCTTTTCCAAAACTTCTTCAACTGCCTCAACATTTTCTTCAACTTGTTTTAAAATATTCTCCCCTTTCTGAACTGAAAAATAATCATAAAAATCATCTGATAAACTCAAAATATGTGTGTGCCCTTCTCTTTTTTTCTTTATCAAACCCAACTCAGAAAACTTTTTCAAATGATCATATGCTTTATTCCCTCGAATTTTAATTATAACAGATTGTTTAATTGGTTGTTTAAATGCCACGATCGCAAGTGTCTCTTGCTCTGCTTTTGAAAACTCAGCTGAACCCGTAGCCAACTTATTAATTATATCTGAATGCTCTGCCCGCACATCCATTTTCCAAACACCATCTTTCTCAACAATCTCAATTGCAGAATCATTTTCATTATACCTTTCTTTAAGTTTATCAATTAACTCACGAATTATAATTGGATTCAAGTCTGAAAGTGAAATCAGCTCTTGCATATTTAACCATCTACCTGAAATAAAAAACACAGCCTCAAGTCTTTTCAAATCCTCTTTCTCTTTTGCTTCATCAATCTCATCTGCAGTTGCTGATGAAATAATCCCCTCTGCCATAACAAATCAATGTAGAATTAAGTTTTAAAGATTCCTATTGAACTTGAAATCTCAAAACACAACCAATACCTTTCTTAGTCATATTCAAAAACTGCTGACCTTCTTCTGTCTCAGTTGAAACAACCTCAACTTTAGAAGAAATATTCTCAGCTAAATCTTTAAGTTCTTTAGCCAAAACTTTATCTGCTTTCTTAGATAAAATCAAAGTCTCAACAGCCCCATATTGTAAAGCTTTCCGAACAGCTGCTTCTTCATAAGCAGCCAAATCAGGTTTTTCTCCAAGTGTTTCAAAAAACTTTTCTAAAACTTTTTTCTCATAAATAATTTCCTGCGAAGCCAAGATCTCTTGGGCTTTTTCAACCAATTCCTTCAAACCAGATTCATCTGAACCTCCAATATCAACACGACCAATAACTTTATCTCGAAGTCGCGTAACCATATACTCATTATCTAAAAACTCATCCTTTGTTGGAATAGGCCCACCAACGATAACTCCTTTAAGTTTAGGATTATCGAAAAAAGCTTTTTTCATTTCCTCTGCAATTCTCTTATAAAAATCTCTAGTCAAACCTTCTGTAATTCGATGGAACCTCTGCGAACTCTGTCCTCCTGCACGAATCTTCGAAGGAATCCCAGAAGTCATCTTTGTAATTACCTCAATTCTTTTCCCTTCTAACATTCCAATAGTTGCTTCTTTCCGATCCATTGCAAGTAAAGCAAAAATCTCATCAACTTCAAGCTGCTCTCTCAAAGCATCTAAAACAAAATCTTTATCACATCTATAAAGTCTAATCTTCAAAGGTTGTGGAGGTTCAATCTCCCAAAGTTGCAAATCATCTTGTCCTTCTGTTTGCGAAACATTCCCTGCAAAAAGCGCAACTCCATGTTCAGGTGTCTTCTTCAAAGCTTTAAGATGTCTAACTATTTTATCCAAAGCATCTGTAACATTCTTCCGAGTCCCAGTTGATTTAATATTCTTAGCAGTAGATTTCTCTGCTTCAATCTGCTTCTGAACTGCATTCGCATCATAACCTGCAGAAATATAAACAGAAATCAACTCAGTGTGCCTACCCTTATAGCCTTCAAGCTCCTTCAATTTTTCTTCAAGTTCGTCCTTAGTAAGTACCATAATAAATTAAGAAATTATATCTTTATAAGTTTAGTTATATCAAACAAACTCAACCTTAAACTTTCCTTCTTTAATCTCTTTAGCATTTGTAACATTTTGCAAATCATCAATCAATCCTTCAAATTTTTTCAAAACATCTTTTTCTAAACTTAAAATAATCTCTGCATTCATTGCTTTATTTGCTTTTGTCTTTGCTTGACGCACATCAGTTAAAACACCCACAAAATGATCCAACAACTTATCATATTTATCTAACTCTTTTCCTTCAGGCCAACTAGACACATGAATCGAAACATCTTTTTCAAATTTCTTAAAATGCTCTTGGTAAATTTCTTCTGTAACAAAAGGCATAAATGGTGCAACCATTTTCAACATCGCAAGCAAACCAGCATACAACGCATACTGTGCAGATTTTCTTTTCTCACCCTTTCCTTGATAAACTCTTTTCTTAACAATCTCCAAATAATTATCTGCAAAATCTTTCCAAAAAAATTGCTCAACATTTGAACGAGCTTTTGAATATTCATATTTCTCAAACCGATGCGTAACACTATTAACCAAAATATCAATCTTCTCTAAAAACAATTCATCAATCTTCTCTAATTTTTTAGGTTTTTTCCCATCAAAATCTTCCAAATTCATAAACACAAACCTAGAAGCATTCAAAAGTTTATTAACAAACTTTTTTCCAGCAACTAAATCTTGCTCTTGATAATCTAAATCATTTCCAAGTTTTGAACCTGCTGCCCAAAATCTCATTGCATCTGAACCATATTTTTCTAAAACATCTTTGGGATCAATAACATTTCCTTTAGACTTACTCATTTTCTCTCCTTTCAAAGAAACATTTCCAGAAATAGCAATATCTTTCCAAGGGATCTCTCCCTCATGCAAATATGCTTTAACAATTGTGTAAAACGCCCAAGTCCTAATTATATCATGTGCTTGCGGCCTCAAGGAATAAGGAAGCTTTATCTTATCCCCAACTAAAGAAGAAGCAATCTTTGGAGTCAAAGAACTTGTGGCCCAAGTATCTAAAACTTTTTTCTCAGGAACTGCATCTTTTTTACAATTAGGACATTTCTTTTTAGTCTGCAGAGGATCAACTGGAAGTTCTTTTTCATCTGCAACAATTATTTTCTCGCAATCTTCACAAAACCAAACAGGAATTGGGATGCCAAAATGCCTATCTCTAGAAATACTCCAATCCCACTCCAATCCATTAACCCAATTATCATATCTTTTATGCATAAACTTAGGATACCAATTAATTTTCTTAGCTTGTCCAATAAATTTCTTTTTCTTATCTAACAAACCAATAAACCACTGATCTGTTGGAAGAAATTCTATCTCAGTTCCACATTTATCATGAACATTTACAACATGTTCAATCTGCTTCTGCTCTTTAATTAAACCAGCCTTATCCAAATCTTCTAAAATCTTTTTCCTAGCTTCTTTAATCTTCAACCCAACATAATTATCAAGATTCAAAGTTCCATCTTTCTCAAAAACAACTTTCGGCTCAAGCTTATGTCTATTAATTGCATCTACATCAAATTTATCCCCATAACTACAAATCATCAAAACACCTGTTCCCTTGTCGATCTCCGCAGAATCATCTTCTAAAATAGGAACCTCAAAATCAAACAAAGGAACCTTTGCTTTTTTCCCAACTAATTTTTTATATCGATCATCTTTTGGATTAACAAAAACAGCAACACATGCTCCAAGTAATTCAGGACGCGTTGTTGCAATTAACAAATCTTTTCCTTCACATTTAAATTTCAAAGTTGAAAATAAACTACCTTGCTCTTTATCTTCTAATTCTGCTTGAGCAATTGAAGTTTGACATTCTGGACACCAAATTGTTGGAAACTCTTTTTTGTAAACCTCTCCTTTTTCATATAATTCAAGAAAAGATTTTTGAGAAAGTTTTTGAGAATTTTTATCAATTGTTGAATAACAAACATCAAAATCACACGACATCCCAAGATCTTTCCAATCTTGAATAAAATCAGGAGTAATTTTCTTAAGTGTCTTCAAACATAACTCAATAAAATCTGCCCTTGACATATCTTTACTTTTAACTTTATTAATTTTTTCAACAAGTCTTTCAGTAGGCAAACCATTATCATCTGTACCAAAAGGGAAAAAAGCACTTCCATCCAACATTCGATGGAATCTCACAAGAAAATCTTGCTGCGAGTATGAAAAAGCATGCCCAATATGCATTGCACCTGAAACAGTTGGAGGGGGATTATCTACAGAATAAACCTTCTTATTTTTAAAATCTGCCTTATAAATTCCTTCTTTCTCCCAATACTTCTTCCACTTTTCTTCAACAACATTAAAATCATATTTATTTTTAGCCATAAAAACTCCAATACACAGACCTTTAAAAAATCTGTGATTACCTGACAACTACCACTACTCTAGAAACATTCTCTATTCTAACTCTGTAGTTGGTCATAAATAACTTAAAGAAAAAGAGTTTAAAAAATTATTGTTTTATGTTGTCTTTCTTTCTTGAAATGCTAGAAATTGAGATCCAACATAAATCTCATCCGGGGGGCAATCAGGAATAGAATCATTTTCTAAAGAAGCGCATGGCAAATAGTTTTTTCTCAAATAAGCAGTACATGCATCATCGCCAGGCCCCTCAACATACTCCCCCCCTTCAATAGCCATCTCTCCTGCCCTCATTCTTCTTCCTGCCTCTGTCAACATAAGTGCCACCCCCCTCATTTTATCACTCATCTTAATAGTACGAGTTCCTCTTTTTTTTGAATTAGATTTAGTTCCCATTGAAAGGATTAACTACCAATCTTTAAAAAATTATCGAATATAACAATCTTTAAAAAAGAGAGTGAGATCAAATTTAAATGACAACAACCAAATACAGAACACCAAATGTAGAAGATCCACAAAAAGGAGATTTATTTTATTTGGATGGGTCAAGAAAAAGAGTAATACAAATAGAAAGCGTCCACTTAGAAAAACCAGTAATGGTAAATTGTAGAACATATGATGAAGAAGGGAGAGACCGTCCTGATTCAGGAGAAGTAGATCTCACCGCAATTATTCCGTTAACAGAAACTGAAGCCGAAACATTCCGTAAAACACAAGTAGACACTTGGATGAAAAATGCTCCTAGACGCGTAGGAAGCAGAAATGGAGTTTGTAGATATGCAACACAAGATGGAAGAGTTTTTCCACATGATGCTTTCTAATAATTAAAAAACTTTATATACCCAATAATTCTCAATTCAATATGGCAAACAATTCAGTAAACATGCCCGCAGGATTCGGGGGATTAACACGTTTCAACGAAGAATACAAAAGCTCGTTTAACTTAAGTCCAACCCACGTAATTATATTCATAATCTTAATCATTGCTTTCAGAGTTGGATTGTCAATGTGGTTTGGTTAAAATGTTTCCAGGATTAGGGGGAATGTCCCCAAAAAAAATGCAAGGAATGATGAAACAAATGGGCATTGACCAAGCTGAAATAGAAGCTTCCAAAGTTACAATTGAAAAAACAGATGGAACAAAAATTATTATCAATGAACCTTCTGTTCAAAAAATTACTATGCAAGGAAACGAGTCTTTTCAAATCTCAGGAGAAATCCAAGAAGAAACAGCTGCTCCAGAAATAAGCATTCAAGATATTGAACAAGTTGTTGAAAAAACAGGTGCAACAGAAGAACAAGCTCGCAAGGTTCTAGAATCAGTTAAAGGCGATTTAGCTGAAGCAATTTTAGAATTAAGTGAATAATTTTTTAAAAACTACTTACTTAAAGAATAAATTGAATTAATTTCTCCTTCGGATAATGCACGATTAAGAATAATAATTTCATCCATTTCTCCATTAAAAAATTCACCTTCAGTCCCATCTTTACTTCCAAGAAAAACATCTCCATTGGCAACAACAAAATCAAAAGTACTTTCTGTTGAACTGGATTTTAAAGCCCCATCCACATAAAGGAAAACCCCTTTTGTTTCGTCAGCAACCCCTGCAACATGATGCCAAGCATCATCATCAGGCAATATAACATCCCCACTAGAGACATGAAGACCATTTAAGTCTCTAACTCTAAAATAAAAATGATTATCTGTCCTTGTTCCGCTATTATCAAAAACAAAAAACCACTTACTCCATGAATCAGAAAGCAAGGTAGAATAAATATCTCTTGGACCAGAACCAAGCTTTATCCAAGCCCCAATTGTTAACTCACTGGAGGAAATCAAATCATCAATTGTTCCTATTGAAACATCATCTCCAACTCCGTCAAAAATCCCTGCGCTATTTACCTTTCCATCAACAAACTCAACACCATTGTTTGTCCCATCATTTCCATTTCCACTTGCATCATTTACATTTCCTTCAAAAGGCCAATAGCCAACTAATCCATCAAGATTATCCATCAAATAATCAGAATCAACTTCTTGTGTATCTGCAACTCCCCCAACTCCTGTTCCAGACGAAGTTTCTAAAATAGGAGCAATCGCAACATCGCCAGTTAAATTTGCATTTGGAATAAGGTAAACCCCTGTTGCTAATTCAGCTAGGTCTCCATTAATGTCAAAAACCTGTTCTCCAATTGCAACTCTAATTCCCTTCATCTCTCCTTTCCCGGGTTTTCTTTTGACAGCAACATTAACCCCCTCATCAACAACATTAACACTTTCAATCTCCAACTCAACCATTGAATTTGCAATATTAATCATATCTGTCCTATCAACGAGAATGTTTTGTATCACTGCCCACACAATTCCAACTGCGATAAGAGCCAAAGCCAATAAAATCACAGTAGTAACCACTGCTGAAACCCCTTTTTTTCCCATGCTAAATTAAAGAAATTGTTATTTATAAAAGAGACCTTAATCACAATAAACCAATTAAAGAACTCATTCTTCTGACAATTATGCAAAACCTCTTAAACAACCTAGAAGAAGCTTCAAGAATAATAAAATCAGTAGATCACATGCTCTATGTTACATATCCCTTAATCAAAGAACCAAAACTCTTCATCAAACTCCTAGAACAAACACACAAAGCAACAAAAAAAATAATTTCTTCAATTCTAGAATATGAATATCTTTTCAGAAGAGTAACTTTATTCAATGACATACAAAGAAACTTCAAAAACTTCCAAGAAAAATGCGCCCCAAGATACAACATCACAGAACAAGAACTAACTAAACTAAAAGAACTTTTTCAATTAATAGAACACCATACACAAGCCACAACTGAATTCAAAAGAAAAGAAAGATACATAATTTTAGTAAATGGTTCACAAACAATTCAGATAACTCTTGAAAAAACAAAGGATTTCTTGTATCTTGCAAGGAAACTGCTCAAAGTGGCACAAGATACAATATATGACACCAGTGCAGAAAACTATAAAAAGCCCGTTTAACTTCTAATTGCCCAAGGAAAAGAGAGAGGGGGAACGAGGTTAACATGGAAGACATCATACAAGAAAAAATTAGCGCAGACCACTTACTTTATGTTAGTTTAAAATACACAAAAACCTGCGACGTTATCAACAATCTTCTTCTAAGATGGAGAAAAATGATTGAGACTTCCCTCGATTCCATTCTAAAACATGCCAAAAAGAAAAAGAAACTAAAATCTATCCCTTCTAATCCTGTTAAAAAAATTGATGATATAAAAAACTTATTTAAAAAAGACAAAGAATTCCTTGAAGTAATTGAATTCTATGAAATGCTTAGAAAAGTAGAGGAACTAAGAAAAGAAAGAATAGGAGAATTTAGAAAAAATGTTTGTTTAAAAATCATGTACAGAGGAAAAGAAATAGAAGTAAACTTAGAACAATTAAAAATTTATTCAGAAATGTTAGAAAATTTCATAACAACAACAAAGCAATTTCTTTCTTCTTGAAAAGATTTATAAATGAATTTCTCAATTAATTAAAATGGCGAAAGTAATTGTAATAACATCTGGTAAAGGAGGAGTGGGAAAAACAACTTCTGCGATTAATCTAGGTGCAGCTATGAACCATTTTGGAAAAGATGTTCTAGTGGTGGATGCAAACATCTCAACACCAAATGTAGGAATTCATTTAGGCTCACCTGAAGCACCAATAAACTTAAACCACGTATTATTAAAAAAAGCAGATCCAGAAGAAGCAGTATACGAACATGAATCTGGATTAAAAATTGTACCTTCTTCTCTATCCATAAAAGAACTCAAAAAAATAAAACTCCCTAAACTAAAAGATTTCAAGAAAGACTTCACAAATATTGCAGAGTATGTTTTAATTGACAGCGCAGCAGGCTTAGGAGAAGAAGCACTTTCTGCAATTGATATGGCAGATGAATTAGTAGTTGTAAGTAATCCAGAAATGCCTGCAATAACAGATGCCCTTAAAGCAATCAAAGTTGCAGAGGAAAAGAAAACTCCAGTTAAAGGAGTAATTATGACTCGTGTGAAAAAAAATGGAATTGAAATGCAACCTGAGACAGTTAAGGAAATGCTTGAAACACCTGTACTTGGAATGGTGCCTGAAGACATCACAGTTTCAAAATCTTTAAACTTAAAAGATGCAGTTGTACACACACATCCAAGATCACCTTCTGCACGAGCATATAAAGAAATTGCAGCTAGACTTTTAGATTTAGATTATGATTCTGCACAAGATGAACCAAGTATCTTTGAAAAGATTTCTAAAGCTTTTGGAAAAGACGTTGATTTCTAAGAAATATTTATTCTGTTGGTTCGGGTAAAGCTCTTACTTGTCGAATAAGGGGGTTTCCTCTTCTATTTTTTATTTCAATTCTAGCCCCATTAACTACTTGATATTCTTTATCTTCAGAAACCACAACATAACTTCCATCTTCTTTTCTAGTTAAAGTCCCTTCAACAGCACCAGACATTTGTTGATAATCAAGATATCTAATATCTGTTTCACCAAGATGTTTTCTCAACCCGCTCCCAGTAATTGGTCCTGCCATAGCAAATCAAAGAATCAAAACTATTTAAATCTAACTAACACTCATTCCTGCTTCAGCACCTTCATCCACCGTAACTAACTTAACAATCTCATGCAAATCATTTGAAGCAGCCAATAACATTCCATGACTTTCAATTCCTCTCATTTTCCGAGGAGCAAGATTTGCAACAATTATAATTTTCTTTCCAACTAATTCATCCTTAGAATAAAATTCTTTAATCCCAGCACAAATAACTCTTTCTCCAAGTTCTCCAACATCAATATCCAACTTGTAAAGTTTATCTGCTCCTTCAATCTCTCCAACTTCTTTAATCTCAGCTACTCTAAGATCAAGCTTTTCAAAATCTCCAAATTCAATTATTGATTTAACATTTTCTGCCATTTTATTCTATCTTCTTAAACAAAATCTCTCCTTTTAAGATTTTCTTAGCATTAAATTGTTTAATAATTTTCTCAGCTGACTCAGGAATAAAAGGCAAAAGCAATTCTGCAACTTTCAAAATAGATTCTTTCAATTCAAACAAAACTTTCTTATCTCCAGTTTCCCACGGCTTCTTATTTTGAACATATTCATTACAAACATCAATAAAACCAAAAATCTCATTCAAAACTTTATCAAATTCATAATTCTCAAATTTCTTCTCAATTTCTTTTTCTTTCAATTTTTTAATTAACTTATTTTCGCATTTAGTGATTCCATTTTTCTCAATCAATCCTGCAACTCTCGAAACCAAGTTCCCAAGTTTATTTGCAAGTTCATCATTATGCCTAGCCTTCAAAGCATCCTCTAAAAAATCTCCATCATCTCCAAAAGGAGTTGCTCTTGTTAAAGCATACCGAATAGAATCTGCAGAATAAGTTTTAGAAAGTTCCAAAGGAGAAATCACATTCCCAACTGACTTTGACATCTTCTTTCCGTCAACAGTTAAAAAACCATGAACAATAACTTCTTTAGGCAAAGGCAAACCTGCACTCAACAACATTCCAGGCCAAATCCCAGTATGGAATCTCAACATATCTTTTCCAACAACATGAACATCCGCAGGCCAAAATTTATCAAACTTTTTATCCGGATAACCAATACCTGTCAAATAATTTGTTAAAGCATCGCACCAAACATACATTACTTGGTTTTCATCTCCTGGAACAGGAATTCCCCAAGGCAAATGTTCCTTACTTCTAGAAAAACTAACATCTTGCAAACCATCTTTAATTAAAGCAAGAAAATCATTCTTCCATTTAGCTGGACGAATTTTTAATTTGTCTGTTTTAATCAATTTTTTAATCTTATCAGAATATTTACTCAACTTAAAAAAATAATTCTCTTCTTCAATATTTTCAATTTTTAAAGTTGGGTGACTCAGACATTGCCCCTCAACCAAATCTTTATCTGTAATAAACCTTTCACAACCAGAGCAATAACTACCTGTATAAGATTTTTTATAAATATCTCCTTTCTTTTCTAGAAGTTTCCACATTTCCACAACCCCGGGCCAATGAACCTTTTTATCCGTTGTTCGAATAAAATAATCATCTGAGATATTCAAAACTTTTGTTAATTCCTTAAACGCATCTGAATTTTTATCCACAAATTCTTTCGGAGTCAAATCTTGCTTCTTAGCAGTCTGATAATTTTTAGTTCCATGCTCATCTGTTCCAGTTAAAAAGAAAACATCTTTTCCTTTTTGCCGATTCCATCTAGCCAAAATATCTGCTTGTATAATCTCCAATGCAAAACCAATGTGCGGTGGAGCATTTGCATACGGAATTGTTGTTGTTACATAAAATTTATCTTTCATAAAAATAAAAAGAAAGAAGAAGTATAAAAGTTTAACTAATCATACTTTCCAACAACAATACTTCTTTCTTCCCCTCTTGCTGAATCAAGCCTTCTACTTACATCCATCAAAACAGGATAAAGCATATGTGCAACATGTGTTGTCAAACCAGAACTTTCCATTGCCTCAACATAATCATCCCGAGTCAATCTCTTATCTGGGTTAGTTCCAAAATACAAATGCCTATCTCTACTAACTCGCTTCTGTGCGATCTTTGCTTTCAAAACAGCTCCTTCTGCAGGATATTCTGTTACAAATTCTGTGACTGCTTCTTTCATCCCTCGAGCCCTATGCCTTTCATTATCTTCAACTCTAGCATAAACTCTCTCAGTCTCAAATTCTCCACCAAGACCAATTGCTTCTGCAAGTGTCCTAGCTTTAGTAAGTCTTCCTCGACGCAATTTCTGATCCATACTTGAAAGAGGCACTTCAATTCTGTCTCTTGCAATTAAATCAATTATTTGTGTTTCCATTTTTAACTCCTATCTATTTAGTTAATATCCTAAATCTAAAGACAAATATTAACTTAAGAGGTGATAAAAAACACCACATTTATAAATAAAGAAGGACTAAGGAAAATATGTCTTTTCAAAAATATAAATTTAAAAAATATAATAAAAATTATCCAAAACTATTTGCAATAGAAAAAAGAAAATTAAAAAAGATTCTTCCAAAAAATGCAAAAATAGAACATATTGGAAGCACTTCAATTCCCGGGCTTGGAGGAAAAGGGATAATAGACTTAGCTATTTCTGTTAAAAAATCTCAAATGCCATCTTGCATAAAAAAACTTGAAAAATCTAAATACAAATACTACAAATCAAAAGAACCAACCAAACTAAGAAAATATTTTGAAAAAGCAATAAAATATAATAAAAAAGAAAGAAGAATTCATCTTCATTTAATTTATAATGAAAACATAGTATGGCAATCTTTTATTGCAGTAAGAAACTATCTAAAACAAAACCCCCAAGCTGTAAAAAAATATGCAGAAATAAAAAAACAAGCATCAGAAAAAGCAAAAAAAGATAAGAAAAAATATCATAAACATAAAAAAGATTTCATAGAAGAAATTTCCAAAAAAGGAATGAAACAAAAATGAAAATTGAAACACTAGAAAAAGCAGGCCTAACAAAAAACGAATCAAAAGTTTATTATGCTCTTCTAGAAATGGGCCCAAGAACAGCAGCAACAATTGCAAGACGAACAGGATTACATAGGAGATTAGTTTATGATATAACAGAAAGACTAATCAAAAAAGGTTTAATCAGCTACATAATTGAAAACAAAAGAAAAGTTTTCCAAGCTGCAAATCCAAAAAGATTTTTAGAAATAATTGAGGATGAAAAAAACTCCATCAACGAAATAATGCCTTTTATGACAAATTTGTTTAATCAAGAAAAAAGCAAGCCAACTCAAGAAACAAAATTCTTCAAAGACATAAACGGAATAAAATCAATCTTAGAAGATCAAATAGATGCAAAAAAAGAAATATTTATCATCGGCGCATCTGAAACAGCTTATGATCTAATGGACATTTATTTTCATTGGTATGATAAAAAAAGAGTCAAAGCTAAAATAAAAACAAAAATGATCTTTAACAAAGCAAAAAAGAAAATTAAAAAACCATTAGCAGAAATAAAATATCTTCCTGAAAAATATTCTTCAAACATGGCAATCAATATTTACGGGGACAAAGTTGCAATAATTCTTTGGAAAAAAGAAAAACCAATTGCAATTTTAATTAAAGATTTTGAAATTGCAGAAGCATACAAAAAACACTTTGACATGATGTGGGGAATTGCTAAGACCTAACTTCTCCCAATTTCCGCCAAAAAACGTCTCGCAGATGAGATCTCAGAATCCTTAGGGCCATCAGGAGAATGACTTAAAAAATATGAGTCATCTGCAGAAGGAATTGCACCTAGTGAATTACTTGTAGAAAAGATTCTTGTTTCCCTATTTCTTTCTCCATAGATCCCTTCTTTCAATCTTCTTGCAAAATATTCTCCATCTGAAGGATCTCCCAACTCTAAACCCAAATCTCCATCTAATAAAATTGCCCCATACTTTTCTTCTCTCAAAGCCCTTTCAATTATTTCATCTGCAAAGACCTTTCCTTCATCTTGTGCAACTTCTATATATCCTCCCCCAACCTGCTTAAATTTATCAGGCAAAGAAAATTCCATTTCTCCCCCACAACCAAGGGGAAGATCAACTAGAAGGTTTCTTGCCCTTTCACCAAAACAAACTAAACTCGCATAAATTCTATTTAGATTATCATCTACAACCAACATTCTCAAAGGGCTTACTTCTCCCCCATTCTCTCGTTCATTTCTTTCTTCTTGTGTCATTTTCATATTACCTACATTTAGTAGTAAAACCAACCTCAAATAGAAGTATTTAAATACTTGCTACCCCGGGTATAGTGTAGCATAAAATGGAAGAAGTAATTAACAAACTAATAAATCTCGGATTAACCCAAACACAAGCAAAAGTCTATATTTTCTTACTTCAACACAAACAAGCAAAAGCAGGGATAATTTGCTCAAAACAAAAAATCCCCAGATCGCACATATACGACCTATTAGAAAAACTTCTTGAAAAAGGACTCATTAGTTTTAAAATTGAAAATAATGTAAAAATTTATAGGCCAGTAAATCCAGAATCTTTATTTTCAATAATTAAAGAAAAAGAAAGAGAACTTGAAAAAGAAAAACAAGAACTAAAAGAATTTATATCTTCTCTTAAAACAATTGACTTAAAGGAAAATAAAGAAAATGATTTCAAGTATTTCAAAGGAATTAATGGAGTAAGATCTATGTTCAATGAATTTGCAGAAAGCTGGAAACCAAATTCAGAAGTTTACGTTGCTTCAGCACCCATTGCATATGAAAAATGGAATGCTTTCTTGTTAGAATATTTCCACAAACCACGAATCAAGAAAAAAGTTAATCAAAGACTAATTATCCCAAAAACAATTAAGGAATTTGGAAAACAAAGAGAAAAACTAAAATATCTTAAAATAAAATATTCAGACATAGTTCAAGAAACAGAATTTGGAGTATCAGAAAATTATGTATACTTTCTAAGTGAAGGGGAAGAACCTTATGCTTTACTTATCAAAGATGAAAATTTTGCAAAAACCCAAATTAAAATTTTTAATGAACTTTGGAAAACATCAAAACCTTAAACTTAAATACAAATTAAACTATAAAATAAAAAAGATGGTGAAAAAAAATACTTCAGGAAATGAAAAATTAAAGGCGCAAGCAAGAAGACATTCAATAAAAGAAGGAATGTTTGCAACAATGCAAGCTTCTTTTGGGGGACACTACATTTCTCCATTTGCAATTGCAATTAACACAAGCTCTTCTTTAGTTGCAATGCTTGGTTCAATCTCAGGACTTTTAGGTCCAATGAGCCAGCTATTTAGTTCAAGACTTATTGAAAAATATCCAAGAAAAAAAATAATTCTCAAAGCAGTTCTTTTAGAAACTCTAATGTGGATTCCATTAATCCTTGTTGCATTTTTATTTATGAACAACATAATCACAAATCTTCTTCCATTAATCTTATTACTTTCATTTGCCCTACACATAATTTTCGCAAACATCGCAGGCCCAGCATGGTTTTCCTGGATGGGAGACATTATAGACGAACACAAAAGAGGCGCCTACTTTTCAAAAAGAAACCTCTTAACTGGTTTTGTTTCAATTGTATTAGCAATCTCTGCTTCATTTTTTCTAGACTTTTTCAAAACACTAAACTGGACAATGGCAGGATTCATAGTTTTATTTACTCTTGCTTTTATCGGAAGACTAACTTCTTGGAAAATATTTCAAGGACAATATGAACCAAAAATTAAACTAAAAAAAGGATATTATTTTTCATTCACAGAATTTTTAATAAACGCACCAAAAAACAACTTCGGTAAATTCGCAATATTCAGAGCCTGTTTAGGATTTGCAAGCGCAATCTCAGGGCCTCTTCTAGCAGTTTACTTACTTAGAAACCTACAATTCAGTTACAAAACATACATGATAATAATTTTCGCAGGAACAATATTTTCCTTACTAGTAATAGAACTCTGGGGTAAATTTGCAGACAAATATGGAAACTACAAAGTTTTAGCTTTAACAAGCATCTTCATTCCATTAATTCCTCTAGCCTGGATACTTTCTTCAAACATCATCTATCTCTTTTTCGTACCTTCAATAATCGGAGGAATGTCCTGGGCAGGATTTAACTTAGCAGCCACAAATTTCATTTATGACAATGTTTCTTCTGACAAACGAGGATTAGCAGTCTCTTACTACAACATGCTCGTAGGAATTGGAGTTTTCTTAGGTGCAGGAACAGGAGCACTATTAATCAAATTCCTAAACACAACAGTTATCGAACCAATTGTTTTAATTTTCCTAATAGGTACTGTGGCAAGAATGCTTGTAGCATTCTTTGGAATAACAAAAATAAAAGAAATAAGACAAACCAAAAAATTAAGCAAAAACACCTTCAAGCATTTAATTTTAAAGGAAGCAAAACCAACTCTCGTAGAAGAAGCCCACCAAATAATGAGCATAAAAGATTATCTAACAGAATAATCCTCCCCAAACCTTTTTAAATCAATTTCTCTCCTTTCTATAACATGTTTAAGAAAGAGAAGTGCCCAAACTGTAAGAACAAAATATCAAAGAACCATGATTTCTGTCCTAGCTGTGGTAAAAAAGTTAAACAAACTTCTGAAGAAGATTGGGGAATGCTAGGAAAAACAGATATGCCTGAACAACAATTTCCAGGAATTAAACTTCCATTTGGAGTTCAAGGAATATTTAACATGTTAACAAAAACTTTAGCAAAAGAAATGCAATCATTAGATCAAGAATTTTCAAACCAAACTAGAAAAGAAGAAACAAAACAAAATCAACCAAAAGTAAAATCAAATAGCTTTAGTATAAATATCTCAACAGCAGGAGGCCAACCCCCAAAAATTCAAATAAAACAATTTGGAAAACCAATCAAACAAATAGAACAAAACAAAATGCCAGAAGAAAAACCAAGAGAAAAAATATCTCTTCCTTTTTTTGGAAAAAGTCAACAACAAAAATTTGCAGAACTTGAAACATTAGAACCAGAAACAAATGTTCGAAGACTAGCAGATTCAATGATTTATGAAATCAAACTCCCAAAAGTAAAATCAGAAAAAGAAATATCAATTACAAAACTACAAAAAACAATTGAAGTTAAAGCAATATCTAGAACAAAATCTTATTTCAAATCACTTCAGATTCCTTTCCCAATAATTGGGTATGAATTTGATAAAGAAATCTTAAGTTTAGAACTTGAAGCGAGAGATTAACTAGCCTCTTCAGCCACATCCTCTGAAACTCTTCTTCCATGAAACCAATCTTCAAATTCTTCTTTCTGTCTTTGAATGGTCTCTCGCGCATTATCTGAAAGAAAAAAAGAATAATTCCCGTCTCTATGTTCATTAACTCCAACTAAAACATAAACCCCCCCATCTCCTGCAACCAAATACCCCTCGCCTGCATCGTCATATAACTCCTCTGCAAGAAATTCTAAAACACCTCTTTCTGGAGTAAACACTTTGTAAGACAATGCAAAAGTTCCATCAGAATAATCTTTTCTTTCCCAACCATCAACAGAATATTCTCCCTCACCAACAATCTCTGAACCACTCATTTTATCCCAACCATCTCAATCTTCCAGGCCGAGGCTCAAAAATAATTCCTTCTTCAAGAAGTTTCTTAATTTCAATATTAATTATTTCAGGAGTTGCTTCTTTAAGTTCCAAAATAATTTTATCTGTATCAATTCCTCCATCTGCTTCTCCTGCTTTAATCTTTTCTAAAATTTTATCTTTAACAGAACCAACTGCAGAATTCGGTGCAGATGTTACTGGACTTTCTTGTCCTGATACAACTTCTCCTTGAGAACTTCCAGCCACAGGATTTTCTACAACAACAGGAGCAACAGCTCGATCAACATTTCTCTGTTTCTCAACTTCCAACTTCCGAACCATCAAATATCTTGGGTCTTGGTCTTTCATAACTTCTGGAGTAATATAAACTTCATCATTATAACTTCTCAACAAACCAATTACAACAACTGTCTGTCCTTGAGCAAAATTCTTAAATCTCTCCACATCATCTGCAAAAACCCTCATCTTAATCTGACCAGAGCCATCATCAATTGTAAACACCATAAACTTACTATCCCCATCACTCTCGTACTTATCCACAATATTTCCAATAACATTTATTCTAACAACATTTTGTCCATTTAAATCAAGATAATTAAATCTCTGAGTAGATTGATCAAACACAGGCCGCCCAGTAGCCAACTCCCCTATTCGAAACTTAAAGGCAACATTTCTATGAAAATCTTGATTAGAATTACTTTGATTAGTTTGTCCTGAATTTTGTGCGTCACTCATTTTAATAAAAGATAAAACCTCCAATGGTTTTTAAAGATTTAGAGTATCAAACTCATGTTTTCTGAATATATCCTCTCCTTGGTTTAAAAACATCTCCTGAAGCACTCAACTTTCTAATCGCCTCCTCAATCTCATCCTCAGTCATCTTTCCTTCAAGCTCTTTCTCTAATTCCTCCATTGGAATCAACTTACCCAATTTTGCTTCAAGTTCAGTAATTGTCTCACGAACAGTAATAATCTTACTTCGATTAGAAGTAGTCATTCCAGTAGAAATCTTATCTATGTCAAAAGTCTTTGTCTCATAATCATAACCAACTTGCATCAAATAGTACTTCATCAATTCAATTGCAATCTGCGCATCATCAACTGTAACTTCCTTGCTCAATCTTAATTTAGCTGCTGCCTCAGACATTCTAACCAAAGAAGTCAACTGTCTAGCAGAGATAGGAATGGGCCGAACAGCAGCTTCAGAAGAAACAGGCTGATTCCTCAGATTAACATAAAAATCCTTCAAAAGTTTAACCGCATTATCTGTCAACATTGGCTTAACTCTCTGCTTTGCATAAGCAATATATTTCCTAAACAACTCCCGTGGAATAATCATCTCTGCAACTTCTTTTTGATGAGCATGTAAAACATGAGCTGCAATTTTCTCATCTTTAAGTTTATCCGGCAAATCTCTCAAAGTAAAAATAACATCAAAACGATTAATCAATGTAGGAGGAAGTTCAATCTGCTGTGCAATAGATTGATACGGATCAAACCGACCAAACTTCGGATTTGCAGCAGCAAGAACAGAAGTCTCTGCCCTCAATGAAGCCTGCACATTTGCTTTTGAAATTGTCACAGTCTGCTGTTCCATTGCTTCATGCATTGCACTTCTATCTTGAGGATCCATCTTCTCCAACTCATCTATACAAACCAAACCCTTATTCGCAAGAACCATTGCACCTGCTTCTAAACTCCAACCTTTCAAATACTCATCTCGAACCACAGTTGCAGTCAAACCAGCCCCTGAAGCACTCTTACCCACAACATAACGCCCCTTTGGAGAAATGTTCGCCATAAACCCTAATGTAACTGACTTTGCCACACCAGGATCACCAATAAGCAAAATATGCATATCTCCTCTTGACTTTGAACCATCTGAGTGTGTTCTTGAAACTCCCCCAAATAATTGTAAAACCAAAGATTTCTTGATTTCAGTGTAACCCCAAACACTCGGAGTAATACTTCCCGCCAACTTCTCAAAAATCTCCGGGTCCTGTGAAAGCTTCAAAATTGCTTCTTCATCTTCTTCACGAATATCCAACTCCTCAAAAGTCTCCTCCAAAGGAATCAAATTATTAACTTCAATTGCTAATTCAAAACGAGTTGACAAACCCCCCGTAGTTAAAGGAACAGGTACTTCTTTCAAAACACCAATAACTTTAATCCTAGCCCCCGGAGTTGTCTTTTCTTCCATGTGTGGCTCAACTAAATCTTCTTTAACAAAAACATTCATTCTCTTTGGCTGCTCTCCCCCAGAAAGACTCTCTGGACTTTCTTCAATAACAAGCCTTTGCGTATCCACCATTTCTTTTGAAATTAATTTAAATCCCCCTCTTCTCCCACATGAACATCTTGAAGGTTCTCTAAACTTTTTATCCATCTGCAAAACAGAAATAACAGTCCCACACGAAGGACACTCAAACTTGGCATTAACAACTTGCGGCCTCACATCTGAAGCTTGTCTAATAATCCCTTCCACAACAATCATCTCGTTCAAATGTTTTGAACGAATATTTCTAACCTTAATTTCACTTGAATCTGGCAAATTAGAAAGCCTGACTCTAACATTCTTAGCTAACCCAAACTCTTCAATTGCAAGTTCAACAAGCCTCAGAGTCTCTTCAGGATTAACAAGTAACTCCTCACTTAAAACATTTGAAAACTCAGTTAACTGCATAAAATCAAGATAAATAACATTATCTCCTTGTCTCAAACTTTCTCCCATTTCTTTTTTATGAGCATCAAAAAAATTCTTTGCTTCAAGTACAAGTTCTTCTGGCTTCGGCTTATTTTCCCGAACATCTTTAATTGCGGCAAGACTCTCCTCTAACTCTCCTGTATCTCCGCCATCTGAATCATCCTTATTTTGCCCAGGACTATCTTTCATAGCACCCTCAATATCATCCATATCCATTTTACACCCCACTTACCTCTATCATAAATACAAAACACATAAATTCTTTTTATAGATTTGTGTAACCTAATAAGTAGTTTAGAAAACTAGTAATCTTACTTATAATTCTTCAGTGCTTCCTTCACATTCTTCAACAATTGCTTCATAGAATCTTCAAGTTGTTGCTTATTCTTTGTTCCAGTACAAACAAGTTTCCCATTACTAAAAAGTAAAAAAGTAGCATTTGGCTCGATTAATTTGTAAACTAAACCAGGAAACTGCTCAGGTTCATATTCTGTGTTCTCCATTTCCAAAGCTAAAAAATTAAGATTCAATTTCAAATCAATATTTCCTGAAGCAACAATATTCTGAACAGTAATTTTAGGTTTTATTGTAATCTTAACATTAATTTTTTTAAGTTGCTTAATAACTTCATCTATAACTTGTTTAACTTGAGCAGTAGATTTAGTCCCAGTACAAACAAGATTTCCTGAACTAAAAACAAGCACTGCAGATTTAGGTTCTTTAACTCTCAACACAAGCCCAGGAAAAGTCTCAGGATTATATTCAGTATTAGGTTGAGTCCTAGCAAGTTTAGTCAAAGGAACAGGTTTTCCTAAAGAAGTTGTAGCGACAATATTTTGAATCTTATAATTACTTTTTCCAGCCATTTTTACTACTTAAATAGAGAAAAAACCATTTATAAAGGCTTCGACGACCACTCTTTCTTTTAACTATATGGATTTCCAGGAATATTTCCATAACCAGTCATATCTTGCCCATTATTTGGTGCAAGGTTTTGAGGCTGTTGAGGATTTTGCCCAATAAAATTAAGATCATCTGGCCCCCCTCCATTTAAATTTCCTGCCCCAGATTTCTTTTTTCCAAAATAAACAATCAAAATAACAGTAACAATAATTGCAATTATCAAAACAACAATCATAATCCAACCCCAAAGAGGGATTCCTTCTCCACAATCTTCTTTCTCTGTTTTATCATCTAAACAATTGTTTGTATCTTCACAAACTTTTGTTTTTTCTCCATCTTTACATTCGCCCCATTTACCACAATCCCAAATAGGAACACAATCTTCTGAAGGCCCACTACTACAACTCTTCTCCAAACTTGGTCTTCCAGTTGTAACTCCACAAGAATTTATATCAACACAACTCTTTATTTGTTTTCCTCCAGTACAACTTGACCAAGCAGTACAATTCCAACTAGGATCACAATCATCATCTGCATTATTACTTCCAGAGAGATATTCTTTAACTCCAGAATGTGTCAAACCAGATACAATAAACAAATTACTAGAAACATTACAGCTAAAATCACTATTATTTCCAGGACACGTTAACAAATACTCATTAGACCTAATGCAGCCAGAACTAAAACTTGAAACACTACTTACATGAGCATCCTTAATACAAACTTTATTGCTTGAACCACTTAATTTATCAACCCGAACTGTTTTTGATTTCCCAGATAAACCATTAACAAGAACATAACCATAATCTGAGCTATTAGTTTGTTTCTTAATGCTAATTGCTTCTGTGTCCAAAGGAGTTTTACTAAAATTATAATCAAATTCTACTCGAACAACACTTCCTTCTATAAACTCAACTGTTTTTGTCCCATTATAAATTTTAGTATCATTTGCCCTAGCAGAACTAACATAAACAGTTAAATTAGTTTGGCTCTCAGAAAAATCTGAAAAACTTCCCAAAACACCATTGTTATCAAAATCACAAACAGGGGTATCTCCTTCTAGCCTTCCAACAGAAGTCCCACAATAATTTAAATCCTCATACCAAAAAGAATATGTCTCAGTTGCATCACAAGTTGTATTAAATGCAGTCCAATTAGGGGCGCATGGGCTTGCCTGCGCAGAACTGCAACATAACTTCAAAACCTCTTTAGATTTCCTGCTAGAAACATTTGCATTTGAATCATTATTTAAGCTAACAACAACATATTCTCCTGTAGCGCATTCTTCCTTAGCAGAACAACTAAGATCCCCATAACAAAGAGCATTTTCAAAATTATTTGTAATTCTATCTCCAGAAACTTTTGCATTATCCAACCATAAAACACTATTAGAAGGTTGATTTATTGGAAAAGATTTTTGAACAGGGCCATATGCCATGTCCCCCCCAACTCCCTCGCACAGAATCCAATAACCCTTGCCTGCAACAAATAAATTATTTTCAATCTGCAAATAGGTACTTTGTCCATCCCAATACCAACTATTTTCCCAAAGAGGCTCACAGCCATCTGTAGTAACAAATAAATCATTTATTGGCGTATCAATTCCAACTCCAACCGAATTCCATCCCTTCTTTAAATTAACTGTTTTATTAAGATATCTTTCTCCACTTGCACTTACAACACAACCACTTTCTATCCATGCCCAATAACCAATTCCTCCCAAAAGAGGCCCTTCTCCAATATAATCATAGCTTGCAGTATTAACTCCATCATTTTCCCACGTCCAAATGTCATAGTTTAGAACACACCCCCCAGCCTCAATCTGCTCAAGAGTAAGGGTTTTTGTTTTTGGAGTAATTGCATTCCAACCAGAAACTAAGTGAATTTCCTCGTCATCAATTTCTTGTTGAGAAACAATCCTCGCATCACATTCATGTGAATCATTTCCAAGATAATCTTCTCCAAAAATATCTGAATAACAAACAGCATAACTTTCTCCAGAATTCCATGCAGTAACACCCGCATTAGTTTCATTATCTAATTTCATAATTGTTTGATTTTCTGCACAACTTGTTGGACTCAATAAAACCTCCTCGGGACTTCTCATAATCCTATCCTCAGAATTTCCAATCAACAAATAACTTACTCCAACATAGAGCCCAATTAAAACAACAACTGCAACTAAAGTTACCAGCAAGTCCTTATTAAATCTCAAATTCCTCTTTTTCTTCACCCTCTTTCCCATACAACTATATAATTCTTAGATTTATAAATATAATTATTTTCCTGAACTTTGATTCTTATAATCAACTTCAAGATCTTCCAAACTTGCAATCTCACTCAAAGGCTTATCTTCTCTCAAAGCAGTAAACCTTGGAAACCGCAGGGCATAACCAGAATTATAATTAGGAGACTTTTGAATCTCTTGATAAGTTATTGCAACCACAATCTTGGGCTTAACCTCAACTTGTCTTCCTGTTTCTTTCAAAATCAAAGGTTTAATTAACTTAGTTAAATCATCAAAACTCAAACCCAATTCAGATTTTTCTTTCAAACCAGTTGAAGCCTTTCCAACTTCAACATATTTTCCAGTTTCTTCATCATAAGCTGAAAGAATAAAGCTCGACAACCAACCTTGTCTCTTCCCCTTGCCATATTCAGCCCCAGTAATGACTAAATCATAATCTCTTTCATTTGGTTTTAACTTAATCATATGTCCAACTCTACTTCCAGGTTTATATGGTGCAGTCAAACTTTTAATCATAACCCCTTCTTGATTATCATCCAATGCTTGGGCATAAAACTTCTCCGCTTCTTCAACATCTGAACTAATCAATTGCTTTGCAGCCATAATCTTATATGGAACATTTTTCACAATTTTCTTAACTAATTCCGTCCTTTTTTCAAAAGTTTCTTTAATAAAATTCCTTCCTTCATAATATAAAATATCAAAAACATCAACTTCAACTGGAAGTTTTTTCTGAATCTCTTCAATATGATATTTTCTCCTAATTCTCTGTGAAATATCTTGGAAAGGTTTATACTCCCTTGTCTTTGAATCAAAACCAATTGCTTCTGAATCCAAAATAAATTCTTTGCCTTCAATATACTTCTCAACATAACCCACAACTTCCGGAAACTGCTTTGTAACATTTTCCAATCTCCGAGTAAAAAGTTTAATCCCAGATTTATCTTTATGAATTATCAGCCTAAACCCATCATACTTATATTCAAACACAGCTGGCTTCCCAACTTTCTCAAATGCTTCTTCAATTGTAGAAACTTTTTGAGCAAGCATAACTTTCACAGGTTGACCAATAACCAAAGAAATTTTCTCAAGCTTGTCTATTTGCCCGTCTTTAACAATATTGTAAACAACAACTAAATCATTTGATTTATCTAAAGCTTCTTGAATTTTTATTGCATTTTCTTTTTTCTCTTCCTCATCAAAAAAAGCAACTGCCATTGCATCCCGAACTGTGCTTTCATGCACTCCAACTCTCAAATCTCCAATTAAAGTTCTAACCAAATATTTAGCTTCAATTCCTGAAGCAGAAGTCAAAAGCTCCATAATCAAACTCATTTTTCTATCTATTGTTCCAATCCCCACAAGTTCAGGAAGTTTTCTTAGATTCAAAAGAACCTTGTCAACTTTTAATACACTTGAGCTTAAAGTAGATTGCTTTTTATTTCCAACAAGTTCCTCTGAAACTTTCCCAAGGTCTCCAAGTTTCTTCCATTTTTTAACAACTTCTTCAGAACTTGCACCTGATGCCCGCGCAATTGATTTAACAACAAGCTGCTCTGAAATTCCAATCTTCCGAGAATCATATTGAGCATAAATATTTCCCAACAACAAATACAAAACATCTTCTTCTTCCTCAGGAAGCACACTCAAAAACTTAGCAAGAATATCTGTTTTCTCCAAACGTTTTGTAGTACTAGAAAGATCTTCATAAAGCTGAGCTAGTTTTGAATAAAGCATAAAAATTATAGGAATAATGAATATTTAAGATTATTCTAAATGGCTTGCATCATTTAAAACTTCAAATTTTGACAACCCATTCTCAATATTTAAAATACTAACTGCAGTATTTTGTCTCGGCAAAAAATCTAAAAAATCTTTAATGGGCTTTTTGCCCATCGCTGCAAAGACACAAGATAAAGAACCCCCATGTCCAACAACTAAAACATTATCTTTTTCTGAGTGTTTATCTGTCAAACTTTCAAAAAAAGGAACAATTTTATTCCAAACTTCTTCAAGAGATTCTCCTCCCTCTGGTTTCCACTTTTCATAAGGAAGCCCGCTATCTGAAATAAGCTTATCTTTCTCTTTTATTGTCATCCCCTCACAAATTCCCTTTGCCTGCTCCCTCAAAATCTTTTCCTTTTTTATCTCTAAATCTGGATGATGGACCAAAATTTCCTTGCATGTATCCATTGTTCTATCCAAGTCACTAGAATAAACAAAATCAAATTTAAAATCTTTTAATTTTTCAGCAACTTTTTTCGCCTGATTAATCCCTTCTGGAGTTAACTGGGAGTTAGATTGCCCTTGAGAAATGTTATTCTTATTTTCAAAAGTTTCTCCATGTCTTACAAATACAAACTTCATTACTAACAAAAATAAAACCAATATTTAATCTTTTCTATACTGAGAATCCAAATTAAAAAGAGGTGATAGAAAAAATTTAAAAACCCACCTATTAAACAAAATCCATGGAAGAACAAAGAACATATAGATCAAACAAGGGTAGGCTAACTGGGGCACAAATGTCTCAATTAGAAGATGCTCTCGATTGTGATCTAAATGAGCTGGGTCCTGCAAGAGAAAGCGATCATTGGCTATACACAATTCCAGCTTCAATAGAACATAGTCCAAATAGAGAACACTTCAAAGCAGTAGGTTTAGCCTGGCAACAATAATCACAACCCGAACACCCCAATAAAAATTATCTCTTAAAAATATATTTAAAATAAGGCCAATGCCAAATTATATGAAAAATGCAAATCAAAGTCATTGCAATCCCTGTCTGAACATGCAGCCTCATTAAATTAAATGAAGTACTTATTGTAAATCCATAATTAATTTTTAAAACAAAATAAACACCAGTTAAACCAGCCAACAAAAAAGTTATTGTTAAAAGAACATTCCAGATCTTTCTATGTGTTCTAATTGAAATCTTTCCTCTCTTAGAAAGAACATGGCTAACAATATAAATTAAAATTAAAAAGATAGTCAAAGGGAAAAAGTTATATTTATTAGATTTTACATTTTCAGAAATAGACATTTGTTCCTCTGCGTCTAAATTTTCTTGCGAATGATCACACAAAGCATCTTTATTTGCATCAACATAATTCCCACATTTTCCAGGCTCTTGGCAATCAACTTCTCCAAAGGGACAATCTCCTGCAAAAACTAAACCAATTAACATTAAACTAAATAACAAAATCATAACATCTTTTTTCATATTTTAACCTAAATAAAAATAGTTTTTAAATTATTCTGATTTCCAAAGCCCATGCTTATTACAATATGTTCTTGCGATTACTTCTCCACCACCTTTATAAAAAAAAGTAGCTTCTGATTTTTCACCTGGCTTTAAAAAAACTTTTCCATTCCATTTATCTGAAACAAGTTCAACCCATTCAATATAATGATCTTCTTCCATTGGATGAGGCACATCACCAACTTTAACAAAAGCCCCTCCATCAACCTTTTTAAAAACAGGAACATGTTTTTCATTTCCTTCTTGATCTTTTCCTTTTGCTTCTTGCTCAACCATTGGCTGTCCGCAACAAACCAACGAATCTGCCCCAAAGTGAACTAACTCAATTACATTCCCACAAACTTCACATTTCCAAATTTGATTTAACTTTGTCATTCTTTTCTTTTATTCCTCCTATTTCCATAAAGCATTTCAACTGAAGGCCCAAGTAGAGCACCATCATCTCTATAAACACCCATTCGATCAATCATTTGTGTAAATTCTTGTCTATGTTTCTTTGAATAAAATCTCATTTGTAATCTAGGATTCATTTTAATAATTCTCCGCCAGAATTTCATAATATTCTTGTCCATGTTTACAAGCAGGACAAACCTCAGGAGCATCTTCTCCCTCGTGAACATAACCACAATTTCTACATTTCCATTTTACTTTTATATCTTTTGAAAAAACTTTATTATTCTCTAAATTTTCCAAAAGCTGCCTATATCTTTTTTCATGTTCTTCTTCAACTTCAGCAATTTCTTTAAATGACTCTGCAATTTTATCAAAGCCTTCTTCTTCTGCAGTTTTTTCAAAATTTTTATACAAATTAGACCATTCCATTTTCTCTCCATCTGCTGCAGCCAATAAATTATCTGAAGTTTTGCCAACCATTCCGGCAGGATAACCTGCGGTAATTTCAACTTCTCCTCCTTGAAGATAATCAAAAAAGATTTCTGCATGTTCTTTTTCATTTAAAGCAGTCTCTAAAAAAATAGCCTCAATCTGTCTAAACCCTTCATCTCTTGCAACACTTGCAAAATAAGTATAACGGTTTCTAGCTTGTGATTCTCCAGCAAAAGCCTTCAACAAATTCTTTTCTGTTTCACTTCCTTTCAAATCCATAATTAACTAATCAAAAAACCCTTTATAAAATTTTAGAATTACTCCTAAGTGCAAAACTATTTCCCTCTTCGTTTTCCAGCTCTTACTGATGGCCGAACTTTTGAAGTTGGATCTTTACTTCTCAAACCACGAGACTTTGTCCCAGCTGAAGTCAATCCTCTAAGAACTCTTTTCTTACTTGCAGGATTAGTTATCCATTTAAGTTGTTTATCTGATTTAATTTCTGGCTTTGAAGGATCAACACAAATTACTTCATAAAATGCATTCATTCCATCTTTACCAACTAAATATGAATTTAACACTTCAAGATTCTTGTACTTTCTTTGAACTCTAGATTCTGCAATCCACTTGTAGTTCATCTTCAAAGTTAATCTATTAGTTAATCTTTTTGAACGTCTACCTTTATTTGGTCTTGGTTTTTTATGTCCTCCTCTCTTAACTCTAATACGAATAACAACAAAACCTTTCTTAGCTTTATAACCAAGTGCCCTAGCTCGATCAAGTCTCAAAGGTTTATCAACTTTAACTTGAACCTCTTGCTTTCTCCATCCAGTCATTCTCTCTCTCAGAGTAGCTTTGTCTGGCTTTTTCCATGCTTGCTTAATATAATGATATGCTCCCTTTACCATAAAAGATAATGAAAATCTTGGTTTAAAAAGGTTACTAGGAATAAAAAATGAGGCTGCACGGATTTGAACCGTGGACCCCTGCCTTATCAGAGCAGTGCTCTAGCCAGGCTGAGCTACAGCCTCATTATAAAAACAAAAGAATTATTTCGTTTATAAAAGTTGTGACTACCTTCTTATATCAAAATCTCCATACTCTATTTCAATAGGTTTTCCATTCTGCAACATCTGAACAAACTTTGCTCTTCCAGATGAAGCAACAGCAACCTCAACAGTTATATTTTCAGTAGGCACTTTTGCATTTCTTTCAAAAAAGAATTGCTCTACCCCATATCTAACACTAACTCGATTATCATAAGCTCTTTCAACCTCTCCTTTAATAAAATCTCCTTTTGGTTTAGATTTTGAAGTACCTTCATATCTCCAAACTCCTTCATCATCTTCATCAAGGGAAACATAAATATTATCTCCCTGTTCAAAACCAGTTACATTATCTATCCAAGAAATTTCATATCCAATTGTCATGTACTGTCCACGAAAAGGATCAAAAGGATCAACTGGCCGAGTATCCAAAACAATTTTCTGTCCAGTAAGAATCGGCCAATAATTATAAGAAATAAAACCTCCAACCAAACCCAGAACAATTAAAACTGCAACAATCAAACCAATAAATTCTCTTCTCATTTTTGTGTATTCTGTGGAACTTTCTCCTCAGGAATATCCTCAACTAAATCTTTTCTCCATTTAGATACAACCCAACCTAAGAAAACCAACAACAAACCCCCGATAATAAACACAACAGCCAAATTTCCTACATCTGCGATAAATCCAATGTACCTTGTAACAACATCTAACACAAAGAATCCAATCGCAAGATTTACAATTGGTTCAGATTTAATCCATTTACCATAACCAACCATTAATAAAATGAATGCAATAAAACAAATATTTATGATTGCCCAGAAACTCCAAAGTCCCCAACTTGCAGTTCCGCCATTTCCAAAAATAGAAACTCCTCCATCAAATAAACCAGACAAAACCAAGAACAAAGACATAACCAAAACAGCCCCAACAAGAGTCAGCAACTCTTTCAACTCAACAACTTCTTTATTTATTGCAGTAACAATCCCTGTCAGTAAAACAATAATCGCAACAATTATCAAAAGTATAACAAAGTAAAAATAACTTGTAAACTGAAGTGCTTCTTCCCAAAACACCGGAATCAGAACTTGAAAACTTAACAAATAAAACAACGCTAAGAAATAAAACGCAGACCAGAATTTATAAACTTCTGCAAAAGCATGTTTAAAACTTGCATGCAATAAATTCAAACCATAAAGTAAAAGACCAATTCCTAAAAACCCAAAAGCAAGTAAACCAACAGAAACATCATTTGAAGCTTCTGCCAAAGCAATAAACTGTGCAGTAAACCAAGCCAAGAAAGTAACCAAACCAACAAAAATATTTTCAGATGACTTCAAAGCATATGCAATTAAAATAACTCCAACCCAACATAAGAAAAATAACCAAGCAATTCCTTGAATAGAAGTTTCTGTTGAAAAAATCTGTGCAATTAAAAAAATACTTGCAACATAAAGCAAAGCACCTAACACAATCAATGCACTTCCAATTTTTTCATAATCTTTAACTCTTGCAAAAACACCTAAAGCCAAAGAAGCCAAAGTAGATAAAACTAAAATTGAAATCTTGAAAAAATCAGGAATCTGATGCCAGTTAGTTGCAATAAGCCAAATAACTCCAAGAAAAATAAGTATAACCCCAATAAAACCAACAATCTCAACAAAAGAAGCACCTTTTTTATTCTGCATATTCATAAAGCACTAACAAATTAAAACTTTATAAACCTTATCAAATAAAGATTATCATGACATACGAATCACTATTAGACGAAGCATACAAAAAAGTAAAAGTTGTAGAAGGAAAAGGAGAAAGATTCGAAATCCCAAAGATCGAAGGGCATGTTGAAGGAAGAAAAACAATTCTAACAAACTTTTTTCAGATCGCTCAACACCTAAGAAGAACCCCAGAACATTTTCAAAAATTCTTACTTAAAGAACTTGCAACATCAGGCCAAAAAGAAGGAGACAGATTAGTCTTAAACAACAAAGTCCCAAGTGTAAAAATAAATCAAAAAATAGAAGATTACACAAAAGAATTTGTTTTATGTAAAGAATGTTCAAAACCAGACACAGAACTTCTAAAAGAAGATCGATTATCTTTTGTGCATTGTTTAGCTTGCGGCGCCAAACATACTGTTCATAAAGTTTAATTCTATAAATATCTTTAAAAACCCCTTTTCCTTGTGTGGTTTAAGAGATTCATACGAATTTCAATTAAATTGGAGATAAAAACAATGGATGTAAAAGGATATTGCGTAGTTTGTAAGGAAAAAGGCGTTCCTATGAAAGACCCTGTAATTGAGCAGACAAAGAGAGGCGGTTACATGGCAAAAGGACTTTGTACAAAATGTAACAAGACAAAAATGTGTTGCATTATGTCAAAAGACAACGCTGAAAAAGCAATTGCAGACGGTAGCGCTAAAAAAGGCTATTAATTTTTTATTTTTCTTTATTTATTTTATTTTCTTTCCCAAAAGGATTTCTTTTCTCCTAGAAGAAAAGAAAGGGTTCTTTCTCTAAATATTTATATACTCAAACAACTTAACTTAGCCATGCAGATCAAAATCCATTCTTCATGCAGAGAAGTTGTCGCAATCTGTGACACAGAACTTCTAGGAAAGCAATTTGAAGAAGAAAACAAGCAACTTAACATCAAAGAATCTTTTTACAAAGGAGAAGAAGTTGATGAGGAAAAAATTATTAACTTAATAAAAGATTTAACAAAAGAAGATGCAACATTCAACATTGTAGGTGAAAAATCTTGTGAAGCTGCAATTAAAGCAGGAATTATAACAAAAAATTCAATTGGAGAAATAGATAAAGTACGTTATGCTTTAGTTTTACTTTAATTCTCCTAAACCAGCAACCATTCCTTTTAATCTTCCTTCTGGATTTGAAACAACAATAAGATTGCCTGTTCCTCCAGTACCTTCACGCGGGTCAATCATTCCAGGATATTGACAAACTCTTAAATTCATTGCACCATAATCTATCCCACCTGCAACATAATCTAAATAATTCTTATTAACTCGCACTTCTTCTTGTCCCAAACAAACACTATGCTCTAAAACTCTTGATACTTTTGCAACAGGGGCCTCTTGCCAAGGAACACCCAAAACCCTTTGCATTTCTCCTTGAATTCTTTGTTTCTTCTCAGCGTCAGGATCGCGAAATCTTAAACCACCAAGCAAATAAAACCCACAAACATCATCTTCCTTAATTCCCCCTGTCTGAAATCCTCTTAAAGTGGGATCATCCACCACCAACATAACATTATTCGCCCAAACAATTGAACCATCAATCCTAGAAATAAATGCCCTTGGTTCTAATCCTTGACCTTCTTCTTTTCTCTTTCTCTTAACTAAAGAAGTAAATTGATTTAATCGATACATTGTCTTACCCATAAATCTCAAACACACAACTCCTTTTTAAAAATTCCTACGATCCAAAATATATTATTTATTTTCGCACAACATCAAAAATTCTTTATTCCCTGCTTTTTTTCCCACAAGTGGACTTTCAATAATCTCAACAACTTTAACATAATCTTTAATTTCTTCTTTAACTTTCTCTAAAATTCCTTTTAATTCAGAATCTTTTACATCTCCCCGCCCAATTTCATAATGCGGTTTAACTAAACTAATAATCTTTCCATCTTTCTTCAAATTCTTAACTGCATTTGGAATAATCAACTTCTGTTTTGTCCAACCAACATCAATTGAAATCAAATCAACTTTCTCAGGCAACTCAACATGAACAGCATTTGTATTATCCATCACAACAACTCTCTCATCATCTTTCAAAACAAAATGCAACCGATTCTTTGAAGTCTCAACTGAATAAATCTTTGAACATTCTGTTTCAGTTAAAGCTTGAACAAATCCTCCTGTTGAACTCCCAAAATCAGCACAGACTTTTTCTTTCAAATCTAATTTCCAATAATCTAAACCAAACTTCAATTTTTCAAATGCTCTGGAAACAGGTTGCATAAAACAAAAAGAAAACTTAATTTTATAAACTCTCCTTATTTCAAAAGAAAAAGAAGATGTGTTTCACTCCAACTATTTCATTAACAACTGCAATAATTGAATTCCTAGTTGCAACCTATCTTCTAGTAAAATACAAAAA